>Ga0179593_1591475_pt1 | contig 10702 bp, 8 predicted proteins | sample CZODoug2_1_08_16_FD_185931 | JGI IMG/M metagenome (GOLD analysis project Ga0179593, IMG submission 185931) | Vadose zone soil fungal communities from Angelo Coast Range Reserve, California, USA - CZODoug2_1_08_16fungal (PacBio error correction) | ecosystem: Environmental > Terrestrial > Soil >... | reverse complement strand
TGCCAAGATCTTTCTTGAATGTCCGGCTGAAAAGCCATTTCCCCTTACCATTTGAGGGGGTCCCCCCCATTCTTTCCCCTCTTTCCATTTAAAATGCAGTAGTTTTTCGGTTTTTTTCCCATGAACACCTTCAGCTTATCGCGGCTGTTTTGCAGTCTCAATTCTTGTGGAGCTTGCGAAAAGACGGTCACTGTTTTTTCCCCTTTTTTGACGTCGGCCTCCTTTTCGTGGCGCGCGCCCGTGTCCCCCCCCATTCGGCTTGGTAAAGGTTTTGTCGAACTTTGTTCCCTCCTTAGCTAGTGCCATTCGAGGCCTCCCCTCCTCCCGACCTTCGACAATCCACGCCCCCTCCCTTTATTTTTTCTCAGAATTGCTGGCTTAAGAGCTCCTCCTGATCGATTGCCCCTTTCCGATGTATGCTCTTCTGTTTTCTATCTACTGATCTTTACTCGTGGATTAACCTCCTCGCTAGGCCGCGATCCCCTGGTTCCGAGCCGGGCTCGTAGTCTGGCTTATCTTTTTTCTTCGTCATTAGCTGAGGTTTCGGAGTTCGCGTGGTTTCCCCCCCCCTAGTATGCTTTTTCCATCTTTTTCGTTTTGGATATTGATACACATATTCTTACGCCGGATATTTTCCCCCTGAACGCCCCCCCGGGACGTTAGGCGCATTCTTACTCCCTTTCCTTTCTGTCGATCATGTCACCCTGTCAGCTTCTCAATGGAGCTTGTTTTCTATTGAGCCCCTGCTCATCTAATACTTCCCCCTCTCACGAGCTTCGCGTTTTTTGGTCGCCTCTCGACATTTTTTTGTCCAGTTCCGCAATGTTTCTACCTCCTTCTTTGCGGTTTTTTTTCTTCTTGGTTTCTGGCCTTCGTTTAGTTGGATGGGGTGGTGTTCGTCGGGTCACTCTCACCTTCGGTGTCTGGATCACCGCCGATATCCTCAGGCTAAGGAGATGCAGAAGACGGACATGAGAGTTCTCTGTCTTTCATCTCCTCAATCCCGGCGCGCCCATGTCGATTTTGATCCCGACCTCTCCATTCGAGTTCCTTGTGAGGCGACTTGTGGACCCCCCCCTTTTGTATCGTTTCCTCCTCTTTCCCCCCCCCTGGCGGGTATTCGCCTGGAAAACGAATTTCCGATGCTGAGCAGTTCTTGACCTTCCTTTGGCATTTTTTTTTTTCAAAGGTGCTGGTTGAGATTATCCCCGTCGTTTTTAGCCCAAAGCCGGGTCCGACCCTTGGCCTCGCCTTAGGCATTCCCCAGCGGGACCCTCGTCCTACGTTGGAAACCCTCGGCCCGACGGTTTCCGCTTTTCTGTGTGGCGAGCTGTATGCTCCTGGGACGGCACCGCAAATCCGGGTACTTTCCCTCCCCCTTTTTTGCTTCTCTTGGCGTATGCGTTCTCTTCCTCTCGGTTGTAGCCCCACCTCGCGCTGACGCGGACGCTGTTCTTGTTATCCTTCTCCTGTCGATTTTCTTGGGGGACGTTCCTTCCTTTTTCTGGCCTCGTGAGCGTTGTTCCCCTCTTTTCTTTTAGTTTCTGTCAAACGCGCCTCTTTCCCCGTGCTTCTCCTGCGCCCGCGATGATGGTAACTTTGGTTTAACACACCAGGACATGAGCCTCAGCCCAGCTTTTTGTCCCCCCTCTTTTTCACTCCCTCTCCCCAGCTTTCCTGGTTATCACGGCCATGGTGAGTGTTGTTTTTCTTCCTCCTCTGGACGGGCGAACGAACTTTGATTTTCTTTAAGGGATGTGGGAGTTCTGGTCTCCTCCGTCCCGTTCACCCGTACTGCAATACGTCAGACGCTCAGCAGATTGAACTCGGAGCCCCGATGAGGACCGGCGGCTGGAAGGCTCTCTTCTGAGCTTCAGAGAAGCGGCGAACGCGCCCTTATTTCTTTTTCCCCAAAATTTGCAACAGCGCTCTGGAGCGCACTCTTTTTCACCACCGGGACATACCCGGGACGCTTCCTCTAGGACCCCCTCCCTTCGCGAAGCGCCACATCGTGCCAGCGCCCCTCTTTTGGCTGGTCGTCTAGATGAGCGCTCGCGTCTCAAGGCGAGGTGTTGAGCCTCTGAATCTCGATCTAGATCTTATCTAATCAGTTGTTTTGTTTTGTTTCTTCAGATTCGCGCCGCAGTCTCGCGTTTTTCCTCGGTTTTTCCCCCCCCCCCGCTTTCCGCGCTCACGCGCTCGGGATTCCCCACGGGCGCTTTAGAAGATGTGTGAGACACCGCGGCCGAGTTGATAGAGAGAGTAGTCCTCTTTTTGGTGATCAACTCTTCCCCCTTTTTTCCCCCCCTCTCCAGAGCGCGTTTGGTAGAGCTTGTCTTCCCCTTTGGACGTCGGCAACGGGCGCCGGCCGGGCGCGTTTTTTTTAGTCTTTTCCCCCCCGCGCTCCCGCTCAGTCTGCTCCTTATATCGATCGATCGTTTCTTTTCTGAGCGCGGGTCGCTTGGCAACTTCTGAGTCCCCGCGCGATCGACCCATATTTTCCTGGACACAATGCCCGCTTTTTTCTATGCATATGCCGGCCGAAACCACCACACATGCTTACGACCCTGAGCCCGCGTGCGCGCAAAAGATTCATTTTCCTGGTCCCCCCGACGGCTGATGGTGGCGGCCTCCCTGTTTAAGGTTGGTGTTGAATACAGGTTTTTTCGGCCTAGCAGGGGTGAAGCCCCTTTCTAGACGCGTTGGTGTTAAATGATTTTTTATACCTCTTCTCCCCTGACCACGAGCCCGGACCAGCCGCCGGCCACGACCCCCCCCAGACTAGCTCCCCTGCACAAAAGGTAGACGCTCCAGACTCCAACAACATCTTCCTCTGATCGAAGGTGGCCGACAAAAGGAGTTTCCCTCTTCCCATGCAAGGAGGATGTAGTGCGCGACCTCTTCCCTCTAGTTTCCGGAGATGTTGCTCCAAGTAGACAAGAGAGTCTTCCCACCAACAGAACTCCTCCTTTGATTTTTCTTCACGCCGTTTTCGTGTTTTCCGCTCCCCCGCTGACTCTTGAGCCGTTCCTTGATTACCGCCTAGATGCAAGGTATGAAGACGTTCTCCTTTGTACCAGAGAATTGAATTTTTCATCCCCAGCCAGTTGGTTCCCCAGCCCCTTCCATAACAACGGCGCCGGTTGTTTGCGCCATGTCGTTTCACATACTTTTTGCGTTTTGTATCGGAACGATACCCCCTTTTTATCCCCCCCTCACGCAAAAACGTTTTCACTGTTTTTCTTGGCGGGCTTGCGTTCGGCGACATCCGCGCCCTTTTGCGGGGGTGCGTAGATTGAATTTTGCTGTTTTTCAGCTCCTTCAGACTCGCCCCGCCGATTCCTTTTTTTGCTCTGGACACCTGCCCTTTGACGTTCCCTTTCTGGACCCAACCGAAGCCACCAAGACCTAATCCTTCCCCCTTGACGAGAACAGCACCACGGCGAACCGTCTATCCTCCCCTTGAACAGCACCTAACGCCGGTCTTGCGCTACAACCCCCCCACCCATACAAAAGGACGAGAGCATCGCGAAGGCTGAGCCTTTCCGCTTTTCTTCTGCTCTCTTATCTAGCCACCACGAGTCTGTCCCTCTCCTGTAGCAGCTGTCAGCTGGCGCTCGAACCTCTTCCGAAGGCGCTTCGAAGGCGATTTCTTGATTGGGATCTTTGATCCTTCTACGCAAGGAGGCCCCTAAGATCTTGCCCAGACCCATGATTGATCCTTAGCGCACTCGAAGAACATCAGCACCCTCTCGACGGAGCGTCCCCCTTTTGAAGAAGCGCACGTCTTTTACCTTTGTTGAGATCGCTGGCTCGAGGCTGGTTTTCCCTCATCCCTCCCGTGCGGATTCTCGCCTCCCGCAGAACGCCGCATTTTTCCTGGTGACGAACCAGCCTTAGGATTCGAAGCTAGTATCTTAATGATAAAACCCAGGATGCCTAGGATGCTTCACCTTGAGGTTTGAATCACTAGCTCATGAGGAACTCTCAGGGTCCTCCCCTCCGCAATGAGCAGCGAACAGCAATCTCGCTGCCCGAAATTGACCGGCTTTCCTCCCCTATTTGCGCAACAGGACTATAACTTTTACCTCCGACACGAGAGATTGTGTTGTCCTAGAAAAGAGCATTTTTTCCTCCCTCTCCCCTTTTCGTCGAAAGCTGACATGGGTACGTATTCCCGTGCAGTTTTCTTTCATTTCTTGTGCTCGGGCTTGCCAATTTGATCCCTTCCTTTACTTTGTTTTTAGTAGTCCCCACACTTTCAATCCCTATTTCAAAGCAAATTCATGTGCAAAGTGCCCGACCCGTAAGAGTTTCCCAAATATAGGACTCTTGTCCTGAATTTTGCGTTTCGGGGGTGGGGGGGGCGATTGCCAATTACGCTCTTGCGGGGCGCCTCAGCGGCAGGTGAACATTCTGTGTCTCCCTCGCCGGTCCAAGGTAATGGATCGTTCGTCTCTTTGGAGTAGGCCGTGGACGATATTTCCCCTGTTTCCGTGGGTTTCCCGCAGTTACTCCCTTAAGCTAGTTGATTAGGGCTAAGTTTAAGAGTCCCCTTCCCCCACGCCCTAAGTTCAAAGGGGTTTTCCATCAGTCCTTGCTTGGCCTCCTCCGTCCTTCACTGCCTCCTGATTCTCGGGATGATTCGAAGCCTTGGTCGGTGCACGCGCGGGGATGCCCCCCTGCGAGCCGCGATCTCTTGTGCAGCGGCCGGGTCTTCGTCTGTCGACTAGTGCTCGCGTCACCCGCTGGGTAGCTCGCGTGGTTCCATTTCCCTTATGCGGAAAAGATCGTCCCTTTATACTTTTGGAATATCCAATCATCCCCCTTCTACCCCTAGAGATCTCCCTTAGTGGAACGCGGTTGAAGTTCCCCCTTCTTCACTGATTACGTTCCTGATCCCCGCGGCATGCTCAATCCAGGGATTTTGTTTTTTCTTTGAGCCTGATTTACTATTATCTGCCTTCGCGATGCTTGGTCCACTTTTTCTTTTATTAAGCCGACATCCCCCCTTTCCCTATGGGTTTCTCAATTCCGTCGCTTTCCTTGTGGTTCTGTGCTCGGTCTTCTTTTATTTGGATTGTTTGTTTCGGTTGTCGGGTCCAGTCCGTTTTTCCTTACAAGATCTTTTCCCCTCCTTTTTCTTCCGATCGGAGGAGATGAAGACTACGGATTTTTTTTCCTCGATCGTTTTCATCCTCCCCCTCACCCGGCGCGCCCTTCTGCGCTCCTAACTCTCCTGGTCGAGGAAGAGGGATTTACTTCCACCCTTGGTTTTCCCGCGCATAAAAACCCTCCCGGCGGGCGGCAGTCCTCCCCGACTCTTTCCCATGATGAGAGCGCTTTGCTTTGGGTTTCCTTGTCTTTTGACCACGGTGCTTTTTCTCTTGAGCATGGGGCGTGCTCACTTTACTTTTCCCCTTCCCTTCATGCGTCCTTAAATTGGAATATATTTTTCTACGCTACAGTATTCCTTTCTTTCCTCCCCTCAAGTTTTGAATAATCTTCCTCAGGCGTTCTTCTCTACTGTGTTGTGGTTTTGCGATTTGTCATCATTGATAATTCCAATACGTTTAACTTCGATCGCGCCATCCTCCTTTGATGGCCGAGATATCTGTTTTTCTCTAGCTTTTTCCCGTTGTCCGATTGTTTTCCCCTGTTGATTTTCTGTTTACCTGGGCGCGATTCTGGTCTTGGTGACGCGGTCGTCCTTTCTGGGCTTTTTTTCGGAATAGAGATGTAACCTTAGACTATTCCCCCAAAGAGTTCCAGGCGCGCCGTGCTTCCCGTTTTTCAACGATTGATGGGACCGGTTTTCAACCACCCCAAACATTCACCAGGCCCCTTCCCAGACGAAATCCCGCGTCCATTTGCCTGCGCACACGTGAGCTTTCCCTTCTTTTGGCAGTTCTTTCTAGGACATGGGTGAGGGGGTTTTTGTTCCTGCGATATTCTAGGAACGGTTTTTCGTCTTGTGGTTGAAAATGGAGACTCTTTTTTGGGTAGAAGCTCCGCACGTTCAAGAAACCTTGCCACCCTCCACCTGTTCAGCAGCGTCAAGAAGCTCTCTCTCTCTTTCCTCTTCGGATTAGGAGAAGGCGAGTGAGGTGAAGAGGACGTCCTCTTTAAAGCCCGGCAGCCCAGTTTCCGAATGGGCACGACGCTCGCGCAAGCCCTCGAGCATCTTTTGGCGATCACAAGGAAGAATCCTCGTGAGACCGATCGGGAGATGCACCTTTGTGCCAACTCGTGATTCCCCTCCTGCCCCCTGACTGCGAGTTTCGAAGATCGACGAGCGCGTGTCTTTTTTAGCCCTTTTTCCTGTTTGTGAGCCCGCTCGACCTTCCTACCTCATCTTTTCTCCCATTTTTCTGATATATTCCCGCCGCCCCCCGTCTCGTATTTTTTTTTTAGCTAACCGATCGCTCTCCCTCTCCCTCCGACGTAAAGGGGAGATGGCAGACACGCTTTTGAGAGTTTCCCTTAGCCTTATAGCCGTCTTCAGCGCGTCATCTTTCCCCGATCTTCGGCTCGCTTTCAGCCCGAGCTTGTTCTCGAGCGTAGTGAAATTAATCACTGCAGAGCGTTCCTCTTTTCCGTTAGACTTTATTCCCCCGACCTTGCGATGATCTGACCTCCGAGTCCAATATTTGAGATGGAGTTCTTGAAAATTCTCTTACTCGGGCCGATTGGCCACCCGTTCATTTTCCTTCCGCCGCGTATCTCCCGAATCCCACGCCTTGCTCCTTTTCAATGCCTTCGTTCTCCCTTTCTAGCATTTGACACCCCTAACCATGGCCTTGGCCTCCGATAACCAGCGCGCAACCGGTGCGCGCCAAATCCATTTTCGACGGCTTTGGACCCGCGCCCGGATTTTTTTGTCTACCCGACATGGTGAAGGTTTGTCCCCCCCTCGGCCTTGTCCTTTCCCCTTCGCTCCGAAGGCCCGCGTACTCGAGATGCCGATGCTGCCCTACCCTTCCTGGCAGCCTCCGGCAACGGCACCCCGCTCTGACCCTCTACGGCCCAATAGGTAGAACGTCTCAACCGCAGGAAAATCCACACGTCTTTGCTACATTTTTTCCGCCCCAGAGAAATTTCCTTCGCCCAGATGAGCGCTCTATCGTCGTCCCGGGCCTTTGTGCTATTCGGAGCAAGAGCAGTCGCACCCCCAGAACGCCCCCTAAACCGTCGGGCGAAGGTCAACTCTTTCAGAGCACGGCGATTATTTTTTTTTTTTTTGGTCTTTTTTCACTAGGCGATGGCCTCTTTTCAGACGTTCTCGCCGTCTGGTCAAGCCTTCCTTTTCCAGCTCAAAGAAGTAACACCCTCCCCGACCATTAACCCTTTTTTTTCAATGCTTTGAGCCTCCTCCCTTCATTTAGTACCAATGAGGCCATCCCTGGCCCTTTCTTTCTTCCGTACCCCCGTCGGTATCCCCCCCTCTGCCAGTCCCTCCAATTGCTAGGGCTTTCGCCGCGCGAGAAAGTTCTCGCCGGGTGATGGTTTTCTTCTCAAGGAAAGCTATAACTCGTCGTTTTTCCTTTCAGGCCGCTATGATATCGGCGTGATCCATACCGTTTTGATAATGGACCCCCCCCCCGACAACCCTCCCCCAGCCCTTCCCGAAAAGAAAGGCGAAGTATAGCCTCCCACGGCGCACGAAAACTTCCCATCGCCGCGGCCCCAAAACTTTTCCCACCGGAGTAATCGCCGGTTTGCGGCCCCTGTTTCCCCCCAAGGTCCTGTCCCCCATCTGCGAAGGCGAGAATGCTTATTCGAGTCTTTTTTTTCCCTCTCCCCCCCCAGGCTCATATGAGGTCTGTTTTACATTACATGCTGCCCGACTCGAAACCGGTCGCCCTTCTGCAGATCCCCGCGTTCACAGAATTGCCGCTCGGGATGTTGTTCTCACATATTCCAAGAGGCTCCACGATCTTTGTCCCCTAACGATTCCCCCGCGTCCCGTTTCCCCCTGTTAACATCCTCGGGATGACGAGCTCTCAGGAGCCAGCCTCCGAGAAGTTCCCTTTGCCCGTGGATTTTGATCTTTCTCGGCAAGTTAGGCCCCCGCTTGTGCGGCAGCCCTCCCGATCATTACCTCCCCTCCTTCCCCCTTAATCGGGGCGGCCCTGGAGAACCAGCCGATTTCCCTATCCAGCCGATTTCCCGCCATTCTTCTGTGAAAACACAGTATTTCGTGGTCTTTTTGATGCCTTAGGAGATTGCTTCACCATAGCTACTGAGTCTCTGCTCCCCCCCCCCCGGTTTCAATCGCCCGCATCAGAACGTGCTGGCCCGCACTCTCTTTTTGGCCAGCAAGACCCCCCTTTCCCACGTGCTTGCCGTCCAAGATCACTGCGCACTGAATTTTTTTTCCCCCACCACGTCGGACTCCCCGCTTTTCCTGTTTATGACCCCCCCGACCCCCCTCCGATTTTTCCTCTACACGTCTTTTTCGACCCCGCTGACCTTGTCCGCCTATTCAGTGCAGGAACTGGTTTTTTCTTCCTGGCAGCGTGCAATTTAGTGATTTACTCTATAATTACTCCTCTTTTGTTTTCGTAGTAGAGATTGCACCCGTCCTCCCCTTTCCAGACTTTCCGAATTCCTGCCTTTGATGTCCCCCCCCCCTCCTTTTTTTAACCCATGTCTTTTGCCCAATCTATTTGAGGCCTTTTACTGCATAGTGTCGTTCGGTTTGCAATCCTCGCAGCCGTGCGGCGCGGAGTATGAGCGGGGACTCTGTGGAGTTCTGCCTGCAATGGTTTTTTCCAATGTTAGTGTCTTTCGGGAGAGTTGCTTTTCGATTGGATGGCGGTCGTTGGGGGTCCTGGGTTGCGTGACGTTCGTGTAGTTTTTTCGGGCCATCTTTTCTACCAATCCGCCTCCCTTGCCTCGTTCAGGGTTTCCATCAGACGTTCTTAAGATTCGTCTGGATAATAATGATGGTTTCGCTCATCCAGATTGCTTCCTCTACTTCGGATGGATGACCCTGCGCTTTTAGCCAAGAGAGGGATGCCAGAAAGTCCCTATATCATCCACCTTGCGCGCGGGATCGTAGTATGGGAGAGTTTCTCTTCATGCCCACGGATGTTCCTGTTAGGTTAGAGGTAACCCTTTTCCTTTCTTTTCCGATCGGGCGTGTATTTTTGGCTTTGGACCTCCAATACAATCAGCCCCGGCAACTTTCTTTGGAGAGGTGGTTTTACTTTTCTGATCCCCTCCTAGAACAGCTTTCCCTTTTTGAGTTTCCTCTCGAGCTGTCGCGATCCACTTTACCTTCGGGGCCTCTCTGCGCAGCTAATCATCGTCTATGCCCCCCCCCTTCTCAGATTAACCTTCCTCTTTCACTTGTCCGGTTGAGTTTTCGCCAATTTTAAATTTCTATCTCCAGTGTTCGCCCTACCTTGCACATTTTTGGAGGTTATCCAACTTTTTCGTGTTTTCCCAGGTAAGGTTCTTTTGGTGTTATTATTTTCTTTCCCTTTTCCTACCAGGCACTTTAATGGTCTCCCCCCCTCGATTTAAGCTCGGGGATTTCTCGGACGAAGGATACGAGAGCCGATAGTTTCACTTTCCAGACCTTTTCGTCCTTTGTCCCCGAGCGGCCCTCGCGTCCCTTTACCTCGAGTCCCCTTTTTGCGGCGGAATCTTCTCTCATGGTGGGATAGTTCCTCCCCCCCGCGGCGGGATGGACCTGGAGTGAAAAGACATGGCCTCTTTTTAATGACTAATCCGTCGCCGTTGGTGCTCGTCCGGTGCTTTGAGATTGTCTTCGGGGTTTCTCCAAATCAGTTTTTACGCGTAATTACCTTGGACCCTCTCTATTTTCGGCACTAAGATACTGTACCCTCGCGTTCCGATTTGTCTCACGACGGCCCTGAGCCCTTCTTTTCTTTTGGTGCTTTCGCGTTGAGGCCTTAATCCATGCCAGAAGGGCCAGGGACGACTCTTGTTCTCCCTGGTGGTAGTGCTTGACGATGTATCTTTTTAAATCCCCTCTTTTTTCGACGCGTTTTGCTTTTAATGACCATGTTTTGCGTCTTATTGGGAATGTTTTTTGGTTAGGAGGGTTTACTTTGATGAGGTTTGGATAGTTTTTTCCTTATATGATAACGCTTCTCGCTTGTCACCACTAATGGTTCCGTGCTCTTCTTTTTTTCCCTCCCGAGATGGTGTGACCCAACACCTTTCTTCCATTGAACACTCATCATCTTTACTCGGCGAACCAATTCTTTGCGCGCACCATGTTTTTTTTTAGGTCTGTTGAGAAAAGGCCAATGTGGGATGCGAGTCAACCGGCGAAACTCCTGTCTTGAGCCCTGTCTCCCGGCGGGGTTTTTCTCTTAGGGATGCACGTTCACCGACCTTGGACTCCCGACGGAGCTATACTCTTCCCCAGACTTCTCGAGAACCCTCGAGCGTCTATGAGTTTTATGGCTTCTAGACGTGATCGCGTCCCTCAGTTCTAACCTCTACCGGTCCGCCGCTGGTAACTGTGCACGACGCTCGCTCCCACTGAGTCGGGCGAGCCTTTTCTCTGTCCAAGGGATTAAGAAGTTGCTGAAGATCGGATACCCTCCCAGCTTCCTTTAGAGCGACAAATCGTGCTTCCCCTCGCCCAGGAGCCGGGTAGTTCGAATCCGTCGGGGATCGCTTCCTTTAGATTTTTAGCCCGCTAGAAGAGGAAGGAGGCTCG
>Ga0179593_1488886_pt1 | contig 10702 bp, 19 predicted proteins | sample CZODoug2_1_08_16_FD_185931 | JGI IMG/M metagenome (GOLD analysis project Ga0179593, IMG submission 185931) | Vadose zone soil fungal communities from Angelo Coast Range Reserve, California, USA - CZODoug2_1_08_16fungal (PacBio error correction) | ecosystem: Environmental > Terrestrial > Soil >... | reverse complement strand
ACGGGATGTGCGCACTCTGGCCGTGATAAGTTGTCATCCTCGAACGACGTGCGTCTTCTTCCACCCGCTCTTTTTTTCCTTAGAACTACCACTTGGCTCAACCACTGTTTTAAACCCAATGCCGCCTTTTAGCCAGGGGCGTTCCCGAGTTGAGGAACATTTTAAGCCTATTCTGACTGCGGCGTTTCCGCAGAATCCCGCATTTATTCTGAATTGCTCTCTTCCCTTTCCCGGTGTGAAACACCCTCTTGTAAATGGATTTCGAATTTTTTTCTGTTACCTGCTTTCCTCCTCTCTCTCTCGGTTCGGAAACAGGCATGAGCAGCGATCGCGCGTCCTCTTGCAACTCACTTCTCCCCCTACCCACATCGAAACCTCCCTCGGTTGTCAACGACGCTACTCTCTGGTTAATATGCCATATCGTCGCCGTTCTTCGGAAATGTCTACATGCTTCCCAACGTCGTTTTTTTTCACTCCTCATTCGAGACGGAGAAGTAATTGGGATTTTCGCGTTCCCTCTTTCCGTGCTCGTTTTTTGTTTTTTTTCCCATTCGTTTCCACAGATTTTTTTTTTTTTTTTTTATGTAGTGAAGTGGAAGTCTTAAAACTGTTTGTTCTGTTATGCTCTTTCTCACCCGGGTGTCTAGTACGTATGCCTGACCTCCTCGCTGTTCGGCCCTTTTCTTCGCCTACTCATTCCTACTAGCCATCCTCTTTTGGACTTTTCCTCAATCTCTGAGAAATAACGTCCCCTATTGATGAATCAGAAGGGCGCAAGTCTCTTACTTCCCTCACCATCATCCTGCTATGGGACTAATACCCACCCCTTTGCAATTTACCCTTTATAAACGCCAGGCGATTTCAATCTCGCTGGAGCGAGACGCCACGAGGCCCGAGTACGCTTTCGAGTCCCTTGCGTGCGTCCCCCCCGGTTGAGGACACCGACGTTTCACCTCCTTCCACCCACGTAAGTTAACCCCCTTTTTTGCTATTTTGATTAACTACGGCGTACAGAGTTTTCCATGAGGGAACAGCCTTTAGCTTCATACCGAATTTGGTTTTGACCGTATCCCTCGTTCCCCTTTTTCCGTCAGCTATCCGACTTATGTTTGGTTTCCGAGTCTCCCTCCGAGGCCCTTTTTAGGAAAGGATTTGTGCGGGTTTTCTCATCCATCGTCTTCCGTTTGAGCAGCTTTTCCGACGCCCTCTCCTCCGTACTCAAAAGATACTATTTTTCCCCTTCCGCCTCAACGAAGAGAAAGTTTTCTCGTTGTTAAGATCTCGACTTTTTTTGGGCAAGGCATTACCTCAGACCCTTTCCATCCTGCTCTTTTTTTCTACAATTTCTCCCCCCGTTCTTTTCAATGCACAGTTCAGGTTCCACGCCCCTACCTCCCCCTCTTTTTGAAGCCCTTTTTTCCAATTCACTGATCGCTATCTTGTTTTGAGGGGCCCTTTCCTGACTTCTGTTTTTTCCCGATAATTTATTTTTTGGTTTCCGTTCCCACCTCTTGCCTCTGAACGCGAATGTGCTGGCTCATTTCAATCTCTTCATCCCGGAAATAAAAGCGTTTCTCTTTGCCGGACGTCCTGCTCCTTCCCACAGACCATCCTTTGAGAAGTTAACTTTCCCATGCAATCGGCCCTGTCGCGTCCATACAGCCCAATTACCGTAGGCCCTCCCAAAACATCACATAGCAAATCCTGCTGTCCCCCCCCCCCCACCCCGTTCTCTACATAGTTTTGCCCCCACAACTCTTGAGGAGAGTTTTCTCTCCCACCCTGTCGCCCTTAGCGCGATCAAATTCGCTTTATTCAGACCGAAAACCTCTCCCCAGCAAACCGCAATAGTTTTTCTTTTGCTATTTTCTGCCACAAAACGAACTTTGCGCACCAGTCGTCTTCGAACATTTCTCGAGCTGCATCGATTAAAGGTATTGTAGCGTCGGCAAAGGCCTTTCGAAGAGTATTTGGATCATTTTTTTCGTTCAATCGACGACTCTTCTTCGACGCCTTCCCACCCAGGGTTAAGTCCTTTACAGAGAATGCGCCCTTGCACTCCCTCCCCTGGCCGGCTCTCATATTATTTTCTACGTTGTTCACGTTTCGCAGGCCAGGACGATTGATTCATGCTTCCACCCCTTCCCACCGGGTGGATTGAGTCGACCCCCTCTTGCTAGTTTTCGTACCCCCATTACTGGATGGTCCAACGATTAGACGCCCCTTGCACTGCGGTCCATGGTCCAGCGCTCCAGTCGAGCAGCGCGTTCTTTCGACACCCCCGGCCACGGGAGCAAGCCAAGCTTTTTCCCCGAAAATTAGCTGGCCAATTTTTCCGTGGCTGCTAGCGTTTTTTTTTCTTCATACAGAAGCTATCAGGATCGCGCCTCAATTTTTCTGGACGGCGGAGACATAGAAGTTTGATGTCTTGGAGCTATCGGTGGTGGATGTATTCTGGCCCTCTCTTTTTTGCTGGGTGCCTTTTCAGAATGTCTTCCTGGCGGGACAAATTGTTGCCCCCGTGGAGCTGGATCAACTTGTGGGCCGTTTCGTCGCATCCGTCGCTCCGTTTTCCCGGCCCCCACCAGGTCAGCTTTTTTTATTTTTGGCGTGGCGCTCGAGACATTGCAGCTTAGCATGACTGGGCTTAATCTCAATCGGTATTTGCAGGTTCTTCTCCCACGTGAGCCATTCTCGTAGTAGGCCACTCTCCCCGTCCCGTCTGCTCTTTGCCCTTTGAGAGCGTCGAGCGTGGCAGTGACTTTTTTCTTCAAACTTCGCTGAGAGGGTCATGAAATGCAATCTTTCTTTTAACCTTTGGGCTAGATTGTTGAGTCCTGGTCCTCTCTTATGGACTGGTTTGTTACTCTCCATTCTCGCTCGTAATTTGAACGTATTCCCAAAATGGTCTTTTCTTTCGGAATGTCGTCCTTTCCTTTTGCTTGTTCAGTGTCGGTTCTGAGTCCCCGATATCATGTGAACCTTGTCGTTCAACAAGTGAACCCCTTTAACACCAGGCAAGTTCACGATCTCGTGCGGAAACTTTCGAACACGAAAGTTTTTCAGGCCCGTAGCGTTCCCGGCCGCCGAGCTTTCCAAACAATTCGTCTCAAGTGCTCTCTCCTCCCTCCGCGATTCCCCCGTATTTTAGCCCTTTATAAGAATTTGGCTCGTTTGAGTTTGTTCCGCAGCGTCGCGAGCGCATTCCCGTCGCCCTCTTGGCGTCTTCTCATGCAGAGCCTCAAAGGATAAGGAGTTGTTTTTTTCCCCCCTTTTGACCTTTCTTAGCCATATCTAATGATCTAACTCTTGGTCTCCTCTGTTGGCTAGGGTAGTTTTTCAGTCGGTGTCCCGGCTTATTTTCGTTTCCCATCTGCATCTCTGGTTTAGATAGGAGGTAGGCTCACGTTTAGCCGGCACCGTAAAGCCAGGCCCCCTCTTATTTGATTCAACCGGTGCACGGATGTTTCACTGAACCTCCGTTTTCAGGTTGCTAGCATTAACACAAAAGTTTCTTGAGGGGCGCTGGGTATCCGCTGGTACCACCGAGTATACACAACCTCTGTCTAACCCCCCCCACTAAAATTACTTCTCAGTGCGATTGTGTCCCTCCCCCACCGGAGTGGTTTGGATCTTCCCCTTTCATTTCCCCAGTCAGTCTCCGATATGAAATGGTAACCAGAGCGTTTCAGTTTTCTGATTTGAACCAATAGGTAGGGAATCTTTTTCGCTTTCTTTCACAGTCCATTTACCCCCCCACCCCTCTTTTAAGATCGACTCTTATGCGGTGCCTCTGAGAGATTCTCCCCTCCTACAGCATCCCCTCATTGCGCGCACATTAGGGTTCTTCATAATCTCTCTATATTATCAGTTCCCCGCCCTCTTGAAATTTCGAGTCTGCTGAACGCATTGCCCGTCGCGTCGTTTTAATAGGATTCTTCTCCACGGAGGATTAAGCCCCTTTACCCCTTCGGTTTCATTTTTCACCAGGGTTGCACGTTGTTTTCTTTTTCTTTTACAGAATGAGGTTTCGCGCGATAAAGCCGGTTGTGACCAGCCCTAAACTTGGCGCGACTCCCCCCCCGTATAACGTCTTCATCATTGCGCACTTTCCACTATCTTTTTTTTTTTTAGGATCGGAGGAGAGCTTCCGCTTACCCTGTGATGGCCGCAGGCCGAGCAACCAGTTACGCGCGGACTTCCCACCGTCTCTTTCCTTCTCCACCCCCATTCCACCACGTGGCTCCCCAAAAAGCCTTCCTGCCTTTCTTTACTCCGCAGTTGTCTTAACTGCCAGCCTATTTTTTCGCGACTGCCGGCCGTTCTCAATCCCCTTTTCGGCGGCCCTGGCTTGAAAGGCGAATTTGATCGTTTCACCATTTTGCGGCGGGTTTGGCAAGCTGAACTCGCTCTAGGCTAACACAATTCGATCTGTCTTTTTTCTTCCCTTTTTTTCCGATCTCCACTCCCCCCGGCGGACAAGAGCGTTGTCAACGAGCCTGTTCACTCACCTGTTATTCATTTCAATATCTCGAAGTTCTTACGGAAAAAAGTCTTCCCGCAGATTCCCCGGCTCCTCGCGACTTCTACTAATTGTATTTTGCCGAGTTTGCTTGAATTGTTTCTGTCTATAGCCTTAATTTCCAGTTTTTGATTATTTAGGAAGTTCTTTACTTTTTTGACGGTCCCCCTACTCTGATTCATTTGCTAGAACACGGGGATATGCTTTCTTTTTCTGCTGGTTTTTCGCCTTCCCCTCCTAGCAAGTACTTCTCGAGCTCAGAGAGTCTTTTTTAAACGCACAGAAGCTACTACGAACACCCCCCTCTCTGGAACTCAGTTTCTCCCGCCTCACGGCTTTTACGTCCCATCTGGCTTAACTTTCCTCACACTAATCCCCATTGAAGTCGATTTACTTGTGCTTCTGAACATCCCCTTTTTACCTGAGTAAGTTTCGCCGTGTTGCGCTCGAGCACTATGTTTTTTTGTTGAGTCACCCGCCTCGGCCCCCTCTCCGTTACGCTTCTGTACAGTAATTACCAACTCTTTCCTTTTTGTTTTTATGAGCCACATTCTGCTCCGTGAAGACCGAATTTTTTTGTGTGAGAGTCCCGTGAATGCTACGCGCGGAAAGCTCCGTTTTCTCCCCCCTTTCATCACCCTTTTCTCTTTTGAGTCAAGCTCCCTGACCTTTTTTTTCTGGTTTTCCTTTTTTGAATACTACAATTTTTCAATTCCGTCATGACGTGGCATCTCATTGGCCCCCTTTTTTCCTCTAATCTAATGGACACATCAATACTCTCAATCCCCCCCCGCCATTCCTCCCTCCAAGAAGAGTAGTTCCATTATCTTTCCCCCCTCCTTTCGCATTTTTCTCCCTTCCCTCCACACAACATCACTCCCCTCCCTCCTCTGCTCAACCCCACCACTGCTTCCCCTTCTCCCCTCCACGTCCCTCAGCGAATTCCCACTTTCCCACCCTCCGCCTCTCCCACTTTTCCGCTTAGCCCCTCCCATTGTCTGCTCCCGACCCGCCCCCTCCTCCCCCCTTCCTCGCCCCCTCCCACCTCCTCCCCTCCTTCGCCCCGCTCCTCCCCCTCTTTCTTTCTCCCCCCTATCCCCTTGCTTCTTTCTACTAATTTCCTCCTCCCCCTCTCTTTCCCCTCCTCCCCCCCCCCTCCGCCACCCTCTTTGTTCCCCCCACCTTTCCCCACCATTCCCCAGCATCCGATTCAGACGCCTCCCTCCCCCCCCCCCCTCCCCCCTTTCCACTTCTCCACATCACTCCCTACCCCCTCCCTTCCACCCCGCTCTTTACCCCCCCTCTCCCCCCTTCTTCCCCCTTCCTCCCCCACCCACGCCCCCCCCCCTGTCCTTTCTTTCCCCTTACTTTTTCCCCCCCCCGCCCCCCCCGATCACTCCCCCTCCACTCTTTCTTATCTTTGTCCCGCCCCTGCCCTTTTCCGTCCACCCCCCCCCCATCTTTCGATTCCCCTCCTCCTGCTCCTCATTCCCCCGCGTCCGCCCCCAGATGTCCCCGCTCTCTTCCCTTCGTCCCCCCCCCTTCCCTCCTCCTTCCCTCCTGGATGCCCTCCCCATCCCCTTCCTCCGCTCCTCGCCCCCCTCCCGCTTCCCCCCTCCTCCTACTTCCCACCCGCCCCCCCCAAGTGTCCGCCTTCTTTCATCTCATCCCCTCACTCTCCCTATCTCCCCCCCCCACTGCATATCCCCCCCCCCCCCCCACCCCGCTCCCGTCCCCTCCCCCCCCCGCTTTCTCCGCCTCCCCTCGTTTCCCAATTTCTTCCCCACAACCACCCTCCTCCATTCCCTGTTTCCCCCACCCCCTTCTCCCTCGTTCCTCTACCCAATTCCTTTTACCCCCCCTCCTAAATCCCCCCCCAGCACACTACCCACTATCGTCCCCCGCTCCCTTCCTCTCCTTCACTTTCCCTTCTCCTATCCCCCCTCCCTCCTCTCTCGCCCTCCTTCCCCCACCCATTCGTTTCCCCTCTACTCCTCCCCCTTGTGCCCACTATGCCCACCCCTTCTCCCCCCTTCTCCCCCCCTACCACCTCCCCCCCCTCCTACCCCCTTCTCGCCCCATCCTCCCTACCTCATTACCCCGCCTCTCACTCGCCCTCCTTCTCTCCTCCTCCGCAACTTATCCCCCCCCTTCCCTACCTCTCCCTGCCTTGCCCACCTACCTCACCCTCCCTCCCTGCCACATCTACATATCCCCCTCCCCCCATGTCCCCTCCCCCCCCCATCTTCCCCATCCCACCACAACTTCCCCCCCCCCCTCTCCCTCCACCTCAATCCATTCCCCACCCTCCCGTTCCTCACCCTCTTCCCATTTACTCTACACCTACGCTTTCCGACTTCTCTCCTTCCCTTCCCCCCATCTCCCCCCTTCATACTCTCTCCCCCTACCTTACTCCTCCCCCCCCTACTACCTCCCTCCCCCCGGCCTGCGCCCTCTCCCTACCATCCCCCACTCCTCTTTCTCGCATCTATCCTCTTCTCCCCATACTCTTTTCCTTTCCCACCCATGACACGTCCTTTCTTCTCCCATTCCTCCCTCTCTCTCTTCTCCCTCCACCATCCCACCCATCGCTTCTCTCTCCACAAGCCCCCCCTCCCCCCGCCCCTTCCCTCCCCTCCTCTGTTCACTCTCTCTCCTCGCCCTCCCCCTTCACCTCTTACCCCCCTCCACCCCACCTCACCCTCCACCCTCCCTCCCTCCCTCGCCTTCTCTTACCCCCCTTTCACTATCTCCCCCCACCATCCACCACCCCCCCCCGCACTTCCCCATCCGCCCCTCTCTCCCACTACGCCTCTTTATCCACATCACACCCCCCCTTGTCTCTTTTCTCTATTCTAATCCCCCCCCATCGTAATCACACCTCACCCCTCCTGCCCTTACTGGATTCTTCCGTCCCTTCCTTACCCTCCTTCTCCTCCCCCCCCCTTCCACCCGTCACTCCTTCCTTCCCTCATGCCACTCTCCTCCTTCTGTTTTTCTTCCCATCGCCCACACCCCCCCATGAACTCGTTCCTTCACCGATCCCCCTTAACCCGTCCCCGACCTCCTAAACCCCTTCCTTACCCCCCTTTCCCCCTCCCCTAACCTTCTTTTCCTCTCCCCCCTCTCCTTCCCACCTTTTTCCCCCAAGTCTACAACCCGCCCCTCCTTTCCATTCTTATCTTCTTTCCTCCTGCTACCCCGTTCCCTCCCCCCTCCTCCTCTTCTCTGCTCCCACCCCCCCCCTTTTCTTTTCCGCCCCTCTCCCGCTTCCCCATTCTCTCCCCTTCACCCTTCCTTCTGCTAGTACCATTCTCCAGCAGAACAGTACAATACCCTTCTTTTTTTTTTACCAAGCTTTTTTCCCCCATTCGGGCACCTACCCCATGTTCTTCTCTCTTGACTTACCCCCAAATGTTTGAAGCAAGTTCCCCATTCTTCTCTGCGGAATTTGAGGGGCATACGATCGTCCACTCTTGCTACCTAAATTTCGAGGTATTCCCTTCCCCCCGCTTGCCCTCTGACATGCTTCCTTGGCCTTTTTGCAACAACATTCGACGAGTTTCCGCCCTCCGTCCTTCTTCAATTTTGACTCTGATTTCTTTACCAGCATTTGAAGGCCCCCTCTCCCACCTTTCCAGTTCACGTTCTCCACGCCATTCTCCGCAGCGCCCCCCCGTTCCCCAACTCCCCACTAAATCGCGGCGCTACACTTTCTCTACCCCCCATCGAACCAAAAGGCTAGGAGTCGTTTCCTTCCCCCTTCCTTCTCAATTCGCTCGATCCTCTTCTGAGATTTCCAGAACCGCCCCGACCTTTCCCAACCTCTTTGCCCTCAGCCCTTTTCTCTTCTATTTCGTGCCAACCGAACTGGCTTCACCCTTCTTTTTTCGCCGAAGACGGCTCGCGAGCCTCGCTTCCTGCTCTCCCGTAGTGCTTTTTCCTCGGGCCTTTCACTTATTTTGAACTTAAGGGCCCTTCTCCAATATTTTTTTTCCCTTCTCCGGACGTGACGCACATACACACGGGTCTACCTTTTTACCGAGCATTTTCCCCCCTTCCAGTGCTGCGGCACAAGGCGGTACTCTTTTAATAAATTTTTTTTTCCTATGAATTCTTTTCTCTGAACTTTTTTTTTCCCCCCCCTTATGGGTCTACTTCAATGCCACCCGTTAAACCTTTTGCGTTCCCTTTCCCTTTCGCTCCTTCCCTCTTTCTGGAATGTCCACTCCCAGTCCCTCCGGCTTCTTCCCCTTAAGCGATTCAGAGCGAGGCCGTTCTCCGCTTCCCCCGTGCGCCGCAAGCCACGTTTTTTTGGTTCTCCCCCTCTACGTTCCCCTTTCCGCTGCGATTGTGGTTTTCATCAGGACCTCCTGTAGCATTTTTCGAATTTCCCCGTTCATGACTTTTTTTCCCTCCGATACTTTTGAAGTTTTTTCTTTTGTTCCCTCCTCGGGATGTATGCTGGTCTGTTTTTTTTTTGGACCCTTCTACGAATTTTTGGTGATTAGTTCCTTTTGCTGTTGGGATTGAACATTTTCCGTTTCCCCTTTTCTTCTTGGCGCGTCCGGTCGGCACCCTCAGTTCAATTTTTCGTTTTCTCTCGCGAAGTGAGTCAGCCAGCTTATAATCACTGTCTTATTGTTACTCTTCCTTCCAAATCTCCAACTCTATCGCAATTCGCGGTTTTTTTTTTTCCAGCCCATGCCCTCTCTGCTCGTCTTTTTTGAATTGAAATGGTCCCCCCCACTTGTTGTTTTCTTTTCGGTTCTGAACCCCTCTTTTTTTGAGCTTTGCCCCTCAATTTTCCTTTCTGTCTTCCCTTCCCCTCCAAGCTTGGAAAAAGTTCGTTCCCTTTGTGGTACTCCTTGCACCACATTCGCTTTTCCTTTATCCTTTTTTATTACCAGATTCCCCAAAAACTTTCTTCGTTTTTTGGGAATCGTCAGTTTTCTTTCCGGTTTCTTCCTAGAGGGGACGGAATGTGCCGTTCTTCCTACGATACATTGAGAAACATTGTTTCGTCACTCCATCCATTTTTTTTCCCTGGCTTGGCTCGACCGGGTCACTTCAGATCCAGTGAGAATTCCCTTCCTTGCGGAGACTCCCGCGCGATCCCTTTCTTCAAGTCCCCCCCCCCCCCCCCTTCGGTATCACGTGCGCCTCACTCCTTTTTCCCCCTTACTTTTTTCCGTAGCCGGATACGAATCCGGAACGTCTTTTTGTTTTTTTTTTTTCGTTGTATCCTCTTTTCTAGAGAGAACCCCTACGTCGAAAGCGTAATCTTGTCCCTCATTCTTATGAATTCAGAAAACTGCGGATGTAATGAGTTCTTCCCTCTCCAATTCTGAGCTTTTTTCCTTTTGTAGCCCATATCTGAATCCGTAGGATCCAGCCTTTTTTTTTTGCGAGGAGTTTTTTTTTCCTTCTTAGCGGCTTGTTTGTGAGTCACTTCTTCATCCCTCTTATTCTCTTCTTTCAGGAGAGTAGGTGCCGGGCCCCCTGCAGCGTCGACAGGTTTTTTTTTTTTCCGAGTTTCCCTGAGCAGAAGATCAGTTTTATTAACTTTCCCGGTGATCTCTTTAGCGTTAAAAGTACTAGCATCCCCTCCCAGCCTATTCTTTCTGCGCGGTCTGGTCGTCCCCCTTGAACCCCCACCCCTTCCTGCGCTTTTTCTCCCTTCCCTCCCCTTAATACGTCGCGATTGATGAGGTCCGCTCCCCCCTTAATTTTTCTGCGCCTAGGAGACAAGTTTGTTAATCTAACGTCGCTGATATGGACTTGAAGAGGCATTAGGTTCAGTCTTTTTTTTTTCCCCATTTCGTGTGATTTTTTCTTTCGATTTCCTTTCCCGTGCATCTTCTCCTTGCTCATCCCTCTTTTCTTCCGGTCGTAGCAGAGAGAGAGCAAGGTGACCCCCCTTCTTTCTTTGAATTTTCCCTTGTTGTTTTCCACCGGACATCAGCGCCACTTTCCGTTTCTCTTCGACTTCCCGCGCAGTTTCGTCCTTTTCCCCCACCTAGGTAGGTTTTTTCAGCATGATAAAAAATTTCCCAGTTCTCCTTGCGCTTGGTGATTGGTGAGAATGCGGCACTTCCGATCCGTGCTAGCTTTTTTTGTGAGTTCCTTCCACTTATAACGTTTTCTTGCCATCACGGGTGTGTCTTTCCAGACTTTTTT
>Ga0179593_1437582_pt1 | contig 10702 bp, 11 predicted proteins | sample CZODoug2_1_08_16_FD_185931 | JGI IMG/M metagenome (GOLD analysis project Ga0179593, IMG submission 185931) | Vadose zone soil fungal communities from Angelo Coast Range Reserve, California, USA - CZODoug2_1_08_16fungal (PacBio error correction) | ecosystem: Environmental > Terrestrial > Soil >... | reverse complement strand
ACGTTCTGGATTTTGGGCGTCGTTTTCGTGTATCGTCCTGGATTAACCCCGAAACCAAGGTTACGATCTTTTTTTCCTGCCCCCTTTTTTTTGGGCAGTTCCATGCTCGGGGGCTAAGGCTTTTCTTGACCCCGTCGCGGTCCCAAGTGGACCCTTTTTACTCTTCCCGTGGCGTGCGCGAATTTCTCTGTCCACGTTGCTGATTTCGGTCGTCTGCTTTGGTGTATGACGAAATCGAGATCGTTTCTCGTACCCGGCTTCATTGCCTGTCCGACCCTGGGCGTGTTTCCTTACCTTTCGAGATAGCCCTGTCCGGGCGTGTTGGCAGCTTTCTCTAGTTACCTTTGACGTAAGGCAGTGTGATGTGCGATATAGAAAGCACTTTTCATGCTATGCTTAGCAAGGTGGACCTGTGCCCAGTAAGGGCTCTGAGTATCTTTTTAGCTTGCTTTTTTCAGTCTTCAAAGTGAAATCGAGGGTCTCTTCTAAGCAGATGTAAACTTTCGTGATCGCTTGCCCCCCCTTGTTTTGACAGCTTCGTCGGGGTCGAAGTGAAGGCCGGGTTTCTTAGAGAACAGGTGCTTCCATCTTCGATTCAGCCTGGGTGACGTTAGTCTGGGGACAATATTCGGTGTAGGGCCGTTCAAGTTCCCCCCTGGGGAAGCGCGCAGAGTACGGACGTCAAAGGAACGGGCACTCGTGATGTTAGGACGTCCGGAACCCAACTATCTCCCAGATCCCCCCCAGACTGCCTTCCCCAACTTCGACGCTTATGCGGGGATGAAGCAAGGAAGGAAAGGGTACCCGGACAGGTACTGGGTTGGCGCTCTTGGAGGCAAACTAAAGAAAATCATGCCTTGGACAGGTGTCTGGGAGCCGAGGAAAACCAGTCCCCCCCATGTTTAGGTGTGATCTCCCCTTGTTTTCTCCCCCCCCTTGATTTAGCCTGCCCGGAGGAGGAGTGCATCCTTTTTCCGCGCTCACAAGGACCGTCGCCTCCCGGCGTGACACCGCTCCACCCGCCGCCTTACCCGCAAAATTCCCGCTGGCCATGGAGTGAGGAAAATCGGTTCGGGATTCTCGTTTCCCCTGGCGGAAGCAATCCTAAGTTCCCTCGACGTCCCCGCCCTCCCTCTATCTTCCCGGGATGAAAGCTCGCGTGCCTCCACCCCCGCACGAGGGAGCAGCTGTCGCTTTGCCATGGCAAGTGTTAGACTTGGAGTATTTTCTCCGGCATTGGCCGGTGACTAGGCCCTTGAAGAGCGGTCCTTTGCTAACCGGCCAAACCCTCGCACACGCCAGTGACCCCGCAAATGGACAAGAAGCATTTGCCTTCACCGAACCGTTATGGACGCAGCCCTCTGGCACCTTTCGTCCTCCCCCCCCCTGTCCGTTTTCACGTAGACCGGTACGGCACCCGTCCTTCAGCAGTCATAATCCATCAACTTTCAGAAACCTCCGACGCAGACCGAACGCCTTGAAGACAATTAAAATGACCTTTTCGTAAGCCTCCTTTTCGGTTTTCACCCCCCTTTCAAAGTCACAGTTCTCGCCTCTGTATGAGGGAAATGCCCAGTTCCCCCCGGTAGTTTCCTTTTTAAGCTTACAATTTCAGGAACGTGACTACTTCTTTTTTGCAGCTTTTTTACGGGCCTTGCGTACAATTGTATAGTAGTCTTTGACCCTCCCTCTCTTCGCAGGTACTTTGAGTAGCTCCTGAGACTTCCTTTCGTTCCCGTGGCGTTTTGGGGGGAGAGAAGAGGAGGTCAACCCCCTTGATCCTCCTGGTTAGGGATTCTCCTTGATGTTCTCTCAGACCAACCCTACTTTGTAAAATGTAACTGGTCTTGTCTGTCTTTTTTTTTTTCTGGTGATCGTGGTTAAGGAGGGACCATGGAGAACCGGCCCCCCCAGTTCCCACAGCATTTCCTCGAGGTTTCCGCTGTGAACTCTTTGTGTATTTCTTTCACTTGTTTAGTCTCGGTAGGGAGTTAGGCAATCTTACCGTCCTGATAAACAACCCGGCCAGCACTACCCGCGCAAATTCATCCCCTTTTCTGTCCCTCGCTTTCCACCCCTCAGCCCAATGTTCTACCGGGCACAAACAAGCTTTGTTGCCCCCGCCCCTTCCAATTGTCGGTGTTTGTACCCACGCCTTCTCGTATCAGCTTCGAGGAGTATTCCCCGTACATACGACTTCATGGGGAGTGTTTGGTATCTCTCTCTTTTTCATAAGCCTCAGGTTGCGAGATAACCCCTGATTACCCGAGCCCCATACCACTTTTGTTCCCTCGTATTACGTTCTCCCTTTTCCGCCGCTTTACCTTCGACGCGAGAGTCCCGCACTCCTCCCGTGTCTGCGGAACCAATTGGGCCTTCCCCCGGATCCTGTTTTCTGGAACCTGCGCCGAGGGGTCCTCCCACCGGGCATAAGGCAAGCTCGAGGTGCTGCTCCCGCCCGGACTGAGTCTCTCCCTTTTTGGAACGTTCACGAGCACTTCCCTATACAGGGGACGTTCTCTCCACATCCAGTGTGACCGTGAAACGCTTTCCTTCCCGCTGTTGGCCGGTTAATCTGAGCCGCAGGGAAACTAAAAATATCCAGGCCCCAAACAAATTACCCGATGACTTACCTGGAGTCCAGGCTTGGCGCAAGGGGGAGGTGCGCAGCCAAAGAAAGAGCAATCCAACTCCACGTCTCCTGATTATAAGTAAGACTCTTACCCACACGTCCAATTCCCTCCCTTTCTTGTCCGCCAGAAAACCTACCTCTTCTCTGTTTTCTTCTTTTACCACAGCCTCCCGCACCCTCCTGTCCCAGGCAAGGGTCCCCCCCCCCCCACTCGCTGCGTAGAAAGGGTGTTTTTTTTCACTTGTGTCTTTCTCTTTTTTTTTTTCTGGCCTTTAAGGCCGAAGCGTAACTCAACACTTCTACCCTTAATTCTGGATTCGTTATATCTCCGCCCGGGCGGTGGTTGAACGCCCCGTAGTCCCCCAACGTTCCACGCTACACTAAGGAGTTCTCTGGATTCTCTTTCTTCTTGCCTTTCTGTTATCTAGGCTGCCTGACGGCTTTTTGCACTCAGGTACTGAAAGGCGACTGGACCAAGGCTTCGGCCCCTTCCTTCCTCACCTTTTTTTTGTATAGTCTTCTTCATGACTGTAACTTTTTTCCCTCTGGATTTCGGATTTTTGGTGGGAGGTCAACTTTCAAGGATATCCCGGGCTCCATCCCACAACCCTGCCGGATTCCTTGCCCGTAAAGTCTCCAATGACCGGCTGACACTAAGCGCTTGAAGACCTCTAGGGCGGATTGGCTCTCTTTACCTCCACCTTTCCTCCTCCATGTGGTGGCTTAGGGAGTTTTCCCTTTGGATTTCCCATGGTTTCCCCTCTCACGCAGTCCCCCCCCAGCAGATTGGCATCCTGCGTGTGTTTTTTCCGGGCGTCCCCTTTTGCTTGAGATTGACATTTTTTTTCTGTCCTGTTACTCCCCTTTTTTTGGTCCTCGCGGCCAGGGAGCCCTTTACGCCCCGCGGTACATAGACCACAACGAAGGGGTGGCCTGAGACCGACCCCTTACCCATTTTTTTCCGGTGAGTCCTTTTAGTTCCTCTCCTGATTTCTGAAGGTTAGTTATGGCAGCACTCTCACCAATTTTCCCTTCTCTTCCCCCTTTTGGCTTCCCAGTTTCTCAGCCCCGAGATAGTTTGACCCTGGCCCATGTCCCTGTTTGAGGCGAGGCCTGTCGAGGCCTAATACTTCAAGGCTGGCGGAAGTAATCAGGACATGTGCTAGAGACTTCAATCTGAAAAACGTAAGCAAGAGTTTACACCCCTTCCGCCTCTTACGCTCTAAATGGGTCCCCCCGTTTCCTACCCCCTGCCTGTCCCTTCCTTCCCCCCCCGCCCCACGCGCTTCCACCCCCGTCGATACTCGCCATTTTGCTCTTTTGATCTCCTCGGCCAGTTTTCTGATGTGGTGGCTACGGGTGCCCTGCGGCAAAAAGCCCCCCGAACTATATGATTGTGAGAGCACTCCCGCCCCGGGCTACACCCCCTTTCCCTGTGCAGTCAGCGAACGAGAATGCACCGGCCACTGGCGGCGTAGAGCACGGCTGCCAAACCCCCTGTACGTACGCCAAAAGGACCCGTCCGCCGAATTTCCCACGCAATAAAGTAGCTCTGATTCGACTGGAAGGAATTTTTGAACAAGGAGTCCTGAATGGAAAGCGTGGTCGGACCACGCAGGAATCAGAGATTTTCTTTTCTCATCCCCATACTCGCACCCGAAGTCCCCTAGAGGACCTAGCGGCCGGTCCACTGGACTATAGAACCAGGCCACCTCATACTCCTTTTCCTAACTCCATTCTTCCACCGTCTTTTCATTACAAGGCCCCCTAACATTCTTCCTGGCCCCACTTCCTACACCTGTAGGTGCTTTCCCGCCAGCGATCCCAAGAAGACCAGAAGCCCCTCAGATCCTCGTCGTTTAAGACTTCATAAGTTTGTGTGGAGTTCTTTTCGAGATATTTATTTTCCCATGGTGCTAGATTCCTTATACTTTGCGGCAGTAGTGCCCTTTTATTCCCATTTCGGAGAGCTGCCCTATTTCCATTTCTTTGCCGTAATGAGCCGGTCTTACCTCGCGGGCGTGGCTTTATCAAAAGTGGCACCTTTATTTTATTTTTTTTTTTTTCTTTTTTTCGCCCCCTTGGCGTGAATGAATCTCTCTTCGGTCCGTAAGGGGGCATTCCCCCTGCGTTTTTATGTAGTAGCTGTTCTTTCTGACTCCCCTCTCTGGACTTCACTGTCTTCCAGCTGAACCCCCTGCGCTTGTAAAATAGAACCGGAAGGGAGGAGGGACCGGACTGATCAGCCTCTGGCATGGAAAGGGACGCCCTGTGTGGGGGGTAAAACGAGGAGAGTAGCGGCCCTTGGTCGTTAAGGTAAGGTAGGGGACGAGCTTCCTTTCCCCGCCATGGATTGAATCCTTTCGTAGACTGAAATTCCCTGTGACCTTTGCCCGTTCCATTTCCTTGATCTTTAACTAGAGCGTCTTTTTGTTAAGATCCCATCCCCCCCCATCTAGCCCCCGAGAGAGAGTCGAAGATGACCTCACCTTTGAGTGATCAGATAGAAGGATGTGTTTGTCCCCGCTTCTTCCCTTTTTGTTTTCTCCTCGTCCGGAAGGGTTCTTACAATGTTGCCAATGTTCCAAGCTCATGATCCGTGGTACTTTCTTCCCGGGAACATGATTTTTCGGAGCGAACATGTTTTTCTCCCGTCAGCTGGAAGACCTTTTCAAGACGTCTTTTGATTCTTCATTACACTTACTCTCGAGCATGACGCACCACCCTAAAGGCCTTTGATAAGTTCCTGCCCGGCTGGAAAGACTGGTAATTGCTTGGAAGCTTTTATCTTTCCCTCGACAAGGTACAGCAACTTTCCTGACCTTCCATTTGTCTCTTGCTCAGCTTGAGAGACCCCCCCCAGAAAAATTTTTGTACCGGTGCGCTCGTCCTTTGCACCCCCCCCTCAGTTCTTTAACCAGGGAACCCTGGAAGTAAATTGAATAAAGCGGGGAATCTCCTTCCCTTCGGCCCCTCATTACCAACGTTCTGAACCCCAGCCCCGACCGCTTGAAACACGCCCCGCCCTTTTCCAGGTGTTCTTATGCCGGGAGGCTTCTCGGGACCCTGGAGAAAGAGACGTTTCCAACCTACGCCTCCCAAGGAGAGTCTTTCGGTCAATCTCCCTGTGGCCACCGAGATGGGATTTCTCCTCCCGCGGGCCCCGGGAACTGAGCCTGACCCTTTTCCCCCGGTTAATTTTAGGCCCCCCCCGTTGATGCTCGGCCCCCTTTTCCCCCTCATAGCCGTGCCCCAGGTCCTCCCGGTCCACCAGTCGCACCCCGTCCGAACATTCCACCTTTTTCAACTTCCGCTGAAAAGTCCGCAGTGAATCAGACGCACTCTGGACTTTTTTTGTTATCCCCCTTCTTCCACCTTGTCATTTCCGTCTCTACGAAGCTTAGGCTCCTCAGCCAAGAGATTCCCTACCCAGAGACGAAAGTTCTTCCCCACCCCCCCCCCTTGAAAAATGCTTTTTAATCTCCTTTCGGGTGGCCATTGAAGAAAGGAAATCGGCCACGAGTATTTCCCCCCTGAAATCCCAAGCCCCACGTTCCGTCGACAGTTGACCCTTGGTCCATTCCCCTTAAATGGAGGCCATGATGCTACGTGCTCGAAAGGGCGGACGGACGTTCTAGTTCTTATGACCTGTTTGGTCCCTGCAGTAATAGATAGTAACCAGGTGCTGTGTACTGCGATGGCCATAAGTAGGGTTCCAGTTTTTTGTCACGGCGGGCACCTGTTCCCCCTCCATTCGTAGGATGGGCTTCGTCCAGACCCGACCTTTATTCCCAGTCCGTGAATTTTGTATTTGGCCGCATTGGTCCTTCGGCTGGGGACCCCCCCACTCAGGGCGTTCATACAAGCCCGCCCCTTCGCGGGAGTTCCTCCTGTTTTCCCTGTTTCTCCATCTTTCTTTTCACTTTTCGCACATGCGGGATGGTCTGGGTTTAATGAGTACACATGTTGCCTTTTTTTCCTTTCCCGTCTTTCCTCGCCCAGGAGAACTTCCTGATTCAGGTTAGGCATAGAGCAGTTCCCCCTGACCCCAAGTTGACGAACCCCCAGATGGTTGCAGGGACCCCCAATGTTCTGTAGGTGTTCTTACCAAGCATTCGCCCTTCTCCGATAGTCCGGTTCTTTGTTACTTCCATACGCCTCAACGGAGGGTAGAGGTGCGTTTTCTTTCCTCTATATTTTCAGCTTTCTCTTGTTGTTTGCTCTTCTCCCCTTTTTTTTCCTCTCCCATACCTGTGCCGTCTTTAGTCCGAGACACAGACGGCACTCTTTTTAGCCGCCCAAAGACATCCTTGTCTGTTCCCCCCTGTGTTTTTGTCCTTTTGTAGCCCCCCTGGCTGTCGGGGAACAATTTTTTTTGCGCCTGCTAAACCGGGGCCCTAGGAACTTTTTCGTCTTTTGTCGCTCCGCCGTTTATGCGCAGCGTGTCCCTTGCCCCGAGACACCCTACCCCAGCGTATTTGCCAGTCTCCCTTGCAGACATCGTATGTCTCCACGCGACACCTATCGGAGGGACGGGTAATCGCTTTTTTTTTTCCCACGAAGTCAAAGGAAAACACAACCCAGCCCACTAAGGGTCAGCCGGCGTGTCCCTGCCGATGCCCTTCAGACCCTATCCCCTTCTAAGGAGGATCAGAAAGACTCTTCCCAACAAAGCCCCGGCTGCGGTCACGCTCCTCCTCACTCCACCGCACAGGTAAGTAAGTTCTTTTCGGGGTACAAACCCGAACAGAGTCCTCCCCTTACCTGATTACAAAATGAGAGTAAAGTAGTGCAACAGGTATAATATTAAGGATTCCATGCCACCCTTACCCCCCAGTTTAATCTTGATTTCCTTTCCCTTCTGCAGAATGTGGGCAAGTTTTTGTGCCCTTTCCCCCACGTCTTTCCGTACAGGTGCCTTTTCGTTAGTCGGAATCGGCACAGGTAGGGAGTTTTTTTCGCTTGGAGCTGTTCTTGCTGATCTGTTAGTAACGCCTGGAAAAGACTGCGTGAATCCCGGTCGGAGTCTGCGTGTCCAAATTTTTTTGATGCCGCCTGCCTGATGTTCTTGAAGGTTTCCCCTCGGGCCTGGTGCGGTTCCTTGTAATTCGGGCCACGGGGTCTAGCTAGTTCCAAGGGGATTGACTAGCTTACAAGTCACCCGAGGCTTTGCCCCCGTCACGTTTAAAATAGCCCTAGCCGGAAGAAACGGTTGGACTGAACTGGAGAATCTTCCTCACTCCTTCCTAGCTCAGGTAGGGGACTTGGAAAAATGGAGGAGCTTTCAAGGGTTACGATAAAGAAAGTCCCTCCTCGGGCTCCGTCACACTTCCTTAACATCTTTTTTGTGATCTTTGAACTCTCGAATGATTAGGTCTTGAACCGTATGCTGGTGCCGTTACCTCCTGCCAGGGCAACGATGTAGGCATGGAAGCCAGACGGACTGCGGAATGGCAGTATTATCGAGTCACCTGACACCTCCAGCGTGCTAGGGCTCGGCCGAGACCCATCCGGCAGCCGTTTCGTAACTGCCTGGAGCGAAACAGGAGGTCCGCGTTCCAAGGCGGGTAAGATTTCTGCCCTCGTTACCTCTTTGGCAGGACCAAGGTGCCTTCCGCGGTCTTGGATCAGGAATAATCAATACCGCCTGGTCAGTCCAGCGCACCTTTTACCTTCCTAGCATGATACAAATAGGAACTCCTCCCGCGGTCAATTCTCTACGCCCGCTGTCGCGCCGTGTTAATATTTTCCATACCCCGGAAGTGTCCGTATACACCTTGCTACCCAACCACCCTCCGGGCGCCTCCATTATCTCGGTCCCCTTCTGGGACCCCCTCCCTCCTTCTAAAGGTGCAGATGAACCCACCGCTATAATATTTGCTGCACGCTCCTGGGCAATTTCCCCCTCGCTGAGTTGGCAAGACACCTTTCTGGAGTTCTCTTCGCACCCTCCTGGCGTTGAATAGCACTTCTGTAACGAAGAGGTTACAACCTCCGTAAATGGTTTTAGCTGGATTCCTTTATTTTCACGTCCTCCGTTCCCACTTTGCCCTTTCAAGAGATGTAAGGATCTCCCGGTCTTCATTTCCATTCCGACGCCCTCTCTTTCCTTCCAACTATGCTAGTCCGCTTCATGGACTATAGTTTTAAAAAGGCCTGGTAACCTTCACTTCTCTCTTTCCGAGGATCCCCTGATCAATGGAATCGCACTTCAGGCCACTGCTCCGTCACCTGTTAAATAGGGCATAAGAGAATTCGGATCCCCCCTCAGCTTCTCCATCACCTCCGCAAGCCATATCTCCTTATAATAGAATTGGTTGTGTCCTCTCTATTATTATTGTCTGATTGTGGCGGAGGAATTTCGAGTGTATCCTGGCTTGGAGAGCGCTTCCCCGGTTACGAGCTTTTCCTGACTTGCTCATGTCCTATAGTACATCTATCTTCTCGGCAGTAGCGACAGGACTCTATCGCCTTCCCCTCTACGGAGCGTCCCCCCCTCTTTTTCCGTCTTTAGCCCTTTCTTCGAGGCTGTTGAGGATAAGCCGCTTTTATACCCTTCTTGAGGGCAACTTTCTCCCAATTATGAACAAGTTCCCGGTTGCGGAGTTTTCTCTAAGTCCCCCTCTGACTGGTTGTGCTTGCGAAAGTTACTCCTTGCCCTTGGGCGTTACCATATGATGCGTCCGTTAAGCCGCCCGTTTGTTCTTATGCTTTTTGACGGGGACCTTGGCCCTCCATGGCGTCGAGCCCCGTGATTTCGGGTGCTTTTTTCCGCCCCCTGTTTCCCCAAAACATGTCGATTCTTTTCCGCGATGCTGGCATGTCGAGCGGAACATTCCCCGCGTATCCGGGTGAGACTTCCCTGGACCTGGGGTAGCTGGACAGGTTTCAGCTCGCGCGGTCTCGATCAGCCCCCCTTTCCCCCCAGGTTCGTTGGGTAGAATTAGGTGCCTCAGCCCCGGTCTTTTTCCCGTTGCCCTCGACGCTAGACGGTAGGGGATCCAGGCAGTTTTTTTCCCCTTCCGCGAAATATCACAATTTAAGTCACACTCGACGCTCGACCCTTCCCCGACAAGGTTGGTACAGCCCTAACTTTCCTGGCGAGTTGGCTTCCATTTGTAATAACCCCTCTTATCAGGCAAGGTAGTGGTCTCCTACTCATGGGTGAAAGGCCAAAGTCCGGTGACCATCGGGCATGACCTAAATGTAACCCCTAGTTCCTCTGGACCCGGATGCCTGCAAGCGAAGATTTGGCGATCCCCCCAAAGTAGGGAAAGTAATTCCAGAAGGTTCACAACGACGACACCAAGAATGTGAAAAACCCATCACTCTTTTTTAATTACCGGATCCCCCCCTCTTTTCGAAGGATATCTTTCCCCCTTTCGGCTACGCCATCCCTTAACCTACGCCTCCTCAGACTCCTCCTTCGGAATCTCCCCCCATTTCCCCTTTACCCCCTCTCTTTCAAGAAGCTTGTCCACGGAATTTTCTCACTTTCCTTGCAATTTTCACAGGAGGCGTGATCAGAATTTAGCGTGGTTTTCCAACATTTTGTTGCCCCCCCCCCCCCCCCGCACGTTACCACCAAAGAGAACCTTGCAACCCCCCCCCCCCGTGGAAACCGGAAAGCCAGCCCTCTCTTACGCTCGGGAGCCCCGCCCCCCGCCCCTCCCCCCGTACCCGCCCCCCCCCACCTTTTCCCCCTTTACCGTCGTCAATTTACGCGGATCGTTTGCTCAGTCACAAAGTTTTCCTTTGGAACCCGCCCCCGGGACCTGCCCTTAACCCCAAGATACATGTTGACTCTCTTTAGCAAGTTCCACCCTGCCCCGGCATTCTTTTTTTTTGATGCTTGGCAATTTTTTATCGTTACCCGGGATATGTGGATAAAAGGGATCCTTTTCGGCCGGCCTTGCGTGAGTTAACAATCCTGCTTATTAAAGTTGCCCTCCGACCTGATTCGAAACCGAGGGGCTGGGATTCTGAAAGAGCCGCCCCCTTCGGGACCAGGTTCGTCTCATGGTGTTTAGCTGTCTTCCGACTGTTAGGAAGCCCTCGCTGTGTTATTAT
>Ga0179593_1375579_pt1 | contig 10702 bp, 14 predicted proteins | sample CZODoug2_1_08_16_FD_185931 | JGI IMG/M metagenome (GOLD analysis project Ga0179593, IMG submission 185931) | Vadose zone soil fungal communities from Angelo Coast Range Reserve, California, USA - CZODoug2_1_08_16fungal (PacBio error correction) | ecosystem: Environmental > Terrestrial > Soil >... | reverse complement strand
GCTTCCCTATTTTCTTTTTTTTTCCCCCTACGCCCTCGTGCGATAGCTCGTTAGCACCTCTTTCACGCATCCTTTCTTCCCCCTTTCTTTTAAAACGGTTTTTTGACGCCCAAGACGGCTGACCCCGACTGTGAGGCCACCTCTGCTTCCTTCGCCTTTCCCTTCCGCCCGGCCCCGTCCAATTGGTGGTCCCCCCCTTCGATCTGATTAACCCTTTACACCACCACATTTTAGTGGCCCGAATTGAGCCCTATTTGCGATCGGCCCCCAACAAAGGTACTCGCTCCTTCCTCTTCCCATCCATCGGTGACGCGTGGGTTGATTTTTCTTCGACCTTGCTCCCCCAAAAGCAATTTGATATACTCTCGACCCTTGGAGATTAGCCGCTTTTGCCAACCTTTGCTGGCTCTTTCCCGGCACCCCCCGGAGCCCTTTGAATTGATCACAGTCGCCCCCCCCCCCCTCGTGCTTGCGTTCCCATTTCACGGAAGAAGGTGGCATTTGCCGGTTTTCGCAAGGGTTGTTTTCCCCCCCCTGCACTCCTGCCCCGGTTCAAAAATTCCTCCGGTACCGTTTTTTTTTTAGCTGCCCGCTGCTCTTTCTCTCCTGACCTCAAAAAGAACGCTATTCGTATTCTAGAACCCCTCATTCTCTTTCCTCTTTTCCCTTCCCACCCTTCATGCTATTGTCTTCCCCCCCAATTGGACCAAATTTTCGTTCCCGAATTAACAACCCCTGTCGCCTGTCCTACTCTCCCCCCCTTTGATTCTCTTCTGGCATTAAGAGCCTCGCCCTCATGCCTCCTTCACCGAGTTTGGTTTACATTCTCCCCCTTCTCCACCTACTTGTCGACAAGTTTAAGCTTTTCTGCAAGTTACCCAAAACCGGTACAAGCTATGTAATGGCTTGGTAGATTTTGACGACCCTATTTTACCTTTTGCTTTTTAGCCAATTTGCGGGCAGAAATTTGGCCGCTTCCTTGCCGGCACAGGGACGACTCTATTGGTCAGGCTCGTTACCTTGCCGCTCTTTTAACCTGCCTGCGCGTTTTCTTGAGCCACGTTCATTTTCTAAGCGGAATTATGACAAGTCAAGCGCTTAGCCCATCGCGTGTTTCCAATCGTTCCCGTTTGACAGTACCCGTTAGGACTTCCATGGGTACTCCCTCTTCTCCCTGGCCTCTTTGAGTTTTCCTGAATGCCCCCGCGGCTAAGGTTTTGGTACGTTGTACCAAAATACCCCAGTTACTGATTAAAGCTTGTTCTCTTGCGTCAAACATATGATGTTGTACCCCGGTCCACCGACCCTTTTTGCTACACTTCCGCCAGATGATCCCCGAAGGTTTCCCCGCGCGTTGACCTCAGCCACTTTGTAAATTCTGCTTTCTGCTGCCTGATCAGGAACTCCCCCGCCCCTTTTCACCCCTTGAGCGTACTCTCGTTTTCCTCCCCCCTGCTACGTAGGATTATTGGTGCCCCTTTTTCTTTTTTAGGCCACTCGTTTTCAGATGTGTCTACTTTCCCGTAGTCTTCAAGACCCCCCCCAGCTCCTTTTTTTGTTGTTTTGTAACCACACTTTACGACCTTCCCTCGATTTTAATTGCTACATAACCCCTTTATGCCGGACTCCATCGGTTGTATCTCTAGAATTTCAGTCGCCATTACACCAACCCCCCAGTAGACACCGTTCCACGGTCCCCCCGTAGTGGGTCAGTATTTTTTCTCTTTCCAAGATCAAACCGTATTTTCCAGCGATTACTGGCTCTAACCCCCTTTCCTGTTTTCCTTTGATTTGGCCATCTTCGGCGTTAATTCGCAGTTGTTTTCGGCTGGTCTTTCCATTAATTTAATCCCCCTCGGGCTGCACCTCAACATTCCGTCTAAATTTTTGGATTGAAAAGCGGCCGTTTTCCTTCTTCGTTTTCTCCTCCCCCCGTTCCCCCCCGATCCTGTGCCCCCAGACTGGTCCCTCCCCTTGCACCCGTTTTCCCGGTTTACGAAACCACCTGCGTTGTCTGTTGTTTCGTACCCCCAGACCGGTCGATACCCGATCGTGAGGTTTTATCCGTCGTTCTTCCCGGCAAGACGGAAGCCATCGTTTTTCCTCCTTTTACTCTCGCAATCATTGTTACCCGTTTACGGCGCCCTTTCTCCGTTCACTTCGCGTTCTCGTATGTTGAATGTGGCCATCTTTTCCTTAAGATACCTTCCTGTCTCCGTATGATTCCCCTCTTTTATGATTTCAAAACCGGAGTCTTAGAAATTGTTTTGTATCTGCGCAAACAAAACCCCACAACATCGTTAGCGTTTGTTCTAGTCCACGTTTCAGTTTTACTTTGACAGGTAGCGAGTTTGTCTCTTTATGAGCCTCTGGCCCGAAATTTCTGCAAGGCTTTCCGTTTTTTCGATCACCGCTTACTGCTCTTTGAATACCTGGATATAATTCGGTTCCACCCCACCCAGCTTTCGGACAAGATGATTCATGTGTCTGATGCCCATGACGATTCTTTCACGGATCAACAATTACCGGCCGCGGAGTTGTCCCCCACCCCTCCCCCACCTTTCAGCCGTGAAACCTCCCTTTCCCCCCATTTGAACTCCCCCTTGAACACCCCCTTTTCTCTCTTTTTTTTTTTATTTTTGTTTTGTTTGATATTGCTTGATGGTTGCAGGCCGTGCTTTTTTGATACTCAGTACTTCCTTCCTCCCAAAACGTTTTCCTGTACCCTTAGGAGAGTAGCGTTGCTTCTCCTCCCTCCTTTCCCTGGCCCGGCAAGATTTACCTCGAAACCTCATACCCCAAGCCTGGGTCTAAAGGGGTTCGGGTCCTATTTGATCCTATTCTGTACGCGTATGTTCACAATGGATGCTCATATCTCACCCGTTACGCTCCAACTTGGCAACTGTCGCCTTTTTTGTTTTCTTCGGTAATCCCCTCTGTTTCCCCGCCCCTCCAGACTTTGTTTGCTGTTCAGTCGTATTTGAGTTCTTCTCGGCCGAATTCCATGAACACCTCAGTCCCCCGGCGCAAGTATGGCCGTGTCTTAAATCGTCGTTCCCTTTTCGACACGTTCTCAAATGCGCCCACTTACTCTGGTTTTTTTAATAAAGACTTTCCTGCGCGCCCTTTCCTCTGCTCTATCCGCCTTCTTTTCACCACTATTTCATTGAGACGGTTAATGCTTTTTTCTTCGATTATTTCTTACCGGCATGTCTTAATTTCCTCTTTCTTCGCGATCGGGAATTATCTCTATTTTCTCTCTTTTGAGTGCTATGCCGATCGGCGCCCATCGTCATTACAACCTCGTTCTCAATCTCGTTCAGGTCTTCCCCCCTCACACTACACCCTCTTCTGTCACGGTTTCCCAAATTACCTCCCTCCTTGCCCGCGCGTTTCGGGATCTCCTACCCACCAGCTCCAGGAAACCTATCGCAACAGATTTGAATAGCGACGCTACCACCGCTCCCCCACGCGCTTCACCCTCCTTCCTCCATCCCTTTCGATTTCCCGCCACGCATGCATCCCCCCACCGCTTCATCCGCCCCGCCTCTATAGTAAAAATCGCAGTAAAAAGAGCAGTGGGGCGGCTGCACACAGACGGGCGCGCAGCCCTTCCTTGTGCCCCTCAATAAAGACGCCACATCTCACTTCAAAGGAGCCCCCCAGAGACCGCGCGACCTCACAACCTTCCCCCCTCCCGGAAGAGGGTCGTCCTTAACGAGGCGGGCAAACCCCGCTCCTGCTAGAGGGGCACCCTTCTCCTTCCCCCAGTGAGTATTTTCCGTTTAGTGTCCGTATCTCTAGACCAGTGCCCTTTCTCCGGGGGGGGGAAGAAGAGTTGCCTCCAAAGGACATAAGGAGTTCGAACTCTCGTTCCTCCCTAGCCAGACCCCTAACCCTAGGACCCTCCTCCAACGACTTAGGAACGTCTGAACCCTCCTCCATCCTCGTACCCCCGTCAATCAGATCCCGGAGGAGGGAGGGCCAGCCTATGAAAGCTAAGTGTCTCCAATGCCGTGTCGCGCCAGCAGGCATGTCTGTGAGAGGGACTGAAATGAAGGATCCGATGAACATTGCCTAACCTCCCTTCTCAGAGTCAACCCCGGGTAAACCGTGTCATCGGCAAGTCGGCCCCTTTTTCTTGTCGCCATCCTTCCCTCTTCCTCTGCCATGATTCTTAACAAGAATCAACCACGCTCAGCCCAGTCAGCGCTCCATGGCTCCATGGTGTATGACTGTTCCCTCTCCTATGGGGTGAGGCATATATAGAGATGACGAAACTCCTCCGGTATGCGGAAGTCCAAATGGGATAGGTTCTCTCCGTTCTGCACCGCTAGCTCTTTTGTCCTGTCAGGTGTCATTGGTTGTGGATTTTCTTTCTTTTCTTTTTCGCTGGTTGGGCCGCCACTTCTCTGAGAAAAGGGGGAGGAGACATGAGTATGTTTGACTCCTCTTCCGACGGCTCTGACGACTTGGTATAGTCGCGGCTCCCGCCCGTATCTCCGTGTCCCATGCGTTGACTATAGTTTCTAGGGGAAGACTGACCGTGTGCCACGCGATCAACGGGAAGAGACAGCGCAAGGAGAGTGTTGCCTCGCGCTGCCTGCCGCCTAGACTCCTTGATAGCCATCTCACCCTATCCTCGTCCACTGAGCGTTGTGTGCTTCGTCACGGTATTCTTTTTTGGCCCCCACTGCATTCTTTCCCACCAGCCGGCGTGGTCACCCCAGCCCCTTACCCCCCACACACCACACCCCCACAAGAAACCCCAAATCGCTTTTTTCCCCATCTGTTGAGTTTTTGGTTACGTTTCCGAAAGTGGTATTTGTGGAGGTTCCCACTTCGGCTTAGTTTTCTGTGTACCCCCTATGTTGACGGTTTTTATTCTCCCGGACGGTTTTTCGCGGTGTCCCCCGATAGCTGCAAGAGCCCCCAATGCCACCCTCTTTTGTCCCATCTGTGTCTTTTGGGAAAGCCCCTTTCCCCCTCTCTCCGATTCCCACCTTTCCCCCCAAGTATCGTGATTGACCCCCCCGCAGCCTTTTCAGTTTAAGTGAACCCTCTTTCTGACTCGTTCTTCTCAAATCCTGTCTCCTTTTTACTCTCCACTTGTCAGCAGGCTGCTCGTCACCCAACCCTAGCCCGATTTGTTTGTTGATTTACGCGCCCTACCCTCCCCCATAAGTTCCTTTGTGTTGAATCAGCACCGTTTTTCTCATCCCGGGACTTTTTTTCCTTCCGGTCCTTTAATGAATGGCCCATTTAAACACTCGTACTTGGAAGATTTGCTTCTGTCGCCGTCCCGGGTACCCCCATTCTTGCGCTTTCCTTCTGCACCCCCCCGATGCTCCTCCGAGTTCCCGCCTTTTTTCCTCTCTATAAACTTCCTTCTTTCGAGCCCTGTCCTCCACCACCACCCTGCTTTTTTTTCTTATTCCGGCCAATGGCTCCCTTCCACGCTTTCTCCCCCACCCACCGTCTGAACCCGGTCCCTGCCCGCTCCAAGCCCATGAGCCTTAGATGTTGAGCGCTCTGCGTGATACCGCTGATCCCAACCACAGCCTGAGCCCCCCCTTAACGCTGACCTTTTTATTTCTCCTCCCCCATTTGACCCCCCCTTTTCAAAACTTTTTTCCTGCTGCACGGTGCCCCATTTGAATAGCCCTTTCTGCAATAAGGACGCCAAGTTTTTTGCGCCGGGGTTCCTGCGGGTCCTACCCCATGATCCCGATCTTCCCCTCTGAGTCGGAATCATTTGCGACCCCCCTTACTTCTGTCTTTATGAACGTTTTTCAAAAGCCCCCACCGCGACATTCCACCCTCTGCTCTTTGCTTTATAAACGCTAAGGCTTATGCCTACCCCCCCCTCAAACAGATGAGTGCCCAGCCTTCCATCACGGCACCCCACAGGTCCTACATGAATAGTGTTCCCGACCCCTGCATTTCCGTTCCCGCTCCGTCTGACAATGTCTTGTATCGGTTCCAAATACGTACCTCCGCGAAGTTAGATGTTTTCCGTGCTTTGCGCTTCCAGAGTTTGACCTTTTCTGAGCCTCCCCCCGTTTGAGTCACCGGGTCAGTCCCTAGGTATCCCATGTCTCAAGGTTATAGCCTGAGTCCCTCGGTTCCCATCAGGGCTTTGTGGGGAGTTCTTTCAAATTCAATCCAAATCCCGCACTATTTGGTTCTTCGTAAGGCTATAAGAACCCAATTTGCTCTTTTCTTTTTTCTATTTCAGAGTCCTCCCATTTTACGTCCAGGTGCACGTTCAACTGTCCCCCGACTTCGTGATCTCTCCGCGATTTTTTTGGCCGGTATACTTCAGTCTTAGAGCTTTTTCTGGCTATAACGTTCTTCATCCTGTTTATCCTCCCCCCTTCGCGTCAGCTCTGACCAAGATTCTTCGTTGCTCCTTAGCTTTACCTTCCGGTTCAGCGTCCACCCACTTATTGAAGGCACCCTTTTGCACGAGTCACAACCCCGTCCCCTCCTGTCTCTCCTTCCCCAGCCATTCCAGAGACTTTTTCCCTTTTTTTTCCCTATGTGCGCGTCCTCCTTCTTCGCTATCTCGACCCACTTTCGTTTCTCTGATGATAAATGTTTGCCCAAACCGCTGTGTTACTGCTTGCTGTTGGCTTCTTGCCTTTCGTCCTTGCGAACCTAATATCCACTTTTTGCAGCCCTTTCAACTTTCGTCCCCCCGTCCTTTGTGACTTCGGTTCAACCGACAGACATTTCTTTCCAATTTTCCAAGCCACTCCCCTGTAGACCCTAAGTCCGGGCGCGTCAGAGGAGATCTATTTCCTATTTTCGCCCCTTCTTTTTGGTCGCGTGCTCGAAGCGGTCTTGGCGTTTCGAGAACCCTTTACCGGGATTTTCCGTGTGTTTTCACTGTCCGCGGTGCCTTTTAACCGCCCTTCCCGAACTTGTGTCCCCCGTCGATTCCTTGTATCGCAGAACGCCGATTTTTGTTCTCCTCCCCTTGTTTACAACTTGACTTCTGCTGGGTTTTTTTCCTCACAGGCAAACGGTAGTTCAAGCGTCAAGAATTTCTTAATATTTTCCCGCTTTTTTGCTTCGAAGCCCTTTTGATTTTGATTCATTTCTCCCGAATCAAACCCCCGTCTCACCCCTTGCCTGGTCAGTGACGATATCGCGTTACGGTTGGTTGTCTTCCCCGACAGACCCCTCGATAAACGTTGATCCCTGAAACTCTGGGTAGGTGGTACCTTGTACTAGACCTATTGCCACCATTGAACTCGTCTGCGTTTTCGCCCTGTGCCCCTTTTCGCAAGCCCGTTTTTTTACTCCCCCCTTTGGTCAGGCCCCCCCTATGCCTTGGTTAGTCACACCGTTCACCCTCTTCCTTTGGAATCCCGTATTTTTTTTTAAGAGCTCCCTTTTCGCTATCCTTCACGCAGAATCGGTGATCATTGGCCTCCATCATCTCCTATCTTTTCCTTCATCTTTTTTTTGTTGCTCTAGATTCGTCGGCAGCTTCTTCTCCCCTCTCCATCTGCTTGCTCTAGACACGTACCATCTTCAAGTAATCCGGTTCCCACCACCTGAAGAGGGTTGTACCCCTGTTTTTGTGACGTAAAAAAAGGTCCCCCCCTAGGATGTACCAACTCCTTGTTTCGCCCAGAGGATCCTCGCCACGGTCTTCCCTGTGTCCGGCCGGTCATTTTGCAATGAATTTTAAACCGTGACACCAACGCCCCCTCTGTTTCAGCTCTTCTGAGGCCATATTGCCCGATCCGTCATACAACGCCCCACCGGTACTATCGTCTCAGTGTACCCCTCCAACGATGCTCTTTGGTGTGCTTATCGCCTGATCCCACCCTCTTCTGCCCTTCCTGACTCCACTTCCCGCGTTCTCTACTAGCCGATTCTCTTCGTGAACTTGTTCCTTTTTTCTCCCTAAACCTGCTATCTTCAATCCCCACCCCCAACCATCGTTTGCTTTTCTCATACCAGGGACTTCGAAGTTGTGTCACCTTTTGACGTACGGAGGCCCCCGCATTTTGTGACCCTTTTGCCTCATCACATTATACCCAAAATGCCTCCCTCCCCCCCTTTTTAAATTTTTTCTTGCTCCCTAAGAAGCTATGCGACCTCCCCCCAAAAAGAAAGCTATTTTATATAGAATACCCTCTGCCTCTCCCCGCTCCCCCTGTCCCTGGGCTCAGCTTTTTAGCACCCCCTTTGGCATAAATTTTTTTCGGTTACCCGAATTCCAAAGCTTCTCCTCTTCCATTACTATCACGGATCCCTCTTAATGTTTACTATGGCGCCCGCCCTGCACTAGCCATTTCCACATTTTTGGTCCCTTCCCTCTTTTTCTCACACTGGTACCTTTCGTATCTGGAGAATGAGCGACTGCCCTATCCCCCCCACCACCAAAGGAAGGTCTACTGGAGGATCTTTGACTGACCTAGGTTTCCTTTTTTGTCCTTCTCCATTTTGCCTGTCTCGTTACTCTTTTTTGATCAAAGCTGAGCAAAATAATTTCCGGCGCTGAACCCCTCGCCTTTTTCTCTGAACTGGAATTCGCGTTATCCCCTTCTACCAGCGGACTGATGCGTCCCCAGCGCCCTTTTTTGAGGCGATTTTCCCAACTTCCTTCCCTTTTGTCAAGTCTTAGGGCCCTGTACTAACCTGATGGTCCTATGTTGCATTCCATCCCTGGTCGACCCCTTTTGTTATTTGAGCGCTGCCTCCGAACGCCACTTCTTTTATTTTTTCTGCATTGTAAACACCCCAACCGACACTTCCTTCCAGGATTATCTATTGAACAGAGACCTGCTACTTCCCTTTACTGACCCTTTTTGAGGACACTCCAGCCCCCGCGTGCACCTGCGGCGCCCTTTACCGCTCCATTCACCCTCTTATAAATTCTCTTGGAGTCTATTCCTGGCCCCCCCCTCCCAACAGTTTCTTGAGCCGGGGTCCCAAATTTCGTTTTTGCCTACTCTTCCTGTACTAAGCCTTTTTGCTGTCTTCCCCTTCCTTAGGTCTAGCTTTCTGGTTATTCCTCACACCGTTTCTGAGCCCCAGCCGCGGTTCCTCTTTCGCGTGTGTTTGACCCCTGAAGTCCATTCCCGAGCAAGTCCCTTTCGCGAACTACTTTATGCCGAACTCTTTCCTTACTCTTCCCATTCATTACTATGCCCAGGGACTTTTTTTCTCCCCGCTTGGACCGTTCCCCCTCGTGCTTCACTTCTATTCACGTTTTCCCGTGTTCGTATTAAGTTCTTTTTTGCTTGCGGCATGGACATTTGCGCCCCACTCTTCCGCTTTATTCCGATTGGACTTGATCAAGCTTTATCACGACGCAGCCCCCCCCTCCGTCCCTCACACTGTGCTTTCACCCCTCGGCCCCCCTCACTCGTGTTCCTCCCTCCGTCCCGTCCCGTTATACCCAAGATTTTTCTGCACCCCCACATTGGCCTAAAGCCAACGAAATACGTCTCTTTGTTGTTGGCGTATCAACCCGTTTTTTCTGTCCTCCTGTTTCTACCGCGTTTGACGCTCGTGCTCCTTTGACGCGGTACCTCGCCTCCCCTTTAATACCGTAACCCCGTTAAGACATTTTTACCGGGACGCTCCGTGCTCATATTCCCTCCCGGATCGATTGTGTATTTTTTTGCCATCGTCATCAGATACCGGCCTGTCCTTCTTGCCAGGATTGCTTTGAGGAAACCCCTTCGGTATTAGAGCTTTTTTTGTGGTCTGCTTCCCCTCACCAACCCCCCACAACTTCGTTTTACGCCCTCGCTGGCAGGTCCCCAGCGAATGGTTCCCTGCTTTTTTTTCTCCTAAGAGGAGTCAGAGTTGGTTTTTTCTCACTTCTTAACGTCCGGGTCCCTCTTCAAGCTATTCTTGGTGTGTCTTTGGACATCCCTTCTTTCATTTTTCCCCCACTCCGATTGGCTTTGGACCCCCCCTGCTGTTACATGTGTTATATTGCCTCTTCTTTCCCCGCTCCCAAACGACTCCGGCCTGCCGAATAAAGAGTTGCAACCACCACGCCGCATGACAGTTTTGGAACACCTCCCCAAATGGAGGCACCTCAGTTTCCCACCTTTACCGATTGTACCCGATCCTCTTTTTGGTTTGTTTTTTTGTTTTTGTTCTTTCTGCGTTTGACCCTCCGCCCGGCTGTGAATCAGTTCAGTACTTCAGAAAAAAACGTGAAGTGCACGATTATTATGTAGCGTATTGCTTCTACCCCTCCTGGGTTAAGATCCCAAAGATTTCTCCCGCCCCCCCACCCAAGCTTAGCGTTTATAAATGTTGGGTAGTGGGACCTTCAGTTTGATAAGATAGAGCGTTTCGGGAAGTTGAGTGCCCCCCAATCCCTCGACCCCTTCCCTCGCTACGGTTGGACCTGCGACATTTTTGGCCTTTTTCAGGGCCCCTCTTTGAACGACCTCCTCGTTTGTGTGGATCCCGCTAACCCTTCTCTGCTTCTGCCCGTTCCCTGACAACGTTTCGACTGTAGCCCCGGCCGGCGACCGTCCCTGATAACTTTCTTTTTTAGCGCGATCCATTGCCAGATGTGGTTTCTTAATCACCCTATTCTGGAAGCTAGTGGTAGGCCCCCAAGATGTTACGCCCGAGGCAAACAAATGTGTAGTAACGTCCTCCTTCGTTGGCCGAGTTATGGCTTACCTTCAGTTATACCTTGACTATTCTTCGG
>Ga0179593_1349119_pt1 | contig 10702 bp, 15 predicted proteins | sample CZODoug2_1_08_16_FD_185931 | JGI IMG/M metagenome (GOLD analysis project Ga0179593, IMG submission 185931) | Vadose zone soil fungal communities from Angelo Coast Range Reserve, California, USA - CZODoug2_1_08_16fungal (PacBio error correction) | ecosystem: Environmental > Terrestrial > Soil >... | reverse complement strand
TCTCGTCTACGCATTTGCTGGACAGAGTCAAGTTTCTTTCCTTTCCTCTTTGAGGATTTGCTGGTCTTATCCGATTCCTCAGCGCCCTCTCGTCCCAACGCTCCCTAAGTTCCTTGAGGACCGACCTTGAGGCTGTAACATTTTATATAAATGATGATCTCGCCGCTTCCTCCCCTGAACGCATCGTTTGCCAAGGCACCGGATCTCCCTTTTTTTCTCAGAAGCAGAGTCATCGTGACCCTTCTAGACTCGGATGGTGCAGTCACTTATCCCTTTTTTAAGCGGCTTTGTTTCTAGCCCTTTTTTCTATGTAATCAGCGCTTTGACTCCCATTTTTTTTTTCCCTCTGGGGACCTCCGGTGCTCCTTTCTTTTTCCCATTTCTCTTACGCGCTGCCTTTGACTCTTTTTTTTTATACCACGACTTCTGGCGGGGCGGCCGCTTCAGCTTTCCCTTATTTAGTGCTCCAGTTCTGCTTCTCCTCCCCCCGGTCTAGATCTCGAAGCCCAGGAATGCACCAGGATCACCCTCCCCCCCTTCTAAACCCTTCCTGCGATTGCTTTGCCCTCGAGTGCGGCCGTGCACTACCTCATTTTTCTCATTTGGGGATAGTGCCCTCTCAACCTTTACACATGGGAATTTTTTCCTTCCTGCTCACCTGATGGGCTGATTTTCCGTTTTTTTTGGGTTCCATGCTATGGTCACTCTGATCTCGTTAGGGTTTCCTAAATCCTCCCATCTGAGCCCTTCTCCCCTATTATCTTTGAATGGCTCAACCCCGTCATTCTTTACAAGTTTTCACGGCCTTGACACCTCCCGCAGCCTGATTGGCATTTCTTTCCCGCGATCATGTGGAGTTTTCCCTTCTGAAACCCGTTAACTTTGTGGCTCTTTAACGAAGAATCAGTACCTTTCCTTCGTCCGGGCTCCTTTTGCAAGGAAATCGGCCGTCATCCGATGATTTAGGAGCTGTTCCCTTCAGATTTTTAGCGTTCTCGATTCCGGTTTTTCCTCCTTCGTAATTTGACGGCATTCAACGTGATCAGTTTTTTTTCATTCTACCGCCGTGACCTGTGGCGGCTTCTCTCTGATGTCGTAACTGGATTATCTCCTATTTCCATAAGGTGTTGTTGCCGCCTCTCCCCCATGCCAATGATAAGCAGAGTGTCTACTCCTTCGCACCGGTAACGTCCGTCGATTGAAAAGCAGATCACCGGTATTCCTTTCGAAGAGACCCATCCTGAGCCGTTATCCCGGCCTCCCCGTAGTCTGATCTGATGTGCAATGACCTCCTAAGAGCCAGATGGAACCGTCAGCTTCTCCAGATGGGCATCTTTTTCAGGACCCCTCTGCCCTGCTCCCTAAACTTGGAGGAGGAGCATCTTTTTGGTTTTCCATTTTATTCTAATTTGAAAGCACCTTCCTCTTCTTCTTGGTCCGACAATTGCCTTTTATCTTGAGAGACGGACCATGCTCAAGTGCCGTCGACCCTGAAGATTTTTTCTTTCCCCGGGGCAGTCGCGGTGCGCGTTTTCCTTTTTGTTTACGAGGCCCTTTCTTTCTTCCGAGTTCCCCCCGTCTGTCCTTTTCCTGCAATGATGGAGTAATTCCCTGTGGTCCCCCCCTCCCCCTCCCCACAGCAGCCTCCCGCAGTCCCATCAGGTCGACTCCACAATTCTGAGCTCCTTGTTCCAGTTTTGTCCCTCCTCCTAGTCTATCCCCAAACCAGCACGTCCTTTTTTTACGACGGCCGCTCGTGCGTCCCACGCAGAGAATGTTCGATTCGTTATCGTGTCGGTTGCATTACCTTTTTTTGATTGTTTTCTTTCTGAATTGTACGCCGCGACAGTCAAAATTTTCTCCCGCCCAAGCCAGCTTCTATCCCTGGACTCGAATCCGAGATCGTTCTATATGAGCTCCCCCACAGGCTCTTCTCCTTCCCCAATGCGGCAAGCACTCTCCCCCCCCCACCTAGACTTTGCCAAACCCCACGGTTTACTCTAGAACATGATGGATATAAACCCGTCTCCTTCTAGCGGACTTTTTTTGTTCAAGGTGGTTGACCTCCTCCTTTCTGATTCCCCCCCAATGATTACGAGCATGAGCTTCCATCAGCCAGGTGATCTTTCTTTTTTTTGACTTTTCCCAACGCCAGCTGGATTCTTTCTCTTCGTAGGACGTCTTACCATAGCCTCTAAGTCGGTGACCCTTCTCCGTTGTGCGGTACCTTGTCTTAACCGGGATACCCACTTCCCCCAACGATGAGTGTAGGCCCCATCTGGTGACGCTGTCCAAATTTTTACGTCCGCGGGCTGACATTCCCATTGAGGCCCAGTTTTTTGAAGTCCCACTTGCTTTCCTTCCCCCCGTCAAGATCGTCTTGTCGTCCTCTGCGAGGGTCAACACCAGGTTTGGAGTGACTCGCTCATAGTCCATTGATGATGTCTTCCAGCTTCTTTCACTCAATACGCAACGCATGTACCCTTTCCGGCCCGCGCAGACGCCGGCAGTATCCCCTTCTTCCGCTCGGCCACGCCATTGGTTAAACTGTCTTTTTTGAGGTCTGAACCTCTTCTTTTTTTTCGCGGTTGCAGTTTTCCCCCCCCTGATCGAGGAACGGCCAGCGTTGGGGCGGAACATTCTTGTGTGGCCACCTCATCCCAGGTACGCCCTCGGGTTTTTTTTTAAGTAGGGAATGGGCATTGCTGTTCGCAGCCGGGCCCCCTCGGATGCCTCCGCCCTTGGGTGTGGGTGCGCGCGCTCTTGGACTAGCACCTCCTGAAAGCTCGCGACAATCCATACCGCCTTCCAGTTTTCTTAGTACCACCTAACGGTCCTTCCGGACGACAAACATTTCCCACATCTGTTCAACGTTGCTAGATTGTAGTCACTAGTCCCTCTCCCCCCCATATAGGCGGACATACTCCCCTCCTTTTTTCCACCCTCAGGACAATGCCTGTCTCAAGAGTGTGTGACGGCGATATTCTTTCCCCCTTAGTTTTCTGCCCTTCCGGATCCGTGTGGCTCGATGCCCGAACCCTGTATTTTACGGCTGAGAAACCGGGAGCTTTCTGGGAGCAGCTTTTTCCCAACTTCCCGGCCGATTTGAAATGGTTTCCCGGTTTTTTAGCACTTCTTATCGTTAGTTTTTGATCAGCGGGGCCCGGACTTCAGCTGTTCCTGCGTTTGCAGCCAGTCTGACTCTCTCGAAAATCTCTGAATTTTCTTCATTGCGTTTTGAAAGCCTATTCCCTCGATTGCGCGCCCCTACCGCCCCCCACTGGGCGCGCGTACTCCCCTCATGAAGTCCCTTAAGGAGTCCCTTCTGATAGTCGCCAGCGGCTTTGAGTACCGCCGCATTCTCAAATGCCCAAGTAGGCTGCAGTCCCTCCTTTCATTGGAGGCATAGAGACACTAGCTCTTTCCCCTAATTTGGTCCCCATTCCCTCAGTCTCATTTTTTTTATTACTCATGTCGCTCTGTCTGCCTCTCGGAGCACCGATGGTGGTTGTCCTTTTTGAAGCGGTGCTTTCACTCCCATCTTCCCTGCTAGTTATTCACTGCAGGGGCTTTCCCCACTTGATTTTATTTTCTGCCGCGCCGGATTATCCTTTCTTTTGAGCGTTTCTTTTGCTTCGGTCCCGTTGATGATTCTGACCACGATCTCCATCCGAACCACCAGTTACCTCCCCCTCCCTATCATGACCGAGGAACACCATTCGGCCACGAGCGAGCACGCGTTTTTCGTACCCTATTGACCCGCTCTGTGGGATCGCCTGACTACGATTCAAATTCGCCGATGGGCATCTAGTGCCCTGTCCCTTGCGTGCTGGATGTTTTGTCCTCATATGTCCATAGTTCCTTTAGTAACTGAACTGCCCCTAATTGCGAATGAGGAAATCTTTCCGCCGCATAATTCCGGGCCTTTTTGAGACCCTGCTACCTGAGCCCAACCGCGACGGCTGCCTCCTTCAAATTCCGAAGGGATGTTCTCGCTTTCTAGCTATTTATGGTGCAAAACCTTAACATGCTCTCTTGGCTTCCATTCAATATCACCGCGCCGCCCCCCCCTTTGTCATCCTGGCTTCATCCTTCCTGAGTCGGGAGACCGCTCTGGCCCACTTGAAACGGTTTGTTCCATTTTGCCCACTTCTCCTCTGGCCGTTCCCCCCCTTATCCTCCACGCTGGCGGCCCCGTCTGTCGAAACGCGCCGGGTGTGTGTTGCAATAACCGGTGATAAGATGCTGTGAATCCGCTTTCCCCAGGGGTCGTTGTCTTCGAGACGACACATTTCTTCTTTCATTTTCCCTTACCTACCCTCTGGACGAATGAATTTCTTGTTAGCTTTTTCGCTTACTCGGGTAGTACTCCAGGATTATCCCGAAAGAATTTCTTTTATAATCCACTACACAGGTCAGCGGCGAGTGACAAAAGCATAGCCCCAGGGCTTTCCATAGCAGACGAAAACAAGTCTCATTTTTCTCCCCCGAGTGTCGCTTTTTTTTATTTGAAAGCAGAGCTTTTTTCCACTGGAAACCGGCCCATTTGACTTATTCGTTCTTTTTTTTTTTTTTTTCTTGTGTTTTGTTTTTTTTTTTTTTCCACCCCTCCTCCCAATCAGGCCTTTCGGAACACTCCGTGGGTCCGGTGCTTGTGTTCCATTGATTGACAGCCCAATTCCTCAGCGTTTCCGGCAACCCTGCATCGCCTATTCTTCACATTGTAACCAGACTCGGTGAAGGACTGGTGCCAACGCCCCCCCACGTGCTTGTCTGGAGCATTTTTTTCACCGAGTGCCCGCACGATTGGCACGTCCCCTCCCTCAGTCACCTGCAGGATGTCATTTACAACGCGCGTATTTTTCTGGTTTGACATTGCTTCTCCCACACTCTACCTGCATCAGGTCCAGCAGACCTCCCCTTTCTGGTCCGTCTGAAAGGTTTTCAGCTAGCAAACATCTTCTCTCTGAGGTTTAACGACCCCCAGAGTCCTCTCTCTTCTCTGAGTAAATCGCGAGATGGTCGTCCTTCGCACGGGCCGGGGCGATAATGTTTCTCTCGAATCTTGGCATCATGTCTCAGACCGTCAGTCCTCATCTCTCGCCAATCCCTATCCAGCGTGAAGATATAAATTTATCCACTCCCAGGAGAGAGCGTCTTTCCTGGCCCCCGATTTACCTCCCCTAACCCCCAAGATATCCCGTGCAAACCCCCATTTGCTCCTCCCCGCTGCACGAGCGAAATTCTGTTCCCCCCTTACCCTGGAGCCCACTTGGGTAATGCAGTCCCCTTCTTGGCACTCGTTCTCTTTTCCTTTCTTGCCTCCCTGTTCTTCGAGTCCATCCTGCAGCCGACGGTGATCCTTCCCGTCTTTTTCCTCATCAAAGCCGCTGGCCTATCTTTAGACGTCCATTGTCTCCGGCCCAAATTCCCTTTTTCCTGCCCCCGGTGGTGGTTTTCTCTCTTTTTTCAAAATCGAACGGGTTCACCCCGTCCCCCAGATCCCCAGGCAGAACAGCTTGATCTCCCATCTTTTTTGTCTTTGACCGTTTCACGCCGCTTCAGAACCATGTTTCACTCTCCCAGTTTCCCAAATCACAGTCGCCTTTCCAGTCTCCCTTCCTTCCCTGGTTTCCTTCCCCACTGCGGGCGTTGACTGTTGCTGTTTCCCTCCCTCGTCTATGGCTGATGTTTCTTCGTTTCCTTGCCCATTTTTTTTCGCAACGCCCACTTTTCCCCGAAGGATTCGTTTCTTTATCCGTTCAACCCCGGCCCCCTTGCATGGGCGAGAGTTCCAAAAACGTGTTCCCTTTTCCCAGTATATTGGTTCGCTGCATCTTTCTCTCTCCCTCCTCAGCGAACGCGTGATGATGATCGTTTTGTCCGTTTCAACCAGGGCACCTGCCCTCCCCTCCGTTAGTATTGTTTTCTGGCACTTTTCTTTCGCGGCCGCCAGGATTCCTTTTTATTTTTTTTGAGAGAGATCGCCTGGCCCCCCCCCCCTCCCTGCCTCCTATCCCCGCCATCGATGTCTTGATCGAGAAAAAACCCTTTTTCCGACCACGCTTTAACCCTTTTTTCGACATGTCAGGCAGGACCCCCCCCCCCCACCTCTCTCGTGCGGGACACTACCGACACATTTTTTCCCCCTATAGGTCCAAATGAAGGTTTTTGGACCGATACGATGCCCCCCGGCGTTATGCCTTCCGAGGACGTGTTCCGTCGTTGCGCGGATTTTGGCGCCCCCCCTGGAGAGCCCGTACCTCCCACATCAGCAATCCCCTCTTTTTTAACTTTCCTCCTCCTTCCGGAGGTGGCCTTTTTTTTTTGCCCCCGCGCTGCTACGTTGGCCCACGCGATCCTTGGATCCTTTTTTTCCGTGAGACTTTTCTGAAGTACTTTCTACGCGTCTTCCGCTTGAGTTCGCTGTTCGGTTCGGTCCTTGAACCCTTGCCTGGCATGATCCAATGTCTCCTCCCGCTCCCCGCCAACACCTGGTGGGCTAGTCTGTTCTTTGTTCAAGCTCACGATCTCAGTCGCGGGCTGGGAGACTTTTTCAGTTCAAATGATCACCGTCTTCCAGATAGTGTAGCCCCCCTATCTAGTCTTATTGGTTTGTCGGTCTCTTTTTCACCATTTCCCCTTTTATGCAGCCCCTACCTTCTCAATTTCTCCTCCCCCATAAGATTTTTCGACTTGGATAGCCATGCGCAGCGTTGTTACCCAAGTGTTTTTTTTTCATTGCTTTTGTGGTCTAGCGTTTCCCTCGGGGGCCTAACGCCTCGCCCCCCGAAGTGCGCGGATGATCATATCGGTCTGATTATCCTTCGGACTTCGGGCTTTCTTTCCCCCCTTCGTAAAGCTGATATCCCTTGCCAAGATCGACAAGCCCCCCCCCCCACATTTTTTATAGCACCGGGACCCCGTATCCCCTTCAGAGATCTCGTCGAACAGAGCCCGCCCCATCCACCTCCCTTTGACGGTCTTTTTGCCCGACAATTTCCATCGTCCCTTCACGTTCTGGACCTGATGGTTCTATGTCGTGAGGGACTGAGTGCATTGTCCCTCGAGATTTTTCCATGCACCCTTCTAATCCTGTCTTGCGAGCCCATTTATCGCCATCATGGCCTCGTTTCACCCCGAAATTACCAGAGCATCCCCCGTGCTTTTTCGAACCAAATTCCTTCACATGGCGTAATGCCTGGTCCCGGCTTCCGCGGATCCGGGTTCCAAATGTCGAACTGCTTCTTCTCCTTCCCCCTTCAATACGCCTCCCTCCCCCCCGTGAGTGTTCACCTTTGCCCCGAATTCGCGGCGGCGCCCGCCGCGGAAAGGACCTTTTACTGCGCTAGGTTGCTTCCCCCATTGCTCGAAACAGCTGTCTCCTCCTTCCGGGTTTTGTAATCCGCCAATCCGGTGATCCGTTGTGTTCATCTTTTTTCTTTCCCCGCCGCAGTGAACTGGGTGCACCTATCCTCAAAATCTTATGATGATATATTGCCCCCCTATCCTTATCCTTCCTTTTTGTGTTTGTTTCTCGCTCTTTTTTCCCCATGACATGATCGCCCGGTAATATTAGTCCGTCTCGCATCCAGACCAGGTCACGCGGCCAGCTGATGATGCACAGCATCCCCCCGGTGTTTTCCCTTAATTTGAAGTTCGCCCCCAGTTTGTTCCTGGGACGTTGTCGCTCCTTTGAAGATCCCAGCGCATTCGGCCACGCCGATGTACCCGATCCGCGTTTGGTCCCTCGGCCTCCCGCCGGCCATTGCCCGGTTGGGCAGGCTTGTCGTGTTATTTTACTTCCACTCCCCGACCTATCAGCGTGGTTATTTTCCCCCATGCCCGAGATTGCCGGTCACTGACCAGACCCGGCGGTGAATGTTTTTTTCCCCCGTCGCGGTGCTGCTCTCTGATGCGGTGAGCAACCATCCATGATCCGACAATATTCCTATAGAGCCCTGAAGCTTCTCCGAAGTCTTTCTATTCCGCTGTGCGACCATATCAGTCCCACAGCCCTTCCATCCGTTCCAGATCACAGGCTGTTTCCTCTTGATTTTTCATGAGATCCCCAAACGCACCGTTCCCCCTTTGATTCTTTTGCGGGTACGAACAGCGTTCGTCGACTCCCTTAGCTTCCTTTGTCCCCTGTTTCCGTTTCCTTTTTTGAGAATTTGGTTCATTCCGGTTATAGTCTTGGCAGCTGATTATACAGCGCCTCCCTCTCAAAGTGCCCCAAGCGCCATCAGCTTCCCGTCCCTTCGAATCACTCTCTCTGATCATCCGCTGCGTGAACCGTCTCTCCAGATCCGATTTCACAACGAGGGAAAACAGCTTCCCCCCCCCCCCCCCCACCCGATAAAAGTTGCCAAAACCCCCGGTCCCATCCCCCCGTGTCCTTCCCCGACAGTATTTGGCCAAAGTCAAGCAGCGTCAAGAGAATTTCCGGATTTTCAATTCCAGTTCCCCCTTTTCCTATTCTCTCTGACCCCCTCCTGAGACTTCAAAGTCTGAAGCCTCCCTTAATCCATTTTACCCTCGAACGGCTTCCCATACCAAGAAGACGGTGAGACCTCCGAGATGAGACCCTTTCCCTGGCCCTGAGCTGCAAAGGTTGGTCCGGCCAGGAGAGTTTGTACTCGGTGAGGGGTTCCCCCCCTCAAAGGTTACCCCTGCGTGTTTACGAGCACCTATTAGTAGCAATGCGTTGACGCTGTACGCAGCTCTTCCCGCGGTTCGACCCTTTCTTATTCCCCGCTGAACAGGCCGGGACTAACGCAATCTTCCAGATAGCGTGTCTTAGACGTCCCACGTACAGAGAAGTTTGTCCCACCCCCCCCTTCCACCTTGCAGGGCTTCTAATGCGCCACCCAACAAAGATTGGATTAGCTCCTTGTTTTGAACCCCCCGAAACGCCAGGAACGTCATCTGTAAGTCCGTTCAGCCTATAGTTTCCGGCAACTCTTTGCCAACGCCATTGAATTCTAATTCTTACCCCCCCTGCGTGTATGAGGTTTTTTACCCGCCGAATATTTGTTTCTCTCTTCCGATCAGAAGAATCATCAGGATATGGTTTGAAACAGCGGGTCTCCGTTGTTCCGAGAAAAAGGTCTTAGCACCCGGTTATGGCGTGTTTTGGAATTTCCTTTTCTAAGGTCTTCGAGACCGGCGATCTCTCTCTTTTCATCCCATCTAGAAGATGCCTGGCTCGGCAATACTTTCTACCCCTCCAATCAGCCTTCCTCTATGCACCTGCTTTTTACCTCTCCCAACACTGGGCGACCCCGTTTCCCTCCTCGCTCATTGGATCGATATCAGTGAACCCTCGACACCCCCAAATAATTGATCCCTCGTTCAAAACTCGGCCAGAATGGTTGGCCGCGTTGACCCTCTTCTTTGAAAGGTTCTGCCGGAAAGGATGTAGTTCTTCGTTTTTGCGCCCCCCTTGAACCCTGCTTACGGCCCCCCATACTCCATCGGAGCGTTATGTTTCTGTCCACTCCGTCCCTCGGCGGTGGGTGTGGAACAATGCGATGGAAGATCCTATCTGGAAGGCGGATGCTTTTCTCTGCAGTTCAGTCCTTTTATGGTGCTTTCCCGTCGCGCCTTCATCTGCTGGACCCTTTAAAGCTGTTCGGATTCTGACTTCCCTTGTCTTAGCCGTGCCCTATCGCACCACCACCTGGGCGGGGCGCTTCATCCCCTTCTGCCGCCTATCCTCCTGAAGAGTAGACGCTCTATGTCTCTCGTTGCTCACGCCGCCTTCGTTTTTAAAACGCTTTGACCACAACAGTAACTTTTTCGCATATCTCGGCCATTCATTCGGAATCGAGAAACACGAGAATGGATCTTGAAGGATCTCCTAAGTTAACCGGCTTCTTGATCCTAATTCACTATGCTTCATCCTAGGAGCACGTGGTTGTTGTGTTCGTGTGTTTGATAGATGTCTTTTTCCAGATCTTTCTGCCTTCGAGTCATCTCCCAGATTGCTAGGCCGATCCCAGTTCCTGCCGACCTTCTTTTTCCCTGCCCGGCCTTGAAGCCGTCGTCTCCCCTCGATCAAGCACAGGAAGCCAAGTCCCGATCCTGACGTTAACTTTGCCTTTGATCTTTTTACGTCGCCCTCTTGTTTCTTTCCGTCCCATAAAACATGCCTTGCTGTGTTTTGTCTCCTACCTTTCGACAATCCCCCCCCAGCCCTTGAAGTGTCGTTCTTCTGCTTTTTTTGTTGTGGGTTCGTGTTTTTGACCGGGCGGCAGTGGCGCTGCGTGTGTGGACTGCCTTCTTTTTTCCACAGCTGAATTTCCGCGCGTTACTCCACCTGACTGCGTCATTCTGAGTCCCCCCCCTCTTACGCCCACCTAATGGCTTGCTGGCTCCCTCCACAGAGCATTCGGCTTGAATACAAGATACATTCACCCTCTTTCTTTTTCAGATTTTTGGCATTCGCGATCTGATGGGTGCAATGTCACCCCCCCACGACTGATCTGTTGCATAACGAAGAAGACACACTTCATTTGCTGTTTCTTTCTCTTCCTGGAAGCTGCTCCTCGGACCACCTGGTGCCTCCCTGATTCTCTTGTTCCCGAATTTCGGAAACGCTGGCGAGAGCCGGTTTGAGCGTAGTACATTCAGCTACCGGTTATCCCGACTGATAATCCCGTGAACTGTTCGTTTCATTTTCGTAGCCACTATTATGTGC
>Ga0179593_1511187_pt1 | contig 10703 bp, 20 predicted proteins | sample CZODoug2_1_08_16_FD_185931 | JGI IMG/M metagenome (GOLD analysis project Ga0179593, IMG submission 185931) | Vadose zone soil fungal communities from Angelo Coast Range Reserve, California, USA - CZODoug2_1_08_16fungal (PacBio error correction) | ecosystem: Environmental > Terrestrial > Soil >... | reverse complement strand
CTCTTTTCCTTTTGTACGCCACTTCCTTTCCCCCCTGAATACCCCCCCCCCTCCCTTCATCCCCCTCCAGAGAACCCCTTTCCCCCCCGAGAACCCCGGTTATACGGATCCCCATCCAGAACGACGGCCAACACCCAGTTCTCTTCTAATCTCCCCATGGCGCCGAATTCCTTCCCCTCGCCGCAGCGCTGCCTCCTAGGTAGGAATCTGCGCTCTACAAGCATCCCCTATGATGGTCTCTCACTTTTCTTTGCTTTTTCCCTACCTCTCTTTCTAGGCACGTTTTGGGTGAGAAACGTTCTTTGACTCCCTTTCCTTATTGCATCAATGCCTTTAGTATGGTACAGGATTTTTTTCCTCTTTCCTATGTCCTCCTCCCAGAAGAATACGTTTCCGCTAATTGTGAGCCTGTTTTTTTTTCAGCCTTTTTTTGCCTTCCTCCCCCCCCCTGCCACACCTTTCCCAATCTTCTGTGAGTCGTCCCATCTCTGCCTCTCGCCGTTTTCTCATTTTTGCTTTTCCTAAGTTCTCGTTCCGAGAGAGAGGTCGTGGTGTGCACCACTTTCATTCGAAGTTTTTTCGCTTTTTTCCTTTTCGTTGTGCCTTCTCCTCCCCCTCTTTGAGATTTTTGATTCCAGCCCCCTTCCCCCTTGTTTCATTGTTGACGTACGATAGCGCCCTGCTGGGAGATGTACTCCCCGCTTTCCGCCCAGTCCTTCTTTTCTCAGTATTTTTTTTTTTGTATCCTAGGGGTTTTGCTTGCTCTTTCATATCGACGGACTTTTTTTGGCCGTTCTTTTTCTTCTTCCCCCCCCCCTACCAATATAACGCGATCAACGTCGGTCCTTCTGCGCCCAGCTCCAGTTCCCTCTCTATTTCCTCATTTCTTATACGAGATCCCCCTCCCCGGGTGGGTCGTTAATGTTACTTCATCGTTCTCTTTTCCATCCGACTTTTTTTGGACACCATCGATCCTTTCCTCGCCCGGCCAGCCCCCACTCCCGTGGTTCTCTACTGGCATTAATTCGTTCTCTTCATGTTTCGTTTTTCCCTTTTTCCCTTTTTTCATTCCTGCACCCTTCTTTTTCTTTTCTCTCCTCTTTCATCTTTTCTCAGCTTTCTTTACCTTAGCGCGATGTGGCGTCCATTTCCTGCGCCCCTATCGCTGCCGCCGTCGGAACCGAGTGAACGATAGTTCACCCCCCTTATAAGCTTCTTTTTGTATCCAGTTGTCGCTGTCCTAACACTCCACGATTCGGGTGAGTTTTTGCTCTTTCTCTGGAGTTTTCTTGTCTGAGTTTTTTTTCTCTTTTCTGAACCTTTTACTTCCTTTTCCCCTCTTTAAACCCTAGTGGCCCCCGCTCCTTCTTTCCCTAAGTTGGATACTCCGTATGCGACGGTAGTAGAACGTCCATACCTTTAGATGAGATGTGCTGTTGCCGTCCCTCCTCCCCCCTCCCTTTTCTCCCAAGGTTCGGACCCCATCTACCTCTTGTCTCTGTCCCCCTTTTACCCGAAACCTTTTTTCTTGAGGCTCGCACTCTCAGGTCTGTTCATGGTTCACCGTTCTTCCTTTTGAAACGGAGCACTGTGCGCCCCTTTTTTTTCCCCAAGCTTCGCTTCTTTTTCGGCCCCCTTTTTTCCCCCTTCCCACCCCTTCCCTCCCTTTTTGGACGGATTTTCCCCCTTCTAAATTTTGTTTTTTCGCGATTTGGTTTCATGACAAGAAGCTTTTTGTCTCCCCTTTCTTGCTGATGTTTCTGTATTTTCCCCCTGTGAGGTTGTGATCTTCCATAACTACCCCTCTTTGAAATCATTCTTTTTTTCAAACAGTTTATGGCCACTATTGTGCAACCTTAATCCTTCCTGGAGTTCCCCCCTTCTTCGATTCCTTTGGCGAAAAATGCCGTGTTTACACCCCCTCTCCTCCGTATAATGTCCCTCTGCTTTTTTGGGCAGATCTTCCCACCTTTTTCTGAGGCCCGCCCTTGATTCGTTCTTACGTCAAGTTCTTTTGTTTTCGATCCCTCCCTTTTCTTGCTCATATTATCGTTTTGTTATACGAGTAACTCCTCTTTCTTTTTAGCGATCAAATTCGGTTTTTGATAACCCCGAACTTTTTCGCCCCTTTCTTTTTCCCTTCTTTCTCTCTGTTTTGTGAGCTGAGAGACTGTCCCCGTTTTGCATTTGGTTGCGACCCCCTTCTTGGGCTGCCAACCCCAATCTTCTTCAGATTCTCCTTTTATTCAAACTTAAACATGTTAACCCCCAGTGTTGCCTCCTCTGTTGGTCCTCCCCCCCCCTGAATGTTTGCCGTCCCTCCCTTGCTTCCTGCGCAGCGCATCGCGCTAAGATCCCTTCTCGATTTAGGTTCTCTCCCTTTTTCCCCGCCCCCCCCCTCCCTTTCATCGCGATTCTCTCTTCCTTTTCTTTTGTTAGTCATCCGATCGTAAGCCGGTTCGCCCCCTCGTTTTTCAACCTAAACGTGTCCCAAGGTCCGAAGAAGCGTTAGCTCCTCTCTCATTTTTACATTTTTTCCTCCCCTATATACCCCCTCCTCCCCTATTTTTCACCTCATTCTTTCCCCGGCTACCGTTTTAAAGCTTATGCCTTGCGACCCCACCATCTCCTCAAGTGAGACAAATGTCTCTTTGAGTTAGCCCAGAACGTGACTGGTTCCATTGAGTTTCTCCCTTCCTCTCGCCTCATCTCTTATTTTTTTCGTAAGTTCCTTTTCCGTGCGTTTCCCCCATCCTCCCCCCGTCCTTTCCCCCTGAACTGTGACCCTCCCACACCCTTTTTCCGCAACTACCCTTTTTTTTACATGTTCCTTTTTCGTGAGTAGTTCTCTCCCTTTGCCCTTCTCCTTTTTTTGTGAGTCCCTTCCTTTTTGGTTGTCAACCGCATGTAGATCCTTTTTTTCACTTCTTATGCCTTTTTCTGCGAGCCGGTTCTCCCGAAAAAGCGAATTTGGCCTTTTCCTTTCCTTGGACCACTCCAGTTTGATCAACTCCCTTTTAGCCTTTTTTCTCTCTTTGTCCGTGTACCTCACAGTAGACGGACATCAGATTGAAATCGCATCATCCCACCACTCCTTACTGAATGATTTTTCTACTCTAAAGATTGTGTTCTCCCTTGATTCCTTCCCCTTCATGCCGTTTGCAGGATCATTTCCTCCAACCTCTTTCGAGCCTTTCCTATCTCTCCTTCTTCCCATAAGTTTTGTTTTTTTCGGAGATTATTCCTTTCGTTGAGATTTGTGTTCTTCAATTTCGATTTCATCCTCGCCGCCGAAGAAGTGTCTTCGTATGTCATACCTCCTCCCCTTCGAGACCCGTTGATGGCGATAGCCGGTATCCACCCCAAGTACTGAGGGTGAGGAGTTTCTCTAAGCTGTCCAGCATGATTTATTTTTTTTTTTTTTTTTTTTTTTTTTTTTTTTTTTATCTTTTTTTTTTAGTTAGCCTGCTACCGCACCTCTCCTAAGTAAGTTCCCTGCATTCCTCTCTTTCCCCTAGGCCTTCGCCTTTGATTTCCCTCTCTTCCCTTGATTTTTTCTTTTTCTGTCCTGTCTGATACCTTTTCCCTCCTCGCCCTCAACCGGACTATTCTTGACTGCCCCCCTTTCTGCGTTCTCCCCTCCAAGAGCCTGCGCTCACGCCAATTTTGGCTCTACCTAACGACCCTTGCTCCCCTTACCACTAACTGTTTCGTTTTTGCCTTCTTGGCGGTCTCGTGTTTCTCCCCTCTTTTTTGTGGTTCCACGTTTCTTTTCCCCTTTTCATAAATTCTCCTTCTGTTTCCCCTCTCTGCGTCGGCCCCCTTTCTGAACACCTCCCGCCAAAATTTCTAGCCATTCAGGATAGGTCTTTCCCTCCTCTTTTTTTTTTTTTTTCTGCCTGGTTTTTTTCTTCTCTTTTCTGCCATGGTGCCTTTTTTTTTTCGTGACGAGCCTTTTTCCCTTCTTAGAGCTCTTTCCCTGAACCCTTCAATTCCTTCCGATTCGGTTTATTTTAGGATGCCAGTCTTGTCCCACACACATTCACTTTCGGACCCGTTTGTCCGATATTTGCCCCCTATTTGGTCCCCTGTTTTTTCTCTCTTAGCTCGCTCTCTTCCTCGCTCCCTTTTTCCACCCCTATCTGTAGTATCTTCCGCCCGTTTTGCAGGATTTCCTCTTTTCTCATTACGGCGCCCGTTCTGTTTGATATTCGACTCAGTTCTTCGGGTCTCCTTGTTGTTCCGGTGACCTTCTTGGTCTGCCTTTTCTTTTTTACCTGCCTCCCGTATATTTTGGATCCCCCCTTTTTTTCCATCTATCTCCTTTCCTCCCTTTTCCTCCTTACTGCTCGAGTTTTCTCCCACCCTCTTTTTTTTCTCTCACCCCCCCCTCGCGACCGGACCTCTAGCCTTCACACATTCCCCACCCTTCATCATGACCAATCCCCCTCACGATTTTACTATTTCCATTGCATTCCATAGCCCCCCCTTTTGCTTTGGCGGCCTTCCCCTCCCTTGTCACTCCTCGCATGTTTCTTTCAATATTCTTGTTTCCAGCGTCTCAGGATCCTTTTTTGTTTTACACAGTTTTGTCCTTCCCCCCCTGAGCCTTTTCTCCCTCCTTCGATCCGTTCCCCTTGTGCTACCTCGGTTGCCGAACAGCCACGCTTTCCTCCCCTCTTCTTCTGACCCTTACTTCGTTCCGATCTTCTTCCTCCGACTGCTTTTTTTGCGCGATCACCGTCTTCCCCTGCGCCCGGATCACCGTTCCTCACTCTTTGCAGTCGAACACACATCCGCCCCCCCGAGTTTTTTTCCCCTCCCTCCAGTCGGTCCACCCTTGATCTTTGTTCAGAACTTCATTTTGGTCTTTTCTGTCCTCTGACGTTTTTTTTCCTCGTTTTGTGTAGGTCAGCCTTCCCTCTTAAGGCGCCTCTCTCCTTGTTACCATACGCTACATTTCCCGATTGCGAGCCGCCAACGTCCCCCTTTGGTTTCCCAGGTTTTTAGCGCTGTGAGTTATCTTTTCCCCTCCCCCTTGGCGTATGGATCTCCTTTCCCTTTTTTTTTCGTCTTTTCCTCGCCCCGGCGGGCCTGTGTCCCTCTTCCTTTTCTTCTTCCCTGTGAACTTATTTATAAGGATCGTCGCCCCTTGCCGCCCAATGAAACCAAGACCTCAACTTGATCCCTTATCGGCCCCTCCCTTTTTCCCTTTGCTTTTCCTTATAGGCTCTAGCTGCAGGCTACCTCCGCTTTCCACGAGCGAATCAACCGAAGTTTTTGCATGTTTCTTTGAGCCTTAAAAGTCTATTCTCCGCCTTTTCGACTCTTTTTTCCTTGGCTTGATTTCCATTTCCTTGTTCTTCCAAATCTATTTCACTTTCCCTTTTTTTTTCCACCCCCGTGATTTCCATGTTCTAAGGTCCCTTCTGTTAGTAGAAGGACAGTTTGAGTGACGTAGCCCCCCTCAGAGAACAAGGTCTTTCGGTTCCTAAAAATTTCCGTCTCTTCTTTTATTTTTTGCATCTTCCCTTCTTTTTTTTCTTTTTAGAATGATACCTTAGCCCTTTCTCCCCTTTCTCACGTCCTCCCCTACTTACTTTTTAGTGTGCCTCTGCCATTGGTCCGTTGCTTTTTCCCGTTTAGTCCCACTTAAATGCCATTGAACTCCGATATTGTTCCGTTCCTTTTTTCCATTTTTTCGACGAAGCCCCCTTTCTTTCCTTGACTTGCTTTTTGAACTCCCCCCCGCGTTAGCCCGTTTATATCACAATTTACCCCCTTTATGGATAGCGACCCCCGGTTTACCCGTTAATGTCCCGTTTTGTATTCCCTGCACTTCATGCTTCTCAGTCACCTCCAACGCGTTCCTCTTTTTTTTTTTTTCCAGGGAGAAACATACTCCTGCCCCCCCAGACCTTTTCGTCTGCCTTTCCCCCTGCGTCTCCACCCTTCCCGTACCTTTTGATTTTTTCTGCTGTGGTTTCCTTTCCCTTTCAGTGACTTGTCCCGTTTTGCTGCGCTGTCGCTTGCTTTCTCCTTCCCCCCTTCGGTCTTATTTCTTTATTTAAACTCTCTTCCTCTTCAGGTTTAATCCCTCTTTTTGATTTCAAGCCTTGGTACACTGCCTACCTGCGCACCCCTTATGTCCGAATTTCATATTTCTGTTCCTCCCTTGCCGATTTCCCATACCTAGTCTTTTTTCGTTCGATTCTTTCTCTCCCTTTTTCCTCCCTTTGAATCTTCGTCCCCCCCCCCCGTTCGTCGTGGACGCCGTATTCCTGCGCCATTATTTTTTTAGGGAATGCGAATTCCCCCTAATTTTTTTCTGGGAATTATGCTCCTTTTGTTTCCCCCCTTTTCATCTCCTTGCTTTTTTCAGGTGTTTTTTCTAGCCAGTTGTTTTTCTCCGCTGTCCCCTAGCTATTTTACTCTGTTTTTTGTGTGAGCATTTTTAAGAAGGTTCCAACGATTTTTGATTTGACCCCCGTTCCCCCCGATCGCTTTTTCCCGCACTTCCTCCCCCAGCACCAGTCCACTGCGGACATTCTCAAGGACGTGTTTCCCTTAAAGTAGAGCGTCTGAACGGAAGTGCGCAGACATTTTGCTCGAGTTACGCCTCTTCTCCCCCACTTTCCAGGGCGCGACCCCCCTCCTCAACTTTTGATAGCGATCCTCCCCTTTAAACTTCCAGCTTTTACCTCAGCCGATCTTTACCGCAGTTTTATCCAACGTAGACTTTGCCGAATTTCCCTTTCCAGGCTTGAGAGAATTTTCTCCCGGCTATTATCATTTTTAATTCCTTTCCTCCCATCTCTCGCTACGGGGTCTTCTCCCGGCCAAGAGCCCAGTTCGCGCCATGAAACTTTAGCTTTTTCCCTTTCGAACCCCCCCCCCTCTTCTTGACACCCCCCCCAACCCCCCCTTTTTGCTGTGAGGACCTGCCTCTTCCTCGCCTAAGACAGGTCTTCATTTGTACACTGGCACGTCGCTCCTCAATTCGCTTTTTTCACGTTTGTGATTCCTTTTTGTTTCATGCGACTTAGACTTTATTCCCCCTCTTAACACCACCCTCTTTCTATCCTCCCCTCCCCTGATGTGTTTCCCTTTTTTTGCTACGAGTATCCTCCCCCTTCTTTTTTATAGTCCGTATCCTTTCGTGCGTCCTTCTCTTGGATTCCGTGTTTCTGTTTGATGTTGGTTTTCACCCCGTTACTCTCTTACGTCTCTTCTCCCCCTTTTAGCGCACCCTCCCCCCCCCTTTCTAACTTTCGGGTCGGTTCGCGGTCCCACTCCAGGCCTCCCTTGTTCGAAATACAGTCACCCCTGATTGTTGGTTTTTTTTTTTTTCTTTGCCCCAGTTTTTTCCCTTTACCTCGCCACCTCCTCCCCTTCCCTTTCTTGATTTGACGCGACCCTGCTAGTTCTCCAGTTTCCTATTTTTTTGCAGTGTATCCCGTCGTCTCTAAGTTTCATGCCAGCGGACTCTCTCCCCATTTTCTCCTGCCGGTACTTATGCCTTTGTTGTTTTTTTCTATCATCCTTTTTTTTTATGTTTTCGTTCCCCTTTTTCCTCTCCCGGCATGCCCTTTTTCCCCACTCTTGCTCAATTATCTCCCCTTGCTTGGTCGACCTCGAGCAAAATCATCCTTGCGACTTTTTTTTTTTCCCCGAATGTTCCTTTTAGCGCCTGCTGCGTTTCTGGTGGTCCCCCCCTCTTCTCTTTCTCCAATAATGCCCTTCTTATACCCACTGGCTTGCCGCGCCCCTCTCCCTTCTGACGTTTGATTCGTTTTCCGTTGGAGAAGATCCCCTCATCCTTGAAAACACGTTCTTACTCTGATATTTCACCGGCCTCAGTTTAGTTCGACGAATCCCCTTAAAGCCGCCTCCTCCTTTTTCTTTCCAATATACTCTTCTACCTTCTTATCCCCCCATTTTTTCCCCCCACCCCGAAACTTGTTCTTTGCGGCTTTCCGGTTGCTTGTCGATTTCCCGCTTCTTTTGAATGTAATGATTTCTCAAGACGCCTTTCCTTCTCGAGTAGGCCTTCGGTCCAATTTTTCACAGACGCCCCCCCCCCCCTTCCGCACTTTTTCTCTTCTCTTTTTCCCCTGAAGTTTTTCCAATGTTGCTGTGTTCCGAGTTTTTCGGGCTGTCGAATTTCTTTTCCTTTTTTGTGAGAGGTTCTCTGGTCCTTTTGCTAACCCCCCATTTGATTTTCTTCTCATTTTCCCTTTTTTTCCCTCTAATTCAGACTGGTCCCTTCCCCTCCCTTTTTTTATGCAGAATTGTTCAGGTTTGAACTTTGTCCCCACAGGTGAGACACCTGATTTTTTATCAAGAGGTTCCCCCCCTATTAATTTTCCCCCCCCTTTTCCTTTCTCGCTCGTCTTTTTTGTCCCCTTCTCCCTTGGCTGCCTCTCCGTCCTGTTCAGGCGCTGCCGGTTTTGGAGACTTCGATTAACGTAAGTCCGTTCTCTACTGCCTGGTCTTCCTTTCTGTATGGGGACTTCATCAATCCTTTTTGTTTTCTTTGAATATTTATGACGTTTGCTTTTTTTTCCGTCCCCCCCCCCATCCCGGTGTCCCAGGTGGTCTACTGCACAACCCTTTCCCCTCTCCTTTCCGTGTTTTAGAGTCTTCCCCTTTGAGCCACCCCTTTTTTAAGTTCTGGCCCCCCCCATCGGAAGGCCCTTCTAGATCCCGCTCCATCTTCCCCCCTGCTCCTTCCATCCATGCCCTTGACTCCCCTTTTTTTAAACAGTGTGGCAGTTAATCTCCCTTCTTTCGCTGCACAGCCCCTTATGCCTAGGTTTTCCCGAGACTTGAGCGAGCCCCCCCTCCGACAGAGCTCGTTGTCCCCCCCTTTTCTTGTCCACTACCTTTTCTTCTGCTGGTCCGCCCTGGTGCCTCATTTCCCCTTTTTACCAGGCTTTCCTCGGTATGCACGTTGCCTTGCTCCATGATATTCTTTGCTTACCTCCCACTCCCTCCCTTTTGTTTCTCCTCGCCCTGCGTAGATTCCTTTTCCGGCAGTGCATTCTTCCCCCTGCCGAAACACCACCATCAACCCCCTCCACTACTTTCAGTTAGGACGTCCTCCTTTTTGCTCCTTCCCAGGCATTTTTTCGTTTTTTTTATCCCTTTTTTTTTTTTTTTCTTTTAATTCCCTCCGCCTAGGCGTGGTGTTCCCCGTCGAGGCTGACGCCCGTTAAGTAGACCCTCGTTTGTTTTTTTTTTTTTTTTGATCCCAATCATCTGCCACCTTTTGCGAGTCACCTCCCCCTTTCGGGTGTACCGTTTTTTTTTCGTTAGCGCTGATTCTGCTTTTCTTTTCTCGTCTCCTCCCCTTTTGCGCTTTTTTTAGCCGCGCGGGCCTGGGGTCCGAGCTTGTTGCAGTCTTGTTGGTTTTATGTTATTGTTTCGATATCCAGCGTTCATTATCGTTTTTCCACCCCTTTTTTCTTTTCGAAACCCTTTCCTTTCTTCTCCTTTCGGGTAGCTGGACTTATCTAAGTCCAGTCTCCCTCCCCCTGATTTTGCGTCCCTTCCTCTCGTCTCTCCTACTTTTTCCTCCTTTTCGGTCGTCCGGACCGGCGCGATCATCGCCTTGGCCTCTTTTTTTTACCCTGACGCAGGATGTCTTTTGACCCCTCTTTTTGTTGAGCTCCTCGTTTTCCTGATTTTCCTTCCCTCTTCTTCTGCGCCTCTGAACCCTTTTTTTTTTTAATCCCCGTCTCTTCCCCCCCTCCTGATTCCCCGCATGTCGCGCCCCTTCTTCCTGATGTTCTTGGGAGCGGGCTTCGATTACCTTTAGGACGATGGAGCTGCGAGCCCTCCCGACCTCTTCTTGAACGTCCTTTTCCTCTTGCCTGCATGCGTGTTGCTCTCTCCCCCCTTTGTCCCCTCCGTTTCCCGCTTTTTTCATCGCGCTCGGAACGTTCCCCCCCTACTCCAACAAGGATCTCGAGGTCCCGCTTCATCCCCGCGGCGAGGGTCCGAACTCAAAATCCTTCTGTCCCTCCGACCCCAGGCCCGGATCCTTTTTGCTTTTATTCCCTCCCCTTACCCCCCCCTCACCTTTTTTTCCCTCTTTCTCTTTTGGGCGGTATCTTCCTTTTCCTTCTCTCTCCTGTAACGCGTCCCCTTTCGAAATTGACAACACGACCTGTAATTTTTTGCGTCGTAGGTCTGGTCCTCAGACCAAAATGTCCAGACCCTGCTTTTTCTTCTAGGGTCTCCCAATGATACCTTTTTGCTGGTCCCCTCTTTTTTCCTGTCAGAAGCTTTTGTCTTGTTTTTTTGACGTTTTCCTCTTTCAACCTTCTTCTTTCTTCGATTAGGTGAAAGATCTCCCCCCTTGACCCCCCCTCTTTTCTTTGTCCCACCCACGCCGTCTTTCTTACTTGATTACACGGTGACTCGTCCTCTTGCAACAAGGTGCCGATGCTAAAAGCTTCCCCCCCTTTTCCCCCCCCCCTTCGCCTTTCCCTTTGTACGCGCCTATTTTTTTTTTCCTTTATCTCCCCGGCGCTGCCGGCGTCCTTTATCGTTCGATTCAGGAGCCAGGCTGTTCGCTACTCTTCATGTCTCTTAAGAATTTTGTTCCTCATTTTTCTTTGACCCATATTTGGCTGCCCGGTCCCCCCCCTCTTTTTTTTTTCCTAGACCTGAAAGAGTTTTCTTTCCCCTTGCTTTCA
>Ga0179593_1468422_pt1 | contig 10703 bp, 10 predicted proteins | sample CZODoug2_1_08_16_FD_185931 | JGI IMG/M metagenome (GOLD analysis project Ga0179593, IMG submission 185931) | Vadose zone soil fungal communities from Angelo Coast Range Reserve, California, USA - CZODoug2_1_08_16fungal (PacBio error correction) | ecosystem: Environmental > Terrestrial > Soil >... | reverse complement strand
CTTTTCGTTTTCCTCCCCGGACCAGGCCTAACCCCAGACCGGTGAGATGTCCGGCCAACTGTAACGCTCTCTCATTGTTCAGCAAATAATTTAGATTTGTCCCCCTGTTTCTCCCCTCTCGCCGGATTTCCCGCCCCGTTCTTGGTGCTTTCCCTTTGTTAGAAAAAATTCCCGTCTTTCCCGACCAATGGCCTGCACCCTTTTGATTTATTTTCGCATCGAATCCTTCTTTTCCGTCGTTCCGACTCAGTACTAGGATGGCCTCCCCTAGCTGCCCCTTAATTCCTCGAGCGGGGCCCATCCAAGATCGAAAGGAGATGCCACCGTTGCCTCCCTCTTGGAATTCTTCTCCCCGGCTTCCAAGTGTTTTTTGAGTTATTCTTTTCTTTTCCGTTCAGCCTTCTCTGGTCTTTTCTTGTGGACCATTATGCTTCTTTTTCTTCGAGAGAGTACGAGTAGCTAGGCGTCCCTCGAAATTGTCTCCTTTGAAGGAATGTTGGGGTTTGTATGTAGATTCCTCTTCAGATGGGTGTAGACCCGATAACAAGGTCCCACAGGTTTTTCGTGCCCCCTTCCTGGTCGGGACCAGTTGAAAAAACTGCCCTCTTCCTTGAGTTCGAGCGGGAAGTTTTTTTACGGTCTTTCCCCAAAACTTCCAGGTTCCTCCCCTTCCTCTTGAAGGAGTAAGTTGCTCGTCCATAAACTTGTTCAATGTCCTCTTTGCACAGGTCGGACGTCTCGCAGACCATGTTCCTTAGGTGCTCGTTACAACCACTCCTTTTCCATCTCGGACCCGCCTTGTAATCCCGGAGTATTTTTCTAATCTCTTAGGATTTGTCTGTCAGCGAGACCTGATTCATTCCTTCATGCTCAGCCAGTCCAAGGCAAGCAAATTTGTCTTTGAGACCCCTGTAACAGGACCCGATTTAGGCCGCGATCAAAAAAACTCCCTTCTTTTTAAGCCGTTCAACCCCTCATCCTTCCTAGATCGGACCCCCCAACGTTCGTACATCTATCCGTCTACAAAAGTATTGACCAGGAGGAGCAGATTGGGTCCTTTATTATTGTATCCCTGCATGGTTCGTCTTCAAGACTGTCCGGCCCCGGATTCGTTTCAGTTTTTTGTGGCGTCTTCCCCTTTCTTCCTTTTCGTCTTCATAATAATTGGACTTTTATGGGCATTTTTCCACCGCCGCACGAATTTCTCTATTTTTGGTGACGGCGACGTACCCCAGTACCCCACATACGCCGCCTGTACAGCGAGAAGGAATTTATACCGGGCTCTGTCAGCCCGGAGCTTGTACCGGCTGGCTCTTCCTCTCAGTTTCGATGACGCAGCTTTGCCACCACCTCGTCCGACCGCCCTTTCTCCGCCGTAATTTTTAAAACACTGCCCTAGCGATTCTTACTCTCCCCTTCCCTAGTGGTGATCGTCTCACTTCCCGGTTCTCTCTTTTCATCCTGTCCTCACACCCAATTTTGATTTTCTGGGTCGCCCTCTTCTTTGAGCGTTTTGCTTCATCGTTCTGTGGAACGGAAAGCGAACGGAATTTTTCAACTCTTATCCTTCTCCTTGGTTCAGACCTGTGGCTAGAATCCTTTTAGGAACCGACCCCCGACGCCGTCCTCGCTCCGAAAGGCCCTCCAATCCGACCTTGCAGCTAGAGATGTTCTTTCGCCTCCACCTCTCCTGACCTTTCCGTGTTTTTCACTTTTTGGAGAGGCGTGTGCATTCTTTTGATGTATGGCGACCTTGGCCGCCCGGCGCCGCGACTCCTCGGTGCGGCCTCGTCAACTTTGAAAATTGTATTTTTCCACTTCTTTTTTTTTTTTTTCCCCCTTCCGGACTCCGGAACCCGTTTGTTTTCTTTCCCTCCCAGAGACGGTCTTCCACCCACCCCAGGCTTCCTTCTCTCATTTTGTTTGCTACAACGAAGTTCATACTGGACGACTTTGAGCGTCAGAGTCTGCTACGCCTACCCTCTTTTTCCATTCCTGCCGAGATCTGAGATATTTAGATGGTGCCTCTGTTTGCTTTCTCTTATTGACTCCGCGTGATTCCACATCTCTCGGCATTTGACGCGATAGTTAAACATCTTCTCTATTTATACATTTGTGTTGCGAGCTCTTTCCCCCTTCTCTCCTTCCCCGACCCTTCTCTTGACTGTGGCAGCGGCGTTCCAATAATAAATAACGTCTTCTCCCGTCTGGCTATCTCTATCTCTTCCGTCCTCGCCCCCCCATCTGATCGTGCCGCTCCCCTGCTTCCTCCCACCCGAATTAGACCTTGACACGGAAAAAAACCATTTTTCTTTGCATGAAGGCCTTTCTCTTCTCCTTCTTTGTTAGGTGATGCGACCCTACTTCGAGACGGAGAGTTCCCAACCCTCTCCTTTCCCCAAGGCCCCTCAGCCCATGTCCTTTTCCCCTTCGCCCCGGATCTCGTCGACCTGAATTTTCCAATTCTTATGCCATGAAGAAAAGTAAAGGTCATATTCGTTGGGGTTTGTTGTTTCTGGGGGGAGTCACTTCCCACGGGTTTGAGATTGAGCCTGACCAACCTCTCTCTTTTTTTCCTGTAGTATGGCTTGGCTTTGCTCAGCGTCTCCGGCGACTGGGGGGGTGTTAAACAAGTGAGGGATCACCTCCCCTTCCTGCCTCCTATCCCGGTTCGACCGTCTTCGACAGAGTTTTGAAGATCTCCCTTTTTTGTCATTTCCACGGGCAACCCCTTGAGCAAAACGTGTCTTCAACTGCCTCGACACTATAATGTGTAAATGATGCGCTTTGTCGCCCTTCCCCTTTTCCCCCCCTCTCCTCGCACTCGGGTGTCCGAACGATTGAATAGGAGTCATGTATGGCGAGTTTTTTCCGTTTAGTATTTCTTTTTTCACTTCTTGCGTAATCTCCTATTCCGCCGGTCGCCTCCTTTGTGTAAGGGCTGACCCTTCTCCTTTTCTCCTTCCTTCTTTCCCGTCGGTCGTTTTGGTTGATCCTTCCCTGTTTTTCGACCGGTCTCCCCACCACTTTCCTCCGTCTCGTTTTTACCACTTCTAACTGGCCCGTCCGAATGCTTAGTTCCCTCGCCCGTTAATAAACCCACTGAATAAGGACATTTTCCTCGCAACCGATGCATTTCGCCCACCCCCCCTCCCTTGCCATGGCGTCGTAACTTGGCTCAGCATGCCTCCGGCCTTTCCCTTCCTATTCTACCCTGGGGTTTCCCCATACTCCCCACCTGCAAGCCGGTTGAATGCTTCAACCCCATTTTTTTTTTCTTCCGTCGAAACTCGATGTTTAGCTTTGCGCCTGCCCTCTGTTCGTTTGCGCCTCCGTATGAGCTTGTCTAGCCTTTTGGAAGAAAGAGACATCTCCCAAACCCTCGGCCCCAATCTTCTTGCCTTCTTGGCTTCCTCTCACTTAGATCCTGAACGAAGGCGCAATTACCCCCTTTGCGAGCAGGCTTCCCCAAAAGTTTCTTCCAACACACTTGCGTGCCGTTGCTCCCTCACATGACTTAAGGGAACATAGTCGAACAGACACCCCCTTCACCCTCCCTCTCTCTCCCTTTTTCACCTTCACGCAATGTTTGTTTCAGTGCACCCCGCCATGGTTCCTGTTTTCCCCTTTCCCCTGGTTTTTTTACCCTTTTTCTGGGTCAGGATCGCTTTTACCCGGTGTCAGCTTGATTCCGCAGTTCACAAAAATTATTGCACCTCCTCAATTCGATTTAACGCCGGCTACCACGCCCCAGTTTCTTTTCTCTTACCTACCAATCCGGTCTTTTGTATCACATACTCCCCCGCTCGTTTTACTCAGGCCATTTCTTGTCCCCGGAATCAAAAACCCAGATGATTGACCACGAATGTCTTTTCCCCCCTCTCTTTTCTAGCCTTGTAAGTCTCCTCGGTGTTTACTGATTCCTCCCCTCCTCTTAATCCCCCTGGCTTCTACCACATCCTCGTGCTACGTTGCTCATGTAGTGTCGGGAAGAATAATTTCAGACGGCTCGCGCATTTTCTTTTCAATTGTTCGGATCATATTTTTAGTCCACAACACCTTCTTCCCTTTTCAAGTAAATTCCCGTCCCGGCCGTCTTCGGTTGAAAGTCCTTTCAATATTTCAGGCCTGTGAGGAAAAATTACTCTCGTATTGTCACGGTCGTCCTTTTCTTCTTCCTTCCCTTTTTCAAAAAAAAAAAAAGGGTATAATACCTCCCCTCCCCATTTTTTTTTCTTCTATTTCTCTTTCTTCGGCTCTCCCCATTAGAAAAAAGATGGTGATCTTTCCTGCCATACCCCCCCTCTCTCGCCATTTTCCGCACCCTCCATCGATTTTGAAACCCTTTCACCCCAGACCCCTTCTTATCGGGGCTCTTTTTCATGTCGTGTGAAAAAAGTTTTTTCGCACCCCCTCTCCGTAAGCTGGGCAAGAGAGAGCCCCTTTCCTCACTTTTCCGGTTAGTATTCCCACGACATGATGTCTATTCTTTTAATTCTATCCTGCTCTGGGATTAACGGAGGTTAAGACATTCAACCTGTCCTTCCCCCCCCTCCTTCGCTTCAAGTCGCGCACTCGGTCTTTTAGTCAGTTAATCTTCCCCTAGGTCAGCTTGGGCTTGTGCTCAGAATCGATTGTCCATCAATTTGCCCATTATTTCCCGACCCATCTTGCCCTTCTTGGCCGGCGAACTTCAGTACGAAAGGACAGGTCGTTCCCCCTCATGCGCGTCTTTTTATAACTGTTTGTTCGTGCTATGTAGGATTTTTTCTTTTTTTAGAGAAGTATTAGACCTCCCTCTCCCTTCCCCAGCCACAGGTTCTCCCGCAAAAGTGGTAGGGAAAAAGGATGTTTTAATGAAACCCATTTCTCTCTTCCTGTCTTCTATCGTCCGTTCCTTTGTTTCTTCTTCCCCGCAGTAGAATCAGTTTCTAGAAATTGACCACTTTTGTCACTTTTCTCTTCCCCTTCCCCCCTCCGTTCTTCGGACAATCTGAGTCCCTCAGAGTATTCTGTTAACCCCCCCTTTCTGATCACTTGTCCCCGTTCCAAAGCTTGGTCTCTTGCTCCTGAGAAGTTGATACATGCTCCCTCATCCCTCCCTATCAGCTAGATTCCTTAGAAGAAGCCGGGCCGGGCCCCCTTTCGAGGAGCCCTACCAGCTCTCCCCTCCCCCTATTTTATAATGCCGAAAAAACGCAATGGTTGACGAATTCCCCCCCCTTCTTGCACCTGTTTCTTCTACCATTCCTCTAGCAGGTCTTCACAGTGCGTAATGAAAGGTACCTTGGACTTACTCCGTTCATTTTTCCCTTTCTCTTTTTAGCCCTTCATCGGGTGGGAAGGACTGGCCCCTTCTTGCTGTGCGATTTTTTTCCCTATCCTTGTCCTCCCGTCATCCTTCCCCCCCTGGTCGTCCTGTAGGCCATTGTCAAGCAGACGGTCGACGAGTCGTTTCCCTCTCCCTTCTCCCCTCCTTAGCATGAAAGCCCCTCACAACCTAGCCGCCGGTGTCACTTTTTTTTTCCGCCGGATAGACCCTTTTATCTCCCTCTGCAGGCTCTCTTCTTACATAGGAGCGACGAGTCATAGAAGAACCGATTTCGTACCCCCTACCTTCCTAGCCCGCGTTGAGAGCCTTCCCTGACCTCCAGGCCCGTTCTTCGATTTCTCCTTCCCTATGGCGAGACATGACCATTTCCAGGTGTCCATCTTTTCCCTCCTTTCTTCCACCCCCCGCCGATAGTGGTCCCAGTAGTGAGTCAGTTAGCTCCCCCCTCCTTTGCCCTTCGACATCTTTCAGTTTTGATTCTTACAACGTGGCTGATCTTGACAGGTTCCCCGGGTGGGGGTAGAGGAGAATTCCGTTGTTGGACCCCCTCACCCGCCTAATTCTGCCTCATTCCTCCCTCCCTCCTGAGTCATAGTCGCGTGTTCGCCAAAGAGTATGAAATTCCCCCCTTGGTTCACTTTTTCATTCGATGCCCAGCAGGGGTTGATGCGAGTCGTCTCTTGCCTTTCCCCCGTTTTTTTTTTCTGCTCTTGGAGAATGCGAACCCACACTATTGTACCATACTCTGGGGGTTCACTCTCTTATTACCGTCCCTTTCTTGTCTCCCCCCCTTCCCTGTCTGAAGGCTATCGGCAAGTGCCTCACTGCCTTTTTAATTCCTTTTTTTGTTCTCCACAGCGTTAATAATTGACTCCGTGGTCTCGGCGTCTCCTCTTTTTCTTCCTCTCCGTCCGTTGGCGATGCCGCCCTAGATTTCGGTTTTCTCCTCGATAGCTGATCCTCGGTCCTTTTTTCCTCGGGAGTGTCCCACCCGTTGAGCATCGCCGCCTCTCGTCCCTCTTCATTTAATACTTACTTGTGTGAGAGAGAGGGTAAATCTCGCCCGGTTTCCGTGCTTCGACCCTTTTTTTTTTCCCCCCTCAAGCCTCCCATCCGATGATCTAGATGAGGTTCCCCCTTGATAAGACCTATATCTTGCAGAGCCAACAATCGTTGTCCAAAAGGCTTTCTCCGCTGGGCCGTTCATACATATGACACTGGCTTTGCCAAAAAACCTGCTGAGGCAACTTGCCTTGATACTTATCTTTGCTTTGCTTTTTCTACCCCCCCTGTTCTTCGTGTAACGCTGTTAGTCCCCCCCAAGATTGAAAAGTTTCCTCCTTTTTCCTTGAGATCTCCTATTGACTCGCGTCCTGCCCCATTCGCTCTCCATCTCTTGGAAGTTCAAACGTACCATAGCGTCATTGACCCCGTATCCTTCGCTTTTGTCGCGAACAATCCAGAGATTGATTGCATGTTGATGATACTGTTTTTTTTCTATTTCTGTCTCATTGGCTGTATTCAACGCTTCCTTCTCTCTCACTTTAGAAAGTATAACCAGAGTTGAATGAGATAATGCCCTCATTCGCCCCCCCCCTCCCCATTTTCCACAGTGAACCTCTTGCTCTGGCCAAGGTTTAAAAGAAGAGATTCCTTTGGTTGTCCCTGATGACACTATGTCGCCACCGTCAGTTCTCAGCTCGGGCCCCACCCACTTAGAGGTTCTTTCCTTCCTGCCCTCTTCTCCCCCCTTTGGCTTATTTAGCATTCGGCTGCCTCTCGTTGAGAGCTTTGGCCCTTTTTTCCTCTTTATTCCTTCTGCCTTTCTCTCCGTCTCCCGTGAGTAAGCAGCGCGCGTGATTCTCCAAAAGATTTCTTCCTTTTTTCTCGGTTCTTTCCCGGCGCGTTCGTTTGGTTTTTCTGGACCTGTTCCTGCCTCTTTCTCCCCAGTCTCTAGATTCGTGCTGCTTGTGCCCCTTACCGGAGCAGATTCTGGACGGAAAACCCGGAATCTTGATGTCCCTCCCCCCCCAACTGAAATAACTGCCAGTAGTTCCTCACCCCTCTTTTTTCCTCTTCCTCCCCCCTTGGGTTCTTAATCCTGGGGCGCCTCCTCGTTACTATTTTGGCATGGGTGTGCCGCTCCCTCCCTTGCCCTATGGGTTACCTGCGTTCATGTGTGGTGGCTTCCCCCCTTTAGACCTTTCTTTCATCTGTTTCGCGCTCTCACAGGTGTCCGGGCCGGCTGCTTCTCATACCGAGGTCTGTTCTGATCGGAAATTGTCCTGGCTCACTGTCTACTCGCAGATCTTCTCAATCGTACCCCACCTTCTCATGTCTTTGCCTGTGACAGAGAACGTTCATTTTGATAAGCGTAGACGGTTCCCGGCGATGTCCCCGGCTGCCCCTTCCCATCCGACATTGACACCATTGCCTTTCCCTTCTTAGTAAAACTGTCCTTCCCCTTTTCCTTTCTTCCCTTTTCGACTCTTGAGCGTTTGAACCCCGAACGAACGTAACATCTCGTCTGCCCTTTTTTGGTTCCCGTGGAACAATCTGGTTCAGAACCCCCGGTTTTCTTTTCCTCCTGTTGCTTTTGCCGTAGCGTTACTACACTCTTTTGTGCGGAATCTCTAAAACATGTCCCGTCACTTCGTCTTTTCCCCCTTTTCTACGTTACGTCAAAGGTAGCTTCTCCATTTCCCTTTCCAGTAATGGTGCAGATGGTTTCGAATATGCAAGGAAGTATGATAGCAAATGAATTCTTTCTCCTCCCCCCACCTCACCCGATGACGCCTGCTCCCCTAAGTATTCTTTATTTCCTCCTCTGCAGGCGACTTTTGTCGATCTGTAATTTCCATCCTACGAAGTTTCTAATTTCCTCTCTCATTTACCCATCTGAGTTCAGGCACATGTAGTGAGTCGACGTCACCGTCAATTTAGCCCCTTCTTTCGCGCACTTTCCTTCATGTTCCCCTAAGTCGTCTCGACCACACTTTACCCCGCCTTCCCCTCCCCACCGTCGGTCCGCCGGAGCGAGTTGTGTCCCCTTCCCCCCTTCTCCTCTTCTCCTCGGTTTTCACCAATTCCCTCGGTACTTTCATGAAGATCCACTCTTCCCTTTGGGTTCCCTTTTCCCTGCCTCTCCATCTTTTTCTTTTCTCCCTTTCCCTCCTTTTGTTTTTTTGTTTAGTTCTTGAGGGGAAGGCTGCCTTTGAAAACTTTTTTCTTTCTTTTCTTCCACGACGATAGCGAATGTTAAATAACCCTGGACAACTCTATTTTGCCTCTTTGACCGAATAGCTTGGATCCCGTTGTTGGACCTTTCTTCGTGACCATAAAGTTGCGTTACGACACTTTCCTTTAACGCTTCCTCCCTCCCGCGTAGCATTGACTTTTTTCTATTAACTACCCCCCCGCCCAAACAAAAAAAAAAAAAAAATAAATTTGTTTTTTTTTTTTTTTTTGGGGGGGTTGTGGTTGGGGGTGGGGGTGTTTTGTGTTGGTGTGGGTCAACACACACCCTTTTTCCTTCTCTCTTGATGGGTAATGTACTTTCCCAGTTAATTTCTTTCCTCTGCTCGCGTGGGAAACTGTACCCCTATCGACCCCCCGCGGCTCTTCCCCCCCCCTCTCTCACTTTGTCTAAGACAATTCCGCAGGAGTAAGCTGTGGCTGTGGGTGTCTCCTCCCTCTCCCCCCTTTTCTTTTTGCAGGACGATAGTTTCATATGTTACAATCTGTTCTTGTCGTTTGAGCCCGAGAAGCCCTTGTATTCTTCTGCTTTCCTTCCTCACTTCGCATAAGTCCCCTTTTTTTAGTAGAGTGTATCCTCCCGCGTCCTCCGCTTAGATCGTCTCTTCCAAACCGAACCGTTGTCTTCGCACAGCTGGTCACCAACAGGATTTTTTGAACCCCCCCTTTCCTATTGAATCGATGGTTTATCTAGCGCTTTCGGGGGGCGGCTAAAATACGTCTAACTGATATGTGCCGTCCTTCCTTTTGACCCTCCTCCGGCCATCATTTGTCAAATGTCTCTTCAGGATCCCGTTTCTCCCCCCCTTGTGATTTTTTTTCGCGGCGATCCCCTTCTGTTTTCTACTATACTCTTCCACGCCATACTCTGGATTTTGCTCCTTTTTCCTTTCTGATGTTCTCTATGCGCGCCTTTTCTTCCCTGATTCAAGGCTGAGAGAGACGGGGCCTTCCCCCTGTTCTAGCGCGACCAAGAGACAATAGATTAGAACTTCCTCCCCACTCCCATGTTTTGACCTTCCAACAATGCACTTCACCTTACGTAGGAACCCCGTACTTCTGCCCCCTTCCCTTTTCCGTACCGAGGGTTGTCCCAAGGGTTGAACCTACCATTTATATTTTTCCCTGTAATTTCTGTTCTTCGGGAACTGACTTTTCTTTTCGGATGTCATTCTTCCCTGGTCTCTCCCTTCTTCCTGTTTTCGAGGTAGCATTATGACCCCTGCCGACTTGACTCGATGTTTCTCCTTGCGAAAGAAGTTGAAAGTGAAACGAAGACTACGGGGACCCTCCCCTCTGAATATTAGAATATATTTTTCCCCCCGTTCTGCGCTTTTTTTCCTTCCCTCTGGGTCCCGTCGATCATGCGATTTGACGCCCTGAGGAAAAGCGTCATTGAGAACGCTCCGTCACTTCTCCCTCCTCCCCCCTTTTGAGCGATGGGCTTTTAAGGATCACCCTGATTGCCAGATGGGCTGACCTTTCCGTTTCGTTATTTTTTCCGGTTTCCACCCGGTCGTACACCCCTTCTCTCATTTTTTTTAGTTGAGAATTGCAGATTAAGAGGACCCGGCGAAAAGAGCATTTTATCTCCCTTTCAAAGTTTTCTGGATCGGGCCGGTTCAAGTTTGATAGAGGATGATTTTGTTTTCCCCCCCCACTTCTCCTCCGCGCTGCCGCCAGCCCTCCATCATGAGAATAGAGAGTTTTGTTGATGGCTCTAAATCATGAACCTAAGTGTCACCTTTTTTTCGAGGCGCCTGACTTTTTCTGTTCGGACGATGTCTATCCCCTTTCGGTAGCGAGGTTTTTTCTAGAACTCCCCCCTTTTTTTTCTCCCCCCCATAATATGGTGGGCTTTCATCCTAGTTCAACTCGGTAACCTTTTTATGTTTGATCCCTAGCCGAGAATTCTCGCCCACTTCACTTCCCTTGAATACAGGGTCCCAAGTTCCCTTCCGCAAGTCGGGTCCCTTGTCTTCGCGCTTTTTGTATCGGCCGAGCTTTTCTCTTCCACGACGTAGTATCTTTCCTCTTTTTCGAGCCCTCGTTTTGATCCGTCTTCTGACGCTTTCTGTGCCACCGAAGTGAGATTCAGACGAGTGGCTCGTGACCC
>Ga0179593_1345935_pt1 | contig 10703 bp, 13 predicted proteins | sample CZODoug2_1_08_16_FD_185931 | JGI IMG/M metagenome (GOLD analysis project Ga0179593, IMG submission 185931) | Vadose zone soil fungal communities from Angelo Coast Range Reserve, California, USA - CZODoug2_1_08_16fungal (PacBio error correction) | ecosystem: Environmental > Terrestrial > Soil >... | reverse complement strand
CTAGCATCTCCCAACTTTCTTTAACTAGCGAACGGAGCGTTTTGCAAATGGCTCTTTTCTTTTTCTTACCTGTTACTGGTCCGCTTCATCGTTATCGAGTTTTCGGGCGAGTTGGGCGCCGCCAACCTGGATTCGCACTGGGCCGGTGCTACGCATCACGTTCCTTTTCCCCCCAACAGGCGGTCCCGTTGACGTCCCTGTTCGTACGAAGAAGTGATGCGGTCGCACCGCTTCAGGCACTCCTTCCTTTCCCCTTGGACGATTCTTTCCGCCGATCCACGTGGATGATCTTTGGCCGGGACTCCAACACAAATAACCTGACTAATTGCGTTCGGCGCCTTCCTCCTTTCTTGGGTCCTGAATCTTTCTGAACGTAGTGCAGGCTCTCTTCCATTTCCGGACGCTTTCGTCTTGCCGCTGGTACCCAAGTCGCTTTCTAAGCGCTCGTAAGCGTGACCAAGCCTGTTTCCTCTGTCGACTTTGCCCCTCGCCTTTGAAAACTGAGCCTTCCTTGTGCTCATCCTTTTTTTTGGGTCCTGCAGTCCCTGGCGTCAGACTACAGCGCGGCTTTTTCAAATTGGGTGTCGTCGAACCCCCCGTTGAGTCGGTATCAAGGCCTTTGACGGTCGGCGGTTTACCACTCGGGCCCTCTCCATCCTGTACGGCGGCAAACTCTTTTGCTGGTGCCACTCTCGAACCCCCCCTGGGACGCCGCCGATGGGTAAATTAACCCCCCCCCGGCGTTTGCTCAACTTTTCTGTTTGGAGTCAGGCTGTTGAGTGACCTGGTTTGGGCCGGCCTTTTTTGACGTCTATTGCCAAGCTGCTGCCCCGCTCCCGGGTCGTGCAGCCGACTACCATCAACAGCAGAGAGTCTGATCCTTGCGCATCGCTCTCTTGCTTGCAACTCGAAGCGGAAGTCCACGCGACTACTCCCCCCCCGTCTTGAAAGATAATTCGGTTCCGGTGCGCTTAAGGCAGTCCTTCCCCCTTTCTTTTTTCTGATAATCTGAATAGCGTTTCTGTTCGCCCCCTCTCTTTCGTGAAGATCCGGCGGTCCAGATCGGACGGATTGCACCTTCTCGCAAGTACTCAGAGGCCGCATGCGGTTCTTTTTCACTTCCCCTTACCCAAAGACCCGCTTTTACGCTTTCGGCCATCTTCGACCGACCCGCCTCGCCTTCCCTGATTTCTTCCTCATCATCTGCAAAATCGGGTTCGGATGGTTCTGGTCCCTTTTTTCGCCCCCTCACCGAAGAAGAAGCGCGCTGTGGTCGACACGTTTCCGGCTTTGTTTTTACCCCCCCGCGCACTGACTTGTCTCCGAGCACCTCGCGCCGCCCGAAGCCCGAGTGAGGTAGTCGTTACGTCGGCTGTACCTAGTAGAGTTGAAAGCTGCCTTTTTCCTTTTCTTTCTTGCGCCAACCTCGGTCAACCTCGCGCAGTCCGACTCCGAAAGGTTCGGAAACTTGCGTTCGCCCCATTTCCATTACACCAAACATTCCGTTCTTTCTGTTTACCCCCCTTAGGTGTGAACAAAAATTGCTATCTCAGGCGTTGCCTACGTGTTCTCCCAGGCGCCTTCCTGTAACCGGAGGAATGTCGGACTCCCCCCTAAGGACCTTTGGCCCCCTTCGAGAGGTCTGCCAACGACCATTGTAGAGTGAGTTTACGAAGCTGATGAGAAGTTCACGGTTTCTGGGATCTCCTCCTCCCGTGCCCAGTTTCCGTTCGGTCCGACGTCTCTATGGCTCTCTTTTTTTTGAGCACCCCCCCCCCCCCCCCCCGGGTTCTTTTTCGTTCGCTCGGCACGCGTACCGTTCGGCCCCTTTTAAAAAGGGAGACTCAATCAAGACCAAAAAAGTGCTGACGATTGAGGTTTTTCTGCTGACGTTTTGTTTTATTCCATCCTCTCCCTTCTCCTCTGGTGTAACGTTTCCAGCCTGCCCCTCGTTGCTATACTCTGCGGTTCCCCCGTATCCTTGCACTATCCACACGAAATTAGAGAGAAGAGCTCGCCGGTGCATATCTGGAAGTGTATCCTCTTTACTCCTAATAGTTGTGCGAGATATCCCCTTATACTGCCCAGGCTAGCTCAGCTGAATTTTTAAGGTGATAAGCCCTTTTCTCCCCAAACACCGCGAGTATCTCCCCTCCAGCTCGTTCATTTTCGGAGTTCATCTGAGCGTGCTCTTCTTGAATCCTAGCACCTTCCGCATTCAAGCGCAACACCGCCGAGGCACCTTTCTTTTTTCGGAGTGATCTAGTTTTGTCAAATTTGTCCAGAGACGTACAGATTGAAAAGGCGCCTCCCCCAGTCTTCACCCAGAGTGCTCTCTTGAGCCGCCTATGAGGTATCTTAGACGGACACGGTCGTCAGATAGATCTTTTCCCGCTCCCGACGACATTGCACATTCTTTCTTTCCGTTCTACCCCCCCCTCTCCTGAATAGGGTTGGTTCCCCCCCTGCATCCCTCGTCTTTTCCCATAAGTTTCGATATCCGACATGCCGCCGCGAACCCTCCGCGCCACTGGACGGACCCGGTCTCTTTCCTTCCGCTATCGCCCCTTTTTTCACACTCGTTTTCAGAAGTTGCGGGCCAAAGAAAGGAATGTTGTTTCCAGTTGGACTTTTCTCGAAGACGAAATTTTCCCCTTTCTATGTAGTAGACTGCGCAGTGCCCGCCTTTGGCGAGGTCCTCTTCCCCACCAGTCCACGTTTCTTGGCATCTTAACAGTCGACCTCTTTAACTCTTTCCCATGTGTAACTCTCTAATCGAGGAAATTCGGTAGAGAAGGTTCTCGGCCTTTTAGTGTTCGCCCCCCCCCCCCCCCACTGTGTTCTGGTGTTCGTCCCAAGACATTCCTCTATTTCAGAAGGCGCGAGATGAGGACTTCGTTCTGTCTCCCTTGTCCAGACATCACCACCTTGAGATTTTCCTCGCGTCTATTCAACTCCCTAATGTTAGGCGGTCTATGGACCTGAGTCCATGATCTTCCTTCTCTGATTGGACGCTCTTGAGACCCCCTCCCTCAGGAATCGTCGACCCTTTCCTCAATTCCTTAAGGGCCATCCAAGCTAGCTGCCCGCCCTGTCTCCCTTTCCGAGATTTATCTACAGCCGATCAGCAGTTTTAAATATGATGGCTGCCTCATGCCCCCTTCAGGAAGCGCAAAGGGCCTCAGAGATTAACCGTGGTTCGCCTTCCTCCTCTTGTGTTTTTCTCGTGCCCGTCTTCGCCCCCCGATTCCGCCGTTCCCCTCTTTTTTTGTCTGGTCCTTTTCGTCGGCTTGCCACGCCCCTCTTCAGGTCAAGCGCCTTTGGGGACCCGCTCTTTTGACATGACTTCAACCACCACGGTTCCCGGCCCAACAGGGGCACCACAGCCGACGCCTTTTTTTGCGACCGCCGGTTCCCTGAGTTGACCGTGTTCGAGTGTCCCCAAGAAATCGTTTTTGCCCTTTCCTTCCCTTGTTTTCCACCGCCCTACCGGCGACATCTGATCCTACGTCGATTTCCCCCTTTTGACCCCCCCCCCCATTGTCTCAAAGCCCCGCCGGCTCTTCTCTTCCTCCCTGGAGTGCAGGCCAGGGCCATCCCTCCCACGGATCCACCTGACCCCCCTCTTCCTTGTGTCTTTTTTCCACTTCGGGTCAACGTCGACATTTTTTTAGGCCTTGGTTTACTTTACCCATTCCGTTTTTTTCGTCCTTGACCGAGTTTGGAAAAGTCAGCACATCTTGGGTTTTCGTCCTTCTGTGGCAGCATGTCCGCGTCGGACGACGTTCCCACGTCCTTCCTGCCCCCGAGTCTTTTTTTCGCCGCCCACCCAGAAAACACAGCTTGCGCTTTTTTTTCCGTTTGTTTTTTCTGTTTCCCCCCTTCCCCAGGACGATCATGCCGCCTGTTGGTTTGATCTTTCACAAGTCACGCGTCTTGGCCTTTGTGTGCCTTTCGACCGCGGCTTGTACTGGAAGGCAAGGCCCAGTCACCTTTGCCATACTTTTGGGTTACATAGCAAGTTGATTATTTGCGCACCTGGGCCCCAGTTCTCCCCATGTGCGGTCGCCTCAACTGCGCCCGACCCGCTCGCAACCCCCTCTCAAGCGGGCCCAGTCGACCCGGGCCTAGTTGCGCATTTTGTAACTAGAAGTCTAGGCATATTTGAAGACCCTCAGTTTTTTTCCTATTCTGTTTTGATCTATATCCCTTTTACCTCCCCGGTGTTTTTTTTACTCTTCCCCTTCTTTTCTCCGTCCCAAACTGCGTCTTAAATAGCCTGATCGGCGCGTTGGGCGACTGGCGCCTCGTTGGTCTCCCTTGACACGTGGGCCCGCTTCTGTAGCTCTGTTTTGCGCTTTGAGGAGTCCGCAACTTGATGCGACCCGTTTTTCCCTTATCCCCCACTCCCACGTGGAGATGTCCCAAACATTTGCACTTTTACGTCACATGGCCGTCGACAGCCCTCGGTTTTCTCACGCCCGAAGAGGGATGTGGTAACTATCTCCTCTCTTTAAACCGGAGGCTGATGTAATGGGCTTTTCCCCATTCACACAACATACCCCCTCCATCTTTTTTTTCTGTGTCAGACGAGGCCATCGTCGTGTCTTTTTTTAAGTGCTTCAGTGCGGCTCCTTTTGGAAATGCTGATCTTTATGTACGCCCTTCCCCTTATGTGTGACGCTTTGTCCCCTTTATTTTGCCTCACAACGAATCGTACGCGTCGCCAAGGCCCTTCCATTCCTTGTAGATTTCCCGTCCTTTACAGGAGACCCCAATGCAAGAGGCATTTTTCTTTCCCAGTGCAGGATGCTGGGCTTCCTTCCCTGTCCCCTGAATCACAGCGGGCTTTTTGGTATTCTTTTTTTGTGCGATCTAAGTGGTAGCAAGGCTGTTTGCGCGGTCAGGCTGTGTACCCCATCGGGACTATTTCCCCCCGTGACCTCAAACGTATTGATGCTTTTTTTCTCGACCCAGGTAGCGCATGAGTACACGGATTTTCTCTCGCCACTCTTTTCCTTTTTTCGGTGGCCTGGTTTGGACCACCTTCCCTGGGTGACGATGCCTCTGCTTCTTCTCCCTCTTTCCCTTGACCTTCCGACTCTTCTCCCCTCCCCTCCAAATTCTCGAAGAGACGGGTCCCGACGGCATCTACTGCCTCTCTCTTCCAGTGTGCCGCAGTCCCCCACGTAGGCCGTCTTTCTGAGGTAAGGTGCGCTTCAGGTCCTCCCCTCAGACGCAGACTGCCCAAGTTGATCGCCTTTGCTGGTCTCTCCCCCTCTCGTCCGTGAAGATCAGTCTGTCCTCTGATTGGCTTTGCCAGTTTGCCTGAGGTTTTTTTGGACGTTTAGAAGAGTGAGCGGTTTTCTTCCCTTCCCAGCACTCCTGTGAATCCCCCCTTGGCCTCGAGTTAAGACGGTTTCACCCCCTCGTTTATTTACGCATGTTTTTCCTGCTGCCAACTCGGATTGAGATGGTGGCGACCCATTTCCTCCAGCCCTACCCAGCCCCTCATCGCTCTCCGTCTGTGAAGCCGTTCCTGTCTTTTTTCGTCCTCCCCGGCCCGTGAAACGTTTTTGAGAGAAACTAGCCGTACGATCATGGCCCCCGAGATTTTGATTTGCTTTTTTATTACTCCCCTTTAGTCGAGGTTCCCTCTTTTCCCTTTTTGGCAATTTCTTCCAAGCGTTCCCAACTCGCGCAGGAATAAGAAAGGATTCGGTTTAACCTTTCCATTCGCCTCCGGAAAATGTACCCACCACCCATTAATTCTTGACAGCTGATTACTCTTTTGCTTTCCACCAATTGCGATGAAATGAGTAGGACGGAAGTGGTAGTCCCGAGCTTTTTTCCCCGGCTGATGTTTCTCTCCCCCTCCAGTGGACACATGTCTCTTGGATTCCCGAATTTGAGCGAGTGTATCGAATGAGCCCGCCTCGGTAAAGGCCAAATGGTTCGAGGGTCCTTCTCTCCCGCCGTTTAATATTCCTTCAGTAAAATAGGAGGAGCCGAGCATGAGTTTTCTATCTTTTTGCGCTCCCTTTCATTTCCGCGGCAATGTTTAAACCGTTTGCGATTGCTGCCACCAAAGTGTTGAAGCTAGCGGTTTCTCGGGTTTGATTTCTTGGCTCTATTATTCAACTACGCACGGCGCGATGTTACCTCTTTCCCTTCCCTAAGCTGCCTGATATACTCGGCGGGTGAGTCACAGTTCTTGTTGTACCGTGCCACAAGAAATTTAGGAGGATCCTGCTAGCCCTTTGAATATCTGGACTGTTTATTCTATAACCTGCCTCGTTTTTGTTGTTTTTTGTGAGCTATAGACCCCCTTCCCTCTTCCCAGATAGATCAGTATAAGAATTTTCTTTTGGCATCCCTTTTTCCCTTTGGCCTGTGACCCGCCGATTTAGATGAAGCCTTAGGTTACTGTTTCCCCGAGGAAGGTTGATTTTTTTTAATCCATCAACTTCAAGCATCACACCCGTCCCCCCCGTTTTCAACTGGGTTTCTTTAGGATCAGGAGTTTTTACCATTGCCCAGACGAAGTAAAGTGCGTGCCCTTCTCCTGAACACTCTCTTCCCGTTCGTGAATCGAGGAGTCCCTCCCCTCGTATCCTTCGTAAGAAGCCCAACGGGTTGCTTTCGATCTTTTCCGAATCCATTTTCCCTTTACGATGCGCACTTTCATTCCCCCTATATCGACCTGTTCTTTCGGAATGTTAGCTTTTTCCCCCCTTGTCTTATTTTTTTTTTATCCCGACCTTCCGAATGGTACAAGAAGCGCCTTTCTTTCCCCACTCTGCCCCTCCGACTTTGCCTTCTCCTCCCCCCCACTGGTTAAAAAAAGAAGTGTGTGCGCAGAGCGTCCTGAATTTTGTGGACAGTTCCGTGCGGCTAAGCGCAAGTTTCTGTAAGCCTGAGGCGGATTCGATGATTTTGTTGGAAAGATTGACGACGGAGCGACTGGGCGGGGACGGCATGGCCACTTGGGCATCTTCCCTAGGTAAGCGAAATTCAGCCGACCTCCCCCTCCGCCCGGTCCCGGCTCTTCGATCGGGGCTCCCCCTTGACACCTCTCCGCGTTCTGGCTGGTCTCCCTTCCCTCCCTGAATCGATTACGCCTTCTCTTCTGCTTTGGTTGGCGATTCCCCCCTCCCTTGAGCCAAAGTGACCAAATCTCCACTGGTTTGCTAGCGTACCCCCCTGCCTCTTTAACATCCTTTCTTGAGAGGGTAGTATTGGACGAGTCTACCCGCTTTTCAAAGGCGTGTGGCATACTTGATGACCAACCCTCGCGGAATCGTAGAACGGGCATTCCCCCTTGCCCTAGGCAATGGACCACCTCCCAGTCCGCGTGACTCCCCACCTCTTTCAAGCGAGATGGTGCTTCCACAGCACGCCTCTCTCCATGTACCTCTTTTGATGCTTCCTGCAAAGAGCCTTGGTTTATCTCAGAATGAGTTGACATAAGTGGGGGATGCGGCACTCTCTTTGAGATTAGATTTTAACGGAGATCGCCGATTTCCCTCCCTTCGTCGATTTCTTTTATGCGTGGACTCGTTTCTTCACTCCTCGGGTTTCGGCATTTTTCACTTTTCGCATTCCCAACGGTTGTGCGGCCCCCTTGGCCCAACACCTTCCCGACGCCGCGTTTTCCGCCCCCTAGCACGCCGTTACCCGTCGGTTGACCTGTCGAGTGGCACCCCACTCGTTTCGCGGCCAGGGACTGCCTCGTTCTCTGGACAACGCAATCCCAGTCGCCATATTGATCCCCCCCTGTCTGTCGACGAAAACCCAATTGATCCCTCCCCCCTCTTTTTCTGTTTTTGCTCCTTTTCCCCTTGCTTCAAGGCCCTCCTGCCACTATGCACCATGCCGACTGACCCGTTGGTTCCGAACGGTGCCCCCCCGAAAAGGTAATGAAGGTTTTTTTTTTCTTTTCTAGTATTATTTTCAATTTCTTTTCCCCCCCCCTCCTTATTTTTTTTTCCCGAGCAGCCTGTACGAGTAGACTTTCCCCCCCCCTTCATCATGACCCACGAGAGGTCGCTCGCCGCCCCCACCCCTTTTCCCCACTATGCGATGGTGTCTTGTTGTTTAGGTTCAAGGTCCCCACACTTTCCCCTATTCCCTCCCGGTGATCGATGTCTCTCTTTACACCTGTACGCTTCGGGCAGTGCCTTCAGCGTTCGACCGCATCACGGATTTGCGACTCTTACGTCCCAAGGGAAGTCATGTGGGACATCCTCCCCGTTTCTTTTGGGCGCCCTCCTTTGACATCTGTGCGGCGTCCTCAACTGCCCTCCCCGATCGAATACACGATGACTCGGGCCTCTTACCGGTTCTACCAGGTCCTTTTCCCGGTGCCCACGAGACGCTTCTTTGTGATCTCCGCATTTTTGGCTTCTTTGGATCTATCTCTTTTACTCTAATCAGTGTGTTGTTTTCGCTCTCCTTCCTCAATTCTGATCTTCAACAGCCGATCGGCGTTGGGCATTGCTCTGTCCTGGTCGAAATGGACCAGGGACCGATTCATCGTGCCTTTTTTCGCGGGTCGTTGCGTTTGAGTCGCCTCACTTTCTCTCCTTGTTCAAAGTGGCGCCCCCTCCTCCCGTGCCCCTGTCCCCAAAAGGTCTCGGTGTCCTCCCCTGGCGGCGACAGCAGTGATGCGGTCGCCCTTTCTTCCACTGAACGACGAGGGTTTCTGTTGTTAAAAAAAAGTTTTTTTTCTTTTCGCAGATCCCAACGTTTCTGATCGTCCTTTGCCCCTTCGTACCTTCAAAAACCCTACACCATTAAAGCTTTTTGTTGCGGACGCACGCGCCTTCTCGGGTAGTCCTGGAATGCTTTCCCGTCGTGAGGATCCTGCCCCCTTTCTTTTTTACGTTCCCTTCGGGTCTGTTCCTTGCTGGCCCAATCGGGCATCTTGAACGCACCGGAATCCGTACGTCGCAACCTTCTCCATAATTTTCTCAGGTTTTCCCTTTTTTCCTTCGACCAAAATGAACAGCTTTCCTGGTGACTTTGCCCGTTTTTTGCAGGCCTCCTTCATGGCGCTACTCACAGACGTTGCTTCACAATTGGGTTTAGTAGACCGATCGACGTTTTCTCCAGGATGGCGCGGTCTGGCCCATTTTACAACTCTTTTTCGCTGCTCCCCTTTTCCGAGAAAAAGTTCTTGCTGGTGCCATGACCTCCTGCCTTTCCGGGTAACCCCGGCGTGCCGCCGCCATGAGTCGATGTGGTGACCCCTGTTTGTTCCAAGGGTTTCCCTCTGCTGCTTTCACTTTTCCTTCCGATCGCAAGCGGATTGCAGCACGAGTCCCCTCTACCAAGCAGATGACTGATACGTGAGAACGTCGGATCTCCCACCGATCTCCAATCAAGAGCTGCTCCAAATCAACCACTTTTCCGTTTTTTTCTTCCCGGACAGGTGCCTTCCGGAATTCTTCTTTCAAGATAACTTTCTAGCTGTTGGGCGTAACAGCTCCCCTTACTTGAAGATAAGTGGATTTCACTATCGGTATTTATTGAAATTGCCTTATGGTCGTGCCGCACAGTTCGATCGTCGAGGGTTCTCAACTTAGGCCCAGCACGTTTGAAGCATTTTCCCCGTCAGGTAAAGAAGTACCTCCATATGCCGGTCATATTTATAGTCGACGACTAGGAAAAACAGGTGGATAGGTTGTTCGCCTTTCTAAAGAAAGGAATCTCCAGCTGCGAGACTTGCAGGTTTGGTCTTTTTTGGGGGCGTGGGGGGGGCGGCGGCCGGTGGGGCGGTGGTTTGTTGGGGGCCGTGCTTCGTGGGGGGGGGGGGGGGGCGGGCCGCTCGGGGCGGGGGGGGGGGGGCGAGGGTTTTGGGGGTGTGGGGGTGGGTGGGCCGGGGGTGGGGGGGGGGGGGGGGGGGGTTTTTGGGTTTGGGTGTGGGGGTTGTTGTGGGGGTTTGCTTTCTGTTCCGTCTTTTGTTGCGTTCCGAAACCTCTGAACCCGGACGTGGTAGACCCCGATCTTGCGATAAGATCCTGGACTCGAGTTGCGGCGTTTCTTTTGTCGCTGAACTAGTAGAGGCCCCGCCCTGTGTCATTTCAGGAGAATGCGCACGTTCAAAAACTCTGCGAAGTAGCCTCCTCCTTCCGTCGGAAAATTGCCCTTCACTTACACCCCCCCCCCGCCACCCCCCACAAAAAAGTAATTCTTGTTTGTCCCACGTCGGTGGTTCACAAAATTGCTTCTATAACACTCAGTCGTCCGACGTTCGTTCTCCATTCGTCTCGTGGACCTTCTCAAGGATCCGAAGACTTTGTTCCGGTCGAGGATGCCGCCGCACGTTCCGAGCTTTTCAGAAATGCTTTCGAAGCAGGCACGGCAATGTCTTTTCGTGATCGACCTTTCTCCCCTCCCACGTTTCTGTCGGACGTATTCCATCGGTTTGCTTAGCAAGCCTTGTTTTTATTTCATCGCTGTCAGGAGACGGAACTCTGTACGTTTTCCCTTTTCCCCGGGCACCAGAAGAAACCCCAAGGTTTTTCCCGTCTGGGTCTCTGTTTTATGCTGCCGGTGCGACGTCTTTTCTCGCCGGAGAGGGTGGAAGTCCGTATCTTCTCATTGCGTATCAGAGTGTTCTTCACGGCTTTCTCCCCCCCCTTTGCTTCTGCAAAAAGACATTTACGTTTTTTCCGATCTAGTGCCCTAGATGGACGTGG
>Ga0179593_1413448_pt1 | contig 10704 bp, 8 predicted proteins | sample CZODoug2_1_08_16_FD_185931 | JGI IMG/M metagenome (GOLD analysis project Ga0179593, IMG submission 185931) | Vadose zone soil fungal communities from Angelo Coast Range Reserve, California, USA - CZODoug2_1_08_16fungal (PacBio error correction) | ecosystem: Environmental > Terrestrial > Soil >... | reverse complement strand
TAGTCATACAGGCCTTTCGCCAACCAGCTCCAAGCGGCCCGTCTCATCTGATTGATGCGTTTCGCACTCGCAACGACGTACCCAAGCTCTCACTTTCCGCATCATCCCTTAACCCCAGTGAGTCCCTCAGATTCTCCTTGGTCCCAATCTCCCCCCCAAGACATTTCAGTGTCCCCCTCCCCTTTTTCCAGGACACTGGATAAAGTTTAATTAGGCTTTAAATAATGTTTCAACTGCGAAAATGGAATTTTCTGTGCAGACGCCTCCTTCGAGCCTGTAGCCACAGGTTCCCACTCCACCCGGCGCGGACAGATGCTCGCGATATATACGACCCCAATATCGTGCCAAGGATTCCTATAGCCAGGTATCTTTCCCGCTGAATAATCGGCGCTGCATCTGGCTATCTCAGAGTCACTCTTTTCTCCTTTTTGTGGCCCAAGACTTAAAGCAGTTTCACCCACTTCTTCGTTGGCTTTGAATTCTTCCCTTTTTCCTTTTGTCGATTTCTTCCTTGCTATGACTCCTTTTTTTTTTGGTCTCACGCACCTGCGGGGAACTTCCTCGCTTCTCAACATCATGACTGATATGTAACGCTGCAGCTATGCGTTTCTCTTTTGCTTTTGTCCCCCGTCCATGCCTATCTTCACTCGCCGGTTCGTAGTGTTGGCGGGAATGAGTGTGGAGAAGCCCCCCTGCACATCGTCGAACCCCCTCAGAAGAGCACTCAAGTTAGCATACCATCCGGTCGGCCGCGATCGAAGCGCCTCTGCGACTTAGCTCTCATGATGCCTACTAGCTTCATTTTCGATTCAACACTGGGCCGCCGAGGGCCTTTTTTTTCACGTCGTGTCTTCGGCAAGGGGTGATTCGGGTGTTCTCCTTGTCTTCTATACCGTGATCAGTCTGTGCTCCTTTCACTTTTAAATGTCGTCCTTTCTAGTGAAAAAATTCTAACCCCCTTTTCCTTCTGCCGTCCTGTTCTCCGGTAGGAACCCTGTATTCCTTTGAGCCGCTCTTATGCGATTTAGGTTTTACTTATATTACCAAGACTCCTATGACCCAGTAGTAGAATCCCATGAAAAGTCTGGCGCGATCTGATTCTTCGTTCTCAGCCCGATTGCGCGTCCTCCTTCTAAAACTGCCGCAGATCTCCCTGCGGCACCGCGTCAATGTGATATGTTCTGACTGTATCATTTTTTTTTTGTTATCGACAAAGAGGGCCCTTTAACTCCCATTCCTTTCGGTAAGCCCCCCCTCGGTACGATCCCATTCGTTCCTTCCTTTCACCAAACAGCACAGGGATTTGCGTAGGTGGTTCGATCGAGTTTCGCTTTTTTCGTTGCGATCTCAGGCTTTTCCCCTCCCATGTAGATTGAGGAGCGGTCTTCCCCTATTGGCCTGGTTGCCCACTGGCGAGAAGGATAGTTATACTTTCCGACTTCCTGACTCAATGTGTTTAGATTTGAATTGAGATGCCTATGCAGGCCTCTCTTTCTTTCCCTTCTTTACGCTCGCCCCCCCTCTTTTTTATGGATTCTCCTTTCTTTTCTCTGCTTGCTCCTCGTCTCCTCGGCCACCAGCCAGCGAAGACGGCTTTGAGCGATAAATCGAATAATGACTGACCCGAGTTTTTGTCTCACCATCCAGTTCGTTCACTTTCGTCCCTTTTACTGTCTTTTTCTTTCCCAGCTCCCCCGAATGTTTTTTTTTTGCCCTCTATCCCTCCTTACCCCGCGCCGATTCCGGCGGAGATCAGATTTGTTTGCCTTCATTTGCGAGGGAGTCAGAAATCTGAATAATCAGTTGACGACCTGCTTTTTCTTTTTTCGAGAACAGCAGGCTCGCTCGTAGAGTTCCCGCATCTCAATAGGCACCCCTCGCTAGAAGCCATGATAGAAGATTTTAAGCGGTCTCCCCAAGCCCTGTTTCCTGACCTGTAGTTGTTAGTGTTTTCCTAGTGTCCCTGTGATTCTCTTCAAGCGGTGGATTTTCGCTCATTCTTTTTCAGTATCTCTACTCCCCCTGTCCCGGCCTTCGTTTCCGCGGCTGTTAGACGCTGAACGCTGACCCCCGACGAGCGAATTTTCTTTGCTCGATCCCCCTTTTTATTCCCAAGAGCCCTAGCCTATCCACTTCATGTCGTTGTTAACTCTCCTCTCTCCTCCTCGTTGGATCCCCCACGTCCCCTTCTTCTCATGCAGACGCCGTCCGTGATGTCCGACGGTGCGATCATACATGAAACGCTTTTCGTTCGCGTCCAAATTATCAGGCTTTAGAGTTAAGATCCGAAGAATTTGGGATTTTGCCCCTTTCTCTTTCGTCATGAATTATCTTAACCGCGTGAACTTGTCCGGGCCTACACGCACAGCGTCCTCCTTTTTTCTACCCCTGTATCTGCGATCAGCTTAAGTAGCTTTCACTTCATGAGTGTGCCGATGGGTCGCTTCCCTCCGCGACGATTTCGTTTGAGCTCGTTTTTTGTTTTCCAGGAACTTGTTTCCTTTTCTCTATTTCTTTTCGAAACATTTTCCTAGCAGACCTCTTGCGCTCCTTATTTGCCTCTCGTCATCGAGATAATTCTGGTCCTCGCGACTTTTTTTGCCGTGAGGGTTTTAAGGATTTAATGAATTAATTTTTCCCCCTCGTTGTAGCTCTTTAACTTTTTGCCGCAAAACCCTCCCCTGCTTTTTTTTTCTTCGATTATTCGCGCCCCCTCTTCTCGCTGCTGGTTTGCGTGATGCGGAGGCGGTAACTACCCAAAGTCAGTCACTCCCAATTCCGGATGACCCCTTTTTTGCCCGATCGAGTTTCCTTGTTGTGATCCCGCCATCGTCACCCTCCATTCGCCGCGCTCGCTCCCCAAGATATCTTCGTCAGATTCTCGTATTTCCCCCCCCACTTCGCTTCGCTGCTCAGTGGGAACGGATTCCAGTGTCTTCCCCTCCCCCCCCTCCTTTATTTGGCGTCGTCCTTCCCCGTCCCCAAATCCTAAGCGAATCGATATTAAACCCCTCGACGCAAAGCCTTGTTACCAGGGGTTGGAATCGGCTTCGATCATTCTTTTGGACATCCTTACTAGCCCGGAAAACTGTGTCGAAGCAAGAAAATCATGCGTCTAATTCTTTTGGCGAGTAGCGTTTGTCCGGACCCGCCCCTCAACTTCTTCCTTCGGTGTTTTCGTAATCCCCTTTACGACCCCCCTCGTCTTTTGGATGTATTGCCTGGTAGTTACTTCCTCGATATGTCCTATTAAACCAATCTTTTTAGCCCGGCGCCCCCCGACCTTTCTCTTCTTTCGCGCAGGCCGGGTCCTCAGAAGTTTTCCACGCTTCTGACCTTCCTCCTCTGAAGTCGATGCCGAGGCTTCTCTCGGATATCTACCGTGTGAGACCTCCCCGAAGATTTTGTCCCCCGATCATTGAAGAACAGACCCAAGCCTTTCCCTCCTTTCCCTTCCCTGCGCCATTGGCGTCGCTTGGATCACGACTCCACTTTTTTCCGTCATCCTTATCTTCGCCGTCAGACGGGCGTCTTCGCTTCCTCCGATCTCTGATTTTTTCTTTTCTGTTGCTTTTTTTATCTCAGATTTAGCCCGGCTTTTCCACTCCCTTCCCTCCCCCTCCTAACCCGATATGAGTATATGTTGTCCATGTTCATTCCAGCCCCCGCCCCGAGATAGCCAGGAACATAGGGACGATCAGTACTGCTTGACAACGCCCTTCGTATTCCTCTGAGGAGGTGAGACCCCCCCCCCTTCTCCTTGGAATCACGAGGGATCCCATACGCGTTCTCGTGCCAACCTGTAAATTAAATGTTTTGGTTTTTTCCGGCCCTTGGTATAGCTGTCCGTTGCGATGGCCGGATTGCAGAATACGATGATGTCAAGAGGAACCATCGTTAGACGTGATCTTAACTCATATCTACTTATGTATAGCGCCTAGGAACCATCTGTGCAAGAAGTGGTTGCCAGTCTTCTTCAGAGACCCCAGGTTTCGATAGCCCAGGTGCTTCTTCTTGAGCTCCCCCGCAGTTTTGAATCATGATACCCCCCCCCCTAGCAAGTATTGAGTTTGTGGCAATGTAGTTCCCTCTTGTGTTGGGCTTTGCGTTTCCCTGTATCTGCCCGCCTTCCTCGCACGGAAATCCAAATTTGGTTCGGTTGGCTCGATGGTTCACCTCTAAAGGATTGCGCCTCCTGTGGTTCGCGCGCGGCGTGTCGTAACCGGACCTACCACCTGCAATGTGAACCGCCCAGATCTCCTTTTCCCATCTTCCTTGGTTTTTGAGAGCTCTTCAAATTTTGCTGCTTTTTTCCCTGTTTTTCCCCGCCTCTCATTCCCTCGTGTTCTAATCGTTATGCGGCCGCACTCGCCTCTGACCACTTACAATTCCTTGATAAAGAAGCACTAGACATCAAAAAACCCACCAAATAAAAAAGAAAAAATTCCAATAAAAAAAGGGAGTCGACGCGGTTTGGTTTTGTTGGGGGTTTGTTTTGTTGGGGAGTGGTAGGCGGTGTTTGTGGGGGTGGTGGGGGGGGTGCGGCTTTGGGGGGTCGTGGGGTTGGGGTTTTTTTGTTTGGTTTTTTTTTTTTTGGTGGTGGTGTTTTTTTTTTTTTTTTTTTTGGTCTTTGGTTGGTGCGGGGGGGGGTACTTTTTTTTTTTGTTTTGTGGTTTTGCCCCCCAACCCTAGAGACCGTGGATTTGCTCCGCAGCCAGGAACCTCTTCCAGGACACTTTCCCCGTCCTGTTTCTTTTTCGTCGTTTTTTTTACATGACCTCTGGGTTGTCTGCTGTGATTGGCGCAGGCCGCCTCCCCCAATTCCTTCGTCTCAAAGTTTAAGGGATCATAGCAACACGGGGACATCTTGTTCCTCGACGCTACTCCCTCCCTAAGAATCTTTCTTTTGATTTAGGCTCCTGCCTCTTTGTATATTCAGTATGACATCACTTCTGCCTCTGCCTCTCGCCGCGGGTCACGCTCTGCGCACTCTCTGGCGACCAAGAATTCCACGTTACAGTTATGAAGAGGACATACAGGAGAAGGATGCGCGTATTGTTCCTCTACCCTAGCAATTTTGGGTGATCCTTAAGGCCACTATTTTAACGGCCCTATGTTCCCTGATGTGCATGCTATGCCCCCCGGATCGGGCTGTTTTTGGCCTCCAGTCACAAAAACACTTGAGATCGTTTTAGTTTGGTTTAGGTTTAATTGAGTTCAAGAACGTCCGTTCTCCCTAATCCCTCGTTTCTTTTAGCTCGACTCCCCCCCTAAGCATCCCTCCACAGAACGCTCCGCGAGGCCGCGCACGCGCGTTCCCTTTCCGACAGATAATGTTTGATCTCTTTCTTTTCTCCCGCTGTCTTCATCCCACTTGTGTCCGGCGCGACCTCTCCCCCCGGGTCACGGTTCTTTTTTTCTGCCCTCGGGTGACACTCTTTGAGCTCACGACGGGCTTCTATAACTTTTCGTCGCTAGGCATGCATTTCAGATCGTTTGCCCCTTCCCCCTGTCCAGGACGCCCGGAAGGGCTTGGCAGGGTTCTCATTCATTTGCGCGCTCTTCTGCGATTACCTTTACTGAATATTAACCGCCTCCTTCTCAGGAACGTATCCGCATACCCTCCTTATTTTTTTTAATCATCCTCTGAGCGGATGTTCCTTTGCCCAGAAGGCGTTCTCGCGCCCGTCCTTTTCGAACTTCAGCGAGGTTAGCGCCGCGCAGCGCAATGCTGATTCAACTTGGCTGATCCAATCGGGCTTTATGTTCCATCACGGCACGCACTGCTCTTTCTCAATTACGAGCTCACCCACCCTCCTCCCCCTTGGCTCAGTCGAGTTGTGACGCTATTAGTAGGATTGGCGTGGATTGCCTGGCAGGAGTACCGCAACTTGGGGTCTAGGACTTCGGTTGCCCAGTTCTAGCAAGGCATAGTGGAACCCCTCGTTCCCACTTCCGAAGGATGTTGGCTTTTAGCGGCGCGGCTATGAGCAGCCTTTCCTATGTCGCCGGCAGTCCCCCATTAAGTTTGCCCTAGACCCACCTTCAGCGGAAGTTTGCTTCCCTGAGTATGAAGGCCCTTTTTCCTCCTCGGCCATGCACGACGACGCCGGGTAAATCTATGACTCGACCGCGAGTAGTGGTGCGATCCCACCCTAGTAATCCTCCCTATGTCCCATGACCCTAATCCAGTGTCTTCTCAATGGTCACCATGTCGTCGCACTTCCATTCTAATTCTGAAGATACGCGTCCTCGCGGACATGAGTGATACGAAGACGGCTCCATGCTGACACTAATATGCGGGTTTTCGATAAAAAACTCCCGCTTTGCAATTTTCGTCGGGCGTGCCGTCAACTCGGCAAACTCGAATTCTGCTCGCCCACCTTTTTATCTTACTTCCCCAAGTCGAGGGCTTGTTGCTATGTCTTTTCCGGTCTTTTTTCCCTAGATATTCCAGTTGCTGCGTAACTGCCCGAACGGTACTTTAGCGCTGGTGTGTTTCGCGCACGCGAGAGTGCGCGATCTCACTGACTACGTTCATGTCCTCTCCCGGGACACCCAGGACAGAGCCTCCCGTAACAGCATTTCCTTTTTTCCGTCGTGTTGAAAATTTCATCCTCAGTTGGTGTGTTGAGATCTCCGCACGTCAAAGTAAGATTGTTTGTGTTCCTGTAGTGATGTAAGTGCTATTACCCTGAACTCTTCTATCGTCGTCCCAGGCCTTCTTCTCCAAGCCGAAGGCCGCGGTTCTTCGCGTCACCTGGATCCGTCAGGAGGAAAATCAGAGGAATCGTCGGCCCCCCCCTCAAGCTGACTTATGGGTTTCTCGGCCCCCTTTTCTGTCTCTAGAGTGGTCCTCTTTTCTACGGACGATTGCTCCTCGCCCCTTTTCTCGCCGACGACAGAAGCTTCTGAGCAGCTATTAGTCGATGGTCCGAACACTCAACACCCAGACCAGTGACGAAGCGGCCACACCACCATTGAGAGCCGTCCTGACGCTCTGCTCTCCCTGCCTGGTCCTATGAACGACCCATGCTGGTCCCTTGAGAACTGGCTTTCTCCGGGACTCCTGAACGCCACTCTTTGATTTGTACGCTGCTTTACCCTCTTTTTTTATTCCGAAACCAAGTTGGCGGTAATTCATAGAGTCTCTTTTGTTTTTTCCCCGGTAGTCCTCGTATGCCTTCATATACACGTACCATCTTCCAAATTTGGATCGAGCGGGTCCCCCATTCGGTAATAGAGATGTTTCCTCCCCCTACTCGGCAAGGGCCTCAGAGCCGCGCTCGTAAAGAAACCCTCTCGGTCGGGTTTTCAACGTTAAGGTTCCACTAGCATTCTCACGGGCAACCGGCCTGAAAGATGCCCTGTCCTCCCCGGTTTTTCCTTTCCCAGGCCAGAGGCTTTTTTCCTCGATCTCTTCCCCTCGGGACTCACGCTTTCAAGATGTTAAATCCTGGATGATTCGTCATGCGTGATTTGGCTTGGACCGCCTTTGCGCAGTTACGGACCCGGTAATTCTTGGCGTCGACGCAGTAGAAAAATTCTCCCTCGTCGTGCTCTTTGGATCTCTGCCTTTTAGGACAAAGGAAAATCCTTGAGTTCCCCTCTGCTGCCGCTCTAGTCCCCCGCTCTTTCGATGACCTCTCCCTTTTCTCTTATTTCAGATAGTGACTTCCGCTATAAGTCTTGGTATTAAGTAACTAGCATAAGCTCCTTGCAACCTTCAAATCATCCATGCGCGCCTCCCGCCTCCCTGGACAAGAAGGTACGGTACCCTGGTATCCGCCTGCTGGCCTACCTTTGGGACGATGCCGTTCTTCACGGTGATTTCACTGTCTATGCATAGTGAGCAAACACCGAAGGCACCGATCATGCCGATGCCCAGAACGTCTTGACCATCTTAGGAAGTTGCGATGATAAGTTCTTTCCACCCCGAACATGAAGGCTCTCTTGTCCATAAGTTCCGAAGGCTGCAGACGGGCGGTTTTTCTTCGAGGTCCGTTGAGCTTAATGTTGCTAGTTTGCTTGCTCGATGACTTTCCCCCTTCCCCCCCCCCGATCTGTTTCCTCCTTTTTGTAAATCACTGACATCCACGAGACGCATAGCCGTTCAATCCGGCGATCATTATTAGCCTGAGATGACAAAGGCTTTAGTCTTCTCATTGAGTCACACCACTGAGCGGGAATAAGGGCCTCCTCTCAGTCTTTAGTCCCGTCCCTCGTAACTGTATGCTCTTGTCTGCCACCGATCGGTGCCGTCGCTCCACACTGCTAAGCAGGAGACAGCAAGATCGTCAGCGCAAATTGAGAGATTTCCCAAGTTCCGCCTATCCTTCAGCGACGGCCTATCGAACAGTCCCTCCCGTTTAGTTTAAGGAGAGCCACTGTTGGGCGGACAGTCGTTCTTTGCGTTTCTCTGACAATTCGCCCAACCAGGTGCGCCCCAGTCTGATTTACAAGCCCTTTTTCACCTTTCAGTGCGGAAAATGTTCCCTTTTGACCTCCTCTTTCTATGTTTGACGCTATCCACGTTCTCCTTTTTCTTCTTGAACGCGCGGAAAGTGGAAACGCTGCTGTGTTCAATCGGGGCTGAGTTTCTAAGTCCTTGAGATTCTGCTTCCCCCCGGCGTGGCCGCCCTTCCCCTCTTCCACCTTCAAATGTTTAACCAGCCAGCTCTTACTCTCTCCTCCGTTGTTGTTGTTGATCTGCTTGTTTCACATTGCAGGTGGGGTCTCTCTTCCCTGTTGCCCTCCAGTCCAAGCGCGTTCCCTGAGCATCTGAGTGGATGTTTGCCACTCTCCCCGAATTGACGCTCTTTGTCCACTTTCCGTGCTCTCGTCCACAGATCTTACGTCGTGCTGATGTAAATCCCCCGTGCCCCCCCACATTTCCGGCTCCGTTTTACTGACAACTACATGGGTGCCGTCCTTGTGATGGCCCGCCCCCCCGCTCCGAGCGCTTTCGTCCCTTGCTTCTCATCCTACTTTGAAAGTTTCTTCTTGCTCTATACGACCCAGGATATCGTCGGTCCGATCGATACATCGATACGGATTTTTAGCACATCATCCGGCCTTCATCGCTTCTCTCCTCGGTCAAGCTCCCCTCGAGGGTCTGTACGATCTTCCAGCCCCAGGTTATGGGATTGGGGCCAAGGGGGATTTTCTCTCTCCTATTTCTCCTGCCTCCGGTTGGTGTCCGCATCGTTCTTTAAACTTTTGCACCTCAACGGTTGATAATATGTTCGTCTCGATCTGTATGCGGCATGTTGCTGTCTGCGGGGCCCGTCGGACCACCATATTTAACTAAGAGGTCGGTTTTCACTGAGTGTGAGAATCCCCTCCCCCGTGCTAATCTTCTCTGAGCATCAAGGAAGCATTACCTTCCCTCAGCAAACCTTCTTTGATTGAGCGATCGAAGCGCAAGTACTCCCTTCCCGTCACCGTTATGATGTGGATTCTCCCTCTTTTCCCGCTTTTGACTTTGTCCCTTGATCCATCGCCAAGCCGGACGAAATGAGAAAGAGTTGGGCCTTTTCGTTTGCATGATCTTTTTTTTATCTTCGTTTCTCAGCGGTCGATTCTCCGTCTCTTAATTGGCATTTTGCCTCAGAGAGACCTTCAGAAGCGTGACCAACTTCCTCCAGCTTACCTGCCCTCTTAGAGGTAGCAAGACCTGTTATGCAAGTTTTCATTTGCGCCGTTGCTAGTCTTTCCTTTACAAGATCATATCGAGGAAAGCCCTGGAAATTCAAGACCCGCCTTGTTGAATCGCCCGCGTAGCTTGATGGATAGTAGAAGGGTTGGGCACGGATTTTCGGTTCCGAACTGACGCGATGCCCGGCCCACGCGATTTTTACTGCTTTTATACAAGAGGCTTCCCGGGCCGTACTTGCCACTTATGTCCTCCCCCTCAGAATGATAGAATATGCCGCTTTTTTTTCCACCCAGCGTCCAGATTTGGTTTGGTCCGATATTATTTTTGCTCGATCCCCATCGCAGGCGTAGAAACCGCCCCTGGTCTCGGTGAGGGAGCGGAGTGATTTCCTTGAGGTCCCATTTCGTAGATCGTGGAACCTTAGTTTAGAGATAGATTTTTGGCGCTTGCCCGCATTATTTCTTTCAAATCTGATTACCTGAATGGACCCGCTCAAATTCAGCGGAAGTGATACTTGGGGATAGGGAAGACGCCTCGCGGCCCGCGTCGGTACTCTGACAATCGAATGACTCGACTGAGTTTCTGTCGTATCAAGCCCTTCCAGAAAGTCATCACAACGTCCAAAGTGGCACCGTCCATGCCGGCCCTTTGAGCCAGGGTTTCGTCACTCGCGGACAAGCTTGCGTCGCCCTCCCAGTAATTTAGCCGATTCCTCCCTGGTGGCGCTTGCTTTTTCCCGATCAGATCTCCCGATGAATCTTTCTTTCCACGAAGCTTCGAGGCAAAACTTCCCACTCCTGTCCACTTTTCGTCGGTTGGAAGCGACCCCATCGGACCCTTTATGAAGGCAGAATATCTGAGAGCCCGTCACAATGGGTATACACTCAGTTACAAGTCCTTTTCTTGGCCTACTGTCACGCGCGTCTCCTTATCTTTCGCTCACTTCCGACCTTCTGTAGCTCGGTAGACGATGAACGATTGCCTTTGGAAGCGACTACCTGTAAGCGTTTACCCTGAACTGATCCCCGGAACCTCCTATCACCCAG
>Ga0179593_1351606_pt1 | contig 10704 bp, 13 predicted proteins | sample CZODoug2_1_08_16_FD_185931 | JGI IMG/M metagenome (GOLD analysis project Ga0179593, IMG submission 185931) | Vadose zone soil fungal communities from Angelo Coast Range Reserve, California, USA - CZODoug2_1_08_16fungal (PacBio error correction) | ecosystem: Environmental > Terrestrial > Soil >... | reverse complement strand
CGGGCGCTCTCCTCTGCACCGTTTCTTTCTTTTTGGCTGCATACTGACGCTGACTCTCACGATGGATTGACGTGAAGGCTGTCGTCAGTCCCGCTTTCTCCCCCTCCCCGCAGGGTCCCGAGATGCGCGTTGATTGCTTGCCTAGCTTTGCTATATGGTGCCAGATCAAATTTTGACCTGACGTTTCCCCTCTCCTTTGCATTGCTGAACTCCTTTCTCTCCTCGCAGCTCCCCGGCGTTTTTCTTCGTCCCCCTACCCTTTGGCATGATTTTCCTCTCCTGAGCACCACTTGGGGTTGAGCATATATTCCCGTGGTTAGGCCCTTTTTCCCGCGGTTGGGTCTGCGCGATTTGAATCGGGGCTTTGCCCAGAACTCCTCCCAGCAGCATTAGACTCTCACCGCTTTTTCGCCGCTCGTGCCCCGTTGCGGCATGGTTATCCGCATCCCTCGCGCAGATCTGCTAGCTCCGATTCTCGCGTCTCCCAGACCCTGGCCCTGTCCCTCCCTCTTCCGCGTTACAGCAAGACTTTTCTTCCGTTTTTTTCTTCTGCACTGTTGTTCCGCACTTGGATCCTCCAGCGAGCTCTGCTGGACTGCAGCACGGAGCTAGTTGAGTGTGCTGTTCTTAAGCTTCTTCTCACGGCATGGGACGTCCGGGTCTTCACTCTTCGGCCATCTTGTATCGGCTGTCAACCCATCGGTTCAACAGGACTTCGCATCATCCTAGTAAAATCTCCCAGCACTTTCAGTTTTCATGTTTTATGGTTGTTTCTCCTTTTCAGTTCCAGCTGACCCCTCTTCTCCGAACTCCAATTGCAGATCCCGTTGCCGCTTCCCCGACCCCAAGCCCCCCCCTCCTCTGTTGCGGGTTGTCTGTCGGCGTTAAGAATTTTGAACTTTTCCCCAAATTATTCTCTCATGTATCCTTATCTTTCCCAATGTTTGTGCCGCTTTTTGATTGCGCGCACCTGTTTTCCCGTCTCTATCTGGCACCGAGCGTGGATTGATGACATTCTTCTGTTTCTTTACTTGGTAAACCCCTTTGCCACCCCCCAACCTTCCCTCGTACCTTGTTTTGCCCCTGACGCCCCGTAATGCGTTATCTGCGTTCTGACCTCCTGCGGAATTTAGACGATTTTTCTTCTGACACCCTTGCGCTCTCAGCCGCGACCCTACGTTACATTAAATTCGTCGCGACTGTTCTCCTGCGCGTAAAAAAAATACAGGCTGGGCTGAGCCCCCCTCAATGATAGATCAGGAGAATGTCTTTTTGACCTTCTCCCACAGCCCCTCGTTTTTCAGGCGCCAGGACCGCTCTTGAGGTTCGGACGAGCGGGGTCTTGAACTCTTCTGAACACCGTTCTAGTGCTTCAGTAGCAGCCTCCCCCTACTACTAGCGGATCCTTTCGCCCCCCCCCTTCAACTTGTGGTTTTGGCAATCTTCTTGTGATCGATCTAGGCGAATCCTCCGCCTCGTGTCGTTTGTGGCGACCGCTGTCCGTTCACCTCCCCTTTTCTAGACTGATCTTCATCCCTCCTTCTCTCTCCCCCCCAGCTCCGACTTCCCACACCGTTCTTTTCTTTTTCTCCCCTGGTTCGTCGTCCGTACCTTCATAGTGGGCGCCCTATTCCCTATGTGCTTGCTTATCCCCGACCCCTTGTGATCCGTCTTCACCCTTTTCCACCACCCTCCGCTCGTACTGATTGGTTGCTAGTTGACGGTGCGCATTATGTTCTTTCCCGCGTTTCATCTCTTTCTTTATCACCCCCCCCCCTTTTACTCCTTCCCCTTCATGAATCTCTTCTTCAGGACGCGCGCGTACCATTTCGTTTGTCCCCAGTACTCGATTCTCTGGATCCGCTTGCCGCTGTAACGGTTTCCGGCGGCCACCGCTGTATCCATCATCTGTGAAGCATACGCCCATGTCCGAGTTCTTCCCGGTCCTACTTTATTGCCTAGTCAGCCGCGACAGTGACGTCAACATTCTGACTCTACCGTTTATCGAGCCTCAGGTCTGGTTGCGAGCATGTTCGCTTTCCGTCTATACGCCCGGTACTAATGCAGCCCTGGTCGTCTCCTTTTATTGAACCTTCTTCCCCACTCCCCTTCATTCTCCTTCCATGCCATCGCGTGTCCTTCGATGGTCCTCCGTTCTTACTTCTTGATTACACTAAGTTTATCAGTTCGCCCCCTATCCGTAGTCTTCACTTACCCTTTGATACTGCTCCTCTGTCTCCTTTTCTAGCGCGGTTTGTTTTTTGCTTGCGCGTCTTTGCAAGAGTTAAATGTCTGCGTTTTCTCTCCACGTCTGTCTAGTTTTCTTTCTTTTTCGGCTCTCACATGTCAACCTCTGTGAACTAGTTCGCGCCCTGATATCATTTTTTTAGTCGTTCCCGTCCGTTCTTTGATTCAATTCCTCAGTCGGATGAGCTCTCCCTCCTCGTGTGTCTTGAGTCGACTTCTCGGACCCAGATCTTCGAGTTGGTTTCTTCTTAAGCTTCTGCTCTGTTCTCCCTTTCGGACCTCCCGCCTTGCCTCCAGCTAGTAACATTCGTTCAGACCATCCTTTTTTTCTGTCCCCTTCACAACCTTGTCTGCAGTTCCTTCTTTCTTTAAATTGGCCTCTTCAGATTTGCTCGTTTTTCCCCCTCCCTTTGGCCCTGGAGTTTCTCCCATATCCCCCGTCATTGAGATCGTCTGTGTTTCGTCCCCGGCACCTCGCTCATTGCCCTCTCACGGCCATTGCTTCCCTTCCGTTCCATAGACGCGATTGTACTTGAGAACCTTTGTGCTGCTGCTCGTCTCTTTGCCGCCTCCGTGGATGGTGCTTCGATTTTTTCGCGCATTGGCTTGAATTTCTTTGTCACACTATAGTCTCGGGCGCTTGTGTGCCCTCCACCTGATGGAGGTCTTTTTTGCTCCCGTTCTTGTTAGCACTTCCCCTATGTCGGCGCAATCGCGACGTCCTCGCCATTATGCAGGCCGCCGTGTACCCCCCCCCGCTCGCGCCCTTTTCGTCCCCTTGCACAACTCCTCTTCTTTCCTCTCCCCATGGCGTCTAATTTTCCTTGTCTTTGGCGATTTCTTCACTAGAGGATCCTTTAGAGGCGCGGATATTAGCTGACCTTTCTTATCCTGCGCGTGCCGACCCCCGTGTACAACGTCATTCCTGAACTTTCCTAGTGCTCAGAGCGGTTGAGTCTATTTTTCCTGTATGATTTGATGACAAGGTCCCTGTGCATCGGAATCGACACTACAGCGATTGCCCAAAGATTGATAGGTCGCTTTTTTCCCTGTTTCTTTTCTCTTTCCGGGTTTTGGTAAGAGTTTTTTGGTCGCGCGCATGCGACATTCTGTTCTTCTCTTTTTTCCTAGGTCTTTTTTCCCCCATTCTTTTAAGTAAGGACTTGTCCAATCCTCCCCCGCTACTGACTTTTTTTTTGATATCCGCCCTCTACACCTCTGTTTTTTCTCTCTTTCCCCCCTCCCGTTTTTCCCTGGCGAATATGGTCGACCCGAGAGAGTAGGTAGTGTCCCCTTCCGAATTTGTCAGTTCTCTCCTTTCGACCCGCTTTCCTCTGCGCCTCCCCTCTTCGCATTGTTTGCCCCGCTCTATGTCCCCCTCGGTCGTCGGTTGTGTTGCTCGGCTGGCATAGGTCTAGATGGTTCTAGGAGGCGTTTCTGAGGATATTTGCGCGCCCTTCCGATCTGTTCTGTCACTTTTCTCCCTTCATCAGACGTTGCCCCTTTTCCGGATTGTTTTGCTGGCCCGTTTCCCGTTTTTTAATCCCGGAATCATTTTCTCTTCCCAAGAGTTGAGACTTCCTGCCCCAACTCTCGCCGCTTCCTCCTCAACTTTCATTCGTGAGGAGTGATTTTTTTCCTACTGCCCCGCATCCGCCCTTCATGGCGCCCCTGTTTCAGAGCTGGCTTTACTGATCCCTTCCCCGACTTTTTCCCAATGCTGCATCCGACAGAAATTTTGCGCTCTTGTTCCCAGGTTTCCCCCTTATGTCCCTTGTGCTCTTGTGTCGATTGACCCTCCCATCTTCCTTCTTTATGAGGCTGTTTTCAAATCCTGCTTCGCACTACGCCTCGTACAACTTCCTGGCCGGTGTTCTTTGACCGGCTCTGCTCCCTTTCAGTTCCGGCTGTGTGGCCGCTTCTCCTCGCTATAGATATGGAGTCCGCGTTTTCCCCGTAGTCGGCTCTATCTCCACGCCAGCTCAATTTCCCCCCTCGGTTCCCTATGCTTCCTTTAGGCTTTTCCCATGCATATCCACTCTGCTCTCCCTTTTCAGAATACGCTGCTGACCACGTGGATGATCCTCGACTTGAGAGTCTCGGTACCTGGACCCCTCCGATCTTCTGAGTGTTTCTCTCGCACCCGTGTTTTCCCGTCTTTTTTTTCTGAGGGACCCGCGTACCGTTTCATCGCTGTTCCTTCCCTATAGGCCCCCATCTCGCCTAGGTATCATTTTTTTCTCTAGCGCCCCCCCGGACCACTCGGCCCCCCACCCCACCCGGGTCTTCTTTTCTCCCGTTGTTGTTGTTTCTCGTCGTCTTGGTCTTTTGCGCGCCCCAGCCTTTTTTTCCCTCGCGGGCCGCAGCATCCGGCCGGGCCTGATCTGATTCGGCTCCCCTGTCACCTTCTGTTGTTTCCGTCCAGGGCTGCTAGGTTATTTTCCTGCTCCCAACCCCTCCGCGCCTTCTTTTTTTTGCTCTCGGATTAGATGGGTACTCCCTGTACCCCAGTTCCACTTCCTTCTTTTTTCGAGCGTTGATAGTTATTTTTGTTTTACTCTTCTCTATCTCCACCCCCTTTCGCGCAGTCTGTACTAATCCTGAGCGGGGCCTTTGAAGATCGCCTCTACACGGTGGCACCGCCGGCATAGCGACTCCGGCGCCCAGCCGGATGCTGTGCAGATTTATCCCCAAGAGCGCTTCACCCCACCGCTTCTTTTTTAAATGTTATGCTTCCCCCGGAAGCGACTATCCCGACCCCTGGCCGATCCCAGCTTCCCCCCGCCTTGCGGTCACTCCTCATTTGACGGGCTCATGTACGGCATTCCAGAAAAATTTTTGCTTCCCCCTGGTCTCCGCTTCTTTCCCCCAAAGATACGTCGTCGGTCAGTCTGCTAATGTTTTCTTGGTAGGGGGGTTTTTCCGGCTCGCACGTGATCCTGCTTCCTTCCCCCTGTTTATGCGTTTTTGTCTCTCTCTGCCCCCCACCACGCCTCACCCACAGAACCACCCCTCCGGTCCAATTCCGGCATGTCGGCCCTCCTGTTTTTTCGCTGCTGGATGCTTGCTCCCCGTTCTCCTCGTATTCACTCCCTTTTGAAATTATGGTATTAGCGTCCAAGCCTCTCCTCGTCCAGACTTGCCACTTCCGCCTGCGCTTTCGTGGTCCCTCGGCTGTTTTTCCCTCTCTTAAAGCGTCCTAAAGAGAGTGACTTTGATCCCCTTCCCGCAGCTTACACGACCCTTCCTCCCGCGTCCCTTCTGCGCGATTCTTGCACTGCGCTTTTTTTTTTGAGATCGTTTTTCCAGAAGTTCTTTTTTTAAACCATGGAGTCGAGGGAACTACCTCTTTTTGCCTGCCCACCTCCTCCTCCGATTGACCTTTAAAAGTTCCCTTCCCGCTGTGCCTGGTTTGAGGATGCAGATGGATTTCCGCTGTCTCCTTAGAGCGGAGTTGCTCCCTTTACCCTACCTGGGTTACTCGCTTCGTCGCGCTGCCCTTCTTTTTTTTTGTGTCAAACACTCCCCTCATCGGTACCACACCCACCGGGCGCCTATCCCTAAAATCCCTGACAGCTTTTTTTTTGTGATCTATCCAGTTAGTCATCGATCATGTTCTCCGCCTCCGTCTTATCCTCTCCACACCAAACCTGCTGCTTCACGTTGTGGGATGGGTCTTACTGGTCATTTGTGAGGTTTCCTTGCTGTTAGTTTGACCCAGACACCCCATCTCGAAAACTCTGCTCACAACTTCTACCGCGCATGGATTCCCGGAGCCGTCTCGTTCTTTTTTTGAACACTCTTTCAATGGTTCTGTTTTGGGTTTCGGTCCTTCCCCAGACTTCCATTGCAAACTTGTTCCCGAGATTCTTTCCTCCCACATGAGTAGCTGAAATCTTGTCGCGGGGCTTGCAGTTCCTGGTAGTCGGCTAATTCTTTGATGAGAGTATCTCCACTTCCGTCGATCGGTCACGCCTAGCACCCCCGTGTCTGCCGGTCGGAGGTCTCCGGCCCAAAGGTCCTCCGAATAACCGTTCTCCCTTCCTTTCCCTTTTTTTGAGAGAACGCGCTCTTTCCGCGCTCATGGTTTCGCCACCATCCATCCTCCTTTGATCCGTCCTGAGCATCTCGATCTCTTTTTTTGGCTAGAGCTCCGCTCTCTTGCGATTAGCTTCAGTCCTCGGTTAAGCGGTTTTTACGCGGAGTCCTCTTGCTGTTCTTTTTGTTTCCTTTTTGCTATTTAAGTCCTAACCGTTGGTGGAACGCGACAGTTGGATCTCTTTTCTTATCTGCCTCCCCTCAAACCTGCTCCTTTCACACGACCTGCCGGGTCCTTGATGTCTCCTCTCCCTCCTCTTTTTGTGTCTAGATATCTCCTATTTTGTGAATGTATTTAATCTTTTGGACTTTTTTCCTGGCTGCGCACCCCCCCTCTTTTTCTTCTTCATCGTTTCTCCCCGAGGCTACCAGGTATCTCAGCAGGCCATTTTTCCCGTGTTTGACAGGAAAACCCCCTGCTGGCCAACTCCTTTTTCCTGCGCTGCTCCTCCGCCTCTCCGGGATGAGCTCGAAGCAGGAGTGCGCCCGTTCCCCGAGATCTTTGGCGATCGCCATGCATTTTCCGGTAGCCGATCAGACTTTCGTCTACCTCCTCCTCATTCCTGACTGCTCTCCTTCTGAGTTAATGATGTGCCTTTGCGAGGTCCTTACTACGATGTAACTCAACAAAAAATTAAAAACGTCATAAACACCCTCCCCAGTCTAAATTGTTTATTCCTCCTAGACTTCTTGGTTGTCACAAATTCTAACGTAAAGTGCCTGATCTCTGCTGCCCCTAGCTGACTAGTAATAGTGAGCTATATTTTGCTGTGCATCCCAACCTCTCTGGACCTTACTTTCTGCTTTTTTAGGCTTTTTCCTCCCACACTTTCTAATTGTAATAGAGGGCACCGACGTTCGATTTGAGCTAAATTGTAGTATCTTTGTTTCTTGTTCTCGTCTTTTCACTCTCGCTGCATCTCCTCTCTGGTCCCTGTTCTTGACTCCCTTTGCACCTCTCTTCCCACCAAGAAGCTTGCGCTGTCGTAGCTCTCCCCTTTTCTCGGCAACGCCACCTCTCTACGCGAGCATCTGAAGCGCAGTGGTTTCTTTATATCGCCGTTTTTTTTTCCCTCGTCTGCTGTTCTCCGGGGTAGCCCTTTTTGCCTCATGTTTTTCGTAACGAGGGTCTTCTTTTTTCCCCCCTCTTGAGTTGCATTCTTCCCTTGCGATTCCTGCTCGTGGACGAATCTAGCAGCAAGTATCGGTTGTACCTTTTTTTCGCAGTCCTTCTGTTCCCCCTCTATCCTTTTCCAGGCGAATTGTTTACTTTTCACGATGAGACCCCCGTCCCCTCGCAAGCCCTCCTCTGCCTCCTAGCTCTTCGGATTTTTCTTCACTTGGTGCTTTCCTTCCCTTTCCCTGATCTCCAGATGTGTGATCGATCAGTGTTGGAGTTTCTGCCTTTACCTCGCGATTCTTATGGCTCCCCCTCCCCCCCACTTAACTGGAGTGAGTTTTCTCCGCGCCTTGCCCTTTTTGTCTTCTCTCTTTTCTCGGCGAAATACCAATTCCCATCTTCTCTTGTATTCTCGCCCTTCATGGCGATTAACTTCTTTTTTAGCGCATTCTCATTTCTGCGTATAGGATGTGTCACTTTGCTTTTCCTTCCCCGACTGGTCCTTTTTCAGGAGAGCCAAGTGACCTTTATTTTGTGATGCTTCAATGTGGCATCCCGGACCTTGCGTCCGATCGCCGAGCCGTTCTTGCGGCCCTCTGTTTACACGCCCACACATCTCGCATGCCTCCTTCCCCTCCATCTTTCTTGTCCTTGTCGGCACGGCCTGTATGATTCCGTCTATTTTTCCGTCCTTTTTTTGGTCCCCCTCTCCCAATGTCAGACATACTTGCGGAAACTTCTGTCGTTTTTCTTCCTTGCTCGTATCCTCTGCGTCACCTGTTTCTATGTTGAAGCGAAGGAGAGGGGTCCGCCCATTTTCACTTTTGCAGAACCCCCGTCAATGAAATCCCCCTTTTACGATTATCTGCTTCTATTGGAGCACTACAGTTACCATCCGAAGTCATTTGCTTCTCATTCTTCCTTCTTCCCAGATTTAGGGACTAGCTGACCTCTTCCCGCCCTTTCTGCGACCTTTATTTCTCACCGCTCTCCATTCATTTCAGCTACTTTTTTTCTTATCTCGACCCCTCCATCCCTAGAGTCACCCTCGTACAGTTCTTAATGCGCCTTCCCTCTTCTGCGAGATTTTGTGTGACAGTTGACTCTCTCAGCTTCCCCTTCTTTTCGCCTTCCCGACAACGGTATTTTGCCTTTTCATCACTTTTTGTTGTTCTTATCATCAATCCAGCCGGTTTTTGTCCCTTATGAGTGCGTTGCCCTCGGTGGTCTTCTCTTCCTAGTGAGCATGTGTACTTACTCTTTTTTGTTCCTCTCTTGCCCAAGGTTGTTTCAGCTGACTAGGGCTCCCTTCCCACCGTCTGATGTCCTTTCTTCTGTGTATAGCTAGATGGTTTTTACGCGCGTCCCAGTCCCTCCCTTTTTTTAGAATCTTTTTGCCAGTCCTCATGTGAGGTTTTTTTGTGACTGGTTTCCTCTCCTCTAACTAGCATGGCGCAGCAGGAATCAGTGTTAGTCCTCCGTCTCTTTTTGGTTTCTAAGAAGGCTAACATTTCCCTCCCCCTAATTAATAGAGAACGCGGATCCCATTGCACAATCCTTCCCCTTTCCTTTGTAGCTCTCTCCGATCGATCCCCTTCCACCCACTAATTTCATCTATGGCGCTCTTGATCGCGATTTTTTCAATACTTCGTTTTGCTTTCTTTTTCCCTTTCTTCTTTCTCAGCTAACTGAACAGAGACACACCCTCGGCCTCCTGTTGTCCCATCTCCCACTGTAGAAGTTGCGGGCGCATGCATTGCCACACCGACCATTTCTTCACCCCTGGCAATGCGCATCTTCTTTCCGATTCTTCTCCTTTTTTTTTTAGAGCTTCCCTATGCCCGACTTCTCTTCGTTGTCCTCCGTTCGTGTAAAGAACGGTGTTTAAATTCGTTAATCAGCGCCCCCGAGTGTATAGCAGTACTTTCATTTCACTCCTTTTGCCTTCACCTTGGTGCCTTCCGTCAGGTCTATCTCCCTTCGAGAAGTTCTTCTTTACCCAAACGCAAAACGGTAGTGCGTTATGCTGGAATTTGACCTACCAGCCCTCCGCCATATAACGACTCTGCTACCCTACCCTTTTCAAACTTCGAATCCGTGTCGCGTAAAAGCCTGTCGTGTTTATTCCTTCCTTTGCCTCCTGACGCCTCCTGCCGGTTCAGGTTTTCACCTTCTGTGGCTTCTTGTCAGGCTGTAACTTTCTGACCAACTGCGTAGATTTTTCTACCGGCTGGCCGGAAGGGTACAACGCCCTTTTATTCACCATGATTTCCCTTTTTGGACAAAATTTTTTTTTTTCATTTGCCTTTTCTTTGTCGCAGGCTCGCATTCGTTCGCTACTCCCCACTCGAAGGACCCTCGCTGTTTCATTTCTTTACGGCCGGCCCTCCAAAGGGATGACCCCTCCTTTTACTCGAGCTCAGTCGTCTTTGTCGGTCCCCCCCTCTGCTAGTTTCAAATACTACCAAGAGGGCTTTACTTAAGTTGCCCTCATTACGAGTGGAGATCCCGTCGTCAGGAAGGTTCCCGCAGCAGCACACTCTTTATCCCTCACATCCTCTGACCCTCAAACTGCCTCTTTTTCCGCCTGTGGATCGTGGAGATGATGCGCCCTCCTCTTTTTTGCAGAGGAGCTACCTTAAAGCTGTTCCTACCCTCTACCTTAATTACTGGAACTCTTTCGTTCCCTTACACTTTTCTTTTATTTTCTTTAAGTCCAGGCAAGGTTCTGCTTAATTTGGTGGCTGGGTCCTTTTTTTTTTTGTTCCCCCCGCCGGTTAAGGCTTCTGTCCCGATGCTTTCCCTTCCCTAACGATCCCCCCTCCTCCATTCCTCCTCCAGTGCTCATTCTCTGTATTAAAGAGTGTTTCGTCTTCTGCCAATCTCCTCATCTCCCTTGTCCCCACGCTACTCGCCTGAGCCTCTTTTTAATATCTGAATTGCTCGCCTCCTCTTGCAGTAGCCAGCGTTGCTCCGTAATGCACTTGCTCTTTCTCGTCCTTCGCCTGCCCTCAGTCCCAGTGTACCGTTGCGTAATCCTCTTTTTTTCCCCTTACTTAGCTGAAAGCGACGACCTCGGCTCGGCCGTGTCCCTGTCTTTTCCACTCCTAGGTCCCCTTTCCCCCTTTTTTCTGCCTGGTTCTCTCAGTATAGTTGAAACGTCTCTGATTCCTGCCTTATGCGCCTGTCCGGTGCGTCCAGCCCCCCCCCACAATTCATCTTTCATCCGGGAAATGATT
>Ga0179593_1292724_pt1 | contig 10704 bp, 11 predicted proteins | sample CZODoug2_1_08_16_FD_185931 | JGI IMG/M metagenome (GOLD analysis project Ga0179593, IMG submission 185931) | Vadose zone soil fungal communities from Angelo Coast Range Reserve, California, USA - CZODoug2_1_08_16fungal (PacBio error correction) | ecosystem: Environmental > Terrestrial > Soil >... | reverse complement strand
TGCGTTCCCCGTCTGTTGCACCCCTGTTCCAAAGGTTGCTTGAAATGGAGTCTCTAAAGGAAGAGCGTTTTCTTCCCCTTTTGAGCGTCCCGGATCCCAGGTCTCCCCCCCCTCCCTGAGACATTTTCACCCCTTTTTTCTTTCCCAACGGCTCCTTGCGGCAGGAAATACAGATCCTCTGTTTGCCGGTCGCTAGAATTCCAGGCTTTTCGTTTGCGGCTTTTTGCGGTGTGTGTTTTTTTTTTTTTTTTTCCCATTTTTCTCTTTCGGCTCCGCTTTCAGCTCGCCTCTCCTTTCCTCCCTCGTCCAGTGCTAATTCCCGGGACTTGCTCCTGATGCTGCAGAAGACATCCCTTTTAAAACGTAACCTATTCAGGTCTCGCAAATTTCTTCCTTCTTGGTTTTAAATCGCAATTTTGTTTTCTCCCCCTCTCAACGTGGAAAAGTCGACGTGCTTTAGGTTTTTTTGATGATCGCGTCGGCTATCCGCGCTGCGATTTGAACTACCACATTTTGGTTGATGGCCGCGTTTGCGTCAAGAGGGGATTTTTCCCTTACCCAACTTTTGCGAATCATTCCCCCCATGATACCGTTTTCTCCATCTTTGTTTATGCCAGAACTATCACCCTTCGTGGTCAAACCAGCCCCACGCTGCTTATACGTCTCCTTCGATTCAGGCTATACGTCAACCCTCCTTTGTCCTTCTCTGCCCAAATCGCCCCCCTAAAAAAAGAAATGCCTTGCGTCTCCCCGGAAACAGACTCCTAATTATATTTACCCCCTCCTATGAATATGGTGCTCGGCCCTAGCCACTTCTTCCGACGCAGCTTCGCATTTCTAAGATAGTTTCCGAGTTTCGACCCCCCCCCTGCCTTCAGGAGTTAAAACCCCTTTTTCCCCGCAAGCCGTTAATCTTCCTTTCCCCACCTTTGATCCCTAGAGGCGAGCACTTTTAAAATCCTAGTCCTGTCTCAAATCCCTTTTGGATTTTTCGATGCAACGACGATAATTGTCATCCATCCAGGGTCTTAAGTATCCCCACTCCCGGGACCGACCATTTGGCCGATCCTCTCCTTTCCCCAAAAGGACGAGGGTGTGTGTGTCTTTTCTTCCAGGTGATAAACGGGGGAATTTCGATACAAGTATGCGACGCCAGACGACCCCCAAGAAGGTTCCCTTTTTTTCTCTTTTTTCTTTTTTTTTGTTTTTGTTTTTTTTTAGTGTTTTAGACCGATAAGCCTACATTCTTATCCAGCGGCTACACTAGCAGACTGTCCTTCCCCACGGCACGAAAAACCCCCTTTTCTTTCCCCCCTAAAACGCTGGGCTTCAGGTTCGGGTTCCGTTCAACACTGTCTTCCCCTTGTGCCATAGCGAATTTTTGGTTTCCCCTATGCGGGTGTTTTACACTCGCCTTTTTTTTTTTTTTCACTCCCATTTTTTTTCGCACCAAAAGTTGTCGAACAATCTGAGTTACCCGGCTTCCCCCCTACGCTACCAAAATTCCACACAGGGCTAGTATATAATTTTTCCCTTTTCAGGGTTCGCCTGTGGGTCCTAGAACCATTCTTCTTGTGACTTTTCAATTAAGGGTCTTTACCGCACACACAGTTTCACAAAACTCATGTTTCCTTTCTCCTCAGCTTAGGGCCTGTCTCTCTCGGCGTGGAGGTACTTCCTCCTCCCCAGTCCGGCTACTTCAATCTTTTCTAGAGATGATATTTTGACGTGGGAAATAGAGCCATGGATTTTTTTCCGCGTGACGGTTTTCTCCCTTCCGATTGTGTGGCATCCTATTGGTATTACTGGTAGAACCCCTTCCACCACCCGCTGCGTCACACCACTTTACCCCAAATTGAGCATTTTTTTTTTTGCCCTGGACGGACCCCGGTTCCCTCACCCACTCCAGACCCATATGATACCCCAGAAAAGGTACTTTTTTGGCCTACCCAATTTTTTCAGTAAGAGAATGGTAGATTTTTTGTTGGCCCGACCCTTCCCCCTCTTAGGCTTAAGTAGTAGCATCCCCAGAACTTGCTTTTTGAAATACAACCTATCCAGCGCAAAAAGCACCGAGAAAAAAGTACCAAGCGCATAGTCAAATCCGCCTCCCCTGGCAAGGAGAATTCACTCGCCCCCTCAAACCCATACTCGCCCTTGGCCAGCCCCCCAATAGTCTCCAGGAAGAACAAGCCCTTTTCCGCCATTTTGCAACTACATACTTTGTTTCGTTACGTCTCCCCCTGGTCCAGTTCTTTTCAAGTACGGATGGTAAAGAGATTCAAGGTTCAAGCCCCCCAGTAAGGCAGATGGATTTGTCTTCTTTCTCATCAATACCCCTCAGAGCCGGCGCAGCAAAAGAACAAGCTCCCCAGGAAATGCCAGAGAAACTTTCCTTTTCCCCAGCCCACGAAGTCCCCTCCAATCTCGATCAGAGGACATCCTATGACTCCCCCTCCGCTGTCTGTTAGGCTCTCCCAAAGCTTTTCATCACGGCATTTATCGCTTCTCATCGCAATGGATCCTTTTCCCCGCTCCCCCCAAGTGATTCGCAGGCACCCGTCTTTTCGCGTTTAGCCCTTGCTAACCCCTGAATAATCTTTTTCCCCCCCATTTCAATGCCGAATAGGTGAAGACCCCCCCAGCCCTATCATTTTAATACCTAATCAGTTTGTTTTCTCATCTCTGCTGTAGGGTTTTTCTTTCACCGATGTTTTTTTTCGGATTACGGTCGTGTGTTGTTTCTTTTTTCCAGTCTAATCCTGTGAGAACGTGGTGTTTTTCCCTCTCCCTGCCGACAGGTCATGATCCCCGGTATAAATTTTTTGATAAACTGTTCTGTGCGTCTGATAGGTTCTGCTGAAATCACTTGGCTTCTCATTATGTCTATCCCTCTTCTTAACTTTGCCTTTTTAATTAATTATGTTTTTTCGTTTTGACTTGCTTTTTGCTGTTTCATCTGATTCCCTTTTCTCGTTCTTTTGCGGGCTTATGCCGAGTACCCCTCCGTTACTGGGCATTTTGCTTTCCTCGTATGTAAAGAAGTTTTTTTTTTATGAATCTGGACTGCGAGGCCTACCCGACGCAGTTTTTTATTTGTTTCTTTTCAGTTTGTGAATTCCTTCCTTTTTTTTCTCCGATTGGAGCATATTGGCTGTCCCTTCTACGGATGGTTTATTGGTTTCTCGTGACGTTTGAAGATATTTTTCGGGAATGCTTCTCTTTAAACAGCTTGGCCCTTTTTTTCTCCCCCCCCCTGTGATGGGACGATTTAGTTTTGGTTCGATTTTTCTTCTTTTTCCACAGCTAATGTGCGTCACTGCAAGCCCTGCAAGCCATCCTTTTCAGGCGGGCAACATTCCTTCGGGGACCTGCTTTTCTTTCCCTCTAGCCCATTATTTTAGGAAAGAGGCGTTCTTTCTCATTTCCCTTTTTTCCCTAGTTTTCTCTTTTACCGTTTAAGTTGGCAATGGCACTTGAGAAAGTCCTGAATAATGGGAAGTTTGTTTACAGCGTCTCCACAAACACAAAAGGCGGCCCCTGCTTTTCCTCCCCAGCGTCCCTCGGCCTGGATGACTAATTCTCGATGCCTTTACGGCCCCTGCGGGGGGGTTTTTTGTGGGCTCCTCTTCATAGACCGTTCTCCCCTCCCTTTCTTTATCGCCAGGAGAATGGATGAAATCAACCTCCCTCGGGTCTTGTGAGTCTCCAGCCGCGGACTTAGACGCATCCAGAAGCGGAAGGTCATACTCTGCCTGCTTTTACGATTTTCTTTCCCCCTTCGCCCCTTATTGAGCCGGTTTCTAGCCCTCCAGGCGTCATATAACATACCAGAGGGAAGCTCAAACTTCCCCCCCCTACCTGTTCTCATCTTTAGTGATGTTCTTCTTTGGTCAATTTTTTTTCGCCCCCCCCCTGCTGCCGCGTGCCTCTTTACTCCCACTTTCCGGAATTAAAACACCCCCTAAGGGGAGAAACCCACTTTCGCCATAGCCCCTCCCCTTGTCCGAACCATCCCGGCTCCCCGTTTTCAATTTTGCTCTCTTGTTTGCTTTCGGTCCGTTAGGGACGTTTTTCCCGATAGAGATGATATTACGCTTTTCTCTTGTATGGCTTTCCCGCCCAACCCGAAGATGGAGATCTTTGGTTTCCTGCTGCATTGTATCGTTAGCAGGGTCTTTAGTCACGACCTCCATCCCCCTGACGTCCTTTGGCAAGAGCTATCTTCTGGTCGCTTTTTTTTTCCTGACTCCTGGAGGTATATCAGTTTCTCCTTCCTTCTCTGGAAGTTGGCCGCCTTTGGCGTCATCTTTTTACGGGAACCTCCCAGTTGAGTGTTAGGTCAGATTTCCAACCTTGGTTTGCGTCGCTGACCGGCTGAAGCCAGCCTTTTTTTTTTCTCAGGTTATTTGGAGTTTCTTTAGGGGCGGTTTCCTTCTTCCGCTTATACGACGTTTTCCTCTTTGGGCTTCAGGGCAGGACTTTAGCAGATTCTTGTGGCTTAGCCTTCGGCTTCTTTGCGGTGAGGATCTCTTTCACTTCCTTCTTGCTTTGCTTTTGCAGAAGCGGAATCTTTCCTCAAGCCTCTCGAAGCGACTCTCTTAAATTTTTTTGAATCGTGGCTTCTTTAAGGTTTCGACCCCTTGCCAAAAAGATTGTGCTATTCTTTCCCCCCAGAACTTGCTAAACTTCTCAGTGGTTTATCTCTACTTCCACGCGGCGTGAATACCCCCTCGGCATCCCCCACTGGCGAAATTGGTGCACCCTTTCCCGCCATCCTCCTTATCTGTTTTTTTCCAATTCCAAAGACTGGTCCCCCCCCCCCCACACCACTTCCGTTCTCCCAGTTGAACCCCCCTCCCCCTTATTTCGTGTAAATACCCCCCCTGCTCCCCCCCCCAATTCATATGTTGTTTCTTTCTCTTGCGCCGCATCGCGCCAGGGGGAGGATCTCGTATCCTCTCCAAACTTTCCTCCGGCGCACCATGCTTCCATGCGGATGCCCAGTGAAGTTTTGTAATAGCCTGGAAGATACCCACGCCCCACTCGAGCGTTTCTGGCGGACTGTCCCTGTCTAGTGCCTTCCCCCCAGCCCCACCCCCTTAATGTTATATTCCCCCCTTCCCCCGAAGTTGTTGCCCCCCCCTGTGTTTTTTTTTTTTGTTGGGGGGGGTCCCCCCCAGGTGGTCCTGATTTTCTTGTCTCGTTGCACCCTCTTCCCCCCCCCCCTTCCCCCGCTCGATAATTTAACTCCATTTCCCCACCCTTTCCCTCACATTTCCCCGTCCGGTCCCTCCAGCAAATCTCTTTCTTTTCCTCTGTTTTTCGAGAGTTTGCTGACGTTCACCCCCCGTGTTGAACATGTTTGCGGAAAAGGTCGGCATGTCTCTTCCGGGATCATTTGGGATCCTTGTTTTTCTAGGTTCAAAAGCGAGGACATGGTTCCCCCCCCGATTTTTGTCACCGTTTGCAGTGAGAAAGTTTCACGACCCCTTCTTCGCCGGCGCTAACCCTTCCTTCCCTTTGCCGGCATGATAGTTTTGCGTCTTTTTTTTTCATTTGTCCTGACTCTTAAATGGTCTTCGTGGAAAGTTCGTTTCCCTCGAGAATCTTCTTTTTCCGTCGTAAAAGGTTGTAGTAGTGGTAAGATCTGCTTCAAGTCGCCATCCCCCCCCACCCCCTGTCCCAGTATAATTACAGTCTAGCACTTTTTTAGCCTTTCTTTTGCGTCAGACCCCTGGCCTATCGGTGTTCCCCTCTTCGCAGGTAGGTTTTTCGATTCTTTGTGTGTGTTTCTTTCTTTCCTTCTTCCGCTTTTTCTTCTTTACTTTTTTTTCCCCCACCTTGGCGCCTTGGTTTTTCAGTGTTTCTCGCCGGCGTTTTCTCCAGATCGAATCCTCCCCCTTTCTGTCTGAGTTTAGCCCGATTAGCACCCCCCTTCGTGTCCCCCTCTTTTTTTTCCCAAGACTCCCCTATGCCCACCCCCATCTTTATGAGTAGAGGCTTTCCCTCCTCCCGCCGGGCCCGTCTTCCCAATCCGCAAGAATAACCCCACCCCTCTGCGCCTCCTCCTCCGTCTGCCTCGGCCCGCCCCCCCCCACTTTTTTTCATTTTGCCTTCCCCCAATCTGAGACGCTCCTTTCTAAGCCTGCTAAGGAGAGAGGAATCCCCGTCGCCTCCCTTCCCTTCCTGAGGAGTATCCACCCAGCTCTATTTCGGGCGACGAGTACTAGGACTTTTTAAACCTTTTTCTTCCCGAGCTATTTCCTACCCAAAACTGTTTCCTTCCCCTATCCACAATAACCGTTCCCGCAAGTCTTCCCTCCAACGCAAGTCCGGTCGATCCAGCTTCATTTTCCTTTTTCTATCCCACGGGCCCGCCTTTTGGCCGACCCTGTCAGGCGCCAAACCTTTTTTCTTCGGGGTGGTTTCTACATCATTTTCACTCCCCCTCGGGTGCCCACTGGGGCCCTTCTTACAGGATGCGACAGCAAGCGACCCCCCATTCCCTCAGTTTCATCGGTTTTTTCTCAACAGCATCCTTTATCCTCGGATGCAGAGACCTATCTCATCGGACATCGTTCACCTAACTTCCCGAATAAAAACAATCCAGCAGTTTTCTTTTCCAAAGCTTGGCTTGGACTTTTTATGTAACACTTTTTCGTGTATGGAGGTTGTCTAGATGTTTTGCTTTTTTTCATACATGCTCAGAAGCTTTATTTATTCCCACTTCCAAGATTCCAGAGAAAATGGGTGGTCCATCACCCCAGAAGAGTTTTTCCCTCCCTCCCTCTTGTTCCTCTACCCTTTCCCTCTACCTCTGCAAATCCCTCTCCCCCACCCCCCCCACTGCAAAAAAAGTTTTCTCCCAGTTGTAATGCCCCTTTTTTTTTAGAGCATCTGTTCTTCTTCTGCCAGGCTTCTTGAAAAGATAAATTTTTCGGGCGCCTTTCCCCCTGAAAACACAGTCGTACCCTCTTCTTTCCATTGTAAAAGGAAGCTCTCTCGGTGCCATTGCCTCTCCGTGCCGCGATGGAGGTTCCTCGCCTTTCCTTTCCGGGGCAGCCTGGGAGACTTGACCTTTCCTTTTCCGTGTTCACTGGATGACGCATGAGAGTTAAGTGCTTCCCGGACCGAGCTTTGTGTTTATCAATTCTTTCCATCCCTTTTTCTGAACTTTTTTTCGCATTTACCATCTTCCCCCTCCCAACACTTGACCCATTCTTCCTTGCTTTGCGCAAGTTTTGCCCCGGCCCTTCTACCGAACACCTAGTTTTTCCCCCAATCCTATTCACCCCCATCCCCATCCGTCTTGCCAACCCCGAGGATGTAATTCCTTTTGTTTGCAGAACTCCGAAGTGGGCCCTTAGCAAGCCTTTTACCCCCCCTTTTTTTCTTCCTTTTGAGTGAGGCTTGTTTTTTTTTCCCTTCCCCCGTCGGTGAACTCACTCGCAAACAAGTTCAATCTCCTCCCACGATCCTCCTCGACCACAAGTACCACTCCTGTTAGAAGTCCGAACCAGCCGCTCATCCTTTTTTGCCTCCGTTTTTACAAATCAAACGTTTTTTTCATTCCCCCCCTGGCTCAGCGATCATCGCATCCTCCTCCGCCCAAGAGGAAAACACCCGCCGGTTTGTACGGCCGCAGCTGTCCCTATTTCATTTTTCCAGGCCGTTTTTCCGTTCTTTCCTTTCCCCACTTCGATAAGCACAAAAAGGTCCCCTTTTTTTTTTTCCCAAATCCGTCAGACGCAGGCATAATCCCGCCAAGCCCTCGGAGTGAAGCATTCCACTGCCCCAGTTCCCCCTCAAAACCTCGCCCCCCTTCAGTCCAAACGCCTCCCTGATGAACATCAACTCTCTCTCATCGCTATGCCCTTCATATGAGGACGCCCTATTTCTCCGGTGAAGACAGCCTCTTCCCCTTTCCTCCGCAGGCAAGTTATCCCTTTTCTCCGTAATAGAATTCCTTCCCGACGACTCCCGGCCAACACCTATTCTCAGGCATTCCATTGTCGCTGCAGTTTAAGTGATCCCCCCTTTTTGACTTCCCCATCCTCCTGACTGACTCATAATCACCAAGTTCCAAGGCCTTCATCTGTCAGAACAAATTAAAAGACCCTCTCCCCTCATCCGTGTGTTGTGGAGTCGCGACTTTTTTAGCTTTTTTTTTCTTCCCCCTTTTATTTCTGTTGTTATGATCGTTTTTAAGCTTTCTTTTTAAGGAAGAATCACTATTTCTGCCTTTCATCTTTTTTTGGTCGCGTCTCACTGACTAACCGTTTCGAGTCCCCTCTGTGATAGGATTTCTTATGTGGTTTCTACTGCTTGGCTGTAATCTTTTTTTCCCATCTGGGTTGAATATATTTTGAGATCGACTTTTCTCCATAATCGTTGATATGTTGCCTTCCTTTGATGTTGGGAGGGGCCGACTCATGCTCATGCTAGTCTGTTTTGATGGATTGCATGTTTTTTTTTTTCAGGCCAGTTTACTTGCCCTTTGTTTTTGCGGTTAATATCTTGAAATTTTGCAGACCTTCACCGTCCAAGAGTTTTTTTTCATCTTGACCTGTTTGATTCCGTCAAGATTGGGATTTCTTTGTTCCCTTTTCTTTTCTTTTTCTCTGTTCTGATGCTTCTCTGTTTTGTGGAAATGGCGCCGGTTGGTTGGGATGTTGCGTGAAGCTCATTTCTGCTGGCGGCCTTGCATTACTTCGTGCACCTTATTTATCCCTCGTGGATCGCTTTACGGGGGTTTCCGTTATTTCACCGCCTTAATTCCCCCCTCCACCATTCCATGAACCCGCCCCCCTGAGGCGTGCACTTAAGGGTTCCCCCTTCCCGTTTACCATGCTGCCTGGACTTTTCATTTCTCCTCGGAAGCTAAGTGGTCTATGCACCCTTCCCGGTTTTGGGTCAGTTTTAAGTGGCAAAGGTCCTTGGACATTTCGCACTCAATTGGTTTTCCAGTGGTGGTTCCATTTTACCTCTTTGCGCCTGTTCTATCGTCTTTCTTTTTTCCCCACGCTCTTTCTAAACCTTCCCTCAGGCACGGAGCAATTGGCTTCCTCCTAGCTAACAGGCAAACTCCTCCCAATACCGTCGGCTTCCCACGAAGATTTCTTCCTTCCCACCTCTCCCTCATCTTCATTGAAACCGCCATGAGTTTAGTGTAACTGGTATAGGTACGAATGTTGAGTAAATTAGCCCCATGCGTTCTCACTTTAAGTCGATAGCCCTCCCCCCCCTGATCCGACCACCTGTGGCCCTTCCTTATATTCTCCCTTTTGGGTGAACTTTTCCGCTCGTCGTCGATTGTGGCTCCCCCTTTTTTTCTACCACCCAGTTCAGGAGTATGGTTTCTTTTCCCCCCCTTCCTGCCTGTCAACCCCGCATAAGGGGCTAAATCGATATGCACCTCCATCGCACCTCGACCCCCCTAAAAATGAGACTTTCCTCGCCTTTCTTAGCTTGTTTTGACTTTCTTTCCGTAGTCTTTCCCCTGATATCGTTAACGTCCCGCTGCTGCTTGCATTCGCTGGGTCTCAGCCCCCCACTCGTTGCCTTTTGTCTGCGTTTTGAATCGGTATAACTTCCTTTGCGTGGTCACTCTTTTTAAAAGTACCCCACTTTTGACGCGCTCGGCAATAGGTAGTGTTACCTTTGAGTGATAGCCATGCCTGCGGATATCTCTAGGATTTTTTCCTAGGTTTCGTTTTCCTTCAAGAATTGTGCGCCATCCCGGGATTGGGCGGTCAGGAGTATCTTCTGCTGGTTTTTTAGGTAGACTTCCTTTTTTCTCCCACGGACGTCTTCCGATGCCGCGAATACTTCCTGCAGTTTGACGTACTTAGGGAGGGATTTTTTCTTAGTGGAGGGGCGTGTGTGGTTTTTATCAGGATAATCAGTTATCCCCTTGGAGTCTTTTTTTCCCTCATCCTTTTTATCACACAGAGTCATCTTTTTCTTTATCCGGCTGCAGTTTTCTTTTTCTTTAGGAGACCCTGGAATGGACTTGTTTGATTGCGACCCTTGTCCCTCTTGCTTTGCTTCAGTCAATACGCGACGCTCTCTTCCCGTGGATCGTTGGCTCTTTATCGACAACAGTGTTTCCCCCAAAAACATTTTCTGTCCTCCCAACAAAATCTTGACTGCCTTGTTTGATGATTCGATTATCCTTGCGGTTCTCCCACACCGGATCCCCAAGGGCTCCAAGGTGGGTTCCAACCGGTACCCGCCTCCTCCCGATACTGCTCTTCATACCCGAAAACACACCTCCCTTTTTCCCCTTTCCCTTTTGAGCAGGTTCCACCGTGATTTCCCACCCCCCTTCTCTGTACCCCATCCCCAGTTTCTCTTCCCTGAAGAGTAGACGCTTTGGGTGATGCTCTGCTCCCCCCTTCTCCCTACAACCCCATTTACCTCCCCCTGGTCCTCCTTCTTCTGATATCGCCACTGCGGAGTGCCTTTCAGACCTTTTTCCTTTTCTCCTTACTGAACTAAAAGCCTCCAAAAACGAGCAGCCTTCAATTCTTCCTTCCCAAGTGTTAGCGCTCGGGACGCACCCTCTTTCTCAGCCCGCCGGTTTTTTTGCGTACCAAACCGAAGTTCCATTTTCTCCGCTTTGGAGGACATTTTGATTCCGTGCCCCTCGCTGCTTCCTTTATCTCCACCCTTTCCTTAAACATTTTTCCAAGACTTGTA
>Ga0179593_1733478_pt1 | contig 10705 bp, 10 predicted proteins | sample CZODoug2_1_08_16_FD_185931 | JGI IMG/M metagenome (GOLD analysis project Ga0179593, IMG submission 185931) | Vadose zone soil fungal communities from Angelo Coast Range Reserve, California, USA - CZODoug2_1_08_16fungal (PacBio error correction) | ecosystem: Environmental > Terrestrial > Soil >... | reverse complement strand
TTTCCCCCCCAAACGCAGTCTCCCTTTTCCAATCCTTTTTTTCTTGGATCTCGATACGAGAAGTCCTTTCCCTTTTTTTTCTGATGAACAAGGGACCTTTTCTTTTCCGCGTTTTTTTGCAACTTTCCAAGCCGCGTCATGCCTTTTTCTGCAAATCTCCCCAAGCCTTCCAACCCACTTTGCAGTTCTTCCCCAAAATTTTCGGCATTGTCCTCTGCCACCTTCAAACAACAAAAGCCCTTCCCCTCGAGCCTGGCAATTTTCGTCCCATCCCCTGAAAATCGTCGCATACACTCCTTCCCCCCGGGGAATTCGAGGAATGCTCCAGGGCCTTTAAAGTTGTCCCTTTTAACCGGAGACGCCCAGATAGTTTCAGTCAGTTCCCTTCTTCAAAATAGAAAGTCAAGGCCCCCCCGCTGGCTTCAGACTCTCTTTTCCCCTTCAGGTCCGAAATGGCTTCCCTTCCCCTTCGACGGTAAAGATGAATTTTCCTCAAGAGTCACCACCACAGTTCCTCTCCTGTTCTAAACGGCATCATAAGCCTCTTTTTTTCCCCACCATCGCACTGCTTCCTTTTTACGCCTGAACCCCTTTTCTAGAGGAAGCCTATAGACCACTTAAATCTAGGCTCTCCATTGATTTGCATTTCCCTACGTGGCGATTCCCCCCCCGAGTTCCAGAGGATTCTCCCTAGACTGAATACAGACTTTTTTCCTTATAGGGTGGCTTCCCTCCTCTTGTAGAGGCTTTCAGCAGAGGGCATAGAGAGTCTTAACTCGAGCCCCTGCAGCCGACCGACAATACGACGCAGAGTGCTGGTTTTAAGTTCTCCCCCCTTAAGTAATATACGAAACCCTCCCCTGCATTGCCTCTTAATAGTCCTCGAATGATTCTTCTTTCGGCTAATTTTTTTTTTCCCGAAATTCCAATGACCCCTTTCCCGTCCCAATTTTCTCGCGAGAAAGATTACGGCCCTTCTTTCCGCCCCCGCCCCCCGACGATGCCGATTGCAGTAGAAATCTCCGTGTTAACCGCCATCGACAAAACGCAATCCCCCCCCCAAAACATCAGCCCTCTCCCCCCGGTTTCCTTTTTTTAGCCGCGTGGGTTTTTTTTGAATAGAGGAACCGACGCCATGATTCCGACGTTTTTTTTTTCCTTTTTTTCCCACACCATCTTTTTATTTCCCCCGTACTTTTCCCGAATCGAAAGAGTCTCTCTCTCCCCTGTCAGCAAGGTGATGATGCGTTGTCCTCTTTACGAAAGGCAGTCAGATAGGATCTTCTCCCCTCCAGCTCTGACTCCCTTACCTTCCCTGCCCCAGCTTAAAGAATCCCCTTCTTTCCCCGAACGACAAAAATAGCTCCCCCCCCCCCATAGTCTTTTGAAGACGTCGCCCTCCCTATTCTTTGTTACCTACGATGACCCCCTATAAAAGGAATGCCATCTGGAGCTGAGATCGTTAGATATGAAGGTGTAAGGATCCCCAATCCCGCCCCTATCCCTTTTTACCGCGATCATAAATTCCCCCTCTACACGGAGTAACTTCAGAGCTTTTTTTTTTCCCCCTTTAGATAAAATGTACTTCCCTCTGGAGCCAACAAATACCCGACAACAGTATGACTTTCCCCCCCCAATTAAAGTCGTTGTACTATACTGATACCCCTCGTGTAGTGGATGCCGGCGATTTTCTCGAAGGGACCTCTAAAGGAGATTGAAAAAATTTATTCCGGTGAAGGAGGCCTGCAAGTCAGACCGCTTGGACGTTCAAAAGAGGAGAGAGAGGACTTCATCTTGATGCCACGGAAGTCTTCTCCCCCCCCTTCGACAGGCCCTATCTTCTCGATCATTTGCGCAGGTCCCCTTTTTTCCCTCATGAGGAATTCCTCAGAGTGTTTTATAGAGAGATGAGTTTTTCCCGCCAAGCGACCTTTTCCCCCAGCTTTTAGATCACCGGTAGGCCTTCAGTTAACGCCGGAGTGCCTCCCTTTGAGATCCTTTCCCCAAGGTCAGACTGGGCTTTTTTCCCCTCTCCGATGAAAAAATTGTAGGCTCCCGTTTGCCCATCTCTCCTTTTGTGTTGACTTGGAAATCGTCTCTTGTTGGTACTTTCTTCCTAGAGCTGAGCTAGAACAAAGGCAGAAGTTCCCACCTTTGAATTTCACTCCTTTTTGATACCGGAGTGAAGGTTCTCGAAAAATCTTTTAGACCTAGTTCCGAACGACCCCTAGAGCGCGTATTTTCTCCCCCCCTTCCCTGCGGTTTCTTTCTCCCTGGAGGATTTCCAGTAACTTTCTTTCCCCTCTTCCCGAATCCCATTTCTTGTCTGCCTTATTATAATGTCTTTTTTCACTTCCGAGAGAGAAGATGGTTTGCAGGACGCGGGAGGGCGTCTCCCAAGAATGCCCTTCAACCTGCATCCCTTTAGAGGGAGAAAATGCCTTCTCTTCCCATAGCCTGAACCCAGAGAGAATTACCCCTTTTTCATTTGCATCGGCTGAAGGTATCTTTTCCCCGTTGGCGTATTTGTTATGCCCTTTTTTTTTTCTATAAGGTGAGCTGACCCACCAACAAAAATAGGAAGTTTACCTTCTTAGAACACCCCCCCTCTCATTTGTATTCCCTTTCTGTAATATGGTTCTTGTTGATTCCAAACGGGAATCTATTTTTCTTTCCCCCTCTTGCTTTGCGAGGCCCTTTTTTTGTTCCCCGGTGATGAGAGAAATTCTTTTGCATACTCACAAGACAGGGTTCCCCCCTTTTCGGCAAACGCAATTATTCTCTCCCCTTAAGGTGGTTTTCTCTCTCGTGATTGAGGTCCTCTTGATGGAACGGACCTCTTTGTAACAGTTGTATTGATTCCTTTTTTTTCCGTCTGCGCGACGTTTTCCCCCCCCCTTACGGGCCGTTTAGTATAGACTTTTTTCTTTTGACGAAATTCACGGCCTCCTTTGTGATCAATACGGCGGACTTGCTTTTGAATTACGAGAGATTCGCTCCACCTTTTCTCGCATTGCAAAAAGGTACGTCGGTCATGAGCTTTTTCCGATATCATGGGGATTCTTTCCCCCCTTTTTTCCACCAATTACACGCCTTTCTATATGCTGTTTTTTTCCTTGCGTTGAAGATGGTCTCCAGGCGTGAGCTTCACGCTGGCTTCCCCCCATTTCGGAATCGTTCCTTTTTTTGCGAAGAAAACCCCGAGAATGTTTTCTCTCCTCCAATTTAATGCTTGCTCGGGTTTTCTTTCCCGTTTATCTGCGTAATTCTTCAGCCTACTAATGTCTCCCCCAGAGGGGAATTGTAGTGGACCTCCATGGTCTTGGTTTTTCTTCGATTGGTCATTCTCCCCCCCTCATAAAAAATCCTATGGCGTCTGGGTCGGCTGTCTTTTCCTCCTTTCCTCTTTGACAGACTCTTATGCTGAAGAGCGAGCTCGAACACCACCAGGCCTATGCCGACTCCACGTGGGTGAAGACCTTTAATTATTTAGTTCATTCTTCCCCCCTGCATGAAGATGTCCCCCCGAGAATAAGAACGAAGTATTACTGCCTGCTCAAGTTCCCGTAAGGCTCGAGGGATGAGAGTACCCCTTTTTTAGAGGACTTCCCTTGAGATGGTGTTAAAATCATGCTTATGATGATTTTTTACATTGAAAAAAGAGTCTCTTGAGAGGTAGATGGTTCCTCGTAGAGAGAATCTACATCGATTATTTTTTCAGGCGAACTTTTTTTTTTTTCTTTGAGACCCCGTGTATGTGTTTGGAGTGGTTCCTGTTTGTTTTTTATTCTGTGAAGCCATTCTTTTTTTTTTTTTCTTGTGCTATTTTTCTGTGTATTTTTTTCCCGTATGGTTCGAGGCGAAAGCTCTTATTGGTTGGCGAGATCCTTTCCGCCTTCTCTTTTTCGATTCATTTCCTTCTCTTTTTCGAACGTCAACGATTTTTTTTCTTTTCTTTTTTGATATGCGACGATTCATCTTGATTTCTTCAATTTTTAGCCGCCTTTTTTTTTTTGAAGGGCTTTAGTACTTTCATGCCTAACATTCTTCCGGACGATTCTCCCCCCTTTTTCCCTTGGTCGATGTTCTCTTCGGCGACCCCCTGTTGGAACTGCATTCACTTTGTCCCCACGGTTTCTCCTTCCCCGGGTAATAATTGTCCTTTTTCTTCTCCCGCGTTATAGCGGCATGCCACGGCGACTGATGAAGGAGTTTTGATAGATGTCCTGTCCTCCTCCGTTTGTTGTTTCTTATCTTTCCGTCAATAGATCCCCCCCCCCCTTTTTTTTCAAGAAAATACGTTTGTGCCGGCCTTGAGAGCCTCCAGCACTTCTCATTGATGAAAAAGCGAACTTCCCCTTTCCGGCATGCATTTCCAATTCATCCCGGCATGCGAACATCTCCTGCAGAAAAACCACTTGGCGATTATGTCCGTCATAATGATTGCGTTCGAAAGCCCTTCAACCCCCCCGTCAATCGCGAATGCAATTCTTCCCCCTATTAACATCGTAGCATAAACGTTCTCCTTTCCCCATTAGAGCAAAGAGAAAGGTATCTAAAAGATCGTAGGAAATCCCAACCCGATACTCCCTCCTCCTTCCATGTCCCGAGAGGCCCCTCCCTCCCTAAAAGCGGATTATCCTTTATCGATGGGAAGCCCCCACCATTCATGGATAGGGAATTCTTTTCTTTCTCCTCTACGGTAAAGATGAACGTCTCTTCCTCGGACTCTCAACCCCCCATTCCCCAGAGAAGAGAGTTAAAACCTTAAAGGCTAATTTCGACACAGATTTTGGTACCCCTCCCCCTTTCAACGGATCAGCCTCCAACGTCAGGTCCTTCCTTCCCCCTCTAGAAAACGTCATTCTCGACCATGCCTTTTTGTTTTGCCCGTCATCACCTCCCCGGCTCTCTCTTCGGTTTTTCTTGAAGGAAAGAAGAATGCACCTGAAGCTTTCAGCACCCCCAACGTTTTCGTGATCTTTCTTTGTCTCCCTTCTCAGAATTGTCTCTCCTCCCCCCCTCCGAAGAAAGAGGGTGATCGACTTTAAAGCTTTCTCCTCCCCGTAAATCCTTGTAGATTCGCCGCGGATCTTCATGAACAAATGGCAGAATTAATTGACCAGACCCCGAGGACCCCCCCCAATTCATCGTAATTTGTCTCATGAGTATTTTTTTTACTTAATCTCGACCCCCCCCCTTTTCCAAGTAAAGAACCCTTTTGAAGCTAGACCTCCTGGATAGAGAGAACCCCCTTTGGCTTCGCCCTCATCTCCGATTGCCTGATTTGAGCTCCTTTCAATACGGTACCCGACTAACCTTTCAATCCAATCCTTTCCCCCAAAACAGAAGATCTTCCCTGTAATTTGACTCTTTTTTTCCCCCTCCCTGGACGCGATAAGGACAGCCATGTGCCCAACTCCATTTGCCTCGCCACCAAATATTGGAAGCGCCTTTCCTCCAGCCTAGCCCTCCAGTCTTTCCACCAAGGGAAGCACCTTTTTTATGCCGTTCATGTCGCCCACCCAGTCGCTCCCGATTCTGATAGGACCCGGCGCCGCCTTCCTCAAGACCAAGGTTCCCTACAGCTTCAAGCCATTTCTCACGACCGAACAACTCTCTAAACCCCAGTATGGTCTTTTTTCCTTTCTTTTCCGGGCGGTCAACAGCCCTTTGAAGTTACATCCGATGCAACCCGATTCCGACAAGCAGGCGTTTCCCTGCCCCCCCTATGATTCAGTATATTCTTTTGTAAGGATACGTCCTCTTTCTTGCAAATAAGAACCAATTAAATTACACACAAGCGATTTGGGGCTCTTTTTTAGTAACCCCCCCTCCTAGTGTTGCACCTTCTTTGGGAATGTCTCTACATCCTTCCCCCGAAAAGATTTCCCCCTCCCCCGGAAAACATTATTCTCCCGCCAGTGCAACCTTTCAATGAGCTTGGCAACTTATGAGGAGGTCCCTTCTGGGAATAGAACTTCTCAGTATAAAGGAGATTTTTCCCTGCATTTGATGAGCGTTCTCGGAATTGTTCCCTTCAGATTGGGAGTAATTTTTCTCTCGAGGCGGGGACTCTCGGCATTTTTTTCCTTCTTCAATAAGGAAGAAAGGACCTGTGGCCTGACTTTTCCCCAGAAGAAATTGGCCGTCCCCTGGTGGGGTGGATTGTGATAGCTTTGCGACCCCCTATAAAATAGTAGACTTTCACAGTAAAGGAGTCTTCCTCCATAACAACGGCGTTTTTTTCCCTCGATGAAATTCTTCAAGGGGCTGTTTTTTCCTCCTAGAGGATATTAAGTCTTTTTTTTTTCCCACATTGTTGCTCCTTTTCCCATCTCTATATTTTAACTACCCTTTTTTTCGAGAGGGAAAGCGTGCTTCAACTGGAGTAAGTCCTCTCTCAGAGATGCTTCCTCCAAGGCTTCTGTGAAAGATTCAACCACTTAAAGAAGTTTTTCCCTCTAACAAGGCACCATGCATACTTTTGAAGGTTCCCTTTCCCCCTTTTTTTCAGAAGAGTGGATAGCGGGTCTTTCCGATAACTTTTCATGAAAAAAATGATCGTGGAGTGGGTGATGCTCCCTTGGTGAAGGACCTGGTGAGCCTTACTCAATGTAGGAAGGAGTCACTTCCCTCTCCAGTACCTTGGTCTCTCCGAGTTTTTCCCTTCAAGAGGGAGGAGTGGTGCCAATTATCAGTTCCCCCCATGCATTGTCTAAATCCTTTTAGCTTCCGAACTCTTACAATAGACTCCGCCCCCCATTTAAGATGCATTTCTTTATCTTACAAACTTTTAATTTTTGTCTGGTCCCTCTAATGTTTCCTTCAAGTAGGGTTGCTCATTCTTCCCCTTAGCGACATCACCCCCATTTGTAACACTCTGATTCCTTTCGCACAAACCCATCGCTTGTGGTGGCCACCCTTTTGGTGGCCGCCCGCGCCCCTCAAAACGGGCAATCTCTTCATCATATTGTTCTTTCCCTATTGGAATTCAGGTGATCCCCTTTGACTTCGGATTTATTCACTCCGCGGGATTATGTTGAGAGTCGCAAGAAATCTTTCCCCTTCACGGTGGGTAGATATTTTTTTCGTGATTTCGAGGTGCTGCTGGAAGATGTTCCCTTAAATTGGTATATATTGGAGAGACTCTTTCGTCTTCCTATCTGATTCCGTTTTCGTATCGAATGTGTGAGGCCCATTAAACTGAATACCCCTCCTGCCCATTGGTGATAATACTTCTCTCTGCTTGGAAGGAATTACCCCTTCGCTCAATATTGGGTTGGCTCGTCATTTTCCCAGGCGCTTTCCTGATAGCGTTCCTTCCCTGCCCCCGTTTCAAATTAAAAGCCGCCTTTTCAAATCATTTGGATTGCGTTTGATTTTTTTTTTCTTTTCTGTTAACGCGATTTTTTTTTCTGGAACTTTAATATGCAAAATCCGCATCGTCGAATATGCTTCCTTTATTATGTTATAGCAGATCCCCCCCCCAGTTATGATGGTTCTGTTGCTAGCTTTTGTTGTTCATGGGAATTTCGGGTATCTTTTCACTGCATAATATGAGCACATCTAAAAATTGTCTTCCCTAAATGATCGTTCGGTTTTCTTCTTTCCTTTTCTTGCCCCATTGCGGCCCTTAAAAATAATATGGCGTCATATCTCCCTTGGATTCTCTCTTCGATTCCGGGACTATAGACTCCCCCTTGCGCGTTCGACAATGTTATCCTTTCCTTTCCTTCAAGTGGTGAAGAAGCCTCTTTTATTTAGGTCAGGCGTTCCTTCCCGGCGAACTTTTCCCCCTTTAGAGGGGATGACAAGTTTCCTTGAAAATAATGTAATTCTTCTCATTGACTTAGAGGATGAAGAGGGACTGAAGTTGCTTTCTCTCCGTTGCAGATTTCGACTTTTGTAGAATGATTATATTTTACTGATTTTTAACCGAGGAGACTGTTCTTTCTGTGAAGAGTCGCGAGAAAATTACCCCCCCTTTAAGGGAATTAAGAGCTTCTTTCTGTTTAGCGCACATCCCCTCTCCTTAATCCCTGCGGTTTTCTTCTTTTTTCTTTCTATTTGCGCTAGATGGTACGATGCTGCACGTACGGCCCTTCTGATACGTTCTTTGTACCTGCATGCTTTTTCCTCTCGCTATGTCGCTAAGGCAACCCTTTTTATGAAACGTGGATGAGACGATTTCTTTGTGTAATATACTCTAGCTGGCATCTTGCTTTTTTTTTCTAACGCCGCTCTTCTTTCTTCCCCCCCAGCACAAAATTTTCTCTCCTTATAGCGGACCAAGTGGTTGGCCCTGTGGTCTCTTTTCTTCCCTTTTGAAAATGAATGGCTCCCCGCGCGTGACCTTTCCCCCCCCCTATGGAGACGTGAGACTCTTTCTCTCTCCCCATCACGGCTCCCTTTGTCCCAAAAGGAAAAACCTTGGATTCGGGGAGTTTTCCTTCCCCTAATAATAGTTGTTGTTTTTTCAGTAATAGATCAAACTCTTCCATCGAAGGGTTTTTTTTTTTTTTCCCTTCCCCCAGTGAGAAGAATTGAGCGCGCGCTGCAGGCACCTTTTCCCGTTGAAGATGACCCGTAGTGCAGCTTTTTCACTTCGTCGGCAGGACAGTTCCCCCCTTCAAGGTGACGGCATGTTTGATAATCACAGTCCCAGAAAAAGTCCGTCAGCAATTTCCCTTTTCCTTGGACGTAAGATCTGAGTTTTTCCCTTCCCCCCAAAAGAACATGCAAGTTTTCCCCCGGTCGTAATCCACGATTAAAATTTCCTCCCCTTTCCATACATGAACCTTCTTCTTTTCTCCTGAAAGTAATACGAATAAATGCGGATTGCCTTTTGAAAAGTGTTCCGACCAACCCCCTTATACTTCCACGTCGTTCTCCCCCCCAGAGAGAGACAATATATCCTTTTCGTGCATAAAAGGGCTTAGCATCTTCTCTCCACTAAACCCCTTTTCTCTCAATGTACTCTCTTTAATTACCCGGACCTGCGTCTTCCTCCTGCCTTTTTTCCCCATGCATCCTTCGCGCGTACGTTTTCCCCCCCCCCCCCCCAACATCTTTACTTCTACGCGCCGCTTGTTTTAAACCCTTCCCCCCCTTTAGTCATTCGAACAACCTTAACACAATCGGAAAGGACCGGATCCCCGGAAGAGTAAGAGGGCCTCCCCCAGCCTTTTTCACTCTCTGCTTACGGCAACTTGATTTCTTGAGCATTCACCTCCCTTTTGCGGTTCTTAAAGATTTTTTGTCTTCCCGGGCTCCCCCTTGTAACGAAAGATTCTCTTTTTTCCCTCCACGTTGACGGTATAGGTTGGTGAACAGCTCTTCTAGAGATGACACGTTGGAGATAGTTATCTTTTTCGAGATAATTCTAGCCGACCCGTACTTGACGAGGCAGCCCCCCCGGATTCTTTTTTATAATTTTTCCCTTTCATGACAGAATCATTATCCAAACCGCCACGGCCCGTACAATTAATGTTCGCGCAGATTGTATGCTTCCTCCCTTCCTACAGACCCCCCCCCCATGAACAAAGATCGGTGAAGCTTACGTACCCCCCCTTACGAGAAAATATGCCTCTTTTCCTCATGGCGCCGATGTGCCGATTCCCTCCGCCGCCAGCAGCCCCCCCCCCTCTCCGGAGCCCAATTAGCACTGACACCATCCAACATGATGTCCCTTTCTGCAGAACGGAGTTTATCTGCTTGGGGCTCCCATGATACTCCTTCCTTCAGATGATAGGAAAGCTTATGTTCAACCCCTTCTTTTCCTGCGAGAAAACATTCCTGGCGCGAATCCTTCATTTTCCAAGACCTCCTTCTTTCTGAGAAAAAAAGTCCAGAAAGTTCCCTCCCTTTCGACCACCCAGTCTCCCTAGGAGCTTCCAGAAGCTTTAGAACGTACCTCCTTTTCCTTCCTTACATAAGAAAAACGTTTACCCTTTTTTCTCTAAAGCAATCCCCCTCACCAATTAGACCCCCGCGTATGGATGCTTCATAATTTTGCTCAGAACTTTCCAGAATCACTCGTATTTGTCCCTTAGATGGGCCAACTTCAACGAAACCTTTTAATGCCCCAGCTTCTTTCCATCGACAATCCCCTAGGATGCTCCCTTTTTAGAGGGATTCCCCCTTTTTTAGCAATAGTCCCCTCAACCCTCTTTTCTTTCAGATATATCCCTCTTGTTTTCTCCACTGGCCTCACTTCCTGAGTTTGCCCCTGGGATTGTCGCTCAATATTAAGACATACACATACGCCCCTCCCCAAAGTCTTCTCCCTGCACTTCACGGTAGTTGTTACTAACTTTTAGTGGATGCGGCTCTTGGATCGAAGGTTCCTCTCCCTAAAGACGCTTTCTCCCCTAGTGGAATTTGCATGCAAGGCTTTTTTTTAATGAAAGCCGTTTTTTTTCCCCTTTCAACCAGCGGCTCGTCTTTTCCGTGCTCGGATGAAAAGGCCTTTCTCCCCCCACGAACGGCCAGAGCGGAGGCTAACCCTGAACTTCCTTTGATCACCCTTCTCCTTTGTTGGGATCCTCCCCTCCTTCTCTGAAGAGGTCACACTATGTCTTTGACCAGCTTTTCTGAAAGCTCCGTTCTCAGAAAAACGGCTTTTTCACTTCGTCCAAGGGCTCTGGCCTCTCTCCTCCGAGGATCCTTTTCTCCTCCCCCCTCTGACGCCACGCTGGACGAT
>Ga0179593_1555165_pt1 | contig 10705 bp, 13 predicted proteins | sample CZODoug2_1_08_16_FD_185931 | JGI IMG/M metagenome (GOLD analysis project Ga0179593, IMG submission 185931) | Vadose zone soil fungal communities from Angelo Coast Range Reserve, California, USA - CZODoug2_1_08_16fungal (PacBio error correction) | ecosystem: Environmental > Terrestrial > Soil >... | reverse complement strand
AGTCAATTTTGCGGCACCCCCTCTTTGGTTTTTCATCTTTTTCCTCGTGTTTAAGACGTTCTGGAAGTCATCGCGCCTCCGGTTCCTACAATGATGCTGGAACAGAACGGTCTCCCCAGTTTTCCGCTTCTGCCTGCACTTCCCTCCGTCAGGTCCCTTTTCAGGCTTTCCGTCTTGGCGTACGATACACGAGCTTGTTTTCCCTCATGTTCTTTTTTGTTTTTTTCGCCTCTATGTTCACTGGGCTCCTCTGTGACGCGGATACATCTTTTACGTTACCTCCTTCTCCTCTATACATGGGTTTAAAAGACACCCCGTTTTATGAACAGCCTCCTTTTTTATCTGGAGGGGCTCATAGGCCCCCCTTTTCCAGTCCCCTGCACCCTAAAACGGCGCGCCTCCTCCAAAGATGTCTGGACCCGGCTCCCGGTCATTTAGTTTTTTTTTTTTTCTGAGAGCCCCTTTTTCTCGTCTTTCCGCTGGTTTTTTGTATTTCTCTACCACGCCTTTTCCTGCATAATTTCCAAAAATAAAGAGACACCTGTTTGCTTTTTCCCCATTCAGGCCCCCTTTTGGCTTGCCCTCCCCCAAGGGGTATTTTTTTTTCCCTACCCGCTTGGCTGTCGGTTTAGTCGCTGAGTCCCCCACTGGAGCAGGGGGTTCGCCCCTGAACCTCTTCGACCCCTGGGCGGGACAAGTCCTCCTTTCCCCCCCCCCCTTACAATTTCTCTTCTCTCCCCCCTTGTTGTTGTTTCTATCTTTAACTAACTTTTGGTGACCGAAGAAGCAGTGTGGTGGAGTTTGCCTACGCCTCTCACCTGCTTTTTCATTTGGCTCCAGTCCACCGGAGGCAAGGATCAGGTTTCTTTTATTTCAGACATAATTCTCGACAACCCCGTGTAGCCCACCAAGACCCTTTATTTTTTTAGGGAAACCAGCGTTTGTCTTCCTTGTTTTTTCAACCACCTTTTCTCGGGACCGGTGGGCCTTCTGTGATTCCCCTTTCCCTTCAGGGATTGTGTCGGATCTAAAAAGCGGCAAGTCATATTAATTCCTCACTACACCCCCCTATTCTAAAACCGCGGTCAAACGGTACTTCCCCACCCCTCCCTTTTCAGGGTGGAAGTTTCCCTTCTCCAGTGTTCTGTTTGTGCGAGAGAGGTGTAACCCTTCCCGCCTCAAGATTCAATGGTGATTTTTCCCCTCTTGACGACCCAGATAGATAGTTCTCTGTGTAAAAGGAATGCGCTCTTTTATTCTCCCCGTCCCCCCCATCTCCCCTATCCACTTACTCCCGGCTTCGGGGAACTCCTGACCGAAGGCAAGAGCGTGAGTCTTCGCCCCACCTTTCAGTTCTTCCAGTTTTCCTTTTCCCTAAAGTTCCGGTGATTACCCCCCTTCGAATTTTCACGATCCTGAACGGCGAGAATCGGTCTGCATCAACGGTTGTCGTTACGATTCCTTTGAATCTTTTAGTGACGCGATCTCTCGATAAAAGTTCTGTCGGGACCCTCCCCCATTGTCCCCAGTAGATTTTCTTCTCCCCTTTCCTAGGCGGTTCGTTCTGGAACCCTTAGACTGAACCGTGATCTTTTAATGGTTTACTGGCACTTTTCCGGGCGGTTGGTTGTCTGTGACTTGCCTGTTGAGTTCCGCGCCCGAGAACCTCTTCTTTTTTCTTCACTTTCCCTCTTTCTCTGGGAGGGCAGAACGGCGGCAATCCGGCTGGAAGCTTGTCTGCGTAAGGTTGATTTTTCTTGGATTGCATTCATTTCCGAGTCCGTTACGCAGCCTTTATGCTCGCCTTCATCTTTCCTTTTCGTTCCATTTCTTCTCTTCCCCTCGGTTGCGACTGTTGTCGTCACGCGGCGAAGTTTAACACGCAATTGTCCTCTGCACTTCTTTTTTTCTCTGCGAATGCGCCTGGAGTCTACAATATTTTCATGCGATCTTTGGAAGAGGAGAAGCGTCGTGTCCCCTTTTTTGACTTTCTCGCGATCTCGGTTGATCCGAATTTGGGTCTCTGTCCTTCTGTTCGCTTAGGTCAAAGGAATATCTTTTTTTTTCCTATCCCCCGAGTTTCACTTTTTTTTTTTATCCTTTCGACCGGAGATCGAAAGGATGTTTGCGTCCCACCCCCTTCTCTTTCCCGCTTTATTTAAACGACGGCTACTTCCCCCGTCATATCTTCCTGCTTTCGATAGCATCGTGGACATTATATCTGTCTTTCTCTATGGAGTACCGGTCCCTTGCTAGGTGCTTGAGGTTTTTTTCGGATCTGTCGAAGGAGCAATGTGGCCAGGGCTTCTTTCTTTATCTCCTTGTCATTTTCTATTCTTGGCGCTTTCTTTCGCGCCTGCTTTTCGGAGGAGTTGTCAGTCTCCAGGATTGTTCGGTTTAGGCTCTCTTCAATTGGTGGTATCGGTTGCGTCTTTTCCTGAGTTTCCCTATCGACCCCATCCTTTTTTCTGTTTCTCTTTCGATCCTTCGTTTCTACACCCACTTATCGTAGGTTTAGCCCGTTGATAGGACGTAAGGCCTCCTTCCCCATCGGTTGTGACATCTGGTGCTTTGGACCCCTGCAGGAGAACTCCTTTCAGCATCACCCCTACCTTTTTTTCTGTATCCTTTTTTTTCCAGCCCCCTTCTCTGCTTTTTCTCCCCCCTGTAATGCTTCAAAAAGGGCCGTTCCTCCCCTCCCCCTTGACAAAGTTTTCCCAGGCGATCTCCTTCCTTGAGCCCTTTCTTGAGGCCTTTCGACACACTTTTCCTTCCTCTTTCGAAATACTTTTTTTTTTCTTCCCTTTCCGCCGGCGGAGTTTTTCCCCCCCCCTTTTCAATCCCCTCAGATCGAAGAGACACTTCTCCCTAGTCTTTTCGCCCTCCCTCCCCCCTCTTTTTCCCATTCTTTATGACAACCACGACATCTATTGGGAGAACCACTCGCCAGCTTGTGCAGCCTTCGGAGTCGCCGCGAGCCAGAGGCCATAAGAAAGAGGAAAGTTTTTTTTGGTCGCCGACCCTTGCGCCTTTTTGCTCCAGGGCCTTCCCTCCTCCTTTTTTTTAGCTCCCCGGCCAGGTCGTCCTTTTTTTCCCCCCCGGCGCACTTCTTTCCCCGACCAGACGGCTAAGAGGGAGGATCAGATGCTTTTTTCCGGCTCCTGACCCCACACCCCTTTGCCACCAAAATTTTTTCGTTATTTTTCTCCTTCAACAGGGGCCTTTTTTTCCTCTGGGTCATCTTTTTTTCCTTTTTACACCAGCCATCGCCTGCGGTCGAAGCAGGCTGGCGAGCGCAGCTTTTTTTTTTTGAAGCGTTTCCTTACGCTTAAATTTGTTTTAAGTGTTCTTTTCTTTTTCTTCCTTCTTCCTTCGTGGAGCTGCAAGGGCGGCCCTCAGCGGAGGTCCCAACCTTCCTTTTTAGCGCTTGCGTTGACCCCCCCCTCCCTAAGACCCAGGCGCTTTTTCTTTTTCCCCTTTTTTTGCCCTTCCTTCCCGACTTAAGAGACGCAGTATGCTTAGAGTCTCCCAGCGATTTTCCCCCTGCCCTTCTTTTTCTGATCTTTTCCAATAGTGTTCCTGCGTATTTGGAAACGCCAAGATTTCCCCCTTGTGTCCCCTGGGCCTCTGATTCCCTCTCAGCGTCTTCCCCGTTTTAAGTTCTTTTTTTTCCCCCCGCCCGGCCCCTCTTTTCGCGTCCTTCCAGAACCTTGATGTGTGTTTTGCGCAATACGTATCGCTATTTCGTAACGACCCAACCTTTTACTCCACTTTTTCCGTTTTGCTTCTCGTTAATGTCTCCCCCTTGCAACGCCCCCTCTTAAGCCTTCCTCTCTTCCGCCGAGAGACATGGCAATTCGGTTTCTTGACTGATTTTTAATTTTTTCCGACAATGAAATTCCTTCCCATCCCTTCCTCTCCATACATGCGAGTGCGAGCGCGCTCGATCATGAGGAAGACCTTCCTACAAGCCATCATTCCCTCCTTGCGCGGTTTTTTGCGATTCAGAAGCCTCCTTTTCATCCTCTTTCTTTAACTTCCTCTTGCCCTGACGGCGGGGAGAAACCGCCACCTCATCGTATAAGTTACCAACACGCCCTCCTTTTCTGAACTTCTTCTTTCGTATTCTCTCAGCTAGCGGCTAGGATGACCAGTCTCAAAGGTTTTTCCACACCTGCCTCTTCATCTTCCCTTTTCGGATGATCCCCCGGATGAAAAATTTTTTCTTTTTCAGCACTTTTCCTGCCCTTCTTTCTCCTTTTTTTCCAGTTTCGCTGCGCTCACCCCCCCGGGCTTAGGCCTTCCTGCGCCATAAATGATTGTTCCCTCCCGTCCCGTCCTTTTCCTCCCTCTGATGTTGCTCCACTCGACTGCGGCGATCGCATAAGACCTTTTGCCACCGATCTTTTTTCATTTTTTCTTCCCGTGGACTCGAATTGATGAGACCAAAATAGACCCCCGCCTTTCCCTTTTTAGGGCCGCTTTTTTTTCTCAACATTCACCTCTGTGCGACCCGTTGAGCCGCGCTGATAACCCATCGTTCCCCCCGCCCCCCCTTTTGCGTTGATTTTCATTAAAACCCCAACCTCCACACTCACCCCCCACCGTCTTTTTTTTTTTTCTTTTTTGAATGAGGATTTTCTTTTTTATGGAGTTTTTTTCCCCCTCCGAAATGCCACCCGGCATCACCCTCTCGATAAGGTGAACCTTCCTGCATTCCACCCTTAGGGTTTTTTGTTAGATTGCATCTCTCCCCAGGTGACCTCCAAGGATGCCTGGACCAGACTTTTCCTCTCCAGTCCCAATTTTTTTATCTCGGCACCCCCTTTCGGGTTTCCGGGTTCCGGAAAGGTCGGGCTGCGTTTCTCTCGCCCGGAATTGATGTTCCTGTCTTTTCGCTCTTTTCTTCTCCCTTTTTTATTCGCTGGTCTGCCGAGTTTTTGATGAGCAGCCTCCCTCTCCCCCCCCCCCCTTTCGCGACTTCTGCATTTTTTTTTTTTAATTTTTTCCACCTTTCTTCTGAAAGCCCCTGTTTTGATGCGGTGAGCGAGGTGCTTCCTGTAAAGTTCCCACCCTTCTCCCCTTCCACTCCCCACTGGCGCCTCAACGCCGCCCACCAGATGTATGACATTTCCTTGAGCCCCGTCCCCCTCCCCTGGGTTGGTTCGTCCGTTTTTTCGCTTTTCTAATCTTCCCCCTCTTTTTTTTTTTGGTCTTCTGGCCCCCCAGAAGAAGGGATGCTCTGCGCACCCGCATGCTTTTTTCGCTTTTGGCCCCCCCACTTATCCGCGCTGGTGAAAGGTGCCCACTGACAAAGCTTCTTGTTTGGCCCCTTTGGACGCTCTAGGATTCCCCCCTCCCCTGTCTTCTAGAGATCCCCGGTCGCCGGGGACTGGAGCCCTACCAGCTTTAGCCCCCCCGTTGCTTCTCGCGCCTCCTCCCCCCCACTTGGCCGGATTTCACCAATGACCCCCTTATTTTTTTTCCTCCTCCTTTTTTTTTTTTTGATTGGTGAATTTTCCCGACTCTGTTGTGCGTCCGGGGCACCCTCCTAGATTCCCCCGTGAACGCTCTTCCCCCCCTTTTTTACATTCTCCTCTAAGCAGGGATTTTTTTTCCGCTAACTAGCCCTCCCCGAAAATAGAGTCTCAACTTCGTGAAAATTCCACCATTCTTTCTTTTTCATGGGGGGTTTTGGGGAAGTTTTTGTTCCCCCCCCACCGATCTTTGGAGAGATTTTTTCTCAGAGTCCTTAAAAGTCTTCGCGTTAAGAGATAAAACCCCCTTTTTTTTTGCCAGCCCCTCCAGTCCTTTCTTTGAGATCCCCCCCCCTTTTCCTAGGTAACCTTTGTTCCTTTCAACACTAAGGTTCGGAGTAACCATAGGGTTTTCTGATGAGTCTCATTTTCTTGCTGATATTTTTTTTGGATGTCCTTGACCGGTCGAACTCGCCAAAATTCCACAACCTTTTTCATAAGAGCTTTTTTTGTGGAGAGTTTTCCCCCCTACTCCCATTCAGCTCTCGACGGCGATTCTCTACGTAACCCTCCTTTTTTTTTCTCGACCCACCCCTCCCTTTTCCTTTCCCCGCGGAATAGGAAGAAAAGGTCCCGCTCGCCTCTGGCCTTCACTTCCCTGGGCCTTTGACAGATCTCGCCATCGGACGTCCCCCCGCAGCCTGAACTTGTCCTCTTGATCACACGTCGACAGGTTACTGCTCCTTCCTTGTGGCATCTTTTTTCACCCTTCGGAGCCTCTTACACTTCCTCCCCCCCGGGAGTGACCGTTATCTTCCGACTCAATGTTTTTCCTTCTTCCTGCCTTGAAGACGTATTGGATTTTTCTCGCCATAACTTCGCCTGAGTAGCTTCCCTGAGCCCCATTCACTTTTTGAATTCCTCTTTTTAATTCGCCAGAAACGGGCAAGGGGACGTCCTCCGCCTTGCCCTGCTTGGTGGACTCTCGGCGTCCGGTATTGAATGTTTTTGGCCTCCTTGCAGAACCCGGCGTAGATGATTTTTCCTCAGCGAGGGTTTTGCGGTTTCTTTCCTATAGTTTCCCTTCGATCTCCAGTTCCTTCCCGCACGTTGCCAGATGTGTATTTTCATCAGCTGGGATCGCTCCCTCCGATTTGTGATTTTTTTCATCTGTTCGGCGGCCTAGATGGAACAAGATTGGACTTTCGACTTTTTTTCCCTCCTGGCCTCGGGCATGAGCCCCTCATGGCTTTCTTTCTTGGAATATCGCCCAGAGAATTTTCTCTTATAATTGAGGACCTCCCTTGACTCTTCTTTGGTTGACTTTTTTTTTGTAGAGAGAGAGATGGCGGAATTAACTTTCCCCCATTCCCTTTAGCCAATCTTCTTCACCCCGAGTTTCTTTCTTGTTGATATCCTATCGAGGTGACTGGCTTTGCTTTATTGCTAATCTTCTTTCGCGACCTAGGGTTTATTTCTACCCTCGTAGCCTTCGTTGATTTCGCTCCCTTAGCTCCTGTTACTCCGACTTCTTAGATTTTTCCCCTCCGTGCATTTCTTCTTCGGGAAGAGTCTCAGGTGCTTGAGCTTCCCCGGATTTCGGTAAGGCTCCAGGTAGTGCAGATGATCCCCCCCCTCTAAGCTTGCCGTTCTTCTCTCGATTTGTTTTTTTACATCCCTTCTTTTTGCCGGTGCGGCCATGAATTCCACGTTCTTCGTCTCTTTTTGGCGTTCACTCGCGAGACCTCTTTGGCGGCCCCCGATAGACACAGTTCTGGCGTCTGGTTTTCTGTTCTTTCTAAAAGCTTCGGCCTTTTCCCGCCTTGCTTTTTCTTTTGAGATGAGAAACGATATCCGGGCCCCCCGGTCTGACAATGGGCTTTTTTTTCCCCCCCTCCCGGGCCCCCTTTTTTTTTTTTTTTTCCTATATTTTGTTCTTCCCCGTCAAAACCCCGAAAGGAGGTGGTCCATGACACGAACCTCCTGTTCCCCTCCCTTTTCGAAATAGCTCTCCCTCTTTAATCTTTTTCCAACCAGGGATTCCAGCGGCGTGACCGCGAGTTCTGAAGGGATCTTTCGGAGCCTCTTCGCCTTTTTAGGACTCTTTCTTCCGCATTGACCTCCTTTCCCCAAAATTACATCAGATGCCCTCCAACGAAAACCCAAGAATTAATTTCCCTTTTTTCTCTTTTTGCTCCCCGAAGTTCCCTCCCTCTACAACCTCTTCTACGAAATAAACTTGCGGCGCGTTAATCATACGATTAGACCAGTCTATTTTGTGTAACCCTCCATTCAGGCTTTCCCCTCAGTAACCTTCTCTCTCCCTTCAAGAAATTGTTTCATACAGAATTGGTTTTGTAGGAGAAGGACCTTTCGATGAAGCCTTAGTTGATACACCCACGTCTGTAGGTGACAATGCGCGTGGGAGTCCCCGCGCCGAAAGGAATGTCTCCTACTCCTTCACTCCCTCTGTTGTTGATCCTCATCAAAGGTATTTTTTTCCACCGGGAGAATTTTCCCCCACGAGTCGTTTTCTCTGTCGTATAGATGTCCCCCTCTTGAATCCGGATAAGCCCCCCCCAACCCATGGTGTCCTTTTTCTCTCGCCCCTAGATTAGACCTTTCCTTGTTTTAAAGTCTCTCCCCCCTCCAGATGCTTTCTAAGAGATGATTGAGGCGAACCTTTAAGTTCCCCTCTCTCTTCCATGGTTTTCCTTTTTTTTTTTCACTCCTCCGGCTTCCTTTATTCGGTTCGTTCGCAAGGATGAATGTCGTGTCTTTTTTTCTTGCCAACCTTTCCGCGTTCCTCTCCCCCCCCCCCTGTTGCGCGCCTTTTTTTTTTTTCCCATTCCCGCAATTCCCCAGCCCCGCTGGTAAAGGAGAGGATTACGCTTTTGGACAACTAGCTTTCCCGCAGCCCTTCGAGGGCCCCCAAGATCGGGGGTACATCTGTTCCCTGAACCACATCTGTCTGTTGTGGACCTGTTCTCTCCCTCATAGTTTTTCCCTTTCCCCCCTTTCTGTAGCGGTTCCCCTTTTCCCTTGGTACGCCCCCTTTTTTCCCGCGACCCCCTTCGCCCCCGGAACTGAAAACGGACGAAGGCCAGTCCCTTTCGCAAACCGACTCTTCTCCCCCCGACTTGCGGTTTTTTCCGCTAGGTCCCTCCCCCCCCTTTCCCTAATAACTCCTTCAGGGTGCCTCCACCGAAGGCCCACAAGCAGTCTAATACGTGCTACCTCCCGCTTTCGCGGTTTTTTTTTGATTTTTTTCAATCCTTTTTTCGCCTTTTTCTATTCATGTCCCACTGGAAATTCCCCTCGACGCCACCATTTCTTCAACCCACGGATCTCCCCTCCCTAGACCCCCGAACGATCCTCCCCCCCACGAGAACCTCAAAGAGGATTGAAGGCCTATCTTCTTTCTTTGCGCATCTCATTTTGTTTTCCCAAGAAATTTTCTGGAATGCTCACCCAGCAAACGCCCCCTATTCATCTGCTCATACCGATTTTCCCCCTACCGCTGTTCGACTTCCGGCCGCATCCCCTGAACTTTTTTTTTTCCGACACTGACATTCAGCAAGCTTTCCGCGCACCCAGGACGGATAACCCCTAAGCTTTCCCAGTTTTTCGTCCTTTTTTTTCCACATTCGCGGGCTAGGCAACGCCGCCTTACAATTTGAGAGAGTCCTTTTTCCTCCGATTAGTCTGGACTCTCCTGCTCTCCCTTTTAAGGCTTTCCCCCTGCGGTCCCTGTGCGTCGTCGATTCCTATCGGCCCTGACTCGCTCCTCGGCTCTCCTGAGCAGAGAGCTTTACGATCTGGTCATTTTCCCGCCTTTCCTGAATCCCTAAAAATTATCCCCAACCGAAAGACCAGACTCTAAGCCGACGCTCCTTTTTTTCTTTCCCTTTCCTCCCCCCCTTTACCCAGGTGCTTGCGGACTCTACATGGCACTTTTTCCATTCCCATTTGGTTTCTCCCCCTTAACTCGTCCAATGATGCGGTGCTTTTCTCTAGTTCTAGCTCCTTTCAATCCCCCTTTCTGGCGCTACGAAACAGCACGGGGAAAGGTTACTTCCCTCCCCTCTCCATGTGCTATCAGCTTTCCCCGGCCCGCACGGCGTAATCATAGTAGACCCACTTTCCCCAACTTTTTCTCCGTTTTTCCCCCCAGCCTCTTTTTTTCTTTCCCTGCTTACCCGATGGGTCCATTTATTCTCCTCGGCACCTTTTTTGTGGATCTTCAGACTCTGGCCCCTTCAGGCTTTTTTCCTCCCCCCCCCCCCCCCCCCGCTCCCCTTGCATTTTCTGCATTGGCGTGCCTCGGGTCTTCTCCTGATGCGGCCCCTCGGTTACCTCCTCTGCCGATTTGTCTTTTGAACCGCTCCTTTGCTTTTTCCTTGCTCGTTGCTCCTGGTCAAGCGCAGACATACACCCTCGTTTACACCTAGTTCTCTTTTTCCACTCCCCCCGGCGCTCTCCACCGAATTCCATTCTACTGGATGTGCATTATTTTGGTTTATCTTTTCTCTGCTGTGATTTCATTCGTTTAGCCCGGTCCCTTTACGGTGCGGAAGGCTCGCTGTCAATACGCCTCACACTGGTGCGATCCGCTGCCTTATTATCCGTATTCGTTCGAGAAATCCCCTTGCTTTCTGCTCCCTGTTTTTTTTGTACCATTCACTCGCGACATAGTTCCCCATCGTGAGAGTTCCTTTTTTCTCTTTTCCCCCCGAAAACCGTCTTGTTGGCGAGGGTTTGGTCAAAAGGCTCCCTTTCAGTGGCCAGTGTACGAAGTGTGACTTTCTTAAGTGGGTATTCCCTTCGTCAATTTTTTCTTAGATGGTGGCCCCGTGGTCCGCCGTGGATGAGACGGTTCACTGTTTGTGGTTTTTGTTATCAGGCGCTATCCCCTTTCACACCCCTTTCTGACGTGTAAGTGTGTATTCCCCCGAGTTTGACGGTAGCCATGTGTCGTGATCTTCGTCGCTGACAGGCCCCCTTTCAGGCCAACACTGCATCGGATAGCACAGGGTGCCTGGAATTAGGGGGTTGTCTGCTAGGAAAGATTATCGCCGGTGTCTATCACCTACCCCGGCTGCCGCGCTCCTTGGGATTGCCTCTCCCAACCAGTTATTATTCATCTTTTCCCCCATGTTTTTTAACTGCTCTGTGCGCTGAGCCGGTCGGATTCATCATTATGAGATATAGATGAGGCACTAGTTTGA
>Ga0179593_1497968_pt1 | contig 10705 bp, 11 predicted proteins | sample CZODoug2_1_08_16_FD_185931 | JGI IMG/M metagenome (GOLD analysis project Ga0179593, IMG submission 185931) | Vadose zone soil fungal communities from Angelo Coast Range Reserve, California, USA - CZODoug2_1_08_16fungal (PacBio error correction) | ecosystem: Environmental > Terrestrial > Soil >... | reverse complement strand
CTCCCCGTTGGATTACGTCAGTTAAGGCCGGTTTTTCTCTCTTCCCCCCGTCTTCTTACCGAACTCTCGTCTCTCCCCCCCTTTCTGTTCCGAGCATTTTCGGTTTTCTCACCCTTCACAGTTGAGTGGAGTTACTTTCATCACCGTTTTCCCTCCTTTTCTTCTCGTTTTCTTTGGCTTCTTCTTCGAGTTTAGTTGTTTATGTTGGTTCTTTGTTTTTTATTTCCTTTACAGGGAGACAGTATTCAGCGAGAGTCCCCTCCAGAGTTTTCCCTTTTCTACCTCCGAACAGACCGCTCCGTTTACAGCCAAAAAGCAGATTCCCCCTGTTCATTTCAAAAGCGTCATTGCGAAGTCTATTGCTCTTTCTCCCCCTTCCCCCCGTACCCTTCTTTCCCCGATCCCATTCCCCATCTGAGTTCCTTCTAAGCCTTGATATAAAAGAAGAGGAGATCTCCACTTCCTTACTTTCTCTCTTTTTCTCGGGATGTAGTTGGGTTCCTCCCTATTGTCTCGTCCACTCATGTGATCTCTTTTTTCCTTTCTTCCCTGCACTCTCCCCACTGTGTTGACAGGTGACCTTGCAGTTAGCCCCACTCGGGTCTTGGGTTCTTCCCCCCCCTCTCGTCAGCATTTGTAAGAACTTCTTTGTCTGTCCCCACGGTGACGTCTCCTCCTTTTGGGCGTTTGTCCTTTATTGCATGGGGAGCCCGCTATTTACGTTGCTAGGCAGCCCACCCCCCCCCCCGTATATCCCCCCTTTTTTCAACCTGTTGGTCGCATTTTCCACTCGTTAGGTCGCCGGCGCGTTTCCTTTAATTTCACCGCCGGAATTTGTCTAGAGGTACGAATCCCCCCTCCCCTACCAGTTACGTGCCCCACCCCGCCCTCTATTGATACGATTCATCTCCCTGACACAAACACGCTGCGATTTTTTCCGCGTATACCTCTTTCCCAGGATTCCCAGTCCTAGCCTTTCTTTCTTCCCTTTACCCCTATCCATGTGGATGCTGATTGACGGCCTACGCTAAGCACCGTTACTGTTTTTTTTTCTTCCCCCAACACGAAACCGTTTGAGTCCCCACCCCCTTGGCCCCTTTATCACGGCTGATTGCGGACCTGGACCTGCTGAGATCAATCCTTTATCCTTGTTTCCTTTACTCTTTGTCAGTCTTACGGGACTGTCGTTGGTGGAAGCTCCTACTTCTCTATTTTTTTTCTCATTCTTTCCCTGACTATCTTATAGTTCTTCGAACCTGCCATTTTTGGCGTTAGAGCAGTCGGACTCTGCTAGTTTCCGTTCATTAAGGCCGTGTCCATCTTCCCGTTCGCGGCTTCCCCGCAACTTAAGTTGTTAGGGGTTACAATAGTCCGTTCTCTTCCCCTTTTTGAAGACCCCACCAGGTTAACGCCCACTAACCGGTGTCCCACCCTTCCTAGCTTTATGAAGCTGGCTGTTGCCTTTGTCCTTTCGTTCTCCTTCTATTTTGGTCACATTCACTTTCCCCATTCCTTCCCACTAATCTAGTTGGACAGTTCTGAGGATTTCTTCCCGCGTCATTGTCCCTGGCCTACCTCTCCCCGTTTTTACCCATTTCTTTTCACATTTTGAGTAGTTAATGACGGAGTGCCCCCTTTTAGTGGTGGCATCCACCGTTTTTTTTCTTTTCGTTTACGATATTATATTTTACTCCCGGGTTCTTTTTCGTCGCTTACGTTTAAAATTGGAGCGGGAGTTTTTGATTCCGCCCGTGGGGATCCAGGTGTCGGCCTTTTTTTGTATTCCCTGTTTTTGCGTCTCTTTTTGGCCGCGAGTGGGTCGTTTTGTCCTCCTTGCTGATGAAGAAACCGCGCCGCTTTTCTTTTGCCGTGTACTTTTGTAGTCTTTCCTATCCCCCCGGACGGTTCTAGTTGGTCTCTAAGTTTCCCGCGCTGGCCTGTGCAATTTTTGGTTGGAGATCGCTCAACCTTCCCCCTTCTTTAGCTTGACAGTGGTCCACCTCCTATTGAACGATTTCTCCGTTCCCCAGGGTTTTTCACTTGAGGTTGTTGGTTGTCAAAATATCTCGTTCGTTTCCTTTGGTTAGAGGGTCAGTGTCCTTCTGCTTTTTGTACCAAAGATATGTCGATCTTTTTTTCCACGTTTTTGTTTCCTTTGCTTTTTTTCCCTTTCTACTGTTGGGTATCATTTCGGATTTATTATTCTACCTCCAGGAATATGTACTTTTCTTTATAAATCCCCCGGTGTTTTCCCCTTTTAGTTCATTGCCCTCTTCTTGAGACGCCATCAAAAGTTTTCACGGTAGAAACCCCGTGGCTTGTCATAGGAGAGCTTTCCTTTTCTTCATAATTTGTTTTTCGTATCTATATCCCCTCGATACTACGGCTTGTTCCCTTCAACATTTTTTCCAACGTCTCTCTGGATAGCCCTTCGTGTATCCAAGATCTCTTCATTCAACTTTTGATGGTACACCCCCTCCCCTGTACAGATATTAAGGGTGTTCCTTATACAATCCCCCCGTCGGGTACCTTTTCCCTTTTTACTTCTGTCTCCTTTTGGGCAAAATTTCCCTTCAGAGTAGACACTTAGCGTTAAAAAAGTTCCTACCCTGGCCCCCTCGCCCCCCCCTTTCAACAGAAACCCGTATCCACTAATTTCTTACAACACATTCACTCCCTTGCCACGCACCCTTCCTTTACGATCGTGCACCTTTCAACGGATGGGAAACAGCCGTTTTCCCAGATATTAAGCAATTTCCGTCCTTGATGGTAGAAAGTTGTTTTTCAACTACTCTCTTATTTTCCCTGAGATCCGCCGCCGTGCGTGCTCGTAAAGGGGGTCGACTACAACTACAATTCCCACTTCCTCAGCTAGGCTTCTATGGTGTGGTTCGCAAGAGACGGTCGCTCCCCCTTTTTACATTACCAATAGTGGAACCCCAGTACGGCCGCGTTTTTTCTATACCGAATTTTCCCCCACGTCTCCAATGGTCGTCACTTCATTCCCCCTCCCCGAATTTGAATTTTGACCTCTAACGTGTTCTCCCTCTCCCCTGTCTACCCATCCCTTCGCAAGACGACTCGGTGTCGTTCGTGACCAAATAGCCACTACTCCCCCCACTTATCCGGTGGGAGGCACGCACCTCTCCATTGGTTGACACGCTTTTTATTCATGTGTATTTCCTTACATTTCAGCCTCCCACCCTACAAGTTACCAAAGAGTGCTCCAAATTTGGAAACCCGGTCCCCCTGCTTGTTCCACCCGTTCAGCGTACCTTCGCTACGTACGGGAGCCTCTTTCAACACTTCACCAGCCTAGTTTCCCCCCCCTCTCGACGAGGTGTACCCCCAAACCGGTTTTTCCCCTTTTTTCCCCTTCACGCTTTCTACTTTCCCCTTCGTTGCCGTGTTCTCGTCAGAGTTCCACCTTGACCACCAGGCATTCCATTTTCCCACAAAGAAGACAGTGGCACCTTGCCCACCTATCGTACTATCTCCCCATTGCCGAGCACCCCTTCCTCCCCGTTGGTTAGCCGCCCCCTCTCCCTTGACTCTCCAAATACACCCAGTCCAGCCCCCCCCACCTCTCTTTCGGACCCCGGCCCCCCACTCCCCCCCCCGTGGCGCACACAAACTTACCGCCCCCTCACGCCCTCCTAGTACTGTTCTTTTCCCCCCCTATTCCCTTTAGTGTTTTCCCCCCGTTTTCGGCCGAAGAAAATCACCTTTTTTCCTTATATTCTTAAAGTCAAGCCAAAGCCCGAAACGGTTCCTTTATCTGTTCGGCCAGGAGTTACCATTTCTATATAACCTGATCACCTTCGAACTGGTCCGCTGTTTAAGGGAGAGACCTCGTTCTCGAACTTCTGCTCTTCCTCCCTTTTTGCGTCTCAGGACTCTAATCGGTGCCTTACTATACCACTTCATCCTCTTCCCCCCTCGCAGGTGGACGAGCCTGCTGTTTCTCCGAGAAGCGCTTATTTCCCTAATGGCGCGTATACCTTCAAAACCGCAATGTCCACCCGTGTTTTCTTGTTGTTTTGTCAATCCTACTTTCGTAGACTGTCAGACCCAAACTCGGACATACCGCACTTCGCTCCAGGCGTACCCTTTGCCACCTGAATACCCCCCCCCGATCCAGTGTGCGTAGCTGAAGGTCTTCCAATCCCCTTCACCCCACTTTTTTCGTCTTTCTACTCTTACAAGTTCCCCACCTCCCCCCATTGAGCCCCCCACCCTCACACTATTTCCTTCGACATTTACTAAAGATGATATCACGTTTTTTACTGCTTCAGTTTCGAGTCTTGATCCTTTTCATTTTCCCCGGGCCTCTAGTTATCTCATTGACGCATTCGCTTTGGGTGGCCGCCCTTTTTCTGGAAATGTTGTTTCCATTAACCCCTTTCACGCGCACATTCTTTTTCTTTAACTTTTTCTGCCGTGTGTTCGGCTTTCACCGTGAGCCCTAGTGGACAACCAGCCAAGGATTCGGAGCCCTCCTCCCTGCCCTCGCGTGACCTCAAGCAGGAATCGCTTAACCACACCGGTGCCCAACTGACGGCCCAATCCTCCCTCCACCTTAAAACACAACCGAACTCCGGCTGCAAGAGACTCCTCGCAAGCCGGAATTATTTCCTTCTGCAAAACGCCTTTCCACGCAACCACTGCCTCGGAGCGCCCTAATCGGTCACTCTCGTTGAACCTCTCCCACCTTTTCCCCCACCTCAAGGGACGAGGAACTTGAGGACGTCCTCCCACCCCCCCCCCCACAAAACTGAGTCGGCTCCTGAATGACGGTTGCAACCTTATACCTTTCCCCCCATGACTTTTTGTCCCCAAAGCCTTCCCCTTCCCTAGAATGCCTATTTTCTTCTGTCTCCTTCACTCATTTGCCTTTCTTCTTTTACTTTTTTTTTTCTTTTTTAGTCTCTCCTGTCTCAACGAGTGGAGTCAAGGGCGTGTCTTCTTCTCTAGCTTTTCTTCTGGTCCTGTCCCTGAGCAAAATCGACCTATTCTAAACGCTTCTCCAATTCCTTATTGTGTTTTTTTCGTTTCTGGTGTGCCAAACTTCCAAGTGAGTGTCCCTCGCCTTGCGAACCCCTCCTTTAAGCTGTATTGGTTCATTCTTTTGTTCCCCCTTCCTTGGTGTCTTTTCTTTTTTTTGTGCCTGTTTGTGCCCTTCTTGTCGTCTTGTTTTTCGAGATGCGCTGAGTATTACTGGTACTAATCCTTTTCCGTTCGATTAGCCTGTTTTTTTCACAATTATTGTTAGTAGCCCCGAAGAGCCCCCGTGTCCCCGCCAAAGACCCTCTGCTTTTCCTACCACCCCATAGAGTGCCTTTGACTTCGACATGGTCCGATTGCGTTCTAAAACACTCGTACAGAGACCTAAACCCTTCGTTCTCCCTCTTGCGAAAGGAATAAGTTACTAGTCCCCCTTGACAGAGTTCTCTAGACGGGACCTCTCTCCTAGGTTGGCTCTCTTGATGGTGATTTTTTGTTCGTCTCACCCTCACACGTAGACCAGATCAACTCAGTGTTCCTCCCGTTCTCTCTTTGTTAACCTTACCATTAGACCGCTCGGCCGTGTAGTACGATATACCCCCTTTCCGTGTCAGGTAGTCCGTCGGCAGTCCGTAAAGCGTCGCAGACGTTTTTTAATGGCGCGCAATGTCACCCCCACGTTACTCCCAACAGAAGTCTGATCACTGTGTTTTTTCTGTTAGCGCCATTGTTTCCTTCCCCACCCTTTCCCCTTTGGCTACGGACGACCACACTCACCCCCTTACCCTTGGCTTGTCCCGCCAGGATTTAGTGTGACATGATTTTCACTTACCACGCTTTCCCCTGGCAAGGTATTCCCCCCCTGTGTGCTCCCTCCAGTATTGACGCTCATTTGAAGTTTTCCACACCTTTTCATCACTATCCATGCATGTCCCAGCTTGGTTCTAGACCCATTTCTCCTATCCTCCCCCAGTTCCTTCGCCTGTTCTGTCCCGCTCTTTCCTTTTTCCTTTTCAGACACGGATATTTCCTGTTTGTATTCTTCCCCCACGCCCACCCTTCGTCAGAACAGGGTCTGGCGAAGGGCATCGTTCCGCTCGACCTGCGCGCTTACAGAAGAGCGACGAAGTCGCAACCAGCGAGTCTTGGTGCCTTTTTCATTGTAGTAGTCTCCTGCCCCCCTTTGTTGTATTGTATTTTTTGTTGTTGCCCATTGCGCTAACCCCTTTCTCGCACATTTTTTTGTTCGTGCACTTTACTCTCCTTTGTCTCGGTAGTAAAAACGTCCCTGTTTTTTTTCATTGACTTCGTTTTTTTTTGGTATAGTGTTCATTTCTTATTCCATGTTGAAGTTTTTCATTCGTGTTAACCGTCTCTGTTCTCCCCACCCTTCCCCCCCTTACCTTTAGTGGGTAAATTTTCGGTTTATTTCCTTTCCGTTCACTCTAAAGGGGTCGCTGGGTCCTGTGCGCGCTTGTGATGTGATTTTCCACCACTGATTAGTACTCATGTCGCCATTCTCCCCTTTACACTTCCAATTCCCTCCCTTTTCCCCTTCAGTATACGTTTGAACCTCGTAGTGAACTTTCCTGAGTCCTGTAATATTCCGTCACCATTTTTAACCCGCCTTTTCGTTGTAGACCCCCAATTGTCGTGATGTAGTCCCCGAGTGGAATGTTTTTCTTGACCTTTTTTTCAATATGGGTTCGGCGTGGTGTGTTGTCGCGATTGATGGTCAAATATTGGTTTTTGGTATAGGGACTCAGGGTGAATTTCCCATGCTGCTCTGGAGGTTTGATACAGTATCCCTTGATCGCCCCCTTTTTTTTTGAAGTCGTAGTCTTGGTACCCAGGGTACGTAGTCGTCTTTTCCCACTTTATTTTTTTTTTTTAATCTGCGATTACTCCTTGTTTGAGCTCCTCTCTTTATGCTGTGGCCGCCTGTTCTTCTGTGCTATCACCAGACCATTTGTCCCTATTCTCCTTTTTCCTTTACTATTGACACCATACATTGCTGCGTCTCGCCCGTTGGCGACTCCAAGTCCCCCCTTTTTTTGAGGAAGAGCGTGCCCCGACCCTTTGCCCGCCTTTTCATGGATTACAGCGTGTCCCTCCGGGCGTTTGTCCCCGGCTTGATGTTGTCCCCCCACTTGATCGGCCGTTTTACCCCCTTTTCCCCCTGATTTTTGTTGTTCCTTATTTCGGAGATGGGGACACTCTCGTGTCGGCCCCCATTTCCTCCGATGGGTCTTCCTATACGGAGACGTGTCCGTTTTTGCACGGTTGTTCCGCCGACGCTATTGAGATTTCAGGTTATCGTGCCGTCACTCAATCCTCGCCGGGCAAATGTTGAAGACGTCTGTAAAAGGTTTTTTGTCTGGCCCCCCTTCACGCGCACAGACCGGAGAGGTCGCACTATTCTTGTCCTGATATCGCACTCCCCGCTTCTTCCCCCTTTTGGTCGTCTCCATTGCTTATATTCCATTATTTTCGATATCCTCTCTCTTTACCTCCTATGTTTGTATTTAGCTGCCATCCCTTCCCCTTGTGTCTCACTCCCCACTGAAACGGATCCCTTCTTTCCACTCTTTACAGAGCATGGGTCCTGCCCACTCGCGTTGAGTCACGATCTCCCTACCCCAACAAGATATCCTTGTGACGTCGCTCCCTCCACACACGAACTTCACTGTACGTCAGTTTTAGCTTTCTAACACGAAGCGGTTTTACCTTTACCCCCGGTTTTTACGTTTGATTTTGATCCGGAAATGCTCCCCCCCCCGATCCGAAATGGTCCCTTGCCAGGGAACACCTACATTCCAGGACTACCAGGGCGTCCGTACACATCCCCTTCAATGCTCCCTAGCATGCTCAACATCGTTTTCAGTAGCTCGTTGTCTAAGCTCTAATATTACCGTAGCGGGTGGCCAATTTGTGAACAGGCTTGCTGTTAAATCCATTCAGTCCAACCATAATCGGCGGTTTATGCGTCCCCCCAGAGTATGTTTGCTGAACGTGTCTATCTATTCCGTGGCACGCTGCTACCAGTGACTAGGTCACCTCCGGAGTCCCCAATTGTCTCCCCCCTTTTGGTCTCCTACGCTAACTCTACTACCCGGCCAGGACCCCCCAAGACCGGCGCGCACTTTGGTTTCGTCATCGCTTTCTTTGACTTCGCCATTCTTTTCCCTTGGACTCCCACCCCTGTTTCACCCAGGACTCGCACTGCCTTTTTCTCCTCATTCTCCTGTACAACCGTTCCCCTGTCAATGGTTCTATACTTCCTCCCCCTCCTTTGCCCATACAAGTGTTGAACTTACTGTCAGCTATTTTGTTTTGTCGTTCCGGCGTCCTAAGATAGTAGACCACCGACTGCCTCTTTTACCCGCTAAATATTCTAACCAACCCTTTTAACTTGTATGGCATCCATTAAAGTTTTTTACCCCCTTCTGACAACTACGTTTAACTTCCATTTCCGTACTTTCACTTTTTCCCCTATGACACAGCGTGAGCCGGGGTTCTTGTTCCAATGTCTTCCGTTGCAGTGTACTCTACCCTGTGAATCGGTTCTCAACCTTAGCAGATTAGGCGGCCGCCCGCTTTCCCCCACCAGGCTTGCCGCGGTATTGCTCTATCAGACGGCGAGCCCCACTGGCAAAGTTCCCGACCAGCTTCGACCCTATTTACTCTCGCTTGTTCGCACACCATGTTCCTAGTGAATTTTTTCCTTCCTGGGTCCTTTACAGTTCCTCTTCCCATTTTGGTATGTACTAACCCCTCCCCATTCTCTGTGGGTTTTTATGTCCCCCTCCTGACGTGCAACCTATTTGATACGACGAGTCACCCGGCACACTTACAGAGAACTTCCCACCACATGCTATACTATTGTTGACCTACTCGCATGAAGCCTTGCACCGCGGGTTTTTTCCAGAGCACGAGAGTGCCCCCGGGTTTCTGAATACCCTCTCCTTCTACGTAACCGTTTACAATAGCAGTCATAACCTAACCGTAACGCGCTCCAGTCAGTTTGTTTTTTTTCCGCTGGGACTTCCCCTCCGACAGACGCCTGCTTATAGCGGTACATTTTTACCAACGAGCACCGGCATTTGCATCCTAGGTATTTGTCCCATTCCGCCCCCTTATATCAGTTTTCTTGGAAACACGGTTACCGCCTTGGTTCTCATCCTCCGCCGGTTTTTACGGAGGACCTGCAAGAGTACCCAAATCCCAGTATCCGCCCCCCCTTCTTTTCGTTCGCCCGGGTTTCTCCATGCTAGTTTGCCACCACCCTGTCCCCTAAACCGTGTGTCTCCTTCGAAGTTGCTTCGTTTTCCTTTTTTCCTCCCTATGCTCTATAAACAGTATCACCTCGCACTTTTCTCGATTAGTCCTTGGGAGTCCGGTGACTGTCCTCAGTCCTGAGTAGTCTCGTTCCTGTGTCTTATCCACTGATATTGTTGTATCCACCTGGATATTTTCGGATCCAAGTCGTCCTCCCATCGCCCTCTCTCGCTTGGCACAGTGCCCCCTGTTGTACCCCCTCTTATTTTGTTGAGTTGGGTGGTGAGGGTGGTCCGGAATCGATGACCTGGACAGGTTTTATTTTCACCTCCCTTTCGCTTTTTCCGTTTGCAAGAACGACAAGTCTCTCGTGTCTTTGGTTCTTGCACATACCAACGCGGGCCTTCTGGTCTGTTGCCATTTTAGGAAGATGTTCCCTTTTGTGCCCATCTAAAAGTACATATAACATCCAGGGGATTGGGGCCATGTTTTCTCAACCCCACGACACGGCGCCGCCGCCCGTGCTCGCGACCTGGGTCTTTATCGTCTGGTGCGTAAGTCAGTTCGGCCTAAAAAATTACTGTCAATTCCTCTATAATAATTGGGCTTTCTCCGTTCGGTGGATCCTTCGTCCTAGCCCTGTTCCTTATCTTCTTTTTCCCTTACTCCTTTGGCGATCTTTTGGATAGTTCACCCTCGACTTCGTGACATTCGTTTTATAGTGTCCCTTTTGTGCGGAACGTCTCTGTTGTTTTTCCTTTTTTTTTTTTTTTGACGGCCCCTGGCCCGTAGCGACCCATCCTCCGTCTCGAGTCCTCGTAGAAAATCGTTCCCATTCCGTCAGAAGAACCGGTACCAAAGCCTAGCCTTCAATGCAAACCAATTTTATTTAGCGCGAAACTCCGGCAAAAGCCTTCGGCATAAACAACATTCGCTTTATCGTAGGAGCGTGCACCCTACCGCGGTACACCAGAAACGAAAAGACATTCAAGGAGCCCATTCCCAGAGCTACGGGATGGAAACCCCATGCTTGGTCTCCTATGGGAAAGGCCAGGGGACCCCAGTCCGATTTGAAGGGATGAACACCCCCCACCTGGCAAGCCCCGCCTGGTAACTACTGCAGACGAGAGAATAGAACGGGAGTTTACGCGGAGACGGGGCCGCGCGGAAGACACCTGCCTCCACCCCCGATCACCCACAATGGGAGGCCACTAGTCCAGAGGGGTGACCCACGCTGAAGAATGTTCCACTCCCGCGAATCCAACAAAAGACCCAGCCACCCACTTCCCCTTTCCGCGGGCCTGCTAGTGTGGGGACCCCGTTCGCCAGAGAGATGGGTGCACCGGAGAGTACGTTAGTTTACTACAAGTCGGAGCGGGCCTAAACCAAACTCTTGACATGGCTTCTGCTGTTTGTACCCCTG
>Ga0179593_1489975_pt1 | contig 10705 bp, 21 predicted proteins | sample CZODoug2_1_08_16_FD_185931 | JGI IMG/M metagenome (GOLD analysis project Ga0179593, IMG submission 185931) | Vadose zone soil fungal communities from Angelo Coast Range Reserve, California, USA - CZODoug2_1_08_16fungal (PacBio error correction) | ecosystem: Environmental > Terrestrial > Soil >... | reverse complement strand
CTGATCGCATTTAGTTTGCAAATTCTTGCCGGTGTCCGGTCTTTTTCTTTCGCCAGTTTTCTTTCCCTCCTTTTCCAAGTTTTCACCCCGAAAGATTTCGGCCCCTCTTTCCTCGTTGTATCCTTCGTTTTCCTACCCACCCTTATAAAGTGCAACACTAACCGGTTTGACACCCAGGACACCCCCCCCCCCCGCGCCGTGAGCCAAGTTGTGAATGTTCTTTCCCCCCCCCCCCCAAAACTTGATCCGTTTCCCCACAACAGCGTCCGCTCCCTGAGAATTTAAACTTGGGAGGTGGTGGGTTTTTTTGTCCACACCCACTCAAGAAACCAGAGTTTCGGTGGTAACTGAGTTTTTTGATTGTTAGATGTTTTTTTTCCGTCACCCTTTTAGTAAATACCTTCATCCACCTGGACTCCCACCACCTCCTGGTCCACCCACATCACGGCCCCCCAACAAAGTTTTAACTTCCCTGGCTCTTCCCAATGCCCCCAACGTGCCAAGGAACCAGTGCAAAACATTGGAAAACTTTCCAAGCGAGCGCAGCCTCGCCCCCCCCCCCAACCAAGGAACCCTGTGAGTCCGTTGAAACAACCGGACCAGTCGAAATAAAGATCCCCAAAGGCAACCCTCCCAAAAAACTCGGCTTCTTGTTTTCTTTTTCCAATTTGCTTTCTTCTGATTTCACCTTCGTTTTCCATTTGTAGGAATTTCCCTCCTTCCTGAATTGTGTAAAGGTTCGTTGTTTGACCCCCTTCCTCAGGTGCACCCGTACTTGCCCCCCCCTGCCCCCCTTGATTTAGTTTCGTTTTTTTTTTTTGAGTAGTCACCCTTCCTTAGCCAACATTTCTTAATTTTCATTTGAGGGTATACCCCTTTGGATTCCCAGTTTTGATTTTTTTCCTTTTTTGCTAAACGAAGTGTCCTGTAGCGTTCTAGACCGTTGTTTCGTTTTGCCGTTCTCTCCGGTTTGTGTTGGAACCAAGTTGCTGTCACGCCCAACCCCACCCTTTGACCCCCCCTTGTGCACTGTTTTTTTTTCTGAAGTAGTTCCTTGTTTTTCTAACCAATGGCCCCTCTTTTCGTTGTCAACGCTTGTCTCAGTTCCTCTGGTTTCTCTGGGATTTGCGACCTCTTCTTGACCTACTCCCCTCTCGGTACCCGCTGCGCCAGACGTGTTTTACCCCCCGACTTGGGTTTTCTTTTCTCGGCCTTGCTCACCGGGTTCTCCTTGCGACCCTTTCAGAATCCCCTCCTGACTCTGTTTTGTTCTTGACCCACTGTGCATTTCAACTGCCCAAGCACTCCCCTGCGTGGACCTTTTCAACAGTGCCCCACCGATTCACTTGTGTCGTTGAGTGTCCCCCCCCCCCGAGTTTTTTCAAAGAGAGTTTTCCCACGCGCCCCTTTCTTTTCGTCTTCGGCTAGAATCGTTTTTCCTTCCGGCGTTGCATGCACGAATACAAGCCCCCCCCAACAGGATGTTTTTTTTTTTGTTTTCGTGTTTATCCTTTGGTCTCGCCCCACACCCAGTTTTCTCCCTTCTGTGTTTCAACCGCTTTCCGTTTCTCGAGGTATTAGGTGTTTTTTTTTTAGTCATCTTTTCTTTCTTTTCTTCAAGCAGTTTTTTTTTGCCCTCCACACACCTGCTGTTCATTTTTCTTTCCCGCTTCAAGTCTTGTTGGCAACAATTGCTATCTCTTTCCACCGACTGGTCCCTTTCCCACAGATCCCTTTCTAAAGAGTGGCTTTCTCTGTCCCTTTACCCCTTCTTTCTTCCCTCGCACCCCTTTGACCCGGTCTACATCCCTCCCCTAATCTTTGTTGGTCTTCTTTGCTCCTCTTCGGAAACTCGTGGTGCCCCTCGTCCAGGCCATCTTCCCTTCTGGATGATCCCTTGGGCCTGCCTTTGTTTTCGCATGCGGAACCTTCCGTTCACCGCTCTTTTTTCCCCTTTCTGTCCCCCCCCCCCAAGCCGCGATTTAGATTTTGATTCTGCTGTTTTCTTTTCTCCTCGGTTTTTTCATTCAACCACGAACAGGACGTTCCCTCTTTTCCGGGGCTGGTGCAAGGTATGTCCCCTTCTTGTGCCGAATTTTTTTGTCACGGGCCGGTCATTGTTGCGGTCGTTTTTCCTCTTTGGCTATGCCCCTCATGTCTTGGGTCCTTTTGTCCTTTTTCCTTACGAAAAAAGTCGGCTCCCCGGTACCCTTTTTCTGACTGTTCTCTCGCACGTTCGCTTCTTCTGGTCTTTTTTCCGAGGTGCCCAAAAAACCACCAAAAGGTCTTGCATACTTTTTTGCCGATTCCCCCTTCCCAAATCCCTTCCCGAGCCACGGGCGTGGCTTTCCAACCAGTAATGGTTATGGTCCCATAATTCCCTCACTTCCGGAGAGTTGTTCTTTCCCCTTGCGTCCCACCTCTACACAGTTTTTCTGGTCTCCTTTTTCGGAAAGTAGGTCTCCCTCATTCCCTGAACCTCCCATGGTTTCTCACTTCCATTCGTCTGTCTTTTTTCCCTTTCTTTGGGGTGTCCCCTTCCTTTTTTTACGTGAGTCCCTTAGTTGGTGGTTCCTTCTGTGTTTGGGGTTTTTTCTTTTCTATTCGATGTTACTTCCGGTGAACGTCCCCTCTGTCCTCCACACATGGATTCAGTGAGTTTTTTTATAGAGAAACCCTTTTCGTGCCCCTTTTGAGTGTTTTCTACCAACCCCTTTTCTTCCTTTTTCCACGTTTTTTTTGTTGGATCCTCTCTCATCTCTTTTTTTCTTACTCCCACTATTTTGTTGTCCTCATTTCTTCCCCCAAACCTCCCAATTTCCATTTTTTAATTTAAGTCTTTGGACGTTTTCCCCCTTGATCCGATATTTGCAAAGATTCAACCCACATTGTCTGACAAACCCCCCAACCCTTTCCAAAACCCCCCAGCGAATGTTGCGGTTGTCCCCACAAATCGTTTCCCCCCAACCCTTTTTTCAAATACCTCCTGGCTTTTTTTTTTTTTTCTTGCTGAACTTCTTTTCCCGACGTTTTTCCCCCGGCGACCACCATTTGTATCCTTACTTGTGGCCGTTTTTTGTTTTTTCTGTACCCTCAAGGCCTCTCGGCCTTTCGTACTTTTCCGTAGTTACCGTTTGCTTGTTTACCAGCCCTGGATTTTCTCGCTTTGTTCGATTTTAAATTCGTTCCGTCGGCCGGTCTCCCCCTATTTTGGCTTGCCTAGGGCCCCCGCTTTCCTTTTTTTACACAACCGGGTGAGATTAGTCCGTTCCCCCTTTTTTGTATCTACTTTTTCTGGTCATGTCATCTGGCACCTGGACCCACAACAGCCTCAGCTCGCATCGAATGTATTTTCATCCAAACAATTGTCCCGTTTCCACCTTTCGTAGCGTCGCCCTCCTTGCAGCCCCCTCTATGCCTTCTCTTTCGTCTTTAAGTTCATGGCCACCCTCATCTTTCCCAATTTCTCCCACGTACCGTCCCCCTCTCCATCTCTTCGCGTTTTTTGATTGAGGGTTTGTGAACTTCCTTGGAGGCTCTCGCGACGGATTTTGTCCTCGTCCACCCATGAGGCGTGAGGCGTCCTCTTCTTACTCCTTTCACCCCCCCTGGGCCTTCTTTTGGAACCGCGAGCTCTTTTACGATTACCTCCCTATGTCCACTCCCACCCCAGTGGGAACAAAGCTGATGTTTCAGTGTCTTTTCTCCTTGACATGTGCGCGTGAGAAAATCCCTGGGTGGGCGGCATTCACCCTCCAGCCCGACCACCCGGCCTCTGTGGTCCAACACGTAGGCCTTTCCTGTGTATTTTGGCCGCTTGCGCATTTCACACGCCTTTCCTGCCTACCCGGTTGTGGGCTGCTTCCTCGAAACAAAAACTTCAGTCCTCTTCGTCCCCCCCAGAGCTCGCGGTGTTAATCGGTTTTTTTTTCCCCCCACATTTCCTTTTTTTTCTTTTTCTTCTACCTGCGCCCCACCCCTGCGGTTTTCTTCGCAGCGCCAGTCCTCCACATCTTTGGCTCCAGGACGTTGCGGGCGCGTTAAACCTTTTTTCTTTCTCGCTCCCACCCCTTTTTTTACTTTCTTTTCCTGGCTTTTTCTTTTTAGGGATTTTTTACGTTCACCACTTTTTTTTTTTTCTTTCCAATGTCAGTTTCTTTTTATTTCTCTCTTCTATTTCTTACCCTTTGTTTTTTTCAGGAGCCGTACCCTCGTAAACCCCGTTCTTTCTGTCCCGCCTTTCCACTCCCTGGTACTTCCCGAGTCCCGGTCTCCCCCTCCTAGAAAACTCTGACACGGGATGTGCCTGTTCTCTACTCTTTTTTTGATCACCCCTTTTCACACTTATTCATTCTTGTGGTTTCTGCGCTCTGTCCCCCACCCCTGTTGGTCGGCCCCCCTGTCCCAAACACTTTGTAGCCCCTCTCCCCCTCAATTCTTTTTTTTTTCCCGCCAACCACCAATCCCACTTGACTTAAAGTTTGGGTCTGAAACTGTTTTGACCTTACTTCACTTTTTCCTCCCATGTCTTTATAATCAACCACCCCACCCTCAACTCAAATTATTTTGGCCCCTGCTGTTTTACCCGTGACCTTTTTTATAGCCTCCCCCCCCCAGCCTTTTCGTTTCCCCTGAAGTGGTCCATTTTTCTTTTTTTTTCCCCTGGGGAAACCTCTTTGACGTCCTGTCCTCCACGTCCCTTTTACCAGCACCATAGTCCGCTGTCTGCATTTCAGCTGTTGGAGGTTGTTTTGCAGTGTACCTCCTTTTCTGGCTTTTTTTTGCGTGGTTCGGATCGTCCGCTTAATTTTTTTTGGCCGGTGTGTGATTTTTCGGTGCTTGTGGTATGATCAACTCTGAACCTTCAGTTTCCCTTTTTGTCGTGGCTCACAGGTTTAGTTTTGTTTCGTGCCGTTCTTTCCTAGGTTTCCACCATGCCTGGACCCACCACCCCATTGACCTCCTACACGTCAAGACTGAGATTACTCAACTTCCCCCCCTTTTTTTTTCCTGCTCTGCCCTCCCCCGTTGTCCGTTTTCTTTCTCTTTTTTTCTTCTTTTCTGTGTCTTTTTTTCTTTCCTGACATTTCAACAACTTTTCTTTCGTTTGTCGTGATTTGTGTGGGGTGTCTTGTCTTCTTTTTTTTTTTTTATTTACTCCTTTTTTTCCTTCCCCCCCGATTCTGCAACGGCTTGCTCTCCCGCAACCCACATCCCCCCCCCCCCCTTTTTGTTTTTTCTTCCTTTTTTGATTTGTTACGCTGGCGAAGACCAATTCCGGTTCACTTCTCCCTCTGATTCGATTACGGTTGGTCTTCCAAAACCCCTCTCTTTTCTTGCCCCTCCTCCCCTTTTGTTGTTTTGTTTCGATCTCTTTTATCCAAACGTCTTTCTCTGTTCTTGTACACTTTCCGTTTTCGTAAAATTGGCTGCCGCAGTCCTTTTTTTATTCCCCCAGTCACCTCATCCCTTCCTTTTTTGATCTGGTAGCTTTGTTGCACAATGTATGTTTGCCCACCCATATCCTTCAAGAAACACACGTGAATCAATTTCTGGCACTCCCCCCCACCCCCTTTTCGACAGTCTTGGAAAGGTGTTTTTTAGGCAAGACAACACCCAAAAAAAACACCCCGGGAGAGAAACCCCAGTTCCTCTCCTTTTTCCCCCGTTTTCTTCCCCGGATTTTTTTAATTTTTTGCGTGGGTCTGGGGGTGTCACCCAAGCTGATTTGTGTGACCCACCCTTCTGTTGATCTTCTGTCTTTTTACCCCCCTTTCATTGTCCCTTATGAACCCCGAACGGCGCCAACTAACGTTTTTCAGCCCCCCCCACGCCCACACAAAGTTCACGGCTTCGAACGACATTCCCCCCGACTCCAAATCACAACTGACCACAATCTTCTCTATCTTCTCCCCCTCCCCCCCCAAACCAGTCAAACGTGTTGAGTCTTGTGCCACCACAACCTCTCCACCCACCATTTTTGACCTTGAATCTTTCTTTTTGCTGGTACCCTTGCTTTGCTTGCATTTTGTGTGACCGTTCACCTTCGTTTTTTTCCCCCAAGGGGTATCATTCCCTCCTTTTTTTCCCATTCCTCGTTTTCGAATTCGGGTGCCTCTTCTGATAAATAAACGTCCCATTAACCGTGCGCCAAGGATTTTTCTTTGTTCTTGTGTGTTTTTTCGCTCCCATTAAACTTTCGCCCAAATTGATTTCCCTTTTAGGTGTCTTGATCCGTTTGATTGCTGTTTTTTTTCTATTCCTCTCGAAGTGCCCCTCAGTTTGTAGACAGTTGTTTGTGTTTGTTGTGGCTGATTTCTCTCTGGCCTTGTTCCCTTTTCCGGAATTTTTCCTCCGGTGGGTCACCCAAGCGCCAAGCAAACCAACCCCCCACATTCCTGGCGGGAAGTGCCTTGTTTTTCTATCATTTCTTCTGATCAAATGTATTTCCTTTTTTTCCAGTGGGTTTTTTTCCTTCTTTGGTTTTTTCTTCTTTCGGTGGGCATTCCCCGGTGAAATTGCTGCGAAATGGTTCGTGTGGTGGACCGATTTTTTTTTTCGGTTTTTTTTTGCTCCGTTCCTTGCTTCCCCCCTTGCTCTTCTTTCCAGGATAATCCCATCCCCACTGCCCCTGGGAGTCCCTCCATTAATTTCCCCTTTTGTAACTCCTTCCCCCGAGGGCCCGACGGGAAAAAAACACTTTTGTCCCGCCCCTGCTGGTTTTCTAGCCTGGTGATGATGCGGTTTTTTTCACGTTTTTTGGCCCCTTCTTTTGCTGTTCTTTTTCCCCGTCCTCCTCATTTTTTTTCTCCTTACTAGCTTTCAGACCTCCCCCTCTGTTGTTTTCCGATGGTTTTTATACATTTTCCTCGCCCCCCCCAGAGCTTTTGTGGTTAAACCGCTTTCTTCTTCTCACTGTCTTGTTTTCCGGTTTGCATGTTTGTTCTCTTTGTCTGGGAGTTTTCTTGCACTCCGTGTTGAACAGGCAACCCCACGTTGGGAGTTCGGTAAAAACTTTTGTCCCCCCCCTCTAGTTGTTCCTGACTGTTTTAAGATTGTTCCTTCTTTCTTAGACCCAGTTGAGGACGCCTTTTTGTTTCCCCCCGTTTTTCAATAGCAACCTTGAGCAATTCGAAAATCCTTTTGGACCAACAAAATGGTTACCATTTCCCATAGCTGGGTCTTTTTTGAATCCTCTTAGAATCATTATTTTTCGCGGCTACCTTGCCTCGGCACAGGTTGCTCTCCAGCCTTTAGAACTAGGTCCTTTTTTTTTCTGATCCCCTTTACCAATTGCCCCCCAGTCGTGCTGATCTTTTCCAAACCGAATAAAAACCCTCCCAAGCCTCCCCGTATAACTTTCTCCCTTACTTGCACTGCCCTCTCTTAAGGTTGCCCCCATCTTCATTGAACTCACCCGCATTTGAACTTCTCTGGTGCGCCACTGATGGTTTTCGGAACCTCCCTTTGTTACTTGTTTTTTTTTTTAGGACTGAGATCCTAGATGTTATCGCTTCCCCCCCCCCCCCCCCGCTTGCTTTCAACCTGCTCTTCCCACGCCCCCCCTTTTCACTTTTCCTCCACACCAAAAAGTTGAGATACCTTTTTTCAAAGTCCCTAGGATTTTTTCTTTCTTGCCCCCAACTGGTTGTGGCGTCTTTCCGTGTTTTTTTTCCGATGTTGCAATTTGCTTTATCCCTGGCTTCCGTCTTTTCTTTTCATAACAAATACTTCCGCATGGAGTTGTCCCACCCCTGCCCCCCGGAGGGGTTGCTTTTTTACGCCAACCCGTGCTCCGACTTTCCCTATTTTCTTTTTGCGCCAAGAAGGTCCCCCCTTTCTTTCATTTTCTCTTCCGTTGCCGAGTCGACCGATTTCTCAGCAGGCAAACGGGTTCGAACCCCCTTCGTTTTCTTCCTTTGGGCCCTTCCTTTTGACCCGCGGACACAATCGCTTGTTGATTTTTTGATTGGTGGCCCTTTTTTGTTGTTGTTGTCGTTTATCTTTTGCCCCTAGCTTGTTTCTCCTTTTGTTGAATTTTCCACTCTGACTTACCCCCCCCCTCTTTAGTGAGTTTTCGCCGGTGGCCCCCCCCTCCCCACGTCCCGAAACCCAACTCGTTTTATACAAAATATCCCTTTTTTTCCCCTTTTTCCCCCTCCTCCTTTTTTTTTTTTTTTGATCCTAGATATTTTTATTCAACACTCTTTTTCAGCGATTTTCTCATCCTTAACCTCAATACTACTGTTTTTTCTTCAGGGATTTTTTTTTTTTTTACACCGTCCCACCCTGTTGATTCCCATATACCCTAAGATCCACCGTCCCAAAACCCCCCCCCCCGTTCCCCCAATACCGGAGAACCCTTCTTATGCGCGTCCCCCCCACATTTTTTTTTTTTCCCACCCTTGAAATCACTGCAGGGATTTTTCCCCTGTCCTTTCTGCCACTCATTTCTACGGACGTTGAAAATTTGAGAATTGACTGTTTTTCTTTAGCGGTTGGTCGCCCAGATAGTCCCTTCGCGCCGTTGGTTATGGTTTTTTTCAAAAGGTTTTTTTCTGGTGTGAACTGCTCCCCTTGCTTTATCGTTATTGTTCGGAGGTTCCTCCTGTCCCCGTGGTCTCGGCCTTTGTTTTTTTAAAAACTTTTTTACCGGTCCGTCACCACCCTGTGCGACGATCTCGCTGACTCTTTCTTTTTCTGCACCTTTTTTTTTTGCGTTTCTTGCAACGTGAATCCTACGCCCCCTCACCCACCCTGGAGACCAACGCCCCATCTCTCTGATTACCCTCGAAAAGGCCTCTCTCAGAACCCCAATGACCGTCACCCCAGTTGTTGTGATCCCGAAATCATTGAAGCACGATGATTTTTTTTGTTCTATTTGCCTTTCAATTTTCCCAAACATTATGTGGCTCACGTAACGCCTCCATATTTCTCCTCTATTCGTTTGTTCGTCTGGATGTGTGGTTATTTTGTCACAGATCTGCCCGGAAGGCGGTTGGGCCTTCTCCCCCCCCCTGTTTTCTGTCCGTCAGTACGCGCTTCCCCTGTCCTTTGCGCTGTGCCACCTGCGGTGTCTGACCCCTAGTTTCTTTTTTCCCCCCAATTACACCGTTGATGGATGTTCTCTCCCCCTTTTGTCCCCGGTTGAGAGGAGAACTTCTGGGGGTCCACGACGCATGAGGACTTCCCTTTTTTCCGGAAAGAGGCTTCCGTTGGTTGTCTTGAGCGCCAATGAAGTTACCTCTCCCCCCTCTTTTTTCTGTCTCCATTTTCCACAACTTCATTACAGCTCGCACCAAAATCCAAGAGACCCCTTTTTTTTCCTTTGGTTCAAGAATATGTTTTTTTCAACCCCCCCTCTCTTTTTTCTCCAACCCAACGGATTGACGACCACCCCTCCTTTTTTTTTTTTTTATTCAATTCTCTTTTGCCACCGAAACACATTTTTTTCTTTTCTTCGCTAACACCATCGAATGAAGGTTTTTCTTTTTCAACCGGCTCCGCCCCAACAGTTTCCCTTTCCTTTTACTTGTTTTTTATGCTTTCTGTTTTTTCTTAACTTGTCTTCCCATGTCAGTGAAGGTAGTGTTCCCTCGCCTCGCATCATCCCCCCCTTTCTCAATGTTCCGGAGCCTACCCCACCCCTTTTTTCCACAACTTCTGGCCGGCAGTTGCTCCTCTCGGAATCCTTATACTTTGGCGCAACAAGCTCGACCCCCTCTGTCTTGAGCATTTCTCCTTCTTAGTTTTGCGACCCACGGCACCTCCCTTCGCCCCAAAGTCCCGTTTTTTTTTTTCTTTTTCCGCTGCCCCCCCTGCTGCTCCGGACCCCCCCGAACCAAAGGCGAGACAACTTCCTCCCCGTCCCTTTCTGCCCCCAAAACCACAATCCCTTTCATGTTGACCCCTCATTCAACTTCACTTTTTGCGAATGCGTCTTTCTCTAACCACACAACCCCCGCAAGAAATCTCCTTTTTTAGCTGGTATCCCTTCATTTCTTCTTTTTTGCTTCAACCGCTTCCCGGGCTTCTTCCGTTGGCCAAAATTCTCCCTGGTCCCCCACACGCGTTTTTGCAAAGTATGTCAGTACGGCCTTTACCATCACCCCAACTTTTTCTTTGAGGGCATTCGATTGGTTTCTATTGTAACGGTGTCCCTTCCTTTTTCAGTTTTTTTTTTGGTAGGGTTTTGAATCGAATCGTATTTTTTCCTGTTGTTGCATTGCTGCGTTGGCCCCTTTTTGGTTTCCGTTCTCCCCCGACCCGTTGACCCCCTTTTTTGGCTGTGCCCCTGTTCTTCTGTTTGCCTGTTCTTTTCCTTCTTTTGACACAGACCGTGAACACAAGGAACGCCAAATTTAACCCATCTGTCACCTCTCCCCGCTTTTTTCAATCCCCCCCACCAACTTTTATCTTTTTTCTGGTTAAAACTGTGAAATCAGTTGTTTTTTTATTTCTATAAAATGTGGTTTGCGGGTTCTGCTAACCCTTCCCTTGCTCACTTTTCTAAGTGTTGCTTTGTTGTTTGTTGGGAATAATGTTTGTGAGTTTTCTTTATCTGGTAGGTTTCCACTCTTTTTCACCCCTGCCCTACCGACTTCCCCGCCACCCCTGGTTTCCCTTTGAGTTTCGGACCCAAGCTGCGATTCCAAATACGACCCTTTGAAAGTTTACCATCCCCGCTACGTTTTTATTACCCCTT
>Ga0179593_1374108_pt1 | contig 10705 bp, 15 predicted proteins | sample CZODoug2_1_08_16_FD_185931 | JGI IMG/M metagenome (GOLD analysis project Ga0179593, IMG submission 185931) | Vadose zone soil fungal communities from Angelo Coast Range Reserve, California, USA - CZODoug2_1_08_16fungal (PacBio error correction) | ecosystem: Environmental > Terrestrial > Soil >... | reverse complement strand
GTGTTGCTTCTCAGCCCCCCCAACCTCAAGGATGAAGCCTTTTTTCCTGGACACTTCCCGCATCCTTTTTTAGTAGACATAGCACTATGGTGTCAGGACCCCCCTCTTATTCCATCCCAGACTTTTCCCTTCTTCACGACGTTTCTGTCCTGATGAAAGCAATTCTTGTTTACGCAGTCCTTCGGCGTTCGCACGGCCAGTCGTATGCGTCGCTTTTAAAAACCACTCCCCATTTCCTTTGGACTCTATGGTCCCCCATCCCCCCAAATTTTAAGTAGGTGTGGGTATACTTCGATACCTCAGTGTGCAAAAAAGCTGTTTTATGGACTTTCTTAGGCCCCATTACGGTTGCCCAGGAGACGTTCCCTTAGTTCTCTGAACCTTTTTTTCATTTTTTTCACAATTTAACACAGATCCAAATGTAAAACTAAGAAGACCTTTAGGCCAGGTCGAATGTTTATTTTTTTATCCCTTCTTTCTTCTCTCCGCCTTCTGTCTCTCTTCCCCCTTGCTCCCTACTTCCTATCTAAAAGATTTTACTCCCCCTATTGACCTCCTTTTGAAGAACGGTCTTCCTTCTTCTTCTTCGCATCTTTTCTCCAAGTATTTAGACAAGAGTTCCATTCTCTCAATCAGTAGACAAGATAACATCACTCAGGTGGCTGGTTAGCCGGTCTTTCCTCTTCTGGGCCTCTTAGAATCGTCTCGGCTTCGAGGTTTTCCCATCGTATCTCCCAATTTCTTGCAATGGTTTCACCAAGGGCCTTTTTCCGCCACCGTCTAGTCTTGTTAGTTTCTTGCTCCCCGCCCCCCCTTTTCTTTACTTGCACATTGTTGTTCTTTTTGCTCTATCCCTTCCGTATTCGTTCCGAGGTAAGGTATTTTGAGGGTAGAACTGTCGAAGGACAACACTGGAGAGACTCCTTTCTTCCACGCACCCAGGGTGCTATTGCCTCTCACACGTCCGTCCGTTGTTTTCCCGACCCTGCCTTTATCATTTTTTTTTAATTTTAAAGGTGTTCCTAGTGGTGACCAGGCCCCTCCAACTTTCCGGCATTTTTTTGACAATTTCACCCGTCCTGTCCACACTTTCCTTTCTCTTTTCACGTTTTAAATCTGAAAATAACTCTGCACGCCTCCCTGGAAAATTTACTTTCCACCATACTTCGTGTGAGAATCCCCTCCCCAAAATCCCTCCCTTAATTGGGCGCTGACTCCCCCCCTTCCTCTTCCCCCCTTAACCCTTTTCCGCAGTCTGAAGGGTGATTTATTTCGGCCAAGCTGTCGAGCCCCCCTTGAGGCCTCTTTGAATAAGGTTTCCGCCTTACCCCATCAACTGTACCGATTGCGCCTCTTCTGATATTTCTCTTGCTCCCGGACCTTCTTTCTTCCTCAGTAACCTTTCCAGGCGTTTGAGAAAAAAGAGTCTAACAAAGTTTCCGGCCTAAAATGAACACTCCCCCCCCGTGCTTTTCCTTCCATTCATTTCACCGTTCACTTCTCACACACATTCCCCTCCCTTTCGATTCTATATTTTTTCCCCCCCCCCGTTGTTCTCCTATTCCCTAGTTATCAAAATCGTTTCGTTAGCTTACCCTAAAGTGACTTGACCCACATGTCTAGGCTCGCGGTTAGTCCCTTCATTCCTCCTCCCGTGGATTGTCCTCCCGCGGCCAAGTGTGTTTTCACTTTCCATCCGACTTTTGACTCTTTTAAAAAGAAACAGACTTCGGCTCCTACCCTGTGTAGTTTCATTCACGGCGAATTCCTGCCTCGCTGTATATTTATTTCTAGAACCATAACTACACTGATTTTCTTTCTTTCTTCTTTTGCGATTTATTTTTGATTTTGTGCCCGGGACTAGGTGTCATGCCACTTCGGTGACTAGCTTCCAACAAAGTTCAGCTTTACTGCTGTTTGTCAAATTTTACTCCCTCTCAGCAGAGTTCCTTCTCCCCCCCAATGGAACATTTCTCTCCCCCCCTAAACGCGGCCCTGAAAAACATGCTTTCTTTTAACCATTCCCACCCCCTTAGATACCCCAGTCTTTGGTTACACTCTCTCATGGGCCCCGTTCCCCCCATCGTTTGCCTCCCCATCCACCCTTTTTCTTAAGTGTAGTGAATACTAGTCCCGGTCCGCCCCCCAATAACGGCCCGCTCTCGCTTTCACCCCCTTTATTTTTCTCCGATATACTTTCCTCCGTCTATCCTCCCCCTTCTCCTTTCGAGGTCTGCCCAACCCCGATTATGAGGGTGTTTTCTTTTGCGTGTTCCTACAGCTGTTCTCACCGTTTCGTTTCCCATCAATTCCACCCCCCTTTCCAGTTCCCTTGTTGTGCATTTCTCCCCTTCTTCTCTTCTTGCAGAGTGAGACCACCGGGGTAAACGTCGATCCCCAACCTATGATCTGTCTGTGCCCCACTTGGTTCATTTCCCGCTTCTTCGACTTAAGTCTAAGTGAAAGGACAGGCTAAGGGACGCCTTACGTGGGGAGGTCCCCCCTTTTCCTCACCCCTCTTCCCTCCTCCTATCAGTGTGTTGTATTCTCTCATTTTTGTTATGCCACTTTTTTAATCCAGTTTTGACCATTCGGTTTCCCCCCAAAGGGGGGTGCAAGTCACCTTCCCCCTGTTCCTGAATCGGATTGATTTTCCGCGCTTTTCCTTACAGTGGAAAATGAACCCCATTGTGAAATAAAATCATTCCCTGTTTTATTTTCCCGGTTTTTCCCCTTTTTTTCTCACTCGTGCAGTAGTCTCTCAACATGATAACCCTCCCCGGTCGTCAGTGGTTTGCATTTGATTCGTTCCACCTTCCTGATGTAACGCGTTCATTCTTTCCAACCCTCCGCCCATCAGGATGTTCCTTGGGCCTAACTAGCTCCCGTTGAGTTTACAGCCTATGTTTTTTTACCGGATAGAAACCCTTTGTCACGCCGATTCATTAATTTATTAATTCCGCATATTCCCATACCTATTTATTCCCCCCCCGGCTTCTTTTTGGTCCCTCAATTCAAACGCTTATTCCATTCCACTTTACTTATGGTAACCGCAAGCGGTTTTTTTTTGGGTTTTTGTTTTAACTTTGTATTCGCCCCGTATTGTTTCTCCCTGCTAGTTTTCTCCGGTCGATACAACATTTTCAATGTTTCGACACGCATTGAGAGCAGGAGGTCCCGTCTCCAACTTTCCTCGAATATTTACTTTGTGAGCTCTCCCGAGGAATTAAACGTGAGCGGAATTTTTAGTCAAAAAAACTGAACTTTCTTCGACTCATCCCATCTTGGTACTGCTTCAACTCCACCCTTACCGCTAGTCTTTCTCCCTCTCGCGGATGGGCTTGCGTTTCCAATTAGGTTAGCGCGCCGCCTTGAGCTGTTGAGTTTGCCTTTTCAATGGAAACGTCACCCTTAATTTCCCGTCTTTGACCAAACTTAGGCTCCAACTTCTTTTTAGTCAATGACCCTTGTCAGAATTACCATTTACTGCCCCCGTTGTCGAATTACTGTTGAACTCCCTTTTAATTAACCCTTCTCCCCCATATACAAATTTGATCTCCGAAGATCTTCGATGTTCCTTTTTTCTGTCTTTTCAAATGCTCCAGTGCTCTTCTTGATGTGTTCTGATAGCTGACAATCTTTGAGAGATGTGGCCAAACTTTTTATCCTACCTTTTCCCCTAGTATTATACTGATTTAAACTAAGTTCCCTCATAATGAGATAACCGCGATCTGCGTCCTTCTCTTCACCGTTTCTTTGAGTGTACGCGGAAACCCCCTAGAAGTGTTGGCTGCGATACATTAAACTTTTCTTAAATTCACCCTTGCTTTTCACCCCTTTACTTCTTTTACATTTTGAAAGTTTGAAAGGAGTAAGAGACCCAGTGCTTATTTTTTGTCATTCGGAAAACTCTCCGACTTTCTTTGTTTTCCTGACACAATGTTCCTTCTTCCTATTTTTCCTACAGTTTCTCCTTTTTTAAAGAAACTTTTTTGACCCCCAGCCACGGCCGTTCCTCTGCCTGAATGCCCCTAAAAGACTCCCTTTGCTTTCCCGTATTTTCCCCAGTCCAGGTACTCAAAGTTCGTCTTAACCCTTTAATCTCCCTCCTATTTTATTTCTTTTTTTCTTAACCTCTGTCGAGAATAGTGATGGCCGTTACTTTTAGATCGTACCACCCTTGTTGTCCTTCGCCATTCTTCTGACTCACTAACTCCACTTCTGTTACTCAGAGGATTTCCCCTAAACCGTTCTGCGGTCTTCCTTAAACCCCTCCTTCTGGTTTTATGCGCCTCCTTCCTCTAGAACATTAATAGTACCGACCCTTCTTAATAAAACAATGCCCCTCCCATCCCGAGCGTGAAACATTTTACGCATTCATTCGCTATCCCTCGCCCCTTGCTTCTCTGTGGGCCCCCCTTGAGACCTTCTCCCTAGCTCGTTATTTCCTTGCGGGTTTTGATTAAGGGAGTGCGTTTAGTTAGATCCTAGTGACCTTTCAGTCGGATGGCGCCCCTCCTGCATCTTCTATACAGTCTCCTTACCCATTTCGTCAAAGTCTTCCTTCCCATGATCTGTTTCCGAATTCTTCTTTTTCCTCTATCTCTCCAGATTCTCCTCACGTCAGGGAGCTGTCAGCTTTTAGCCCCGGTAATAACTTGTTGTCCCTTTGGTTTTCTTGGGCCCCCCTTTTTCCAAATCCTCCACTGGTCCCTCACATCCTCCGCTGTTCCCCGTAACGTTATTGTTAACGAATTCCCTTTTAACTCTTTTGTCCATCATGTAGCGGACTCGAACCCCCCCTGCCTGACCTCCCCTTTTGACTGCAAAGTCCCTTTCCGCCCCCTAGTCCCTCGCGGTTGCTTTCACCTCGAGCAGCCACCCCTTTTTGGGGACCCAAGATGACGTGCGTAACCAAAGTCCTTTCTTCCTAATGAAACAAATCCGCCGGGTGACAGACCGCCTCTGCTTAGGAATAAGGGTCGATTTACCCACAAAGCTCTGTCTGGAGCACCCCTACCTTTTAGAATCCCTTAACAAGGCTCAGCTTTTCTTTTTTCTTTGGGGGCGCTCTTGAGCCTTCATGAGTCCAAGCACCTTCATTCGGTCACTAGCTGGTCTACCTCTCGCCTTTCCAATTATAAGTGCGGTTTTCGTATCCCTTTCCTCCTCACCCTTTTTTGGGACCTTTTGAAAAAGGTGGGTTCCTTTCGTTAATTTCGACTCACGACTTCCATTTTCCCCTTCTTTTACCATTTCTATACCTTCTACGGCCACCATTGCATTTTTACAGCCCACAACTCATTATGGATTCTTTTCTTGAACCCTCAACACTGTCCCGCTAATCGCGCCCATCTCCTTTTCCTTAGTCCCTCACTAAATCTATAAAGGCAGGCCTTCTCCTTCTGCTTCGTTGGGACGGTTTTCTCACACTTGATCCCTCCCACCCCTCCTTCCCACTTTGCCCTTTTGAATATTAAGCAATTTTCTTTTTTGGGTTAATACTGGTGATTCTGCTCGCTGGGTTATTAACATCAATGCTTGCATTTTTCTCCCTCTCTTGTCATTTTTTACCATTCTCCCCCCCCCCCCAAACAAATACCCCTTACTACAAATTGCTTTGCGGAGATAAGGACTTTCGTATTCCTAGTTCAGTTTCTCGAATCCATTTCATTTGGCCCATTCTAACCATTATCGCTTCTTTCCCTTGAAACAGACTGTTCTCATCGCGTAAGACTTCGACCCCTTGAAGATTGGGATATCTTTCCTTTCTCTCCCTTCGTCACAATTCTTTGCTTCGATCACCCCCATTTTATTTGCTGGGATACATATGATACACTAAGCCTGTTCCCCGGGCCTTCAACGAGTTTCCCAAATTGCTCTCCGTCCGTCTCTTCCCCCCAGCATGGTTTTTGCAGCCTATTTCTTGGTACCTCCCCATGCATGTCCCTTTTTCCTCGTATAAATCGAGCCCTCCTAAGTCCTTCGCTCCATAACTTTTTTTTTCTTGACCAAGCTCACCTTATAACTTTTCCCCCAATACTCTTTCCCCCATCGGCGTACGTGAATGCTTCAGTGTAGTAAACGCGTGAATGCGTATTTCAGCCTTCTTTGGAGAGCCGCCACACCAAAGCGTTTCCTCCTCCTTCGAAAGTTTTATTCCCCTCGCTTCTTCCTCTAAAACTTCCTCTCGATGCCTGTTTCGTCCATTCCCTTCGGGCCCCTCTTCAATTAGTTCTCTTTCGCTCCTTCCGGAATGGCGAGGAGGATGTCTGCTCCCTCCCTCAGTTTCCCTCGCCAGTAGGACCCATTCCCCTCAGCTAAAATGTGATTTTTTTTGCGACACGGTCCCCCGGTCTTTAGAATTGGAATTTAAGGGAAGGGCGCGGGACTGTGCTCCCCCTCCTCCATGAGGATCTTTTTCCCCATCGATCTCGTTCCTCTTTTTCCCCCCCGTCAACCCCAATTCCTCAGCAGGTATGGTCACTGGGTTAAGCTTCCCCGCTCCAAGCTCTGGTTCTTTCTCGATCGATTTCAAGGGAAAAGGGTTAATGGCCCCCGATCCAAGCACAGCTATTTTAAGCTTCTTGCATCGTTGGTTTCGGCTTTCTCCCTCTGGACTGCCGCGTCGCTTTATGCCTTCCTCAGCACAACCTCCCCCCCTTTATGAGATATGTTGTTCTAGCTGGCCCTTAGGAGAGCCTCCCCTGTCTCTCGGCGATTAGATTTGCCTGACACCCCCAGTACCTTCACCCGAGAACCAAGAATCGAATGCTCAGAACGGTGCGAGTATGTGATGTTTCTGCCCCCCTGTATGTCGGAAGCGGTAAGGGGGACGATATTTTCCTGCTTTTACTTTTTCTCTTCAGTTGATTTACAATTTACTATCTTTCCGATGTCTCAAGCCGTTCCGAGAGGGTCCCCTTCGCTTTCCCTCCTCTCCTTAGGGACATCTCTTTCTTTTATCTTGTCTCTTGCACCCGCTTCCTCCCCCCTCATCTTTGAATTTATGGCCACGTGGGAAGGGGGATCCCTTTTTTGCGTTTGTTGAAGCTTTGAGGTTTTTTCTATCCGTGTCTATAGTGGCCTTCTTCCGGGGAGTGTCTGACCGCCCCCCTCTTAAGATCTTCCGGGTGACAGCTTCGGAAAGGTCCCGTCACTATCGATTCCCCTTCTCCGTGTCATTCCTGGCAAAAGCCTCGCAAGACGGACCTTCATGTTATATCGATACCCAATTTGACGAATCTAGATATCTCTATTTTTTGAATTCGTTGTGTGGTTTTCTTCATCTTTCTCCTCCTTCATTAGTCAGTTTGGGCCGAGCGCGCACCTCCTGGGTCTCTCTTCTCTTCGTGAACTTTCTCTAATATGAGCGATTTCTTCTAGTCCCTTCAGAAACTTTTCCGATTTCTTCCGAGGTGTTTTCTTTAAACAGCCCAGGCGAAAGAGGCGTCCGCCCTCAGACCTCCTCGATCCAGGCCTCCCGAGTCACACCGCCAACCATCGTCCACTTTCCTTTGGACTCCCATCCCTATCGTTTCCCATTGATCCTTTTCTATTCTTTCATCGACCCCTCTTCCATCAAGTTCCGCTTCCCGTGGGGAACATGTTCCCCCTGATGCGAATAAGCGCCCGAGCCTGCTCCTCAATGATCCCTTGCAGGACCTCTTCTAATTCCCCTTCCCGCCACCGGAACGGACAGAGAAAATTCTCGAAAATCGTTCCCCCTTACCGAGGCCCCCTCTTCTGCCATAGACACCGCCATCGTTAATCTTTCATAATGGAGATGCGCCGCTTCGGATCCTGTTTTTTAAGTGAGACCTGGGCAGTTTGAAGGTCCCGCTTGGCATCACCCTCAAGTGATGCGCGCGCGGGGCCATCCTATCACGAGCGACTTTTTTCTTCCCCCTTGTGTGGCTGGAGTTTTGACCTCAGACGGAGACGACATCGAATTTTCCCTCGCTCAAACTTCCTCCCTCTTTTCCGAATTGCTTTTTTCCTTTTGTTCTTTCGCAATTTCCCCCTTTTCGCTTCGTCAAGGGTCCTCTTTCCGCGCCAATCGCGCTGAGTTCTAATCGTCCCCTTTGGCCGCGGAACGCTCGTAAATTCTTGGTTGTTTGCCGTGGTTCCACATCGCCTCCTTCTTTTTGTAAAAAAGTTTCGTGCGTCCCCCCTTCAGGTCCTTTCCCGTTCCTTTTTTCACCCCTGCAGCTAAGACGGCTTTCTTTCTGCACAGCCTCTTCTCCCATTTAGAGGTTTCCCTTAGTTGAACCCGATGTTTTACGTGAATTTTCTTCGAGATCGTCAGCCCCTTCACATCTGCTTACAAGTACCTCACGATGTACATTTTTTTTTTTGGAGGGAAACGGAGAACGTCCTGCGTCCCAATTACGTTTGCCCTGCCGACGACGTGGAGCCATCCACCTTCTCGTACGGATCCCCTCTTTTGTGCCTCTCTCGCCTCCGCAACAGCATGCTCGTCAGCTCTTTTCTGGCCTCCGAATGCGGATGTTAAAGTATGGGGAAACTTGAATTTATCTTTTTCGTTAATCCCATGTATCTTTCTGTCTGCCTTTCGGATTAACGCGTACCTATTTGAACAACCCTTGCCTTCTTGTGGCCGTTTTTTAGTTTACCTCTGTGGCCGTCCCCCTTCTGTCCCAGAGCGAATTTTGGAATCCCCCCCTTTTCCTTCCCTGGTTTTTCCGGCCCGGGCAGCGTGAATCGTCTCGATCGCCTTGGCTTTTTTTCGAGATTCTCTTCTTGACCCCTCTTGCGTGATAGCAATCTGCCGTCGAAGTAGCGTGACGCGAGATTCCCCATGGTTTACGAATTTAGACTTCTTTTCCATTGCCCCTTTCACTGGCTTCATTCCCGCACCCAGAATACGCTGCCCATTCCCTTGATCTCCCCGTCGAACTGTCTGACGGTTTTCGTCTACTTATTTTTTTGCTGCAAGGGCCCCTCTCCTGCAGACTCAGAAAGGCGCTCTGGAGTTGATAACCCGGCGCACCAAAGAAAAGAGAAGGTATTAACCAAAATCTCGGGTCACTTCTCCCCGAATGCTTCAAGAATTTTTCTATTTTAGCTATTTTCAGTGACACCCTCTGCGGATTTTTTTTTGCATGAGGAAATGCTCCGATGTTCGGGTAGGAACTCGTGTCCCCTTTGCCCCTGTTTCCCCGAGAGTCATTTCTCTTTCTGAATTTTCTTTTCTTTGCTCCTTGCTCGGGGCGGTTTATTTATCTCACCCCCTTTCTGTGGGATTTTCCCCTCCAAGGGACCTGATTGTTTAGTCTATACTGCACTTCAATTCCAACCCACCGCTTTCTATTATAATTATTTTTTCGAGTTTGTAGAAGCCTCTGTTTTTATTTTCACAGGATGCAGTTTTTCCCCCTCCCAAAAAAAAACACCGGCGAGCTGTTTTACTGGTGCCTTCCGCATCCTTTTTTTAGTGAGTCCCTGCACTTCTTTTTTTGGTCCAGAATTTTGATCCTACAGCCTTTCTTGAATCGCCCTTCTTGCTTTGTTTTTGAATGAAATCCTCCCTTTTTTTCCTATTCATATGAGTTAGGGAAAGTGGTTGTTCGTTCTTTGGTTTCCCCCCATACTCTGACCTTTCAATCGCGGTTCCCAAGTTCCTTCCCCTTCATCGTCTCAATGAAGGTTTGGTCCGAAGCACTCATCCACAATTTTTTTCTTTCCCTTTCGTGAGTACCCCCCCCTGTGCCCTTTACGTTTGGTTATTGACAATTCGGGGAATTTTTTCCAAGGTTCCCCCGATCCCCATTACCCCCACTTTACCGCCTCCTTACCCCCCAGTAAGGCTATTATTCTCTTCTCCTTATGTCGCTTTCCGATTTCTTGGAACATCTTAGTCTTTGGAATAAAATTATTGGATGTTTGCCGACCTTTTCCCCTCTTGCGTTTTCTTTTTCCTCCGCTGATGTTTTTCCCTTTAGTCCTCCCTCATCTCCCGGTCAATTTGCTTAAATCCTATTTTTTTTTTTTTCTCTTCTGGCCTCCCCTTTTTGGGGGGGGGGTTTGGCCCGGCGTTCTTTTGAAATGCGCCTTAATGATGAAAAAATTGCCTGGGTTTAAAATTTTTTATTTTTTACCTCCTGCCTTCCCCTAGTCCTGGTCTAGAGGACGGCATGCTCATTCCCCCCGAATGGGTCGCCCCGTATGATAGCTTTATCCATTACGTTCGTGAGCCGACGTCCAAAGCTACTTGAGCGAATGGGCCAACCTGTTTCTCTCTCTCCCGTGAACCTCCACCAGCGGGCTATTCTCGCTCCTTCCTTCTTTTTGCCCCGTCTTTGGACGTGGACCTTGACCCCCCCCCCCCCCACACCACCCGGAAGTGGGTCTGGGTCCCTCAACGTTTCCCAGGCATTTTTCGGTGAACATTGCACCCTGGACTTCTCACTTTCCTTGCTTGTTCCAACTTTGCGGCTAACGGAACTCCCTTTTCAGACAAGATCCTCCTCTTGGAAAATTCACGTAGACCCCCATCCCTTCTTGAGATCCTTTCTCCTCCTCCACATCCCCCTCCCTGCACGGTGCTTCTCCGCGTCCGTGTCAACCCCCCTGCCCTTCATCCCTCGCCTAAGTTGATCCTCCTTTTTTTCCGTCCTTCCAACAGAGGAATCCGAAAGTTTAAGAATACCCCATAACGTCCCGCTTTGCTGCTGACGCCTAT
>Ga0179593_1818364_pt1 | contig 10706 bp, 11 predicted proteins | sample CZODoug2_1_08_16_FD_185931 | JGI IMG/M metagenome (GOLD analysis project Ga0179593, IMG submission 185931) | Vadose zone soil fungal communities from Angelo Coast Range Reserve, California, USA - CZODoug2_1_08_16fungal (PacBio error correction) | ecosystem: Environmental > Terrestrial > Soil >... | reverse complement strand
GGGCAGCCCGGAGATTTCTCCCTTTTTATGGTAATAGACCCCTTTTCCGACAGTTCTTTGGTTCCTTCGTTTCCTTTTTCTGAGTTTTTCCTCTTCGCCTTGGCCGTCTCGGCAGTAGGCTCTCTCGCACTTCCTTCCCTGTTTCGCCGGCAATTTTTTTTCCTCTTTCCGATTTAAAGTAGCGGGGAGAAGTCTCTTCGACTTTCCGGAAGACCCTGCTTCCCGCCATCCGGCGTTCAGACCCTTTTATTTTTTCCCTCAATGGGGTCGCATCGCAGGGGAGTTCAAGCGGAAAGCCCCTCTTTTCTCAGGAGACTCTCAATCACCCCGTTCAGTCCACCGTGATGGATCTTAGAACAGTGTAGGCCTTTTCCGCAATGTAAAGTTGCTCGACTTTCCCCTCCCCTGTAGAGCGCCCCTCCCCTTTTCTTTACCCTTCATGTCCCATTTTTCCTGGTCCTCCATAAGCTAGGTTCGGGCGTCATACTCCGCAAGATTTCTTCCCATCCCCCCTGGATTTGGCAGAGTGGGGATTCCCTCTCTCCTGGTCTCCAGCCCTCTTATTTTCCCCTTCCGAAGTGATCGCAGGTTTACCGTCGTCGCTCTTTTCGCAGGTTCGTCCTCGGCGGGACGTTCGGCTCCCCCTGAGGTCAACAACCTTCGACCCGTGCCCGCTTTTGAAATTGTTCTTCCGTCGCCCGTTACCGTAAGTCCTCCCCCCCCCGTGACCTTCTCCCTTTTTTCCCCTCCTTCCGCGTACGACACAATGGGCATGTGGCGTGGTTGGGGTGCTTCCCACCCCTTCTGTTTTTTGGACCTTTCTCGCTGTCCCCTTCAACGACGCATGAAGGTCCTAAGGCGAGCAGTCTCCTCTCCTTCGACGGAGAATTCGCGCCGCACGTTTAAGAGTCAGTGATTTTTGGTACCGTAGACGCTTTTCTGTTTGACTGCCTTGTTCCCCTCTAGAGAACTCTCCAATCGGTGGGTCGCGTGATAACACCGGCCGGTCGGATTTTCCCCCCTCCTTCTTCGACCTCCTCTGTGTCCTTCCCTTTGACTGCCGACTTTTCGCTTCCCGCGCCCTGTTCTTTAAAGAAAGCAAGTTTCCGCCATATGATATAAATGGGTGTCTCTGGGCAACGACGCTCGCCCGGCTTCCCTTCTCGAGTCTCAGATACTCCTCCTTGGCCGAAAAGAAGCGCGGTGGGAAGAGACGTCTCTTTGATCGAAGCCTCCCCCCCCCGCCATACTACTGATTTCATACAATTTGCTTGTTTCTTGCCCCCCCCCTTCTGAAAGAAGGCAAGGCGTCGACCCTCAGGTGAGGTCTTTTAAATGGTTCTTCCTTTCCCTTGAAGTCTCCAGGATGCCGATTCGCCCACTTGGCTTGAGACTCTTCCCTTGGTATGAGGACGGCGACCAGCTTTTTGATCGGAATGTACACCTCCCCCTCGCATGTGTTCTCCAGCTTCGGACGAATTTGTCCCTTTTTTTCTTACGTCCCGGTGGAAGGCCCCCCCGCAGTGACCTCTCTCCCCATTAGCATAGCTCTTTTTTTGAATTTTTCAAAGGTAAAGTTCGACGGAATAGGACGAGCCTGCAGCCGCAGACCCCCCCCCCTACGACACAGACGTGCGGCCCCCTACCCCCCCTCGGATCCACCATTTGAACCGCACCTTTTAGAATCGCTTTTTGCCGGCTCCCCCTCTTTCCTCCCGTACCTCTGTGACCCCTTTTCCCGCTTTCAAGTTTTTTTTATGAGCACCGATGCTTGTAGGTGATGCGACCTAGCCCTTGCGAGGGACGTTCTTCTTCCTCCGGGGTGTACGTGTTTTTCCAGTTTGCGGATCGCTGTTGCCACGTTCCATCTCTAAATGGAAGGCGGCTGCTACCCCTGCGAGATGTCGGAAACGTTCGAATTGTTTTTCTTCCCCCCCCCCCCCTTTTCCGAGGGTCTTTCTGAGTTCCGCTCGTCGCCTTCCAGCTGGTCTTTATGAGTATCCTCCTAATTATTCTTGTTCTTTCTTAGTAGAGGGATCTCCTTTTGGGAGTCTTCCAGCTTCTTTCTTTTTTTGACGTATCCGGATCAGCTCTCTGCAACCGGAACTTTTTTAATATAGCGCATCTTCAGGTAAGAACTCCCGGTTCTTCTTATGAGACACGCGCTTTGAGAGCAGACTTAGGCGGGGCCCTGTCGGAGGAGAGAGATTCCTCAGTCCGTCTAGGCGTACTTGGCTGTTCTTTGATAAGGGAGAGGACGTGGAACGGGAAGCTTCGTACCTCACGCTTGTCTGATTCGTCTGGCATAGAAAGTTTTCGACCCATCCGTCTCCTAATAGGCCTCTTTATGAGCTATAGTTTTTTTTTTTTTTTCTTTAGAAAGAAAATGGGAATCCCTTCTCTGAGAATCCCTCTATTAGGCTAAGTTTTTTTAGATATCTTGGGACTATTGTTCAGAGCCCTCCCCTTTTCTTTTTCATTTTTAATGGATGAGATCGGGAGACTGGGTTTGCATTCGGCGGCTTTTTGCAAGTGGTGGTTGTGGCGCGAGCCCTACAGAAACCTTCCCCCCCCCTCACCGCCTGTCGTGACCGCCTTCCAGGATCCATCAGACCTGCTGTAGAAGTTCCTCTCTGGCACCGCTTTTGAACCTCCTGTTAGAATGTGAGTAAGTCCCCTCTCCCGAGGAATCCGCACTCTATTTCTCCTTTTGGGACTCTTGCCCCTCCGCATTGCGACCCCTCGTACGCCAGTCCCGATTTTCGTTAGCACTCGATCCTTCGAGGGATCAGCAGGGTTTTTCGAGCCCCCCCGGAAGATTCGGAATTCCCCCCCCCTAATAAAAGACAAGTCGCTCCAACGGCTCCTTCAAAAACAGAGTTTTGCCCCTCACTGCCGTAGCTGTTTTAAGGTTTTCTGCCCCCCCTTCCTTCCTTATAAACACCGAGTTCATACTTGCGTCGCGATATTTTTCTTTGTTGTTTAGTGACTTCTCCGTGGACGCAGGAGAATTCTCCTTTTTTTTCCTCCTGCTATGTTTAGTCCGCGGCCCCGTGGAGTTTCCCTTACCCCCCTTTTTGGAGGAAAGCTTGAATTTTGAAGTTGGAAATCCGCAGGTCCTCCCCTTAGCCTGGTCACTGCGCCGACCTGGGACTTTGACGACACAATGCTGGGCCGAACATTCGAGATTCTCTTCCATTTTCCGACTCAATCGATCGCTTGTATGGAGTTCCCCCTCCCTCCAGACAGTTAGGCACGATTGCGCCGAAACCCCTTCCTTGCAGAGGGCAGTTCTTCCTAAGACTCCCATCGGCTTTGCGCCCCCTCCTCGTCTGATCTCTTTCTTCCCCTCCGAGCTCGCACGGGGCGGGGAGGTTTCCCTGTTAGGTGCGCGCCTCCACAAACGCCGCCTTCCTTTATGCTTCCCCCGGACCTCCTCAATAGTAGAAGCAAGGAGTCCTTTTTTTTGTTTTTTTCCTGCGCTTCGTCCCCTCCCTAGGCACCCCCCCTTCGACGAAGGACGAGGTGCTGCCCTTTTTTTGATTAGGAAGAGGAGGCACCTTCGGCTAAGATCTTCCTCTTCTCGAAAGACCTTCTCTGGAGGCGCTTTCGGAGGCCCCTAGGCCGGGCGGATTCCCAGGAGGAGTTAACCCCGCCATGCCCTAGGATTTTCAGGAGCCCCTCGAACTTAGCTCGTAGCCGACTCAGGCCGCCGCATACGCTCTTTCGCTTCATCTCTTCCTTCCCCTACAGCCTGTTTTCTCTTTTCTCTGCGACCGTTTAAACGACGGCGTCGGACAGCGATTCTTCCCTCTATGATTTTCTGCAAGCCCCCCTGCCACTCTGGAGTGACTGGTCCACCGTCGCGACTCCCCTCCTCCCTCAACGATAAGAAAGACGAGCATCTGGCAGAGGCGGATCCGTCTTTTCCCCGGCCGCAGAGGCCCCTCCGAACCTCTTTTGCCCCGCTTTCCCATAGGTAGCGGGTTCCCCCCCCCCTGAAGGTTCCTACATCAATGGTTTGTCTTCCTCCTTCAAGGGGATTTATCTCCTCGACTTGGTCTTCTTTCCGATCAGCCCGCTGGTACCTCTTTTTTTCCACGATTATGCAGCCTTTGGAAGCATCGGCTGAGGGAGAGGTCCGCATACCCCCCCCCTGGATTCGAACCCTCCCATCCTCACAGCTTCCTTTTTCCCTCAAGGTATTTGAGGACTGATGACCTGCGGAGGGCCTAAGGTCTTCCGCTCCTTTAATTCCCTTAGGGTGGTCTTCCTTTTTTGAGTGGCCGAAGAGTAGGTTTTCGGGTTATTCTGGTTTTCTGCGGTGTCCGCAAGACTCTCCCGGCGTAATTCGACCCTTTCCCTGTGCAGATGAGCTCTAGGCCCCCTTTGCTATTCTTTTGAATTACTGCAAAATGGTCCGCCAGTAACTATCCCTTTACAAAGTCAAGTCCCTTTTCTTTCGGGTGAAGCTTCCCCCCGGCACTTTTACCGGCTGCTTTCCCGTCTCCCACATCACCTTTAGGAGGCAGACCCCTCCCTTCGATTTCGAAGCCCCCTTTACTCGGAGCAGGCTCATTCCTCAGAAGCCTGCACATCGCCGTCAATAAAAAATTTCCCATCCCCCCGGCAGCTCTGTTTGTCTTTTTCAAGAAACGCTTCACCCTTTGTATTGTTGAAGCAGGAAATATTCTATGTCCACAAAGAGTCTGCTTGCCCTTTTTTCGTTCCCCCCCACCCCCCCGCGTTTTTCCCCCCTAGGAGTTAAACGCTGAAGAGTCTGCGCGATATTTCCCTGCGCGCTGATACGTGCCCCCCCCCTTTTTTCCCAGGAGTTTGGAAACCCAGGCTCCCAGCCACGGTCTTGCCCCCCTTTCCCCTCTGGGGAGAAGTGGACCCACAGGATAGATCTGGTTTTTCGCCGACGAGTTTTTTTTTCCGGCAATTCCTTTGCTCACCTAGCTGTTTTCTGAGAAGCTCTTCCCAAGAAGCTGCCTTATTTTTCTGCAAACAGTACGCGCGTTCTTTCGGTCCTTTCTTAGCCTCCTTTTCTAAGATACTTACTTCCTAAGTGATAGTATAAGGATCCCCCTTTAGGCCCCCAGAAATTACAGGCGTTCGGTGTCTCCTCCTGAAGGTAATTCACTGTTTTTTTTCACGGACCCTGCCCCAACTCCCAGTCTCATCACTTGCCGTCCCCATATCCTTTCTTACAGGGCGAGCTTGGGTCCTTATCTCACTTTGAGACGGTTGCGAACTTCTCTTTGCTTATTGGTTTCCTTGCACCAAACATCATTTTCTTCCCCGAAGTAACATGCCGCCGTCCCAAGACCTCCTGAGAATCACCGTCCCAACTTTCGGGAGGCCAGTCGATCCCCGTCACACACTTGCCAACGTCTGTCGAACTTTCTGCGTTTTTTACTCCTGAGGTGCTTTTTCTTCAATTTTCCCCCCAGCTTTCATCTTCCTTCCTTCGCGGACCGGGGGCCCCCCAAGGAGAGCAAGGTTATTTTTCCATCCTAAAGGTTTTTTCCCCAGAAGTCCCCCTCCTTCGGGCCTGAGCCTCTTGCTTGTCTTTCAGGCACCTTCAAAAGCCGGGTGTGCCCTTCTCGCCCCGCGAAATCCCCATGAGCTCCCCCGAGTGTTTTTTCTGTACTTCTAGCGTCCATGCGCAGAGCACGCCTCCTCGAACTGTATATCTCTCTCCACAATCTCGCGGCTTCCCTTTCAGGACCCTCGGCCTGCTCCCACTCTAATTTCGCCCTCCCCTCCCTTTCAAAGAAATGAGTGAAAGACCTCTTTTTCCAACTGATAGACCATTTCCCCCCCCCCCTTCTTCACCGAGCTCCCCTCCTCATTCAGTTTTTTTCCCGAGCTTTCTTTTACTCCCTCTTCCTCCCGATTTTTGATTTTGTGAAAACTTTTTTTCTTTCAAGTTTCTTGTCGGCGCCGATTTCTCCTTCCGTAGACGGACTTCTTCCTCCCTTCATTAACCTGGTCAAGACACTTTTTTGTAGTGTTTTCGCCTTCTTTGATCTTCGCATGTCCTCTTTAATACTCAAACAGAGACCATCACGATTCCCCATGCGTAATAACCCTGGGTTCGGCTACGCGGTCCCTCTTTTGACTTTGACATAGTCATCTCTCCCAACCTTTTTAAAACCTGAAGTTGCCCTCCCCCTTTTCTTTTAATTAGGGTTGTCCCCCCTGTAGGCCTTTTCTTCCTTTTTTTCTTTTACTCCCTCTTGACCGAGGCACTTTTGCCGCAAATCTCTTAATGGGAATCCAGCCTAGTAGGGCGCGTTCTCCTCGGTTAGTGTTCATGACTCCTCAGTTTTCCTCGAATTTCCCCCTCACTTTTGCTCCTGCCGTAAGAAGTGATCCCTCTTTTTTTTCTACGTAGTCTTTTATCTTATTTTCCCCTGCTACCTTCCCTTCTTTTGTCTCCTCTTTCCCCCCAAACTCCCTTGCCCGTAGGGAAATTGTAGACCCCTTTCCCGTCTCAATACAGGTCCTGTCTATCGAAATGTCTCGGTTGAGCTTTCTTCCCTTACTACTCTTCTGTGGCGTGGTTGCGTGCTTTTGTCAACCCCTTTTTTCTTTGGGCTTTTCATCCGTTTTTCCCCCCCGCCTGTGGCCTCACCGAGCCTTATTCCTTCCCCTAAGGCGTTCCTCTCCTCGAACGTCCCTGATCTCATATTTTTTCCCTTCTGAGCTCTTCTGTTGAGGCATGCAGCGTCTGGTTTTCTACAAGTTGCGCCCTTTCCCCGTTTTCATCACTCTTGCGACCCCCTCCTGAAGCTGTGGCGTCCACTGCGCCCAAGGTTCTTCACAGTTCTTTGGGGTTACCCCCAATCGCTATGTTGCTCCTGGTTTGCTATGGGAACGATATCTTCTTCCCCCTGAAGAGCGTTCCCTTCCCCCTTCGATTTGCCATTTTCCCCGCTCCTTGGGGAGAGCTTCGTTTCTTCCAGAAGCCCGCAACTCCTAATCTTGGCACTCTTTTAATCTTCACCATTGATTCCCCCCTGTCCCTCCGTGTCTCCCGACAAACGCCTTGCGTCACTGTCTCCGGGAGACCATTGCAGTTCTCCCTCCTGCAGGCCACTACTTTTCCTTCTTCTTCTCCCCCTTGATAGCGGTCTGCTGAGTTTCAATTGATGATCCTGTGAGACCCCTCGTTTCAGTGCTGCGTGGTTTTATTTTTTCCCCCTACATAGTATCGGGTGGCCTTCCTCCTTTTATCCGTTAGCCGCGAGGCCTTAATGGGTTGACCTACCTGAAGGAGTGACTTTTACAGTCGAATGTCCCTTCCTCCCATCAGTTTTCCCCAAAAACTCTGATGCCCTCCCCCACTTTTGATCACCGGAAATTGGACCCGCAGAGAATACGCTTCCTTTCTTCTTTAAAGAACGCTACCTATCCCTAATTTCTTCGTGCAGTGCTGTTTCACGTATGCGAACTCTGCCCCCGTTGCTCTCGAAATCTTTTTTCCGATGCAGGTCTTCCTCCTTTTCTTGCGGGCTCCGCTGCCGGATCCCGCGCGTGAGGATCGCCCTTCCCCGAAGCTCTGGAATTTTCAGAAACCTCTGCGAGCTCGAAACAAGTTCCCCTTTAAAGTCCTAGGCTTTCGGCTCTTCGGTTCAGTTCTTCCTGGGGCATTGGTTAGAAGGCCTTCTTCTGATCTTCGCGTGAGAGTTCTTTCTTTTAGCGACCTTTTTTGTCATAAGCCCAATCCGGTGGCCGCCAAGCGTCCATATAACTTTCCCCTTGATCTCTACGAAGAGGACTACGAATACGAAGGCTTCCGGTCTCCCGAAGACCTCTTTTCTGAATTTCTTCGGACTTTCTCTCTTCAGTTCAGCTTCTGATATCGGCGGAATCATCTGGGACGATAGGAGATGGTCTCTTTGTTCCTAACGTCTTTTTCCTCGAGTGTGCCCGCGCGCTCTCCGCCTCCTTCTTGCTTCCCCTAATTTTTCAGATTCATATCTTGCGCCGCAACGGGGCCCCTTATATGCGCCGCAAATAGGTTTTCCGCGGGTGGCCTAGTCGAGTTTTCCCCTCTACTGCCTCCCGGACATTCTCGTGCGCTATTCTTCCGCGGCAATGACTACCCGGTTGTGTAGTTTTTTTCGCCGAACCCTTCCTACATCCCGCCGCCTTTTCGCGACCTCTCCCTTCCTCGGTTTGCAGCCAGCGCATCCCGGCGTCGATTTCGTCCCGGGCGATTTTACAAGACTTTGAGCTTTTCTTTTTTTTCCCCTTCCCTTGCGCCAAGAAGCGTTCCCCCCTTCTCGCTCGATTGCACGGCAGGAGGCTTCCCCCCTGTGGAATAGCTTTTTCCCGCAGGTTTTCGCATGCTTGAAGTCGGAGAGCGGCCGTAAGTATTACTACCACTCGCCGCATTGTCTGGGACACGGGCCGCCATGTCCTTCTGCTCGGTCGGCCTTGGAAGGGTACTGCTCCACGGCTACGCCAGTCCCCCACCTCCCGGTACTTGGCTTGAGAACATTTCGACTCAGTTGTTGTTGTTGCTCTGATCTTAGTTAGGCCCCTCTAGTTCTGTTCCTTAAGGTCCATATGCCGCGTGGCTTTTTCACCGCGGAACCAAGGGACCTTTTTTCCCTCCCACAGCCTTTTGCCATTTTGCACGGGACAGCACGCCTGCATTCGGTCGACCGCGTGCGTAGGATATTGAGACTTAAGTTTGAGAAACCTGCTGGCCCCGCCCCCCTATGGCGGAGCCGTGCTCTACCGACAGGCCCCTAAAATATATTCTTCGGACGCTTCCCTGCTTGCAGAAGACGCTCTGCGTATGACGCGGGAGATTTCTACTCTCTTTTTCCTCGCCCTTTCTTTTTCAGCCGGCTTTATGTACTCTGGAGGATCGTAGCGCGCGCGGTTTTTGCCGGTGCCCTTTCCCCCAAACGAACCCATCACGATGGCGAATTGCGGCACCCGGCGAGCCATATTCCTCCTTATGAATCCGGAGCTCCCCGAGGCCTCCCCCTTAACAAAGGAATGAGTCTCTATCAGATTGATGGAGGGCACAAGTTTCCAAGATCGAGGACCTTTGCTCCGAAGCTTTTTTCAGGAGAGCTTTTTTATTCCCCCCTACCGTTCGGATTTCATTCCAAGAGCAGACGCATTCTTCATCCTCCTTCTCTTGAGCTATTCAGATCAAAGGCCTCACCGCCGATTATCTGATCTTCATTCTTTTTGTCATCTCCAGGCTTTATGGTTTTTACCCGGCGGCACATTCCGCTTATTAGGACTCCCTCTCGCAGGACGCGGCCGAAGAACTCCGCCTCCGTCCCCCCCTGTCCGGTCCCAGCGGTCACTTTTTTTACGACAACTCCCCGCCCTTTTTCCGAAGGTTCTTTCCTGCCGTCCCTCTTTCCTTCCCGACCACAGGGCCTTCTTTCTCCCGCGGCCAAAGGAGGAGCCTTTAAATGTACCCCCCGTGCGCTAGAATTTTAGACTCTCCTTGCCGCCGCCCTTCATTTGCAACTGCCTTTCCCGCTTGACGTCCCGAGGTCCTCTGGTCACACACCAAGGGGCGACAATTCAAAGTCTTGGACCAGTTCCCGTAAAATCCCCCGTGTGAGCATCATGTGAACCCCCTCCTGAGTTTCGGACGGTCGCGGGCTTCCTCCTTCTTTAGCGGGCCTTCCTTCCAAATGTTCAGGTTTTTCCTTCTCCGATAAGACTGGTTTTTGACTTCGGGTGGTTTTTCCGGCGGTCTATTCGGTTCTTTCTGTCCTTTCCTCCTTTGTCTCGCGATGGGTTCAAACAGGAAGGCCTCCCTCTTCTACAATGTCTCCTTTAAAACTTTCAAAATGGTCGTTTTTTCCTGTACAGACAACGTTCCCCCTCTCGTTAGGAGTCCTCCCTAAGGAACCTGGTTTCTCCTCCATCTCGAGGAATCAGATTCCCCACGTTAGCCTTTTGAAGACCCTTTAGTTTCCCTCGTCTTCGGCGCGAGTTCTCTTAGTGTTCTCAGCTGAAAGTTCCCCCCCTGCACCCTCTTTTCTTTTTCTTTCCCCGGTTTCAATCCATTTCGGGTTTGGATTGGGACTCTTCCAAGTCGGCGGGCGTTTTTCGCCACGACAAATTAGGTCCCCTCGAGGTCCCCGGACGATCTTTCCCTCGAGCGCCGTTTCCTATATTTACAGGGGCGATCTCCAAAGAGAATGGAGAATAACCCCTGAGCATTTCACCCCCCTTTAGTTTTTTCCCCTCCTTCATCCCCGGGCAGTCAAAGACTGTGGAATTCCAAACTTTACTGTTCTCCTACTAGCGTGTAGTTCAGAAGGTTCAGAGAGGGCCCCTCCTTCGACATTTCTCCTCAGAAGTTTCTCAAGAGCGCGTCTAACTTAAGTCCCCGATTATATTCGCGAAAGGCTCCGGATAGTTCCCTACGGATCCTATAATGTTCTCTACCTGAGGAACCTTCCCATTCGTAATTCGGGCGGGCCCCTCGGATCTCCTTCTTGGGAGGTGTCCACCTCACAACACAAAACAAGCCCCCTATCAGTCTTAGGCGCCTGCTTCCGGCGCCCCGTCTATGCGATGTCGTACATTTTCGTACTTTCCTACGAAACGACCCGGATATCGGGGCACTTTGTAGGTTTGGGTGGCTCTCTCAACATTGAATTGCGGCTGCCGGATTCCAGAAACCCGACTCTCCCCCGATGAGACGA
>Ga0179593_1667844_pt1 | contig 10706 bp, 14 predicted proteins | sample CZODoug2_1_08_16_FD_185931 | JGI IMG/M metagenome (GOLD analysis project Ga0179593, IMG submission 185931) | Vadose zone soil fungal communities from Angelo Coast Range Reserve, California, USA - CZODoug2_1_08_16fungal (PacBio error correction) | ecosystem: Environmental > Terrestrial > Soil >... | reverse complement strand
ACCTTGATGAAAGCTTGTCGTTCTGCTTCCCGGTGATGCCCCCCCGAATCCTTCATGCAGGAACGCAGGCTCCCTTCACACCCCCCAGAAAGAAGTCTTTTCCGGGTCACCTTTTTCTTCTCCCTCCCTCACGCTTCTCCTCCTGCGTTCAGCTTTTTCCCCGACTAACCGCGGGTAATCAACAGACAATAGGTGCCCCACGACTAAACACTCACCGATTCGCTCCCCAACCCCCAGTCCCTTTTCACAAACCCTCTGGTTCCGTTGGACAGTTGTGTCGTTTTCTAGGGTTGTTTCGCCAAGGCGGAGGGCAGTATACCCACCTCACTTTTTCCCCCCCTCAACGGGCCCGGTCACTTTTTGTCCTTAGTGTGTCTTCCCAAATTACGGTCTCCACCAGGTAACGGGCGTCAACAAAAATGAAACGGCGTGACACCCCTCTCCTTTCCCCACTTTTACCTCCCCCCTTGTCCTTGCTCCTTCCTTACAGCTTTCCACGACCTAGGTCCTTATGACAAGCAGTGGTTTGTCTTAGGCCACCTCACCCCCCCTCCGACGTCGTGATTCCTTTACCGTGGAGCGCCTTTCATCTGCATTAGATCATGCTCCGTCATAACATCTGTTGCCAGAGAGGCTTGAGAGAGCTTCTGGAAGCCGTTCCCCTTTTTTCAGAGATTTTCTTTTTTTTGAGCCCTTCTTTACACAACTTTCCACCCCAATTAATCTCTTGACCGAGACTGAACCATCAGGATACATTGTCCCATAGATAAACGCCCCAACCCGTGGATTACTTTGACCTGCAATCCCTGACGCCGCTTGACTGCTTCCGAATGGATCTTTGTCGCAAAATCGTTCGGCCGTCGCAACCGCGATAGATAATCCCCTTATGGATAATGGACTGGGACCTTTCCTTTATCTTTTTTCACTTTTTTCCAGGCCACCGCTGTCTTCCCTCTTCTTACGGGATCTCTTCCATTGCGAGTGGTGTTTTGGAGCGGTGGGGAGATGGAACATGGAGAGGCTTGCTCTTCGCGCTTTCCGGATTTGCCTGCCCTTTGGCCAATTAGTGTTTTTTCTTTGTCTCTCTTTCAGTTCCGTTGAATTTTTTTTTTCTCTCCTTTTTCTCGTCGGTAAAAGCACGAAGAGCTCTCGACCTGGATTCTCGTTGTTCCTCATCAAAGCTCTCCTTGGCAGTTGCCCTCTATACGTGATCGTCCGCTGAGGCACTCTGTGGGGACACTTTCCTGGCGATATTTTCTGTTTGCTTTCATTTTTAGTGACTCTTTTCCCTTTTTTCTGCAGGCAAGACGACAGGATTCAGGAGACGGCAAGCTTTTTGGTTGCGCGTCCTAAAGCAGTTTTATTATTTTGCCTTGACATCTTTTTTTGGCCTTTTGGATAGGGTCCTTCCTTTAGTAGTTTCTATTTCTTCCTTACGGCAGGGGAAGAAATTCCTCGCGCTTGCTGTGGTTTTTATCTCCCGCCTTTTATAAAGTTTTCACCGGTTTGTGACGGCTCAGTAACGTTCCTCTTACAGTCGGTCTGACCTGGCAGGTCTTGGGGAGACGCTGCGATGGGTTCGTTCCCGCTGTGTGGTTTTACCTTTGCCCAGCATTTCCCTAGTGCTCTTGGGCCCCTTCCCTCCTCAGGCCTCTTCTGGATGCTTCCTATGCTCGAACTGGCCGACTATTTCTATCATCGCCCGAAGGTGAACCCTGGATAGCCAACGGGATCTACGTCTCGCCTGCCTTCTCGAGCTCCTTTTCCCTCGTGTTGTTTGGCTTCGAGAACCCTGGAGTCGAATCCGGGTTTGGTGTGCGATCCTGGTGTCACTTTTTTCGCGCCTTTTCGGTAGAAATAGTCGGGTCGCGCTCGGCAGCTACCGCCCTTTTCCCAATCCACTTTTCCTTTTCGAATTTGCCTTGGCTTTGCCCTCTCTGCCAGCCGCACCCCCACCTTTTCCCGCAACCGCCCCAGCGTCCCGGTGCGAGCGCACCTCCAGGCCGAAATACGTCCTCTCTTGACTCGGTATTTTTTTTTCGCCACTCTATCTTTTCCCCTACCAACCCCCCTTTTTCTCGAGCCGTTCCAGAACCAGCGCGCCGGATGCTTCCGTCGTCCCCCGGCCGCCTGCCGTCCCGCTTTTCCCGCAGGCGGCCCAGATGCCGCCTTTCGTCCGGCTTGGGAGAGCTTTTTTTTGCCTTGGCCGGGCGTTTTCCTGCTGGACGTCCCCTCCCGTGGCCTCGCCTCCTGGTCGTCGTCCTGCTTCCTTTGCATCCGTCCAGCTTCGGGCCTTATGGGAACGGCAGCCTTTAGTGACGTTGCCGCCCCTTTTCGCGTTTCTTTCTTCCTTTTGTACCGGCCCCCCTCCACAGTGCGTGGATGTTGCCTGCCGTTGATACGAACCACCCGAAAACCCTGCTTTTCATTCTGTTTTTCTTTTTCATACGTACAGTTGGCCACTTCTCAATTTCGCTATCTTTCCCGAATCGGACGGGCCGAAGGAGTATTTTCCGCCAGAGTCAATGACAGAAGAGATCGTGTCCACCCCTCCCACTGCGTAAAAGCCTTTTTTCCCCCCCATCTCTGCCTCCCACTCGCACTACAACAGGGAGCGTAGAGGTTCTCGATGACCTCTCTTTATTACTTAGCGGGATGCCGGCGTTGGACGGGAAGATCGGCTTGCTTGTCCGACCCTTCTATGATTTACGGATTTGTTACGGAACGACTCCTCCTTTTGAGCGAGCGGGCCACGTTTTTCATAAGGACGCGGAGAGCGGTTTCTCAGGGCGCAGGCGTTCAAGGGCTTTTCATTCTCTTCTTCGGTTCTCTTTCTAAAACTCCCCCCCTTTTTGATGTCTCCTTTGTCCAAGTATAGTGGATTAGTGGTTCGAGCGGTGGTATCCGTTTCCCTTCGAAAACCATCATACCTTTCCTTCGAGCGCTTGTCCTGTACCACATTCTTTTTCGTAAGCCTTCCCCCCTTTCCTGTTTGCAGGATTTCATGCGCTACACTTTCACGTCTGAGAAGGACACTTCCCGGACCTCTTCTCTGGCCAGGCACTCCTGAAAGGTGCAGAACTTCCTCTCCAGGTCGTGGCATTTTTTTGTCTTTTCTTTCTCCATCTTTTAGTCTGGTGTCTTCCACCTCCGAGTATCGAGTTTTGTGTAAGGCCCGTACTAGTTTGGTTGTACGGCCGTTGATTTCTTGGTGGGTGTTACGCACCCTTTAAACCTGACCGGGTTCTCCTGGGCGCTTGTTGGTCACCCGTGGACTTTAGGTATACGGCCCCTTTTGAACAAACCGTAGACCCGTACCCTCCCCATTCCCTTTTTTGACCCTTTGTGTACGTGCCCTTTTTCTCCTCATCGTGTCTTTCCCCAGGGGTGTAACGTTTGGCGCACGTTTGTCATGATGGAGACATTGTCGTTCGGGAAGTGGCCTTCGACTTTCTGCTCGGGCTGGAGGATCCGGACTCTTCTTATTCGGTCGGCGCCGGGCGTTCCGGCTCTCCTTGGAGTCGCGGAGCGCCCTATGTTGCCCGAAGCAGCTCTCGCCTTACTCTTGAGATAACAGGTTTTTGACAGATTTTTTCTGAGGCAACATCTTTCCTTCCTCCCCCTCCCGAATTGTCCCATCCTACGCCTCGGATCACCAGGCAAACCGAACGTCTTCAGTCGTAAGGCAGCTGGGATTTTCGTCCTTCCGAGCTTTTCCCAGTCTTAATACACCCCCGGTTTCACACTTCCCCCCTGTCCCCCCCAACTACGATGCGTAGACCTTCAAACACCTGAAACAAGTTTTGGTCGTACACAAGTAAAACCTTTCCCAAGTGGTTTTTTCTTTTCAACCTTTCTGCTCCCAGTCCACTTTTTTGTGTACAATCAACCGGGTACTTTCTTTCCCCAGGTAAACGGGATCAACCAGGTCCTTCACCAGTCTTTCAATCTACGAGTTCAAAGGGCTCCCCCCACCTTCACCTTTTCCCTTTCCCCCAACTCTACGGGCCGTCACCAAATCTACGCTGCTTAACTCAACTCCCAGAATGTGCTTCCTCCTTTCCCAAAGCCTTCATGCCCACGATCTGGTGTCTTGGCGTCGCTACACCGTTCAGGGCTTTCCGTCCCTCGACTCGCTGCTTTCGTGAGGGCCTGTTCCGTCCTTTGGTTTCTTGATGCCCCGCCCCTCTCAATGCAAACAGATGTTCCCCTCCTTCCTTAGCTTTTCCTCTTTTTAACAAGCTTTTTCCTCCACGCGCTAGAAGAGAGCGAATTTGGGAGAAGGTCCGGATCCCCAACCCCCTACCCCCAACTAATCCTGTCTATGATTTCCCCCCTCATCTCCCTACCCTCCGCCCACCTCGGGCAGTGAAATGCACGTGAATACTCTAGCACGCGGCGGTCCGGCACCCTCCGCCTTGCTCTTAATACCTTCACTTTCTCCCAAACATTCCGACCCCTCTCATCAAAATATTTCTCTTTACTGGGACTGCTCAGGAAGACCCCCCCTAAACTTCTCCCTATTCTTAAGTCACCTCTACTTCTCTCCTTTATATTCCCCCCCTCTAGTGTGGTAGGGGTTTTGAGAGGGTGGGGCGATTTGACCTTTTTTTGGACTTATCGTTTTTTTTTGCTTTTTTTCCTTTGGGTGCTCCGAGTTTTTCTCTTCGCCCTTACTTAGGGCAATCTCGGGTGGACAGTTCGTATTGGCCGTGCAGATATGTTTATGATTCCTCCCCGATTGGATCTTTCCTGGCACCTTCTTTTTCGGAGTTGCCGTTGACATGACCTTGATCCTCTACGTCCGGGACTCTGTCGATGGCCTTTCTGCGTCGCCGTCTACCCGTATTTTTTAATGAAGGGAAGCAGACGACTCTTCTTTCTGCGGACCCTCGTATTTTCTTATGTCAATTAGTAGCCTTTCCTATTTGGATGAAACCTGTCGAACCTGACTTTTGATGCAACCTTCCTGCGACTTCTGGGTTTTTTTATCTGGAGTTCCTACCATATCTTCCTCTTGGTTCTTTCTTTCTCTCACAGATAGGTTTAGGGTTTTTTCAACGATCTTTCGAGTGGGGGCCGGCTTCAGCTTTCCGCTCGGTTCTTGGCAGTTATGCCGATTTTTTCTTTAGTCTGTTTTTTGCTGCTGTCCGCTATTTTTTTCCTCCTCACAAGCTTTCATCTTTTTCCAGAGTGTGCCTTTTAATGGATGGAGCAGGAGGAACTCATGTTTTCTGTCTCCAACCTGTTTTCTTCCTAGGCTCGCGGTCCCCCCACTTTATCGCCGGTAATCTCCGTATGCGATCCTAATGAGTCCAGTTTTCCTCTCTCGCACAAACACCCCAGTTCCTTATCCTCCGCATTGGGTTCATTTTTTCAGCCGTTTTCTCTCTTCTCGTCTTCCCTTTTTTCTCTCCTGTATGGTGGCACGTTCGAGACGAGGGGTTCTCAATAGTCGTCAAGGTTGTCGCCCAGATCAAGCAAGGCATGCTTTTCCTCCGCCCTGAACCCGGAGCACTTCCCAGTTTGCATCGCAGCCCCCTGCAGACACTTGGAGCACTTTTTCTCTCCTGTGACTTTTTTCCTCACAGAAAGGCTCCATACGTCACGATTCGCACCGAAGGGAAGAGGATTGCGTCCTGCCCCACTCGCAGTATCCTTTTCCCCAATTCTCCCACTTGCGTCCCCCCCTCTCCCGTTCTGCCCTTTCGTCACCTCTGAAGCACGGAATCCCAAAGCTGAAGACGCAGGCCGTCTCTGCCGCCTAGCGAGAGGATTCTCTCGATTTTAAGCGGTCCTTTTTTTCGACGGGTCCCCCCCCAAGAGTATTATTCGTTTACTCCCTTCAAAACTCTATGTCCGTCCGACGAATCTTAGTCTCTGTCAGCCCGTAATAACCGTACCGATTAGAGTTCCCATGTAAGACTTTTCTCTTCGTGCTCTGGTGGCCCTCGGTCCCGCCTCCTTACTCCTCATAGACTTTCATGGCCTCTCACGCTCCGAACCCGAGTGGATGTTGGCAGGCAGTTGCTTCCCCGCTCCAATCATGCTGATTTCTTTTTTGCTTTCCTCAAGTCCCCACTCGGGCCCATATGACTGCCCTTCGAGAGTTGCCCTCCTAGGCCAAGGGACTCATTCTTAGACTAGTGGCCAATGCCCTTTGTTCACACTTTTAAAATTTCTTTACCCTCGGCTTTTCCAGTTTCTCGCCAAACCTTCCCTCCACCACTCTTGGAAGAGAAACAGTGCGACTTTTTGCCTACAGGTGTATTTCCTCTTCTGGATCTTTCCTTTTTCAGACCCCTGTCACAGTTTTCCGATTTTATCTGATTGCCTCGCCGGGTTGTTGGACGAAGGCCTTAGAAGAGGTTGAGACACATCCCTATCACAACCCTTTTTTTTCAAGTAAGGCCTTATTTTTTTGGCTCCTTTTCTCCATCTATCTATTTTTTTTTTTTTTGACCATGGTGGGTTTCCAACCTTCCTTCCCGGTCCTACTCTTGATTTTTTTTCCCTCCCAGGGTTTATCCGGGCCCTCCGCCAACCCTTCCTCTCTTTCGAATTCCGATTGGACGGACGGCTTACTCTCATGGGATTTGAGCTATTCCCCCACATCTTGATTTTCCCCCTGTCATTTTCCGGTCACTTCGAGATATTCCCTAACGACATCATTTTTCTATTCCGGAACCTGCCCTGAACGGTGAGCTAGGCCCTGAACGGGGAGTGTCCTTCTTTTCCCCCTCCACCCCCCCAACCCCCACCCCCCCCCCCCCCCGCACCCCCACAAACCCACCCGGTTTTCTTTCTCTCTTTGTTTTTTGACGTGTATCAGTTGGTTTCCATAAGTTTTTGATGTGTCCTTTCTTGAGGTCTTACCGTTGACCTGGGTGCGGCGCGTAGATTTGTCTACCGAAACTTGACTTGTTTTTCGTTGTTTTGGTCTTTTCTTGGTCACGTTCTTTTTTTTTTTTTCCCCTTTTTCTCCTTGGTTCGAACATGTCCCTTAAAACCCCCCACGTTCCCCCCCTTGAACACCCTTTTGCTTGGGTGTACGTTTGCCTTGGGGGTACCTTTTTTTACGGGAGTTGTAGTTGCCTTGTATCCCTTTCGTTGAATGATGCTCGACTTGACGTATTGCGGATGTCGTTTCGCTAGAAGGGCGGACCCATGAAGTACACCTTTTTGGTTGTTCCTTAAATTAGGGATTTTTTTTTTTCCCCTTTCACCTTTTTCTAAGAAGCCCTACCAACACCCCCCACCCCCCCCCCCCCCCCCCCAGAGACTTTTCTATTTCTCCGTCCGTTTGTTTTCTCTCTCTCAAAGCCAGTGACACTATTTGTATTCTTCTCTGGCACGGTAGTTGACCCTCTTCCGGAAACTTCCAAGTGCACCTTCTTCCTTCTTTTTCTCTCCCGTTCGAGAGCTAACTGATTCAGCCGCCTTTCGCAGTCGATAAGTGACCTCAGATTTCCTCAAATCATTGCGACCTTTACTCCAACCCCTTTTTCTTGACCCTACCCCCTTTACACCCCTCCAACGGGCGTAACAAAGTCCGTTGTTCACAATTGGGGGACATTTTTTTTTCTTCATTTCCTTTTGACGTTGGCAGTCCCCCCTGGCGGGTCCCCCTTGTAGACCCATCCCCGGGCCGTAAACCCTCCCACGGGAGGTTGAACCTTCAAGGGGTCGTAGACCCCCCTGCCAGTTATCAATTTTTTCCACGGTCCTCCCCAGGGCACCACACTTTCTTTTTCACCGCTTCCCGCCTTCTCCTCGAAGCACTTTGACTCCAAAGACCTCCTTCGCCTAATGCCACGACTCAAGTTGTGGTTTCCTTCGTTCCTCGGTCAGTTTCTGTAGCTCGGGTTCCCGCTTATCGACCTGTTTCCTCCCGCTCTGCCGTTCGAACATATGTGCAAGAGAGGCCCCTTCCCACACTTCCGGCCCATGCCGTGAACCGCTTCTTCTCTTCGAAAGATTTCTTGGCATGTTTCTACCCCCCCCCCTTTCGACCCACCACTATCAACTTAGTACTTGACCCGTTCCATCTTTTGCCCATTCCCCCGCCCCCCTGAAAAGGCCACTTTTCTTTTGCATTCTTTTCTCTCTCTTTCTTTCCCGTTTTGCCGCTGTTTTTTTGAAAAAATAGGCTCGGCCCCTTACCACGATCGCCCCCCTGGCTTCCCCTCACTTTCGATTTCTTCCCCCTTTCTATCACGCTGCTGGGGATTCAGCTCTGAAGAACTCTACGGGATCGTTAATGTAACATGCGATTGTTTTTCCTCCTTGCATTTTTCTTGCCGTTTTTTTTTTTTTTCCTTTTCTGGGATTGTTGTTTTACACCCTCTCGGCGGCGGGTTTTATTGCCGCGGGCGTCTTTAAGAATTGACGGTCCCGTTCCTCTTGCTCATTTGATTCTTGCATCTCCTGTTACAAGCCCTCCCGACAGCGTTTTTTTTTGTCATAAACGGCTTGCCAACATCAACGCATTGATGTCCTTTCTAGTCCTTTTCTTTTTGGCCCGTTTCTCACACCGTCTGTTTCTCTGTTATCCTATTGCTTCTCCGAAGATGTACGTCTAAGGGCGCCGTGAGTAGACGATTATTCGGAGAAGGGAAATCCTTTCATCCTGTTTCTAACTTTGGTAGACCTTCTGTTCTTTTCTCCAGTCTCTCTGGCGATCGGCTCGGCGGAATCTGGGCAGGCCTGGTCGCAAGCTTACGGCTGTGACCCCTGACCCTCTGCATCGGGCTTCTGCTTTTTCTCTTGTGATTTTTTTTTTAAAGTGCTTCTCTTCTCTTTTGCTGCAGGGATCACTCTCCCTAGCGTCCAGTGGGAGATCGTGAGTTATTTTTTTTTTGTTGCTTTTGCTCTTTCCATTCTCTTGCAGCTTCCCCTCTTCTCGGTTCTGTGGTGAGAAGGAGAAGAAGCAGTCTTTCCCCACGGCGTCGCTTTCCCTTTCCCTCCTCGTCTTCCCTCCAGCGGATTCTCCGATCCTCCTCTTCCTGAGCTCTACCACCCCCAGTCAGCGCTCTCTCTCAAGTTGTATTGTGTTGGTGGAGAGAGATCGCGTTTTTGTAGTTCTAGTCCTCGACGGTGTCGATCTTTTACGAGGAGTAGTTTTTTGTCGCTACTTCTCCCTGTTTCGGCCCCCGCTCTTTGGTACCCCGGAGGCATCTTTCAAGAAGCTGCCAGTTGCGGCGGCAAATCGACGATCGCAGACCCTTTACCAATCCGCACCCTCCTGTGGCCCTCTTCACTGCAAGACTTCCCGATCGCCTCTTTCCTTTGCAGTTCTCTTTCCCCTAGAATTCTCCGGTGAGAACCCGTGCAGACAGAGCGCGGCTCACCCTTATCCGACACCCTTTCTCGATGTTTTGACGCCGTTTTCATCCGGCCAGTCCCTTCTGAGGCTTCTTCCCCCCTCTTTTTTCGTTGAAAGAGAAGTCTGGTCGACTTGCGGGTCATCCCATCGGGCGTAGACACGGCTCCTAGGTCTACCAGTCGTGGTCCTCCCCTCTCTTCTCCCCTGCACTCCCCTCCCCAGCTCTCCGTAACTTCCCTATATACCTTTTTTCCCCAGCCAAAGCTCCTCCCTAGCGGACGCAGGCCGTCATGGCAACGGCTTTCCGAACTACTTTTCCGGCCGTTTCGCCCGATCTGATTTCCATTCTTCTCCCCGGTCTTCCCCCTCAGCAAATAAGTACTTATTCTAGGCAGAGTCGCCCAGAATAAAACTGCCTGATCCGAGGCGTCAACCTTTACCCCTCCCCTCCGACTTCCCACGACTCAGAGCCCCTTCCTTCCCCTAGACCTCTCTCTCCGGACATTAGAGGTAATCGCCCCCCTACCACTCCCAACACTCGCAATGGATAGTTCGCCTTTTTTCTAGCTTCCCTGCGGGTCCCGCGACCTTCGCAGCGCTCCCCCCTTCCCCAGGACTCTTTTTCATTCTCGGATCGAATTGGCGCGGCCGAGCCGATTCCCGAAAGCGAAAGTAATCCACCCCCTCGGTGATATCATTCTGCCCCTTCTCTTTTTGGGTCCTCGCCCTCGCGGGCTTTTTTTCCAAAACGTCTCTCCCTTCAACCCCTTCTTTCTCTTGTCAGTGGTTATACTCGGTGGTATCCGGGACTCGCACACCTCTCTCTCGAGCGCTTGGCGGGCACTATGTTCGTCTCTCTATCTTCCTTGTTCTGATTTCTTTTGGGCCTGCATTCCCTCTTGAGACACTCCATGCCTGTCTCTTTCCGGCACATGCTCCCCTTTTGAGCGACTCGAAAACACTACCTTGCTGCATTATGGTTGCTTTTTTTTCTCTTCTTCCAAGTTCTAGATTCTCTCTGGTTTCCTTCCGTAGAGTGTTTTGTACTTTCAAGTTGACTTGGGTCCCCTTCCCGGACATGGCGTGTAATCCCCTCCCCCTTTTTTCCGTTCCTTCCTTTCCCCTTATTGGCTTTTTTGACGGACGTCCCCTGCTGACATCCTCCCCCAATGTCCACATGTGACCTTTTTTCTGGTGTACGACCTCGTGTACAGGGGTGTTGACTTGGGTACGATGCATGGGGAGTTTCGCTCTCTAGACGGGTTCTCTTGATCTTTTTTTCTCTTTGCGGTGTTTTCAGTGGCGATCCCAGATCCCAGGAATCAACGGATCGGGCGGTACTTGTCTCTCCCTTTCTGAGCGCCTTGCCGTCCCCCCTCCC
>Ga0179593_1655759_pt1 | contig 10706 bp, 13 predicted proteins | sample CZODoug2_1_08_16_FD_185931 | JGI IMG/M metagenome (GOLD analysis project Ga0179593, IMG submission 185931) | Vadose zone soil fungal communities from Angelo Coast Range Reserve, California, USA - CZODoug2_1_08_16fungal (PacBio error correction) | ecosystem: Environmental > Terrestrial > Soil >... | reverse complement strand
ATTTGCTGTCCCCTTCTACCCTCTGTTCCCCCTTCGTCAGATGTCCTCCACCTTTGGACGTTGATTTTTCCTATTCGCGGACCAGTTAGCACTTGACCCTTTTGGTCGATCTGTAACCTGCCCTGCTTTACCCCTCCCCGCCGTCACGCTATGTCCTCTCCCGTCGTGACCAGTCCTCCGCCCCCGCCCTGATCAAGAATAATATCTGCCGTTGAGGGGCCGCTCGGCAATGAGCGTAATGTTGCTCTTTTTAATTTCCCTCCTTTGCATTTCCCCGAGCCTTTTTCGATTTTACTTGAAACTTGCCAATGAAGCCCTAAAATACGACGTTCGGCCCCGCGTCCGGTTCGAACAACCCCCTTCCACCCCTGCTTATCACTTTTACCTTTCCCCCTTCATCTTTAGACCCCTTTTTTGTCAATGGACTGTGACTACACAAGGATTTTGTTGCGACACCCGAGCCGCGCTCATCCCCACCCGGTCGTTTTCCCCCTCCTTGTGACCCCCCCCCACCACCCCTCTTCTTCTCTTCATATGATCTTATCAATTTTCGAGTCAGACAAAGAATTTCCTCTTTCTTTCTCTCGTTCCCTGCTGTCTTTTGCAAGTTCTCTTCTGCACTCCTCTCGGACCCTCTTTTTTCCCCCCACAACACCGGCGTTTTTTTTTCATTCCTTACTTCTTTTCCTTTTTCCGGCGAAGTACTCGTATTTTTTTCACTGATTGTGTTGTATGGGTGTCGAAAGTGTCACTAAGGAGCCTTTTTTTGCCTCAAACGTTTTCCCCTTGTCGTTCTTTTTTGGCAGCGGTTTCCTTCTCTCGATCCCCCTCCTTTTCTTGAAGCGCTTCAACAGGAGGTGGTTCCTGAATGCAAAGGGATGGGTATGCGAGGCCGTCGCCTGCCACCTTTTCCTCTCTTATCTTTTTTCTCGTCAAGTTCTTTTTTTTCCATCGGTTTTTCATTTCTTGCTTCTGTCGCTTGAAATAGAGGAGGACGAGCTTTTGTGACCTCGGTGCCGCGTGATTGCGACGTCCTAATTTTTCCGCTACTCCTTCCCCCTCTTTCTGTCCGAGGTTTTTTTTTGCGTCTTCGCGAAGGTCCTTGCCTTCCGCTATCGCTGACATTGCCTGCGGACGGCTTGTCCTTTGCTTGGATTCTTTTTTTTCCTGCCGCTGCATTTCTCCTGCCTTGACTCCTCGGATTCAAGTCTAGACACCCCCCCCTTGAAAGCGACAACACGGAAGCTTCCCCCAATGCGGACAGCGGTTTGACCATGGCTTCTTCCTTTTGATCTTTTCCTGGACCCCCGTTTTAGGTCTTTTTTCGTGTGACTCTCAGTGGGAGGCCCCGGCGATTCTCCTGTTTTTTTTCTCGCTTTTTTTTTTTTCCCTGCTTCCTTTCCCCTCCTCTTGCAGTTCTTGTGTCACGTCTAATGATTCGTCGAGCCGAGAACCCCCCTCAAGGGCGACGAAATTTTACATGCGGAGGCTTTACCGACACTCCTCTACCGATCCAGTTTTGCGGCAGTTTTTTCAGAGTCCTTTGATCTTACCTTTGGAGACTTAGGACGTTCCCCTTTGCACTAAAGTCTTGATCGTTTTTCGAGTCTTTAACCCGCCGCCTGTCGAGTTTTTTTTTCTTCCCGCTTGAATTTGTATCGTTTGTTTTCCCTTCGACCCCCCCGCTCTCCCCATATTTTTTCTATTCTCCTCCTCCGCAGTTTTTTCCTCGATCTCTCTCCTGCGACGCGGTCCCTTCTCGATCACACGTCCCCCCAATACAGACAAAGGGCTGTTCCGTGGTACAGCCTTAACAGTCCAGTTTTTCCTCCTTTTGCTTCCCCCTCCATTTTTTTCCCCCGGGGTTTGACTCTTCTTCTTTGCCTTGGTTTTTTTTTTTAGTGCCGCGTTCCAAGGGCAGGAGTTCCTCTGAATGCGATGCGACAAAGAATAAAAGGCAACCCAAGCAGGGACAGCAGCAATTTTCTCTCGCTTTCCAGCCCCCCTGCGGGTCTTCCCCCCTCTGTTTGAGCGAACTTTTTTTGGCCCTTTTTCCTTTCCGCTTGTCGCCACGCGCGCCTTTTTCCTCTGCAGATAGACTCTTGATCCGGCGAAGATCCCCCTACCCCCCCCCCCCAATTCTGATTAGTCGCGAAACCCCCGCCGTACAGCGATGTCAACTTGCCGTGAGCGAATTTTCTGACCATCCCCTTCTTCTTTCGCTAACCATCCCGTTTCTCCCAACTTTTTTCGCAGTTCCCGCGTGGTTTGAGGCCTTTCTTTTCTCGCCAATGAAAAAACGGCCCTGAATGCCCCCCCCCGTTTTAAGTTTTCTTTCATCAGTATTTGAGCCTTTCTCCCGCCCACTTTTCCCCATTGAGCCGGAAAGCCTCAAAAGAGTCCGTCCCCCGCCTGGGCACTTTTAGTAAAAGAAGTGACAGATGTTTCGCGAGTCATCGGCTTTTTTTTTTACTCCTTTTTTCCCCCCTTTCTTTCCCTGGACTTTCTTGTCCACTCTTCCCCAGTCCCTTTCCGCGCTTTTAGGGAGTTGTTTTTCCCCCTCTTATCGATGAGTCTAACTACTAGATTGCGTGAGCGACGCTCCTTTGTCGCACACACCCTTTTTAGTCCCTTTCCTGTTTTACCTCTTGAGACCTGCCCCGTTCAACCCTTTTTTGTCCCTTGAACGGTACCCTCGACGTCGTATTTACTCTATTCCCTTTTCCTTTTCCCTCAGGCCCTCTCCTCCCGCTTTCTCCTTATGAAACTTTTTTTCAATACCAATCTCAAGCTTCTTTGCGCGGGCCTCCTCCCCCGCAACGGCGATCTTATCTTTTCTTTTGATGTGTTCTTTTCTCGTCTTTTTGTCTTCCTTCCCTTTCCTTGCGCTTGCCTTTCCCCCAACCTAATCGAAGGCATTTTTTTTTTTAATGCTACGTGTTCCGCGAATCGCTAGAAATCCCCCCTCAGGTGTTCAGGGAACATCTTGCGGCACGATTTTCTCCCCCTTGAGTTCTCCCCTACAGATCTCTTCTTTTTTCCTTTTTTTTCTCTTTGTTTTCCGTTTGCTTTTCACGACGATGGTTCTAATCGTGCCGCAAGTTAGCATCTCCTGTGAACACCTGCTTCTTCCCTCCTCCCTTTTTTGCGCCGCGTCTTTTTTGGTTTGTACAAGCCTGTGTCGTGGTTAAACCTTCCACCCCAAAAGCAGCCTTAGACGCTAAGCAGCCCCCTTTCCTTGACCCCACCCGTTTCGTTTCCCTCATTACGGCCCTTGACTAAGCTTCCCCCTTTTTTTCTCCGGCCTTTCCCCCCCAATAAAAGAGTCATGTTTTTTTGGGATTTCAATTGGCGGTTCGGTTTCTGGATTTAATCGGGCTTTTTATCCTTTTTAGTTTCGCCCCCAATTTTCCCCCGTCCACCGCGAACTACGACGTCGGTCCGTTCTTTTCGACACCGGGTGGCCCCTTTTTTTTATAAATCCCCTTTCTTCCATCAAATTTTTCTCTAAACCAAGTTGTATTGTGACGGAGCCCTGTGCCTTACCACGTTTGTTGCGACCCTAAAGGCGCCCCAATCCCTCTGTCTGCCGGGTAGTTTTCCGATCCCCCGGCTTTGCGTTGACACACCGCCCCAACCCCCCGCTTTCTCGATGCTCATCTTTTTCGTTTCCCCCTAAAATCTCGGTGCCCGGGGCGCCTGCAGCCGATGACGCTCAGAACATCTGCCATCGTTTTTCATGTTGCCTTTCCGGCCGATGCCTGCTCCTACGACCTAGATATTTGGTTTTTGACGTTGCGTCTTACGATTTGGTTTTATGTTCCTCAACGTTCCCCCCCCCACTATGATCCGGGCTGCCCCCGCTTGGGTGTGTTGGAATAGGCGCGCGAATGACGAACACCACGATTCGGAGAACTGTCCGCCCCATTTTTGGGCCTGTATCTAGCTGTGGTTCTTTTTTCTTTCTTCCTTTGTCTCTCGGATCGCTTTGACCCTCGGCTCGGGGCTCGTGGCGCGACGATCGTCTCCACTTGATGGTCTTTCTTGTCTTTCCCCCGCTAGACATGCCAGGTGCGCTGCGTTTGTCGGACCGCTGGAGTTCGCTCCGCAGGCAATCCCCCTCCTGGCTGCGCTCTTCTCTTGCGTCCATTTTTCGCCTTTTTTTTATGTACTGGCATCGATGCGAATTGCTGCAGGCCGTTGCATCGGTGCCTGGGGGGGCCTCCTTTCTCTTCTTTGCACGCCCGGTATTTTCCTGCTCCTCCGGCGCTTCCATGCCATTCCTTCTCCAAATCCCTCCTCACCCACCGGCGCTGCAAACAATTCAAGCGGTGAGGGCACGGCCCCTTCCCCTTTTTAAGTCTTTGTCACCCATTTGTAGTCCTTTTTCGTGTGATCTTCGGCTGCGGCAGCGCGGCGATTCTTTTCAGATCGATCGTAAAATGCCCTCGTCTTGCCTGTCCTGTTTCGTTGGTTTTTTCTCTTCTTCCACCCGCTTCCCCAAGTTCAAGCGGCGACCCCCCCGACATGAGGAGGGATGTAATCCTCCTTTATACCCCCCGATTTTCCAGGACCGTGTCTTTCTTCTCCTCCTGTTTTCAGGCACCTCCTAACTTTTTTCTCTTTTTGGCATCCCTTTCCCCCCTTTTGCGTCAGGACTTCCCTCCCTTTCTTTCTCTGGTATCGTCTTAAAGACTAAGACTTTTTTTCGCCGCTTGACTTGTATTTTTCCTTTAGTCTCCATCACCCTTTACCCTACCCTTCCGTCCTCCATCTCTTCCCGAGGCCCAGCGATTCCCCCCCTCCCCTTTGACCAAACTTTCTTCTTTCCCACGCACAAACACACAGGGAGTGGCCCTTTCCAAGCCTTAAACCCCCTCCCAGAGTTAAGCATTGCTGTCCCCTTTGCTTTTGGATTTCTCTTGGCATTTTTTTTTCTCCGGACCCCTTTTTCTTCAAATGAGGTTGACGCGATAAGCGCAGTCCCCCGCATACAAGCAACGATGCAAACGCCTTGCATCCCATTTCCTCGAGAATTTTCATTAGCCCGACCAAATTTCCCTCCTCCTAGCTGCGCGCAGGCCGCCGCAAGGAGGTGCATGAGGAGCGCAATTCAGTCCGGTCTGTCCCCCCCTTTCCCTCTTCCGATCCCGGCTTCCCACGCGCTCCTCGATTCGTCCCTTCCCCGACAGACCTCCCAGCCGATGGCAAAGCTTGAGCGCAGTTTTGAAGAAATCTCTTCTTCGCCATCCCCTCCCTTTTTTTTTCTTACTTTCCGCTGTCCCCCCCCCGTCGCTTTTTCTTTGCGTTCCTCCCGTCTTTGACGGTAGCGAGAGCCGCCAAAAAGGCCCTCTGACTGACCCCCCTTTTGCCTTTTTCGTTCAATCATCCCTGTTCTTATCCCAAACCCCCCCCCTCCTTCCACGCGTCTTTCCTCTTTCAATCTGAAAAGAGTAAAACCGCTGCGAAAGCCCGGGTTTCCAACCCTTTCGTGTAGCTTTAATTATTTCAAACTTTTTCCCCATGAGGGACTAGGCAGGGACTCGTAGTCCATGGCCCTTTTTATCATTCACCCATCCCTCGAAGAATGAGCTCGGTGGTTGTCTGGCTTTGCACATCCTTCCGATGAGCGGCCTCTTGTTGTTTTGCGCTCGCGAACGGAATTGGTTCGCAACCGTGGGGAGTACATTAGCCCCGTGGCAACTTTTTCTGCGCTAGTCTCCGGTGGAATCTCCCTTCCCTTGGTGACTTTTGGGGTGTGTTGTTTTTTTTTTTTTTTTTTTTTTTTTTTGTTTTTTTTCTTCGAACATGTCTTTCGTTTGCCATTTAATAAATTACCGCCCCTTTTTCGCGCCCCCCCCCAACACAATCGAGACTCTGCCTTAAACGTTCCTTCCCCATTTCCCCTCTCACCCCAGACTTTGCTCGGGCTCGCCCTTCGATCTTTTCGCTGCTTTTTTCCTGTGAGCAGTTTTTTTTTTTTTCTCCTTGGGATGATTCCCTCGGCGAAGAGGTCTGTGAAGGGTACAGAGCCCTGGCTGTGCCGTATCTCTTCAACGTCCTTTCTTTGCATATTTCTTAACACCCCCTTTCCTTTTGTAAGTAACATCTTCTCCTGCGGTCGATTCGGCCTAGGACCGCTGCGTCGCTGACCTCGCACTTCCTCTCCTTTTCCTCCTTGTTGTTTGAGTAGGCTCTTTCTTTTTCTCTAATAGTGCCATACAGATGTTCCCTGACACAGGGGTTGATTTCGACTTCGCGCGCATGCACTTTTTTTTCCGACTCCTGATCGCACTGTCTTTCCTCTGTCTCCCCCCCCGCCTTCGCCTCTTCAGAGAAATTCGTCGACCCGATGATGCCCGGCGACAACTCGAAGCACTCCACCTCCATGATCCCGTCCCCCCGTTCCTTTCCCTTCGCCCCGCTTGAATCGGCGTCATTTTCCTTTTTTTCATTTTGGATTCTTGGAGTTTTCGCCCCTATCCAGCGGGTGCAGGGGATTTTGCCACTTTCCCCTGCGCCCAATGGGGAAATACGACTTCTTTCGGTCTGAACCCACACGGCAACCTTTTCCTATTTTTTCCTCAGCACTTTCGTGAAGATGAACATCTGAACTCCACCACGGGGACTTGGGACCCCCCGTCGAAGTGAATACCTTTTTTGTGTTGAGACCCCCCTTCGGATTTTTCTAAAGCACCAACCTCGGAGTTTCTCGGCTTTTTCTCCCTGTGCAAACCTCCCCTCCCCCCCCCGAGGCTTTTCCGCCCCATTTTAGTTTTTTCCGAAAAACGATTTTCAGAATTTCTTTTTCCCCTTTTTTCAGCCTTTAAGGGGCTCATCTCTTGACTGCTTCTTTCACACATCTGGCCCTTCTTTGACCCGGTCTTCTCTGTCTTTTAACCTGCCGACGGACTCGCTCGGGGAAGTTTTAGTTTAAAGGATTTTGGTTTATGGCTGTAACTTCACTTTTGAAAGCCCCCACGGTTATGCCTCCCCCTTTTTTTGCCTTTTTTTCAGAGGGCGAGAGGGACTGAAGAAAACCACTGGGCTCGTGTCTGCTTCAGACCCACCACTGGAACTTTAGGTCCTTTGCATTGGGTTCTCGTCCTCGATTCTAACTGCGATCTGGGAGGCCGCTTGCCCTGATGTAGGTCGGGTGGAGAGAAGAATCTTTGATTTTGTCTTCTTCGTCCGGCAGATTTTTTTTTTTTTTTTCCTTGACCGCTGACGGAATTGCTCATTTCACAATCCTTGCAGGCGCCTGCGCTCTGACTTTCCTCTGCCAATGGTCGGTCATCGCCACTTTCGCTCTTTTTTTTTTTTCTCTCGAATTTTATTGTTCCGGGTCGGATGCGGTTGGCCAGACGATGACTTCTTCAGACAGCATTTGATTCGGACCGAAGGTCGACGCAGGAGTCCTTAGCCCCCTTTTTGTATAAATAAGCCTCTTCCCCCCCTTGAAGATTCCCCCCCTGGTTTCGGAGAGCCCTTTCTGACGATGAATGCGGGTTTAAGGTGGCCCACGCTTGAATGGTGCGGTGTTTTTTTCCTTTTTTCCGGAGTTCTGCTAGTCGCCGTGGAACTGCGCGTGCACGGATGTCAAGTAGTCCCATAGGTTTTTTTTCTTCCTTTTTTCTTGTCCCGAGGCTTGCCTCCCAAGGAACTTTCCTGCGTTCCTCCCCTCTAGAACTGACAGGCACATTGCGTGCCTTCTGACGCCAAAAGTGGCAGAGTCCTGGCCTCTCTCTTTTTTACCCCGTTGTTGTTGATCCCGGGGTTTTTTCAAGAGGGGTTCGAGTCTTACCCTACTCCGAATTTCCTTTGTTTTTCTCGATTGTGTATAGGAGTGGATATCTTTCTCTACCAACGCGAGGAAACCTAAGTTCCCTTGAATATGCACGCGCTCAGGCCTTTTTTCTCGATCTTTTCCCATGAGACCTCCCCCCTCCACACTCAAGACCCAGCGTGTGCAAGGGTCCTAAACACTCCGTCGTTTTCATGCCTTCGCCCCGATTCTTTCTTTGCCGGACTTTCTGTTGTAGTTATTTTTTCTTGCTCGTTAGAATCCCTCCTCGTCGGTTCTCGTTAAGCGGCGTCCTGCAGCTGTCCTTGGAAGCGGCGGCCACCTCAAAGGTGCACCCCCCTCCGGGTCCCAAGAATCTCTCTTTTTGTCTTGGCGATGATGCCCCCTATGGACGCGCGAGTCATCCTGTCAGGAAGCCGCATTCTATGCGGAGCCCCCCGGTCCCCTTCGGCACGAGGTTGTGTAGACTTTTCTTTCCTGTACAGGAAGTCCCCTGCGCCATCCCATTTCCTCTTTTCGTTTCGCGACACCCCGCCCGTACCTGTCCCAGCTGGTCCTTCTAGGCCGTGGCGCTCCTTCCTTTTCAAGCCCCTTCTTTTCCCCGCCGTTATTTGTTAGCGCGGTTTCGACTGTGCAGCGTTGTGGCGTCTCGCGCCCTGCCAAGCCAGATTCACTTTGGCGTTTACGGCCGGTCGCCCAGACAATCCCCCCCACTCCGTTAAGGCCTCGAGTAAAGAGCGAGTAGTTTCTTTCCGGCATTGACCGACCTCGTGCTTTGGGTCCAACGTCTTCTCCTTCCCCTTACCGATCACCGTTTGAACGAGCGGAAGTAGGCAATGATTTTTCTAAACGAAAATTTTCTCCTATTACGCGGAATCCTCGTTTTTTTGATTTTTCTTTTAACAAGGGACGAGGAACCGCATCCTTTGGTGTTTTTTTATTCAAAAAATCCGTGCTCCCTTAAAAATCCAACTTTTTCTGAGAACTGCCAGCCGTACCGGTATCAGGCTTCTTAACCCCTGTCGCCCTTTCGGACTAAGCGTTTCCGCGTCCAGCACGTTTTTTTTCCTGCACTCTTTTAGCAACCCTTCTCCTGCAAACCGAATGTAGGGGCCCCTGCAATCCATCTCAACCATTCCTCTTGCGCGTTGCTCGGCCTTTTGCGATTTCTCATGTTAGTCTTTTTCATTCAGGTTCTCCTCCTTTTTTTTCATATCGCTCTTTTTGCCGGGTACCCTCCCCTTGAGCATGTGCAGAATCTCCGGCAAAGTCGAAGGAGACGTTAGCGGCGACTCGATCCGAAATAAACGGCCAGGTGTCAGGGTCCTCCCTTTTTCCACTTTGATTTCGGCCGCTACCGGACACTTCTCTTCTTCTTTTTTTTTGTGTGAGAGATTAGTGCGTTGCCGTCAGCGACGCACGCGGGAATCCGAATCGTGCCGCATTTCTAAGGAGGTTCCATTTTCGAGCTCTTTTCCTTTCTCGCTAAGCGACCCTTTCCCGTCGATTCGTCACATGCTCGCGTGAGGCCCCTTCACCAAGCCGCTCTTATTCTTTTTCCCGGCAAACGTATGCTGCCGTAGCCCCTTTTCCCGATCAAGCCCTTCTCCCGAATAAGATAGTTTTTGAGGGCCACCGCTGGCCGCGGCAATACACTGCTTTCCTTTTGAGATTGGGATTTCATGTCCCCTCTTGGTAGGCAGGGGAGCGGATTTTTTCTTTTTCGCGTCCTTTTTTTTTCCCGACCCCCCCTGGCACAATGACGCTGGAATGAAATACCTACGTCGGCGCCCGGTTCGAACACAAGGGGTCTTTTCATCTTGAGAACGTCTGCTGCCGGAAGTCGGAAAAAGTGGGTTCTTGGTTGACTGGCTGCCATGTGAACCTCTATTGCGACCCCCTGATGCTCTCCACTCACCCCACTCTTCTTCAGCGGTTAAACTTTTTTTTTAGACGCTGTGAAACCCCCCCTAAAACCACCCTTTAGATTCCTTTCTACTTTCCAGCAATTTTCCAGCTTTATGCGTCGCAGCCGATGACGAGATCAGAACATCAATGCACTTTGGGACCACGAGTGCTATGCGGTGAAGGCACCCCTTCCTCCTTAGAAGTCGAATCTCGTGCCTCTTTTTAATTTTTTGGTTCGGAAATCATAATTTTCTCGGGAGTCAACCCTGTTTTTACAGAGTCTGGTCCCTTCAGATTTTTCTGGATCGATGCCCTCCCCTCGGTCTTTTTCCGAACAACCTTTTTCGCAGGGTCGCTTAATGGTGCAACGGCTGGGGTGTATTTTTAGATTTCTTCTGGCCTTCCTTTCGATTTTCGTATTTGACTGTTTCACGGGTCAGAGACTCATTTATGGCTGTTGCTCGTCGCTGACGCCCCTCGAGGCGGCCGCGCTGCGGTCCCCCCCTCGTCTCTGTGCCCTTTTTCGTCATTTCTGAGATCCCCTGTCGTCAGAGGTTTCGTCATCTAAACGTTGTCGCGACGGCTGGAATCGATCTGATTTTGCTTGCCTCGGGTTTTCTTCGCGTTTTTTTCTAAGCAGTCCCTTCGACCGCCGGAGCGGATAGGCGAGCCTCCAGGGCCAGATATACAAAGAAAGTTCCAACAAAGTATTTCCCCCCCCCACCCTTTCTGGTGAGCGCCCTTTAGAAAGGTGAATGTTCCCTTCTGACCACTTTCACGCCCTTGTGTCGGGAGTGAGGGTGAAAGGTGCCGCAGCGCGCTTTCCCTCATTACTCGACTCGTCTTGGCATTCAGGCCCCTCTTTTTTTTGAGGTTATCGGGTTGTAGGTCGATCTTGCCCCGACGACCCTAAGGCGTTTTTTCAAGATGCGGGTCTTTTCCCCCCGTGAGCTTTCCTTCGTTTCCCCCTTTTTTTTTCAGCGTACTGGTTTGG
>Ga0179593_1566362_pt1 | contig 10706 bp, 10 predicted proteins | sample CZODoug2_1_08_16_FD_185931 | JGI IMG/M metagenome (GOLD analysis project Ga0179593, IMG submission 185931) | Vadose zone soil fungal communities from Angelo Coast Range Reserve, California, USA - CZODoug2_1_08_16fungal (PacBio error correction) | ecosystem: Environmental > Terrestrial > Soil >... | reverse complement strand
ATTTTTTTTTCGGACAAAACTTTCCCGTCGCTGGGTCCCGATCCCCTCCCTCCCGGTTGGCCGGGGAAAACGGGATATTGCTGCTCCTTCATTTTCCCCCTTATGACAAGGCACTTCGAAATCCGGGTCTCCATTGAAGGTTGCACAACGCAACCGAGAAGCTACCCTTCGCCAACAGATGGGTTAGTGCCATTTCCCGCCTTCCCTCCTTTTCGTTGCCCAATCTTGCCCGTTTCTCCCATACTGTTGCACAGATTGGACCCACGTCACTGACAATGCCCTCCAGCACTCCCCGGCTCCCCCATTGACGATCCCCTTTTTCCTTTTCCTCCTTGGAGGAGACCTCCGCCTTTCGAGCCTCGCTCGCCCGCTCCGGCCCACGTACGCAGCAAAACGGGAACCCTTTCCCCCCTTCCCTTATTTTCCCACTCCACCCCAAGTTTTTCCATATCCCGAGGTCCATCTCCGTCACGGACCCTGACCAAGATTCAGCTTGGCCGTTCCCTTTTAATTTTCCCCTTTACCGTGCCCTTCCCCATCCCCCGTTCCGATTCGACGCATATTCCAACACATTTCTTCCCCCGATCCCCGCTAGCATCCGATTTGCTTTTAGATTACGTGGAAGATCGACCCCTCCCCCGAACACAGTGGTGCGTGTTAGCCACTGCATTTTGCCGTGCAACACCACGTTAGACACTTGAGATCACGCCAACGGTAGTGATAGGGTGTTTTTCCACGGCAAACGTAGGCTCGAGAGTATGCCCCCTTTAGTATGATGGGACCTCCACGTGCATAACCTCCTGGTTGCCTGATGGGTCCCCCGCCACGCGCCGCAATTGTTGTAAGCGCCGATTCACCCCTGAAACTATCATTTCTGGACGAGTTAACGCGAGGCTTTAAGCGCGTCATCGTGATGGTATTTCGTCCGTCCCCGAATTCCCCCCGCTCGCCCGTTTTTTCTCCGCATCCGACTGCGCACATGTTTCACAAATGTTTTCCCCCCCCCCCCCCCTCGAGCTTTATCCCATCTTGTAGGCGCTTTAGAGGTGCGTCTTCCCTGCAGCCCCTTCACTTTCGATCTGACCCATGTAGCACCCCCCCTGCACTTCTCCACCGCTACGGGGCTTGTGTTTTTCCCAGGTCTCCACACGATGCCGTTTTCTTTCTGGTGCATTCGACAACGTTTCGGCCCCCCTAGCTTTTGATCGAGAATTCTATTTTGTTACCTTGCTCCTGTCCTCAGCTCCCCCTCGCGACTCTACGAAGCAGCTCCTCGGACCCCTCGTCTTCAACCTCCCGAGATCATGAGCATCTTCCTAATGGCAGGAGGTTATAGTTTGAAAGCCCATGGTTGACCCCTGTTTTACTGTCGCAGTTGCTTTTCTAGTTCGTTGTTCGTTCACCATGGCGGTAAGTTTATTCACCCCCCTCGCCACAGGTCACCCCAACTGACCCCTCCGAGTTCGCTTACGCTTGCCTGACTAGCCTTCCTTCCCTCCCTCACATCAACGCCCTGTTTTCGTCTTTCTCCGGACCATTCGCCGTCACTCTCTGTAGTCCCTTCGTTCGCTTTTCCAAGGGCGTTGGGATACCTGAGTCTTACTGAATGCTGGTAAAAAGCTCCCCCCCTCTCAGCACCTATACCTCCCCAGAATGTCCCTCCTCCACGACATCCCTCTTGAATGCTCTCGCCCTCACCCCCATGCCTATTTCCCTTTCCCCTTGTGAGAGGATTATGCGTCTCTGACGTATCACCCATGTGGTTCTCCCCGTCTTCTCTAGTTGTCTTACTCACCTTGCGTTCTTTTTTGGGTCGTCCATTAGCATCTTGTCAAATTCTCACGTTTGGCACCCGCTCTATCGACGGGTTTCAGGACCTCCCGGTTTTTTCTCCTTCCCCCTATGCGAAGCTCACGGCAGTCGTGACATGCCCCCTCTAGAAGCCGACACTTTTGTCTGCATACCTTTTCTAGTATTTTCAAGTCATATGCCACTTGTCAAAGCATACAACGTTTTCTGCTGCTGCTTTGCTCAGGAGATGACCGCGGTATCCTCCCCCTTTCTCCTTCCTGAGTTTTTTGTTATCAACTTACCGCCTTTTGCCTCGCCTAGGTCTTACTTCAGCTGCTGCTGTCTCCCCAGAGAATCTTATGCCCTTTTACTAGAGCTAGGTGCAATGCCGTCGTAACCCCTCTACTACCCTTCTTCCATCTTTTCCTTCCTCGCGACCCCCCCTCGACACCCAAACACCCGCCCCACCCAACGCGTCTTTGATGTACTCACAATACACCCTTGTCTCCCCTCTACATCTATACGCCCTCTTTTTGCTGGTTGCCCCATCCCGTTACCCGTTGTTTTCAGTTGAGAGTGAAAGCTATTTCACAAGCGCCTGTTTTTGCGTTATGCGTTTGTTTGATGTCCTCCCCCTCCTTCCTAATTCCTCCCGACACCTAAATTTTCCTCCCCCCATTAGGCACCGGTGCGTGTGTCCACCTTCTGTCTTTTTTTTTTTGTTTCGGTCGAATGGCATCTCCCCCCTGCAATCCAGTTCCGGCTGGCTCTGGGTCACAGAGTACGAGACCCATGCCCCCCCCCACCTGCTAATGTGGTTGAGCCCGTTTCCCCGACCCCGCTGCGGAATTGAAAGGTTTCCCCCCCGCTCGAGCGGCCCGCCGCGACCAGACCCGATCCATTCTCCCCACCCCTGACCCTACCCCTTTTCGCTGTTCTACCTAGAAAACTTTCAAATCTCTCTCCACCTCGTTTTCCCCCAGCCACTTTATAATCACCCCTCGCTCGCTCATCTTGGCTTCGCTGTAAGTCCAGCACACGCCTTACCAGCTAAATCCCCTGTTTTGCCTGATCACAAGACCCCCAGTCCGTCGGTCCGTGACTGCTTAGTATGCTCCCCAGCTATCGTACCGCGCGGGGAGCGATCCGCACTCACCCTGATGTAATACAGAAACTATATCCAGACGACAGATAGAAATCGGTCCCAAAGACCGTTGAGCTTGGCTTCCGCCGGCGCACCCCCCCCCGGAGGTTTCCCCCAGCAAATTCCAGCACCTCTAACCCCTAACTAGACCGAAGTTCCGGAAGAAGAGGTTTTGATGCACTCGATCGGCCAGATTTTTTCCTCGCCGCACCAGCTCGTTAACCCCTCATGACCCCTCATACTCATGAAGAATACACCCGGAGGCAACACGCTATATTCCCCCGAAATCCGAAGTGAGAAACTGCATAATTGCCTTCTTCTCCCGGGAGATAAGAAGGTAACACGCCCCCCTGAAGCCCGGGACCCCCCACCACGAATTTTAGTCTAGGTGCACCTCCGGGGAGAATCTTTCGATTTCACGGCAAAAAGCTTTCCCGGCTGAGCTTTGTATCAAGAGTAACTATGCCCCAGTACACTTTTACAAGTCGCAAGGTCTTTTCTCTGCAATGAGATATGGGTCCTCCCTTCCGATACTCACCAAGCCATGCTGCCCGTCGTTCGGTCCTAGAATTCAAGCCCTCCGAGATTTTTGACGTCTCGGAGCTGGTTTCCCTGATTCGATCCTTTTCTCGTACACAAGCGTAAAGGATCGCCCTTCCTCCTTCCTTTTCCGGCCTCCCGCCTGTGACTAGAAGCCCCGCTTGTGTGGTTTCTTGTGGATGACTATTTCTTAAACTCTAGAAGAGCTTATGCACCCCCCCCTTCTCTGGTTCTACCCCTATCCGGCCACCGCGTTTGCCGCTTCCCCATCATTTTCACGTTCCCCCATTTAGCGGGCCCCAACCACGTTATTGTCGTTTTTTTTTTTGTTCTTACTGAGCTTTTGTCAAGTTCCACCTGTTGAGTTTCCTCCATTTCCCCCTTGACACGCGACACCACTGACTCAATATTTCATCCCTTGTCTCGATTTTCTGCGTGTTCTCGTCCTTTCGATCCCATGGACGTTTTGACCCTCGCCGCTTCGCGCCTGCGTCCCTTGTGCGCAGAAAGGGTTTCTCGTTCTTTTTTTACCTGCTCCCTCTTCTCCTCCCTTTTAATGCACCGACACTCATGGGTTCTGATTGTACTACTCCAGGCGCACGTTGAGACACCCATTTCTCACGCCGATTCCGAGCGGTTTTGGCCCGCGTGTTACGTCCAGTGCCGGAGCTTACGCTCTATTTTTTTCTTTTTTTTGGTCAGGCTCCTTCAGTCAAGACACCGACTTTTCTCCACTCCTGGCAGGGCCATTCTTCTCCTCTTCCATCAAGCGGGGCGATAGACCCTTTTTTTGCAGCATCTGGATGTCCTACCTTTTCCTCGCCTCGGTCTTTTGCGACTTAAAGGATAACCCCCCCCTCCGTGTCTTCTCATTTTTTTCTTTACTCCCTCTTCATTAAGGAGTCCCTTTGTCTCTTCTCGCGGTCTCTCTAATTTCTCTTGCCACGGCAAGCCCCCGAGCATCCCCTCATGCACGTCCCCCCCCCCGTGGTTTTTTTCACAGACACAGAATCTAGCCCCCCCCCTTTCTAACAGCCCGGCCCTTTCCTGTCACAGAATTCCCTACAGCTGTTTCTCTTATGTGATGCCCTTCTCTTTGTACCGTTTATATTTCGTGCACATGTTCCTCCTACCATCGGCTACCATGCCCATCCCCGAGGCGGTCGCCGTGTACTTCCCTCCGCAGTCTTAAATTGCAGCCTGCAATGAACGCAATTGTCTTCAATTCTTTTATGCATTGCTTTACTGGGTATTTTGAATTAGATATTTTTGCCATGCAAAACCAGTCTTTTTTACCGCACGCTCACAGCGTTTGCACCCAACCCCTTTGCTTTTCCACTCTATTCACCGGATTTGCTCGGCCTCCTGGGGAATGATTGTTAGTTTCCTATCCTTCCCCCGACTTAAGAAGCCCTCCGGTGCTGACTATCCACTTCGGGCCATGTGTATCCCTTCTCTGTACCCCGTTTATTTCTTAATAAGTTGTAGAGCTCACCACTTGCTCAACGGGCAGTGCCCGATTGTTGTCATTCCACCCACGCAGTCTAGGCCCTTTTTCTTTCTCAGACCGTTCTTTCTCGTCCCTCCGAATGGTCTTTTTGAGAAGGGAGTACTCCGAAGGAATCTGTACCCTTGGCTTTCTCCCCCTTTGTGCTACGACAGATTCAGACTATTCGGCCCCCCCCTAAATTATAGGTTGCTAACTATGGTCGCCGGAGTGCCGCTGCTCCCCTTCATTTTTTTTGACCTACTGAGAGCTGCAGCTATGGCTTCCTCCTGTGCAGATGTTGCATTCCTCTTTTGCTTTTTCGGCTGCCCTTCTGGGATCTTTTCGCGCCTTATAGAGGCTACCGGCCTCAAAATGGTAGTAGCCGCGTCAGAATCACGACGTGCCCCTATGTTTTAAGTCCCCTTCTCTTTTTTTCCCCTCATTTTCCCGTAGATGATCAATGCTGTGGGTCAATTATTGAGCTCCTTTTCGTACTGTTCGTTTGCGGCTCCCTTTCTGCTCAGCGACCTTTCCCTATTCGATAGCTGGGGACGCCTACCCTACAGGACCCGTATTTCCTCCTCTTTCTTTGGCTGTAATCAACGGATTTGGCCTGTTTTTGACGTCTTGTTGCGCATAGCTGATGGACTTGTTCGGTCGCGCTCTTTTTTTCTGTAGGTTTACGACCACTCTCTTTTTCAAAAGTTGGATGGTCCACGCTTTTCTGGAGCTGGCCCCCCCTCTATGCCGCTACACACCGGACGATGCTCTCTCCTTGGAGGGGCCGTGGTTCGTGATGCGGATACATCTTTTTTTTTTGATGCCTTTCTGTGCTTCCTTTGCTGTGGGTTTTGTTTGCTTCCCCTCATTTCTTTTCTCTTGACAAACGCTAACTTTCAGGCGCACCAGATCCCTGTCCCCTCTGCTTCTCTTTTTCCCCCGCCCGCCTTGGATTAACCCTTCTGTTCCCCTTTCTTCTTGGGCCTTGCTGTGGAGTGGTTTTTTCCCCCGTTGTTACTCTTTTCCATAAAATAGAGGAACCCTCCTGGATTCATTTTCTTCCTTGTCACCCAGACTGCTCAGGACAATTTGCCCTACTTTCGGGCTTTCCCTTTGGTCCCCCTTTCCCCGTACACCCCAATAATCTTAGCTCCGTACTGTCCTTCAGAATCCTTTTAGCTTAAGGATGCCGCCCCGATATCGGGATCCTCCCCCCCCTCTGCAGAAAAGGATAAGATTCCCGTCGTGCCTCCTCCTCTAATCGAAATCCGAAGCAAGGCTCTTTCTTTCTTTCACTTTCCAAGTTACGATCAGTCTGCTGACTTTGCCACCCCCTGTTTCCCCCCTCGAGCATTCACTAACGTCCCTCTGAGCAAGCTTTTCCGTTTTAGAGTTACGCAAGATTCTTATTCTTGGTTTACTGCGTGACGCTCCTTTATCACCCTCTTGTTTTTCCCAACGTTAAATGTCTCGCGGGTGCCCCTCTGAAGTCCGGACGCGCAGACTGCGTTTGTCCCCGCAATTGGATCATTGAATGGTCATTCATTGGTAACGGTGTTAGGTGTAGGCTTTGCCGTTTTTTTTTATGACTTCCATGCAGTAATACGACGCTGGCCTCATCCCGCAGTCCTTCCCCATCTCCGACCTCACTTTCATTTAGAGTCCAATTATAATGAGTCGACCCTTCCCGACCTGAGAGGTGTTTTGTTCGGTTTCTCTCCTTTTTCCTTTGCCTCTTCTCTCTGATAGATTGGAGCTTCACTTGTCGCGTCTCCTCTCCTTCCCTAGCCAGGAAAACGCCTCGGCCGCCTTCTTTCTTCTCCCTAATCATGCTCCTTGGTCTCAGGTAAGTCCGATCCCCTTGAATCCGTATTTTTTTATTACTTCTGGTGCAAAACCTTGGCTCTTCCTTATTCAAGGATTTTTTTTTTAGTTGGCCCCTTCCTCTAAGCTCTTCTCCCTCCGAAGGTTTGTCTTTCAAGTCCCTTTGAACTGTTTTGTCTGGGCGAGACGCAATTGTCTTCGCCCCCCTCCTCCCTGTATCTCTTTGCTCCTTACCCACCCCCCTCAACGCACCACCACAACCCCCCCCCACTATCGAGACCATTGAACCCCCTCTTAACTATTCCCCCCCAAGTTTTCTCACCTGCTCTCTCCCCCCCGACGACCTCGTTTCCCCCTCGGCAACTCCCACAGACATTTTCTCCCATTTCGCGAAAGTAGACTTTTCCGGAACGTGCCAACAGCACGCTTTTTTTCTGAGTTTTTACTTACTGAAAGTAGATCATGCCGCCATCTCTTTTCCGATGGACCGTTAGAGTGACTTTTTCTCTTTTATTCTTTTTTTGAACCTTTATCGGATTTGAGTGTCTTTAATTTTTAAGGAATGCCTATGTTTCCTTATTTTATTGGGGTCAGTTTATCTAATCTCTCAAGTCTCTTTCTTCATTCTTGTGGGATCATTTGCAGTCACACCTTTGCTCAGTTTTCCCCCCTTTTTTTTTTTCTTTCCTCTGTGTTTTTCAGAGTACTTCCCGTTCTGAACATTTGTATCTGCTCTGGGATTTCTTGCGGCTTGTTCAAGACCCCCTGACCAGGAACTTTCGGCTCCTTTTGCGCGATTTAGATTTTTCTCTGTTGAGGCCTTTTTTGTTTCTATTTTGATTTAGGGCAACATATTTTTTGTGTCTTTTTTTTTGCCTTCCTCTGTTGCCCTTGCCTCCCCTACCTCTTGTCTTAAGGGCTCAGTTTTTTCCATAAGCCCTCCATCCCGCTTCGTTGAATGTCTCGTTCTGCTTCGTTTAGGAAATTTGACTGATTACCCCTTCCATGGTCTTGCGTTGGAATTTCTGGCGACCCCCCCTCCCCCCCCCCCCACCCACCCCCCCCCCCCACCCCCCCCCATCCACAAAACCCACGTCCATGACCGGCTATTTTCCCTTTTTTGTTGAGGCGTCGTCCGGCCAAACCTCTATTTTAATGTTCCACTTTGTGTTTTTTTTCTCATAGACTTTTTGTGTTAGTACTTGTTTTCCTACCTACCCCTTCCTCTCCCACCCGAGGTTCCCTCTTATGGTGTTGCCCTTGGGGCCCAGTGTTTATTATCGGGGCTCGCACTCACTTACCAACGATTCAATTTTCATGGTGATGAAAGAAACTTTAGGCATTATGTCCCCCCTCTGAACCACTCATGTTAATTCTGGAGGATGTTTGTGCTGATTACTCTAGTACCAGTTCTTTGTCCTTGCACCGCCTTAAGTTCTCCCACCACCCGCTCCCCCCGCCACCTACGCCGTAATAAACTACGGGCCCCGACACCTTGCCTCCACATCGACGATAGCCAGCCATACGTCTTACTCCTGAGCTCACATCCTCCCTGAGAGCCCGCTCCATGCCCCTGACCTTTTTACCTTCCTCGTCCCCGTCTCACGCAAAAACTTCGCCGACTACTGAATAATTCGCCCCCCGCTTCCATTACAGCTGCCATGAGGAAGACCCTAGCCTCACGAGGTCCCCCTGCTCCCTACTAGGTCCTTTCTACTATCCACAATACAGATAGCTTTCACATATCCAAAGTCTCTTTTCTCTCCCACCTGCTATGGCGGTAGAGTAATGTGTCCCCGGCGGACGACCCAATCTTTGTGACTTCCCTTCCTTCGACGTCAGTTCCCGGGATCCGTCAGGACCACTTCCGATGCTACTAGAGATCGAGTGCGGCCCCTATTTTTTTGCAGCAGCACTATCCCGGACCCCCATTTCAAGTCCTTGTCTTCTGCGACTTTCTTGCGCTCCGCCGCCGATCATCCCCGTCCTGAAATTTTTTTGCTCGGCTCCCCCCCCCCTGCTTCATTATTATCGTCCCCCTCTCCCTTTGATACGCAATGCCAGCCAAGGCCTTTTAAAACCCCTCCCATATTGTATCTCCCCGTCTTCTTACCAGATGGAGAATCTGGCAATAGCGACCCTGTCCAGCGGTTTTTTGTTCCCTTCCTCTTCCTTTTCTTCTTTGCGTTTTTTTTTTTTACCAGTCGCCTATGGCTTTAGCATTCATCGCTCGATTCTGATCCCTACCCCCATTCACGCGCCCGGAGCGACGCTTATATGAAGCGCGCCTGTCCACTTCCCCTCTTTCTTTCCCGTAGATTCCGGACAGCTGGGCTGGTTGCAGGTTTTTCTTTCTGAGACCGGCTCCTTTTCACCCACGTCCCCCCCTTCACCCGCCGGCCTAGAATAATTGCAGTGCTTTTGCCTTCTGGCTTCCCCCCCCTCCCCCTAGATGAGGATTTTTCGTCTTTCCAGTTGCCCTGTCTATTCAGCCCTTTTCTTCTTGATTGTCAGAACAACTGCCCAGCCGAGAGTCCCGGCCCCCACAAGACAAGAGAGCCTTCCCCCTTTTTCCCTCTTACCACCAGAGCAAAAGCTATCGCTCAGCTGTGAAATTTCGGTGCTCTCGTACGTTTTTTAGATTTTTTTCTGCTGTATTCAGCTTAGCCGAATCCTAAGCCCCCTTTCTTCTTTCCCCTCTTGCATAGTTTCGCCTAGGGCAGTTCAAGCCCGCTTTTGATAGATTATATATGAAGTCTTTTCATCCCTTCCCCTCCTTTATTGTCTCCTTTGCGGGTCGTTGAGCGATTTTTTTTTTCTTCTGAAAAATGAGGCTTGACTCCCTTCTCTGTCGGCTTTCGATCCCTCCTTTGTCCTCCGCCCCCAATATAGTCGTTGACCTCTCCTTCCCTTACCTTAGGTGTCCACACACCCAGCCCCAATCCTTTGACATCCTCCTGCCTCCCTTTTTATCCCCGTGCTTTTTTTGAAAAGACCTCGTTCCCCTTTGTGAAGATTATTTGACTTCTCCTGCCTCTTTGTTCCCAAGGATTTCACCCATCCATCAGAGCCCAAAAAACAGAAATTCCCTCTCCCTTAACCCCCCTTTTTAGCGTCCCAAGCAGCCCTCCGACCACTGCCTGCACCTATTCTATCCTCTATTGTGAGCTAAACGAGTGGATGAACCCGCCGTGCCTTCTGCTCTCCCCTTGATAGTAATTACCCCCCCAGTCCCCAGTCTGCCACCCAAAAAGAACTGGATGAGAGATTACAGCCTTTAACCTTCACTCCCCCCTTTGACGAAAAATCTCTTTTCTTGTCCCTTGTAGTGGTTGAAAACCGACTCGACTATTGGTTTCCTCGATTTGCGATTCCACAGGAGAAGCACACGCCCCCTAGTCACTGAACTATAATAGCTTATTTTACCCCGCATTGTAGCTCCTTGTAGGTCCCATGTGGTTTTTGAACAACCAAGAATGCCACCTTACTCCCCCTGCCCCCCACCACTCGTGTCTGCCACCCCTCTCTGCACTGCTGACCGACACCCACCCAGTTTGAGGCAGGACCTTTCCAAGGCTACCCGTCCGGTATTAAGTAGGGCAGGCCTCACATCCTCAGTTAAAACTCCTTTAAATCTCCCCTGCCGCCATCTCGACCGACTCCGTCTGTCCATGACGTTTTTCTCAGCGGCAAGTGGAAGTTCTTTCCCAGGGAACAACCGCTTCTCTTCTTCGATCTCTTCCCGTTTTATTCTTTTAAGCTTCCTTTTAAGCTAGTGCTATAAGATTTCTCCCTACCTGCACCGGGATTCAGATTCCTTTCCCTTTTCGTAGTCCGTAATGCGGCTTTTTTCAAGGCACCCTACTCTATTTCCTCCCCGTTCAGGGTTCTTTCCGCGACGACACGTGGTTAAGCACT
>Ga0179593_1437584_pt1 | contig 10706 bp, 7 predicted proteins | sample CZODoug2_1_08_16_FD_185931 | JGI IMG/M metagenome (GOLD analysis project Ga0179593, IMG submission 185931) | Vadose zone soil fungal communities from Angelo Coast Range Reserve, California, USA - CZODoug2_1_08_16fungal (PacBio error correction) | ecosystem: Environmental > Terrestrial > Soil >... | reverse complement strand
TCTCCGCCTGATTCGGAGGCATCTTCTTTTAGGCCTGGAGGATGTTCCTTTAACAGGAAGGAGGTTTCCATATCCTGTCGGTTCTAAGTATCCCGATCTTCGTTCAAGTAGAGGAACAGTGTCGACCTTCTTCTCTACTTTAACAGTTAAAGGCGTAGCCCGGTATCAATCGGGGCTTGCCACCTCTCTTTCGTACTGAGGATGGTGATGACGAGCCTTGCGATCTAGGCTCCTTCTTCTTTCTTAACAGCGCTTTCCTGACCCGTTTTCCCCCCTGCGTGTAACTTCCCTTGATCAGAGAGACCCTGTGAGGAGTGGGGGAACCAGAGCTTGAGAGGGGGAGTAGTGTCCCGCTATAAGATCCTTCGAAGCCCGTGGCCTTTGCTCCCTGCTTCGTTTCTTTGACCGCGTCACCAGTCCAGCGTTAGTCGAAGATAAGACTCTTGCGTCGGGTGTACTACCCGCTTGAAACTAGCGTGCGCGCAATCGTCCGAACCACTGGATTTTGGCTTTCTCATTGGCAACTAGTGAGATTTTCTCTCGGAGTGAAAGGAAAGCGTTTTCCTGTTAGGTATCTCAAATCCTAGGCTCCATAATTTTGACCGTCTCTGGGGGAGTATGAGGTGTCCTTCTCGAAGAGTACACGGCGGGACGCGGTCTCCCTCTAGGTCGGGTGAGGCATTTCTCCCCGGCCTCGCCCGAACTCTTTACTCAAGAGCTTTAGGGCGGAGTACCAACCTTCCGGAAAGGGGCTACAGTCTATTCTCCTGTGTCGGCTCGAGAAGGCACGGTAAGCCCTTCTTCAGTTTAAAGGGCTAGGGGCACAAGTTAGAACAAGATGACCACTTTGTTAGTGAGTTCCTTCACAAACATTTAGTTACTACCGGAAGGCTTAGGTGGCGAGTTGCCGCCTCCGAGGAAAAAGTCCCCGTACTCAATCCCTTTGTTCAAGATCACCCCAGCGCCGCCTGCCCCAGACGAAAGTTGGTCGGCGAGTGCACGTATCCCGCTCGGGCGGTTTGGATTCCACTTATGACATCACTCCATCCCTGTTCCCGAAAGAAAGCCCCGCAGTCTCGCGATTTTTTCCGTTCCAGCTCTTCCTTTGCCTCCCCCCTCCATTTCTTCCCAAAGGAGTTCATTGAATGGAGGTGCTTTGCTCAAGTTGCCCTCCGGCAGTCGGTTCCGCATTTCATAGACGTTACCCGTTTCCCTCCTTGAAACGATAACGACATTGACCGTCAACCGCACAAGCCGTCAGCAGCACCCCCCTGCCCGTTCAAGCAGCCCTTCCCTGTCGTCCCTTTTGTAGTCCCGTTGTGACAAACGCGACTCAGGCAGCCTCCTACGGCAACGCCCCTCAGCAGCAGAAGACGCCCTGACGTTTTCCCTCTAACACCCTTTTAAGACGACTTGCGTTCACCATGTCCCAAGGTTCGAGAGGAGAGCACGACTACGCCGTCACTGTAGGGCTGTTCTTTAATCTAATCACTGGCTGCCAAGTCGAATACGTGATGAGGTGTTCTTTTGGACCCTTCGGTTCCGGTCTAGTTTTTATATGCTTGGGACAGTCTGCCATCTCCCGTCCTTCTTTTCCTTTCGGGAGCCTGCGAGGAGGAAGTCCCTTTTTGATTGTGCCCTTCGTAAGTTTGATACTTTATCCTTTTCTTGTCCTGCTCTCACTCGCCTCCACGCGTGCTCCCTCGTACTCGGTCCTTTTGGTTTTCCTTTTTTTGTTTTCCCCTAAGGGAGGATCGATTCCCCCAGGCCCGCCAGCATGTTGCCGCTCTTTTCTTTCCGTCAGAACACCTGTCTGTTGTATCCCCTGTGTTGCCGTCTGAATGGTTCTAGGGTCCTTTTCAACAGTTGCTCATCCGTCCTTCCGCTTCCTAGCGAGCATGTCTTCCTTCAGGTTTTCTGGACTCGCGAGTTCAAGTCCCAATGGGCTCCTTACCCACTTTTGGTGTTTGGTCCTTCCCGCCACGTGCTTTCGGTGCTTTTGCTCCCCCTTCGAGTAAGCTCGCGGCGTTTTGACTTTTACATACGACTTCCCCGTATTTGTACGGTATATGGGGTTACCCTTCCTCCCCGTTGTTGTTTTTTAGAGAGATCTCCCCGACTTTTCGCTTCAAGCGCATGTCCGCTCCCAGCGAAGCGAAGTAAAGCGATGTCTTTGTATCTTTTCAACACCCCCTCCCCTAAATTTCTGCCCCTTCAAACCCTATGTTTGGTTCGCACCTGTCTCCCACCATTTTGCTTCATGCGTTACTGCCCGTTTTTCATCCCTTCCCTTCGAGTGCGGAAAGGATGAGCAACTTTTGAAAAGTGAACGAACCGCTCGTTCACCTTGGGCTACCCCAGGTCTTCATCCCAGTCCCACGCTGCCTTACCCCATCCAGGTCAGGGAATGGCGGCAGGGTTTCCCGCTCTCCAAGGGGTCCCACCCCCGCACACCTATAACCGTCCCCCCCGAACCCTTACGTTCCTAACGTCGTTTTTCAGGAGACCACCCCACGACAAGTAGGAGGCTCCCTCTCGGATACCCCCCCCAAACAACTAACGGACTGCCAGGTGTTGCATTCCTACGACAAAGTCTCTTAGCCTAGAGTCCTTGTCCCCCCACCGTCACAAGAGAAACCCCCGGTCCCCTCTTCCGCCGTGCCGAACTATGCCTGGTAAGTAGTCAATTAGCCAATTTGCCTCCTTCCAGAGGGAAATGTTGAATAAGATGCGAATATAGGGACGGAAGTGTTCCCCTCACATTCGTTCCAAAGGTAATTTGTTGAAGTCGCGTTTTTTTTTCTCCTGCCAGTAGGTATTTTCTGGCGTGTGGTTGTATTAGGGACATGCCCTATTCTTTCTTACAAGTCCTTTTACCTTCCAGGGGGACGAAGTATCGGTCCTTTTCCTCACGTTTTTAGCTACGGTCGGCGGTGTCCCGGTTTAAAGGGCTTTGTTGCTTTTGTAAGGGTAGGACGGTGGTTGGACCCTCCAATCAAGATAGCACAGTCACTCCTGAGGCCCCATTGACCCCTAAAGTATAAATTTGCGCGGATCCGTTTGGAGGCCATTTTTTAGATGAATACATTGCCGCGCCGCGATCGGCGGCGTTTCTGGCCACCTTTTAGGAGTTGCCGCCAGGAGTTCAATCACAGAAGAATCCGGGATACGGCATACTTTTCCCCTCTTCTCTTGTTCTGATGACTTTATGAACGCCGCGGTGCTTTTAGAGGGTCCACGGGCTTGATTATTGACAGCATTTTAAGACTGCCCTTCCCCAGATTTCGGAACTTCCTCCGCCTTTCCATCTTTCAAAGTCCCAATTGGTTCCTCATCGATACTCACCCAAAGGAATGTCCCTACGGGTGATGAAGGGATAGGCGTCAACGATAATTCACCCTTGCGGGGAGTCAATGGAACACTCCGACCCGTAAGTAGGTCCCCCATGGAATGCAGGGGTGATGAAATCTGACAGATTTTACGTAACGGCGGTTAGTTCCGTCTTCCTTTGATACGTCCCCATACCCTGTCTTTTTTCCGCCGCGTCCCCACGGCCAGCGCCCTGTGCTGACGCCTCTTTGACCCTCATCGGCCCAGACAGAAACTATTTCCGTGGAGAGATTCTTTCTTAATGGTCCAGTCCAATACCCCCTTTCCTGGCAATCCCAAGACGGCTCGGGCACCCCTTTTCGCCCCTCGGGTTCATCTGCCCCTGAGTCCTCGGCCCTAACTTCTCACACCCCTGTGACGCTGTCCAAACCCACGCCCGTATCCGGGACGTCCCTCCTTACAGGTCCTGCAGCATGCGACGCACGGTTATGGCCAGTTCGGCTCTTTTCTTTCCGGCTCACCCCAACCAGGGCACGGAATGCAACCAGACTTCGTCCCCTCGCGGCCCAACGCCGCCACGTTTAGCTGTATCTAGGTACTTCACCACGCCGTCGGGAGGAAGTTCCAGCTCTGGGTCCTCAAGAGGTTCCTAAGCCCGATCGGGTCTTTCCTCTTACACCTTTGACGTCCGAGGGACCGCCCCGGAGTCCCTCTCATTGATAAGTAGACATGTGATAGCACCCTTTCCCATTTGGTTATTTAGAAGTAATCTTTCCAATGAGGCCATACGTATAGGCCGGCCCCCCTGACCAAAAGTCATCCCCAGATCCGCCCCCTTTTTTTTTTTTAATAGGTCTAAACCCCCATGGAGGCATACCCTGCCTCTAGTACCCTCCCCCTCGCAAGCTACTCTCTCCTTATCCACTTTTGTTTTTGCGAGATGAATCTTGCGTATTGTTTCGGTTTTCATGCTCCGATTACTTACGGTGTGTTACCGATCCTTTTGGCCAGGCCTATCTGAGACTTCCTCGGCTTAAAGTGGATTACCGTCCAAAGTGGTCCCCTGTTATCTATAGTAAAGTTTAGAGGACGTAGCCGCCTATTTTTCCCTTTAATAGCGCTTCTGATTTGAGGATGATGAAGAACGACGACCGAGGCCTTTCCCACTTCTTTGCGTTTCAACAGCTCTTCATTCCTGGGACCCGGACGTATGAGGGTTTTACTACACTTTCTAAAGAGAGACGATTTAGTGGGTTGTTAAACCCCTCTTAGTTGATGGGGGGCTTACCCCGTAGACGAGACTCCTTTCTAGACGCAATTTTTCTCTCCGAGTAGACTGATGCACACCCATTTTCCCTTTCCGGGAGCGATTTTTCTAGTAGAGGGATTTTTGTGTTCAGATTCCCTTTTCAACCTCTGAGGATTCTTTTTTTTTCGCTCCCTACTCAATGACCAGATCCTCCTCTGCCCCTTTCTGGGACAGCGGATTCAGTATGACGTGCCCTGGTGGGTTTTCGTCCGGCCCATTTCTCTCAGTAAGAGGCTAGAATCCGTGACTAGATTTCTTCTTTGGAAAAGAGAGGTCCCCCGAGCCGGTCACTGTTTCCGTTTTTACGCTTTCCCCCGCCATTCCCTCTAGTGGGACTGATTCCTTTTTTCCTCCAACGAAAGAAAGCTAAAAGGCTCTTCCTTACCAAACAACCCAAAACACAAAAGTCCTACCTCAGTCTCACAGGCCCGGCCATTTGGAACAACGAAAAGTGCCCATTTGCTTCCCGTACGACCCCCATCCCTACCCGGGAAAGTGAGCGGTTCGTCATGCTAATCGTCAAGCCGGACAACGTTGTCTGGGGCGGCCCTCGTGGAACCCCACCCTTTTTGGTCGACTCCCTGCCCTCGTAAAGGGTCCTCGTCGTGTGCCTGCCTCTTGACCAGGCGTTTACGTACCTCCTTAGGTTGCACCGTCAGCACCACTTTGGACTCACACCATCACCTCTTGGACAGGGAGGCCACCCCCGATGGGCGGCCAGTTTCCCCTGGGACCCCTTCGACGCACTCCCAATTTCCGCCAGACGAAGCCCGCCTTGTTTGGCGTCCCTTGATGAAGAGACCGCAATCCCCCCGAGAGGCTACCCCTCCGAGGCTGAGGGAAATTTTTATGGGCTCCTGGACGGTCAACGTTTATCTGCCTTTCCTTTGTCCGATTAGTGCACATAAATTCCCGAAGCCCCCCATTCTGACCCTCCCTGTAACCAAGCTCACCTCCCGCCAGTCCCTCACCCCCGGATGACAATCATCGGGAGTCCCAAGTTCCCGTGAGGGATTTCCTCCGCCGCGACGGGACCTGTCAGCCTGGCACCCTCTTTGGACCGGAACCCAATCGATACGGCCTGCCCCCGCTAAAACGCCCCCACAAGCCCCCTCCTAATCAGAATCTGCTGACTACCCTAGCTCAACGCCCTTTTCCTTAGAATGTGAGTAAAATGTCGCCTCTCCTCGGTCAGGTACTGACTCGCAAACTTTCGTCCCTTGGTCCTAATGCCTAATGTCCCTTTGGATTTAAAGTTAGCTACGTGCTCCGCCGCGTAGGTTAATGGACGCTTTCTGTCTGTTGGGGACCCGCACCCTCTCGAGTCCAGGTCCGCTGATTTTCGGGCCTCCCTTTCATTTTTCCGGTCCCCGTGCCCGGTTTTTCTGCCCGGCGGTAAGTTCTGATCGTTTCTTTTCTTATCCCTTCGCCACGCCGACCCCGTACGTCACGTTCCTTGGGGGTGTGATCGTGTTCCGTTGTTACTCATTGGGTCTCGACCACGGCCTAGATGGTCTGGGTTTTTTTCATGAACAGTGTGGATCTACTCGCCCTTGTTCTTGGTGGATTTTAGTCCCCATGGTACACCCTGCTCCTCCATCGAGGACAAGAGACCCAGCGCGGAGTCCTGCTAAATTGTGGTGCGGCCCACATTGAGCAGCAGAACGACAATGGCTCCTGTTTACACAAAAGGGGTTCAAAGCTGCTGTTGTCGGTGTGCTGCTCGCATTCGTCTTCGACGTCTTTTTTCATTACCGACATTACATCCGGTTATGGTCGCTGGTTTCTGGTGGTTATCTCTTACAATCATCCGTTGTGTGCTCGCTCCCCCCCGTAGTCACCTCGACATACACGGTTGACCTTGTATGTTCCGAGTCAAGAACTTGCGAGCTTCGCCACTGCGTTTTCTTTTTCCACGTTTTTCCCTCCGTTGCTGCTTGCAAACCATATGTGGGTGTAACACGGAGCCCTTTATGTCTTAACGAGCGCGGTCCTGAAACCGGGCATCAGGCCAATATCGGTCTAGGTCCGCGATGGAGCAGACGGTTTTACATTGAACCCAGAGAACGCCAATGGCGACCTTTAGCTCCCCCCCGACCCCCCCTATTCTTTAAAAGCGACCATGCAGGACCTAGATGTTCTTTTTGGTTTTAATTAGAAACTTTTTCTTTTTGGTACAAGGCCACTTCCCCATTCCCCCCAATAACAAGATGATGAGAACGGCGTGGGGCCTCCTCCCTACTCCCAGGCTTTTGGGATCACGGTGTCCCTTATGCTGGACAAAACACTTCCCGGACTGAATTCTTCCCCTCTCATTTCCGAACAACCCCGTACTGACGATGCTGAGAGGAGGGGAAATCAGCACCGAGACTGCTCCAGAAAGGTGATCCCCAAAGCGCGCGAGACGCCTGGTGCAGCATTCGGACGGGCCCCCTAGTTCCCTTTTAGCCACGTCCTCCGCAGGAGGGATTAATTACCCGGCCTCCTGGTTTTTTTGAGTCCGGCGGGTGGGACATACCAAGTCGTCTCTACCCTATGTTGGACCTTCAGGAGTTTTCTAGGAGTCTGGGAGGATTGAGTGCTGAGATGCCTTTTCTTCTCAGTATCCGTAACTTAATTTTAGGTATGTTGACCCCTTCCCAAGGTTTAGGAGGCGTGCCTTTGAAAAAGGGGCTTAATTATGAGGCGGTTGTCCCCGGTTCTTCCATTGGGAGGTTTTGTGTTGGTCAGGGGGCTGGGAAAGGTCTTCATCGAAGGACACGTGATCAATGATCCCCCGGGGAGGAACAGTTGAAGTCACCTTATCCATGCAAGTGACCCTTAAGACGCGGTCAATAGCCTCTTTTTGAGAACTGGGACTTACGGGCCCCGAGCTTCTTTCCTTCTCTTGACCTTTAAATTCGGATGATTAGCCGGGTTCACGCACCTCCCTCGTTTTTCTCAATCCTTTTCCAGATTGATGGTGGGCCCGGAGGAGTTTTTCTTTCTAGGGGAAAAGTATGTGAGGGTACGACTAATGGCCGCCGTGTCCACACGCGTGCGGCAATGCCTAAGCGGCAGGTACTCCGGTTGGTCTACCGCCCCAGAACCCGGACAATGTGGTCCGGGTCCAGCACGAATGGCACTGCCTGCCTTGGTCACCCCTTGACGCCCGAGCGCCCCGGACCGGTATGAGTTCCGGAAGGGCCCGGTTTTTGGGCTTTGCTCCTTAAAGTCGATAGAGTGATAGGCTTTCGTATTCCTGGCTCCTGACGTCATATCCCTGCTTGCTTTCCTTTTATACAGCACCCCCGTGGACCAGTGTGGATCTCGCAAACTGTACCCCCCCTACGAACTCTTGCCCTTCCCGCGACCCCTGCTGCGAGACCTGGGCCAGTAATCCCCCAATGGCCGTTCGTCATCAAGCTACTCGTGGCCACCCCGTACCGAGAGAAAGCAATGTAATCTGCATTGCTCTACTCCGCAAGATAACTTTTTCGGTGAAGATGAAACCCCCCGCCTCTTTCTACTTCGTCCCTTTATGGGCAACTTTCCCCTGCAGAAGGATCTGAATTTCAAAGGCCAAGGGCGGCTTGAGCGGATCACATAAACTCCCTTTTACCAAGCGCAGGTCTCAGGTTACAAAAGACAGGTGTCCTTTCCGGCACCAGACCAAGTACGGTTAAGGTCCAATTGAAACGCGCTGGGTCCGCACCTTTTTGAATATAGCCCTCTGTCCTCCTCATCACCATAATTCGAGAGCGGAGTATTCTGGCCGTACCTCGTCCCCCATGGCCATCGAGAAAAAGACTGTGTCGCTACTGCACCCCCTTCCCCAGAGTTACTCCCTTAAGCCAGCCGCCCCCTGTCTCATGGCCCCCCCGACAGTAAAATGTAATCGTTTGATCATACTTCCATGCCTGCAAAAGACAAGACGCCACCCACCGCACAGATAAATATTCTTATGTTTCTCCTCATCTGTTGTTTTGTATTTTGTCGCTTATCTGCGATTGCTGGCTCTCGTTCTAAGTACTGGAGGCTGTGTCAAATAAAGTTACGGGGGTCCATTTTTCCTTTAGGGGGAACTATCCTATCTTCCCTCTTCCGTCCCCTCTACCCCCCCGTGGAAATTTTATATATTTCCAGTGGTCCACTCTTACGTAGCCTGTTTTTTCTCTTGGCGGTCATAGGGAAGGTGGTGATTTCCAAGCCCCCCCGCGACTCTTTGTGACTTCACCGAGGTTTCCCCATCTGCTTTCAACTTCATGAGGAGTGACTGACTTCCCGCCTCCTTCCCCCCTTCGGCGTTGGTCAGCTCGCGACGGCTAGGGGAGCCCTGTCATGGATGGTTCGCCCGATAGAGACCTTCCCGTGGAATTGATTGTAGGTTCCCTGCTGGAAAAACCGGGGACCCCCTTTCACCCTTACAGGGAGTCGAGATCCGCGTACTGAGTTGATGTGGTTTCTTCACTCTTCACCGTTTAAAAACGTTGCGATGAGATTCCTGATCCTCGGCAATGTGTTTCTGCTACGTTGTGGCCAGCAGGTTTCGCCCCGACCCTTGACCCTGGTTTCTTACTGTGGTCGCGCCATCTCCAGCAGTGCCTAGCGTCTTTTGGGCCGATTATAGTTGATCGTCAGAGGCCGGGAAAGGTGCAGTTTGTACGACGCCAGCATTTCTATGAGGCGTTTCTTCACGGCTCCAGACGTCCCCCCTATTCCTTTTTAACCCTCTCTAGAGGGAAGACCAGGAAAGAAAGGCCTCGCCCGGCATTGGTGAGGCTCTCTGGCAGTTGAAAGGTAAGGGCCATTGAGAGTTTCCGAGCCCTTACATAAACGCGAAATGTGATAGGTGCGGTCCTCTCGGCACCCCCTGCGTTCCAATGTAAATCAGTCCCGTGCCTCGTCGGGCCAAGTGTGTTGACCCAGTCAGGTAAAGTCAGTACCAGCACCCTCTTCCTCCCCCCGCCTCAAGGAACTCCCTGCTGGCATACGCGCGTTATACCTCTCGGGTCGGGGATCGGGAACCCTGGATCAGAAATAGACATTCAAGCGACCGCCTCCCTCCCCTCTCGGAGGCCCCCGGAGGGCAAGCTATCCGTCTCCCCGCGAGGGCCTCAGCTTCATTGCCCTTGTATTTGAGACTTACGGGCAAGGGGAGGCAGGATCTCCTGGCCAATTAATAATCGCAAGGAAACGGTTCCCTTAAACGGTTTTTTTAGTCCCCACCCCAAACTCCACCCCGAACGTGAAGCCACCGGGACCCACGTAACTCGCCAGCAGCACCCCCCTTGCGGGTAACAGACCTTCCAAGACTTCTCTCCCTGTCAGTTACCCGTTTTCTGGATTCAACCGACTCCCCGGCCTAACTCAGAGCCAAGCCCTCCCTACGACCTTCCTAAGAACCTGCGGCCCCTCCCCAACCATGGTAAGACTTTTTGCTTCACTGTGGTCACGAGGTCCTGTGCGCAGAGGTTTCTGCACGAACACCCCCGTTCTTCCTGTCCTGACTTGGGCTAAGCCTTCCCCTGGAATCCCTTTCCCTCGTGGCTCTCTGAATGGATGGATAGAATTGTTACCGTGTTTTTATGCCTGTGTGTCAACCTCTCCCCCTTCTCTTGTTCAGGTACGGTTCCCGTTAGTGTCCCCTGCCGTTCAGTCCGGTTTTGTGTTTGCGAAGGTTAACACTATTTTTAGTATCTGATTCTTGGCCTTGACTTCGCAGCCCTTCCTTGCTCCTTAATCCGGGTTCCTTTGGGTGCCTTTTATTTGTTCTTGTCCCTTAATGGAGGCTACGACAAAGGGAAAGATCTCTAGTTCTTCCCTTACGAGCGTAGGTTCTGTATGTGGGATCGGTCGCCCCTGTCGTGGTCTCCGGCCTCTTTGCAAATGTCCACCGTCTGCTATCGCCCCGCCCCCCGAGCAGGCCTCATTAGGGGACCGCGACGGCTAAAGACTATGATAGGGCGTACCCCCCCTCTTTCTTCCCCTCAGACACGGGCTGTCGGTTTGGATCCAAAGCCTTCGGGCGCTATGAGTTCGTTACTTGACTAGGATTCAGGTTCACCTTTTCTGGTGCTTTTTGGGT
>Ga0179593_1688219_pt1 | contig 10707 bp, 10 predicted proteins | sample CZODoug2_1_08_16_FD_185931 | JGI IMG/M metagenome (GOLD analysis project Ga0179593, IMG submission 185931) | Vadose zone soil fungal communities from Angelo Coast Range Reserve, California, USA - CZODoug2_1_08_16fungal (PacBio error correction) | ecosystem: Environmental > Terrestrial > Soil >... | reverse complement strand
CGACGGACGTCTAGTTCCCTCGTGGACACCGCATATTGGGGTTTTTTTTTCCCCCCTCGGAAAGACCGCTCTAACCTAATAGTCTCCCCCACGCCCCACCACCTTCTAGGATTATCTTCGAGAAAGTTTCTAGACGGATATCCGTCGGTGTTTTTTGCGCTGCCTTTCCCCCCCCCCTGGATCTCCAGACCTCACTAATTCCCCTAACCTTTTCTTCTAGTCCCATTGATGATCATGACGCCTTTGCTTCTACCTCTTCAGATTTCTTTATGCGAGGATTCCTCTAGTTATTTTCTCGGGAAAGCCTCAACCCTGGGTCTTTCTCTATAGTTTTCCCCCCCGCAGCAGCTTGTTTCATTTTCGGCTTGGAGCCGGACCCTTCGTCTTTTGGAAGAGACAACAGCCAAGCAAAAGGTCTGATTCTCTTTCTGATTTCTCTTTTTCAACCCCAGCGAATCCAGGTAAACTCATTCTTTTAAGCCCTGACTCTTTTTTTCTCTTTCTCCAGAAGTGCCATTAACCCAGGCCCCTCGCCTTCCCTGCTTTTAGACCGTACTGCCTAACCTTACCCCTATCTTCCCTGAACTTCCCTCGTTTTGTAAAGGCGTGCCCTGATTATTTCGGCCGAAGCCCCCGAATCCATACGCGTCTTTTCTCTTCCTCTTCCCGGAATGGTCCCGGCCGGTGCGAATTTCGCCCTTCCACTCGCGTTTCCGTCTTCTGGCTGTTTTCCGACCGCGCCTTTCGAACACTCTCGGTCGGTCCGGCCCCACCGTGACCCGCCGTAGTAGTCTTACGTGGTCGCGGCCCCCGCGTTTCTTTTCTCCGTGTTCCGTAAGGCCGCGGTTGGTTAACAGTTTACGCGTTTTGCTTCCTTTTCACACTCGCTTTTCCGTTATCGTCCGAAGCCGTCATGCACGTTTCGTCTATCTCAACCTAGCTACAGCAAAGGCATCGGCCTAAGGCTCGCGGCGGGGGCAGAGGGAGAAGACCCCTAGGCTCCCTGAGGCTAGGTTAGGAGTCTTTTATTGTGCGCTTAAAGAACGAAAGTGTTCCCCCAACTCTTACCCCTCCTCCCAAGTACTTCACTCTGGCCGCAGGGGATTCGGGGTTCCTCCCCGCCCCCCTATTGTTCGGCTTCCCTCCATATATTTTTCTGCGTTACACCTAAGAAGCCATTTCCCCACCCCGATAGCTCTTCCTTGAGACGGCACGTCCTCCTCTGAAGTTCTTGAATACCTGATCGCCGACTACCCAGACGTCCTTTTACTGCTTCCAATTTCCTTTTTTTTGCACAAGAGTGAATCGGATTCTACGGGCACCATCCCACACTACCTCCCCTTTCTTAGTTTCTTTTGAACGAGGGCGAGAGGTAGATGGATCTTCGCGATGGGGATTGCCCTTGAGTTTCTAAGCCCTCCCTTTCCCCTTTTCCTTCAACATCTGTCGGGATCGACCGGGCCTCATCCCGTTTTTTTCCTACATACTCTTTTCACCAACCACCCTCGGGGGGCGACAAAGCGGTTTGCAGTCACTTTGAGTTGATTCCTTCGTTCTCTTTTTTTTTTTATCGGCCTTTCCGGACCAAGAGTCGTAATAGACCTTTTCGGTCGAGTTGAAGTCCATCTTCCTTTCTTCCCCGGAAGAAACCGTTCCAAAACGCCGAAGTCTCGAATCTCTTTCCCTCCGGTTTTTTTTTTTTTTTGGTTTTCCTTTTTTGTTCGAGATCTCGATCGCGGACGGCGGCGGTGTTGTCTCGTGTCCTTCGACTCCCACCTTTTTTTTCCTGCCCAGACTCGCTTGTAGAGGGAACGCTATTTTTGCATGCCTACTCCTCCCCCCCGTGTCTACTCAAAACTTTTTCTTTTACCCTTTCGGCCCTCGAGTTGTCGAAAAAGCATTTTTTTGTAGGTTAGGCTTCCCTCCTTCCCTTTGGAGAGCTACTCCTCGGGGGATGTACCCGAGGATTCGCGGCTTCTTTTCCCTTTTTTTTCCCGACGCTTTTTCTCTCACTCCCCTTTCCCCCCCCCCCCCTCCGCAGGCGCCGACAGGAGGTAGTGGTGTCGGGAAGGTGGAGACGCCGCTAACTTCGAGCTTGGCCATCGTGAAGTGCCGATCCGCGGGTGGGTAGAAGCATCTGAGCGGGGTTTCAGATCAGTCTTCTCCCTGGGGCGAGGATCCCTCTCTGTAGGACCTGCGATAGATATGGTTTTGCGACCTTGCTTCTTCTGTGGACTTACACCCCGTACTCTTTCCTTCCCCCGAAAGCCTACAATGATGATGGTTCCCCATCCCATTTTTTGTGTTGGTCAGAGGGATGCTTTTTGGTCCCTCCTCACGAAGCCCCCACCACCACCCACCCCACCCCACCCCCACTTAGGAAGGACCATCTTCCCTTAGAGCTCCCGGCGGACTCTTTCCCTTTTGTCGATTCCTTTTAGGGGCGCCGACCCGGTAGAGGGTCTTCGCACTCTCCCGCTTTCGCGCCTGCTTTCCTTATTGCTCCGAGGTGAGATAGCTCGGGCATGGAAGCGTCGGGTCCCATGAGAGAGTTGTAATCTTTGACCCCCCAAGTCCCTTTCTTCTTTCTTTTCCGGAACCCGGAACCGCTCCCTCTCATTCCCACGTACCTACTATTAGTGGGAAAGATCCGACCTCCCCCCCTCTTTTTCTGCTTCAATCCCGTTCAAATTTCCACAATGTCAGAAGACTAAGCGAGGACTTTGATGATAGTGCGAGTATTTAGGAGGGCCTTTCTTGGTCCGCGAGAACGGAATTCTTACATTCCTCCTTCCCTCGTAAGCTGAGCTATCCCTCTTGCTCATGGGACAACTGGCGTGGGGCCCGTGGTCTTTTTAGTCTAATCCCCCACAGGGGAGGATTTAATCGTAGTTTTCTCTCCGAGAGGTTTCTTCTACATTCAGAAGGTATAGTGGTTACACCCGATTTTCTTTCGTTTAGGCGTCTCCCTCCTCTCAGATCCACGGTGTAGAGTCGGCTTGGGAGTAGTATCTCCCGGTAACCCCCTTCCCCTCAGATGAGAGAGGGCAGTATCCCCACCAGCTGCTTCTCCGACCCCTGCGGCTCTTTGAGAGATTTAGAAGAGGACGCAGGGGCACCGACTCCTCTTCTTGCGAAGTCACGCGGAGATTCCGCTTGTTTTACTAGACGGCGGTCGGGGACGTTTTTAGGCCGATTCCTCTGCCCCCTTTGACGGAGCGCAGGTTCAGTAAAACCCTCCCCTTGAGTTCTTCTTGAGGATCTCGGTGGTGCCGAGCCGCCGAGGCTTTTGCCCGACAACGTGGTCTTCTGCCCTCCTGGTCCCCACTTCTTTTCCCGTGTTTTTCACGCTGAAAAGGACGTCTTTCTATATTCTCTACGACTTTTTTTTAGAGATTCGACGCGTATTCAGGTGTCCCCCCCCCGATTCCCGATTCCTTCGTCAGCGGAAAGAATCTCACCCCAACTCTTTCTGACTCGACCCCCGACCCCACAACGGAGAGATCCTAACGCCCTTCCATCTTTCCCTCCGTTTCTCCTCTTTTTTTGGCGAAGGACGCTGAGATGCCGCCCTCTTTTTAGTATCCTCCCATCCCTCTTTAAAAATAAGTCTCCCCCTTGATTCCCCCCCTTTTCTTGCAAGGCGCGTGCGCCCTCTGCCCTCCCGCGTCCCCGTTATCCTCTACATACGAGTCCGGCCAGGAGAGGAACCCTCTTCTTACTCTAGTTTCGAAGCAGAGGTGGAAATCCCTCTCCGCGAGCTTCCCCTTCCCCACGTTCATGGACGACGAGCCCATCACAGCACACGGGCTTTCCCCCTTTTTACTCGCTGACGCAGACTCAATCGACGATCCACTTCGTGTCTTCCCCAACCGTATACTGATAATGTAGGAGCGACCCCGTGGGGACTCCAGAAATTCGGATACTCTCCCTACAAGGAATCGCATTACTTTCTTTCAGACGTCCTGAGCCCCTACCCCCCACGTAGCCCCCCAGAGAGGCGTTCCAGGGTCCCTGCGCTTCGCCTCAGACCCGTTCAGAACGCCCCTCCTGTAGTCAGGAAGTAGAATGTTTGATTTCAAGTCCCCTTTCTCTTGTAACCTCTCAGGTCCGCCAATGCCGCTCAGCTTTGGCGGCTTCGGCCGCTCCGGGTGAAGCTGGATCCTCCCTTCGAAGATCGGTAGAGCGGCCAGGAAGAGTCTCTCGGCTTCCCAGAGCTTCGTGAACGATCAAGGTAAAGTTTTTGAAAGTATTGTATCGCCACGCCGTGGCGCTACGGTCCACGAGAAATTGGACTTATGAAGCAGTGTATATATAAATCCCTACCCCTCCCCCTTCCCCCCCCCTGAAGTCCCTCCCGCGGAGGCCTCCCGATAGGGCGACTTTCCCAGAGGCTTGAGGCAGGACTGCCATCGACATTTTGACCTGATTAGTTCCGATCTTTTTTTCTCCCGTCGACGAGGGAACCGCAAGTAGTAGCAAACCTGTCCGCACGTCTTATCACCTGGCGGGGTCCATAGTTGTCTGATTGTTTTCTCTTGCCTCCCAATTCCTCTTTTTCCCTACTTTCACCCATAGCACAAGGGAGGAACCCCCCCCTTCAATCTTCTTTTCTCAGGGAGAATTTAGCCTCTGAGTCACTCTCCCCCCCCGCTTAGAAGTCCCTTCCCCCCCCCCCGGCTCTGAGAGAGGCGCATGCGACTCGGGAGTTGCTCAACACGCCCTCGTTGGGCTCTTCTCCACAGGAGACAACGGCGCCTTCTCCCTTTCCTTTTTTCTTGTGGCTCTCTTCTTATAGGATGACCTGTGATCGTCGAGGGCCTGATGGCGACTCGATTTCGTAAACTCTTTGAAGGTTCCGGAGTGTGAAGCCTGGTTGACGCCTGTCCCACACCCCATTTTTCCCACAGATGGCCGTGGCAGTGTGGGAGCGGTCTACTGAACTTCCGTCCGTCTCCCCCCTTTTTTGTTCGAGAAAACTTTTTTTCCCGGAGGTCCGCGAGGTGCAGTCGATCGTCCTGCTCCTGTCAACACCTGATCATCCCCCTATATCTTTTTTGAGCTGAGACGGGCGAGAGAGACATTCCTTTGGTGTTGTCCAGTGATTCCTTCCGGCCTTCCCCTAGTCTTTCGAGGACTCTCTTTGTTTATAGGGCAGGACGATATCAAAACCTGGCCTTTTTAGACGCCTTCAAACTTTTCCTCGCCCCTTGATCGCCATATTGGTTGTGCTTGGGGAGGTCTTCCCCCTTTTTCACTCCCCATTCGAGAACGACGCCGAGTTTTCGCGTTGATCGGTTTCTCTACTCCCTCTCCAACGCCACGCCGAGAGACTAGCCCTCGGTGCATTCGCCGTCCTGTTTTTTTTTTTTGTTGAGATTCCTTAGAAGCGAGTGTGACATTTCCGTGATACCTCTTCCCCCGCCGCTCCTCGAAGCGCTTCTCTGGATCTCATTCTTCTAACGGCTCCTGAGTCTTTCCTCTGGATGTGGTCTCCCTTTGATGCGGATGGTCGGCCCCCCCCCAACGTTATATGGAGTGCAGAAAAGAGAAAACGACTGGCTTCCTTCCATTTCCAGTTCAGTTTGCCTGGCGCCCTTTTGAGGAAGACGTGTTGGCTTGCGGGATAGGTACTTCCTCCACTTGTCTTAATCCCATCAGTTCTGTAGAGGGCTCCTTAGGGCGCCGCCTGTTAGGGTCCTTCCTCCCTTCAGGATTTCCGTGCCGTTTGGCAGTTCTTATTCTAAACTCCTTCTCTCCCTTAAGGCTTTCCCTGACGGAGTCCGTTGACCCCTTTTGCCCTTCTCCCCTTCTGTGTCTACTCATTTATCCCCTCCGTACAGTTTACTTCTTCTCGGTTGATGCGTGGACCCCCTTACACGGACGACTTTAGGTTGACCAGCTCGTGGGTCGTCCCGAAGCCCCCCATTTCCATCGCCCCTCTTTCGCCCGGGACTGAATTGAGGACATGCTGAGCTGCCGAGCTGATTCGGATTTTTTTTTGTCGCGGCGATTCCTTCTCGACCAGATTTCTTGGCGGTAGTCTTTTAGAGACGTCCCTTTTTTGGAGTCCCCACCATGGAACATATTTCATCCGTTATGAGGTTCCCCCTTTTCTTGTCGCAGGACGAGCATCAAGAAAAGCCTGACTTTAATTCCTTCGCTACCTCCGTATCTCTATCATCGGTCGTTTCTTTTGATCCCGTTCTTTTTCCTATAACTACTTCTAGTTTCTTGAGCACCTTTTTCGCGATGTCGCGAGTTTGGCTGTCCTTTTTTTTTTCTCGTCGGCTGAGCGCCTCTAGAAGAAGATGAGACTTTGGACGAGGGCAACTCGGTGTTTCCCCCCCCTATCCCTGAATTCTAGAGAGGTCCTCTCCCCGTACAATGCTCTTTTTTTTCCCACAATCCTCTGGGATCGGTTTCTCCGTCAGGGAAGGACAAAGTTACTCCCCCCTTCGGCGTTGATGAGTTTTTTTCCATGTTAATGTGGAATACGAAGACAATTGATTTCACTCGTTCCCCCCCTCATTTCTCTCTGAAGTTCCCTGTCGATTGGATCTAGAAGGTGGGCGTTCCGGTTCTTGTTTTTTTGTTTTCTTTTAGTTTTTTCCTCTGGAAGATTTTTTCTTTCCTCCCGGAGTTTTTTTTCCCCCAAGCGCACTGAGGACTTTAGTAGAATATCTCTCCTCATAAGTTTTTCTTTCTTCTCTTTCAGTCTCCGTTAATCATTCTTGGAACCGCTTTTTTTGTGGCCCCCATAGATTTAAGTTTTCGCTTCCCCCCTCGTCCTAACGGACCAAGTTGTCCCCTCACCTTTTATGAATTTCGAAAAAAACAGGAGATTTCCCGAATAGCCCCGTAATACGTACCTGGTTTCTTTTTGATGCCCCCCCCATGAGATTCCTCTCCCTCTAGGCTGTATCTCACCCCCTTTCCTAAAGAATTCGGCTTTCCCCTTTTTAGCGTCCCTTTTTTGCCATCTGCAGTCGTGACTTGAGACCATACCCGTTGTGAGGCCCCCCTACGGAGTTAGTCGGCCCCCCGGCTCCCTTAGAGAGCTCGCCGGATCTATTGGTTTGGCCAGACAGTTTTTTTGGTTTTTCGCGCTTCGTCTCGAATGCTTTGGTTTCTGTCCGTAAGAGCATCCCCACATGCAAACTTCGCCCCTTTCTGTAGAGATGATTTTAGACTCAATCGCGAGCTCTTCTTTTTTTGCCCAAGATTTTTCTTCCGCGGAGCAGGTCACTCTTTGCTCTCTCCGAATCGATAAAGATGACACCCACTTCCTTTTTTGCTCCCTCCCCTTTCGCGCTCTCCCAAGGCCCCCGTAGGACATCAGGGACGACTGTCCTCTTCAGACGCCCAACGGACGCGCCACCTCTTTTCCTTTGATTCTCCTTCTTGTCCGCAGCGGCCCGAAGATTGACTCCCTTTGGATCCCCTCGGAGGAATGGTCTATCTTCGTCTTGGCCTTTAGGCCAGTCCTCTCCTCGACTCGACGGTGTTTACCCTTTTCTCCGTTTTTCGCGTGTAGTTTTCCTGCACCCCCAGCTCCAGAACACCGGCAATGCCTGTGGCGGACCCCTCTTTTCTCCTCCACTCTTGATTTGCCTGCAGGCTTTTTTCCCTGCTCTCCGTAACCTGGGTCTCCCCTCCCCCCTAAGACCGGACGGCCGCCGCGCGAGGCCCTTTCGATTTCCAGACTTTGTAGCCCCTCTTGGCCATAGAATCCTTCCCTTGGTTCTAGCCCCTGGTCGAAGCCCCCTCAACGTCTTCACGAACATTCCCTCGCACTCCTTTCAGCGCTTTGGATAGTTCTCAGATTTCCATCGTTACCTTCTTATTCCCCCCCGAGTAGAGAGTTTAAAAACTTTCCCGAAGCAAGGTCATAAACTTTCCTCTTCCTCTTCTTTTTTCTACTCTTTCTCAGCCTTCGTTATTCACCTCCATCTAGCCGACCGTTCTTCTAGGAGATTTGCGGATCAGAGTACTTCCCCGTATTTTAGCCGCGTCCCTTTTCGTCAACGCTAACACAGAAGACTGTTCTTCCGAGTAACGTTTGCGAGATGGACCTCTTTGTTTAGTTTCATAGTCGAGGCCCTAGCTTTCTCACTCTTCCTTCGTCCCCTTCTCACCCTCTGGAGTATTTCTGCCCGTTCCTTCCCGGGGTGTTGTTTCAGCCCATCCCCATCCAACAACCACCAAGGAGTTTGCTCTTCCCTCCTACTGTTTTTCCTTTTTTTTTCGTTGTGGGGTAGCTCAAAAGCGCGTAAGAATCGGTTTTTTTTATTATCCCTTTTCCCGATCCCCCCCTTTCTTCGACTTCTGTTTGCAGTCGATCTCTTCTCCACTTGTTTTTCTTTTAAACACCCGACCGTCCGCAGTCCTCCCGATCTTTTCCTCGCTTTTTCACTCTTTTGTTGTTTCTTATAGCTTCATTTGTTGTATATGGTCCAGGAGCAGTTCCGACCCTTCCCCTCGCCTCTGGTCGAGGGTTTTTTCAGTTTTTTTTCCAAAAAACGATTCGGAAGCTTTTCGATTTTTTTAATCCCCCCCCCCTCCTTGTCCCCCTTCTTTGATTCCCCCCCCGCCTGTGTGGTGCAGCATTTGTTTATTTTTTTCGTCCCCTCCCCGTAATCGTACTAACGTCTCAGAGGTTTCCTTGTCTCAAAGCTTCCTTCCCCTCTCTTCACCTCCCTACCCGTCCTTCCCTTCCTCCTTTTTTCCGCCGGTCCTGCTCGGTGTGTCGACGTGGAGACGCTCCGAGGAAGCAGATGAGCCTCGGTGCCCTTCTTTTCTTTACGATTCCGCCGCATACTCGTCGCAACTCCTGCGTTTCTGATCAGTTTTTTTTTCCTGCGTTTTCCCTTTCTCTTGATTCTGATAGATTCTTTGTGGCCGGACCTGCTGCGGATTTTTTCTCGTTTTGGATTTCCTCCAAACTCTAACACGTTCTATCAGCCCCTCTCCCCTTCATGTGATCACGTGAGGATCGGTGCGAAGTTCCTTTTGAGGCTTTTTTTTCGCGCTCCCTTGGCTATTGAGACCCTCATTTCTTTTTCCAGGACTTAGTTGCTTTCGCCCGGTGGGTATTTAGCCTTTCTTCCCCCCTCAGTCTTCCCCTTCTCTGGCCGTTCTTCTGTAGGCGGCCCCTCGTTTCTCCCCTTCGGGCACTTTCGGCGTTCTTTAAAAGCCGTGCACCTCTTCTCCAATGAGTGGCCGAACCGTTCCCCCCTCGGACCCCTTTGGCTCGCCGCTGATGACGAGTTTCCCAGTACGACGCGACGGTGGGCCCCTCCCGCCTCGTTTTTAAGACGACGCTCAAACAGGAAGGACCTATAACATTTCCCGATTTTTGCATCCCTCCTGCTTTCAGAGAGGCTATTTCCCTTCTTTAGGGTACTGAGGCTTACCAAGTCGCGCATGATGGCTGGGCCCTCTCCCCAGTAGATTTGGCCTGGCCACGGTTTCTGGGGATGAAGTGGTAGGTTCAGCCTCGAACCCCGTGGCGAGGGGCCGCTCATCGGTCTCCTCCAGCCCGGTGGCGTCGTAGACCGCGGATGGGTCCCCGATTTTTACCTCTGATCGAGATGAGTCTCGGCTCTTCCCCCCGAGGTTGAGCTTTTCCTTTGTGTGCTCTCTTTCTTCCAAGGCCCCCGAGCGACTGATCTTCCTGAGCGTGCCTATTTTCCTTCTTTTGGCAGACTGCTCCTCTCCGTTTACCTTGTTTTTACGCCGCCGGTCGCGAGGCCGAACTTTTTTCTTCGCTTGCTGGCATGGTCGCCCTTTCCGGTTTCCCTTCTTTTTTTACTCGATTTTATCACAAGGCGGTGAGGAGATGATCGTTGTCCCTTTTGCCGAAATGGCCTCTTATCCTGTTAGATCTCTCTGATTGTTGAGCGCTCACGCCCCGGTCTGTTTTTTTTTCGTCGACCCTGATCATCCCCCCCGTCGCTCTCCGTCTGATTTGTGGGCTCCACGTGATAGATCTCGTGTCCTTCTGTAGCCTTTCTGTGGTTATTCCTCGATAGCATTTGGTGACACTGGAATCGTCCGATTGATCGCGTTTGCCAGTCCCTTGTCCTTTTTGTCTCTCCACGGCATTTTCTGGTGGCCGGCCGGCGGTTGGTATGCCCCGCTGAAAGAGACCCAGTCGTAGAGCTATCGATCTCCGGCCTGCTCCTCTTCTTTTTGTTTTGTCATGCAGATGCTATTCTGCCGGTCCACACCTTTTAAGCCAGGGCCACGCTGATTCGTTCTTAGTTTCATCGTTCTTCCTTCGGGGGTGATGCGAAGCTATGTTTAACCCATGATATCCGGTGTAGGATCCCCCCCCTTTGTACTAGACCTTGGGTAAAACCAATAGGCGAGTTTTCTCTCCGGATCCTTTCCGTCCCCTATGCCCGGTTTTTAGGGTGGAATTCTGATTGGAGCTTCCGGTTTTGAGGATTGGACTCTTTTACATTGATTGTTCTTGGTGGGCGCGCGGGCTTTCACAGCGTTTTTGCTTCGTCTTCCAGTTGTTAAACACCTCATCAATTCCTCCCAGAATGTCCCCCCCCCCCCCCCCTACCCCCCCTTCGCTAGAGTACCACCCCCCCATCAAATCCTGCTTTTTGGGTCCCCCTTTTCGGACTCGACTTTGAGTTCACGGTTCAGGCCTCCTCGGACTATTTTGTGCTTCCGGGCCTTAGATGCAGGGGT
>Ga0179593_1660772_pt1 | contig 10707 bp, 14 predicted proteins | sample CZODoug2_1_08_16_FD_185931 | JGI IMG/M metagenome (GOLD analysis project Ga0179593, IMG submission 185931) | Vadose zone soil fungal communities from Angelo Coast Range Reserve, California, USA - CZODoug2_1_08_16fungal (PacBio error correction) | ecosystem: Environmental > Terrestrial > Soil >... | reverse complement strand
TTTTTTCAGTTTTCCCCAAAGCGCAACCACGGTGAATTTGGACGCGCTCGCACCTACTTCTCCCAGAATGGCGTTGAGGCACGGCATCGAGGTCCTCTTACCCCCCCTCCCCCCCCCCCCCCCCCCCCTTTTGGCTCGAGGGAGCAGAAGGGGGATTCTGCTCGCCTCTTTCTTTCTTTTTTCTCCCTTCCTTTGCTGGTTTGAAGCTTGCCCCATTGACGGCGCGGCTCCTTTTTTCGAGCTGCAGCGGAAAAATGGAGGGAGGAGAGTCTCCCAAGCCTTTGCTAGACAAGCCCCCCATGAGCGCCCTGCCCCACCATCTTTTTCCCCTTTTTCATTTTTTACACTGGCCGGGAGGGCCGCCCGACTTACGGCTTCGCCCGTTTCCTCCACGCGCCCGGGCGGGGTCCCCCCCCCCCCCCCCCTTCACCTTTCGCAATTACCCTGTCTCAAAAATACGAAGGAATTGAACCGCCGGCTATGGAGGAGGATTCTTTTCCCCCATTTTCAGGGCGGCCCCGAGAATCTTCTTTTTTTTCCCCCCCCTTTTCCAGGTTCCCAAGGAGAAGGATCATTGGCCGACCCCTCTTGCTGTCCTGAGGCGATCCTTTCCCCCCTTTTTCCGGGACCGCCGCAAGCTCATGGGGCCACCTTTCCCCCTTCCCTTCCTTGACCTGTTTTTTTTCCCCCCCCCCCTCCCCTTTTCCCACCGCAAACGCGCTTTTTTTTTTCTCTTGCGCCGCCTTTTATGAACACCCCAGTTGAGGTTATTTTTCTGGAACGTTTTTCCCTTTTTGCTCGGGCGTTGGAGCTCGTTCGTGTTCTTTTTTTTTTTCACCCCCGGAAATTCGTTTTCGAAATTGCTGACCTTTCCTTTTAGTCGAAGTTGGCGGCGCTAACTTCCTGTTTTTTTTTTTTTTTTCACCCCTGGCTCTTCGGAGAATGATGGGCGCCAAACTTTCCCCCCCTTTCTCCTTCAGCTCGTTCATGGCTAGGAGACTATATCCGGGCTGGGTTCCCTTTTCCTGAGCTGAAAAAGGACAAACTGGTTCCCTTTCCTCGCTTCCGGGATTTAGGAATAGGCGGCGCGCTTTTTTTTTTTTCTCCCGGTCCTGTGTTGTTGTTTGTTGTTTCGTTCATGTTCTTTTTCCCCCCTTGAACTGGAGCGACGATGCGTTCACGATCGGAATTTCGATCCTTTTTTTTTTTTTTTTTTTTTTTGCTTCGGCGGCGAGTCGATTCTATTCCTTCGACCCCGCCGGGTTTTTTCTGATGAAGACTGTGTCTTTTCCGGCCCAGTTATCCGGCCTACCGCCTCGTTTTTTATTCCAATCGCGGTTCGGGCCTGCTGCTGGTGGTTTTTTTTTTTCCCCCGGACCAAAGGTTGGCCATGTTTTTTTTTTTCCCTGTCGACGGACCGTCAGCGGGCTGTTGCCCCCATCGGGGCCCGGCAAAAGTCAGTGGTCGTCTTTTTTTTTTTACTTTCCCCCATCAACTTCGGCGATCGGCCGCCGGCCCTTTTTTCGTCATTGGCGGCCACGGCGCTGTTCGATTTTTCCTCTTTCTCTGGGACACGCGGTAACCTGATTGGGCCTCTCTCGTCTTTATATTCGGCATGGGCCAGCATTCCGGGTTTTTCCGTGAGGTGCTCAATGATCGGCCTGCGATCCTTTTTTTTTCCTTTCCACCTACGGGGTTGGTCTGTACTCCTTGATCATTGTTTCTTTTTTTTTCTTTTCCCCCCCTGGCCCGACCCCGGGATCATCGCAGGGAGGAGCACATTTTTCTTTTTTCGCTTTTTTCTTGATCTTCGGGCGCTGGGCAGAACTGGAAGGGTTCCAGGTAAACAAAGAATAACGGGCGCTGTTTGTCGGCGCGATTGCCAAAGGAAAGGAAAAGAAAGGGACCGGGACTGGCAGGTAGATAGTTTAGGTCTCTCTGATCGGAAGTAAGAACATTCTTTTTTTTTTGCTGGTGGTAATGGTCTACCCCCCCCCTTCCTCCCCTGCGTTATTTATCCTATAAAGATTAGGCTGCGGGACAGTTCTCTTTTTATGATCGGGAATGATTGGGCCTTTTTTTTTTTTTTCCCCCCCTATTGCCGGAAATTTTTTTCCCTTTTTCCCCAACTGATGTAGGATCGCGGGTTCTCGCCGGTCCCATTCCCCTCCTTTTACTCTCTTGGGGGGCGAAGCGCAGGGCGTCTCCCCCTTCCTTCCTTGGCTGGCCGTTGGGGATCGCTTTCCTTTTCTCTTCTCCACCCTGTTAGCCCACCTTCGTCGGCTTTCTTCCCCTTTTTTTTTTGCGCAACGTCGGCATATAATAACCAGATCATGATGTCACTTAGCGCTTTCTTTCTTCTAATTAACTTGGCGCAGAGCCCTCCCCTATCTCTCTCGGGGCGGCACACAGGGATTCACCCCCCCCTCCCCCCCTCTCACAAGATCGATGTTTTCGGCATTGCCGGTTTCCCTCCTTACATATATCCTCGCTTGTGTTATGGGCGGCTCTCCGTTCCTCTTTTTTCTTCATTAAAAAGTCCTGCTGCGCGCGCCGTTCTTCTTTTCCCTTTTCAACGCGCGAGACAATCCCCCCGCCGCATGGAAATTCCCTCTTTTCCTTCCCTTGAACGGCGCACCAGCATTCGCCGGCCTCCGTGCCCCCCCTTGCCTGGCGTTTTTTCCTTTCTTAACTTTCCCCCCCCCCCATGAACTGGTTTTCACACCCCCCTTCCGCAATTTCTCGCCGGGATCTTTTCTTTTCCCCTCTCAAAACTAATGATCATTTGGCCGTGCTTCGCTTCCCCTCCCGCATTTATGGTTGTGTCGGTGCGTTATCGGAGACATACTCTTCGTTTTTTTTTTCCTTCGCTTTTTCCTTCTCGTCGATGAGCGATTCAACTTTCTTATACTTCGAATTTCGTGTGTTCCTGCTATCTTTTTCTTTCCTGTTTTTGGTCACTTTCAGTACCCGAATAATGGACGGCGGTGTGTCCAACGAAAATCAGGGGCTGGTTTCCTTCCTCCTTTTTTCGTTTTCCTCCAATTGCGAAAAAACGCGGCATTGCAAGCCGTACCGCTTTTCTTCCCCCCCCTTCTGGAAGACCATGAGGGCAAACCAGGGCAGGTTTTCTTTTTTTTTTTTTTTTTTCCCCTCTCTGTTCGCCGGCAGTGGAGATCGCGGCTCGGCGTCGTTTCTCCTTCTTTGAAAATCAGAATCGGCGCCACTGTCGAACTTTTCCCCTCCTTTTTTCCTTTTCCTCGTGGAAGGGGCCCCATCGCGGGCTTTTCTCCTGGTAAATTCAGCGCACAACGGAATGGCCGGCGGCAAAGAGATTCCCCCCCTCCCTTTCCTCAGCCTCTATTATCTCTTGGAAGCCGGCCAGGCCGTTGTGTGCTTACCGCAAGTTCTGCCGCCTCCTCTTTCCCCCCACGCCGGTTTTTCCCGGAACGCGTCCTAACCCCCCCCCCCATCCCCCCCCCCCCTCGGAGATTCGAATTGCTCCTCTTTTTTTTCTCATGATTCCGGACGCCGAGCCGGCGATACGGCCACGGCGAAAAAACCCCCTTTTTTTTTTCTCCCCTTGTTTTTTTCCCTCATGGTCTTCTCCCGTTTTTATCGGTCGGCTCAGTGCCGGGCCCCCCCTTTTTTTTTTTTTTGCATAGAGGTTTTCCGGCTCCCGGCCGCGTCGATCACATACGCCCCCAGCCCCTGATTTTTCGGTTTTTCCCCCCTTTTTTTTTTTCCCCCCCCCCCCCTGGCCCGGCAGCAAGAACGTTCGGGAGAAAAAAAAACAAGGCCCTCTTTTCCCCTTCCCAGGGTTACACGATTGGGCCGATCACGAGGTTTTTTTCCCCTCTTCCCACTTCGATGGGCGAACAGTTCTGCACCAGCACGAACCTCTTCTTTTTCCGGCCGCTGAACGCACCCGAAGCGGATGGCGCATGGCCGCCATCTTTTTCTGTTTTTTCCCCACCTCCCCCCCGATCCGGCGAGGATGGCGGCCGTTGTACCAGTTCCCCTCCTCCCCGCCTGCCGAATCGGCCGCAGCACGCCGGCCACGGCGTTTTCCTTTTTTCCCCTCCTTCTCCTTCCCCGTCCGCAATTAATTGCGGCGGGGATTTTTTTTTCTCGCGAGTTCCTGTGCCACGCCACGCGGAACTCTCCTTTTTTCTTTCTCATAGGGGAAGGGAGAGCGGCCCGCCCCTCGCGAGTTTCCCTCTTCTCCTAGACGTTAGAGTCCCCGGACCTCGGCGCCTTTTTTTCCTCTTTGTGAAAGCAATGGTGGCCGGTCCGAGCCACCTTTCCCTCCATCTTCTTCTCCAGGGGGGTATTCCCTCACAAGCCGTTCCCGGCCAGCGTGATCATGTCGTGGTAGATGCCTTCCCTTTTCCTTTTCCCTCCCTCCCCCTTAAGGTGGCGAACAGTTTTTCCCTCTTTTCGCCCATCCGATCGCCACCGGCGAGCACCACGGCCCTCTTTTCCCCCCCCTCTCTTACAGAAAGATCGCCACCATGTATCCTTTTCTCCCCCCTGCGATCGTCCTCTGGGCCAGCGAGAAAACCATGCCGCCATTTTCTCCTTTCCCTTCTTTCCCCCCCTTCCCTCAGGGCAGAGCCCCAACCAGCGCCTGGCCTCCTCTTTGATATCTAAGAACGGCAGTGGCGGAACCAGGGTTCTCTCCCCTCCCCCCCTCCCTTTCTACCTTGGCGGAAAGCAGATCGTGAGGAGGCCGCGGGCCGCCCTCTGTCTGGACCAGGGCATTGATTGGCCGTCCTGTCGCCCCTTTCTCCCTTCCGCGCCGGGGGGAGGGCTTGGTGTTCCCCTTCGACCGGGGCCAGTGCGGCTCTCCCCCCCTTTTTTTCCTCTTTTTTAGTGGTCTTCTCATGTGCTCATACTGCCGAGGATCCGGTCTGGTCGGCCTTTTCCCCTCTGCACCAGACCATGATCAGGGAAGGTGACTTCCCCCCCCCCCCCCCCCCCCCCCCCTTTTTCTTTTCAGAGGCCCGAACTGCTCGGGCCAGTTTCCTCCCCGGAGTTTAGCGGCCGACGGACGCCCACCGGAATGCTGGCCCCCCCCCCCCTCCTCCCCGTCTCTCTTTCCATCCTTTACCGCGGTGTCCTCGGGCCCGGCGAGAGATCGTCCTTCCCTCCGTTCCCCCCAAATGACGCCAGCCAGGGGCCGGCCCCTTTTTTTTTATTTTCTTGGCAAAAAACCGCGCTTGAACTTTTTTTCTTCCCCCAGATGACGCAGCATTCTGAAGGTCGTTAGACTCAGGGCCGCGGTATTTTTCCCCTTCCTTCCTTTTTTTCAACCAACCCATCAATCAGGAAGGAAAGAGAATTTGCGATGCCCATCCCCCCCCCTACCCCTAGGCATCTCAGTTGGACAACAACTCCTCCCTCCCACACCACTCACAGCCCCCACCCACTCCCTCCTAACACCCCAGCCACCCCATCATCCGACCTTTACCCCTCCAGACTTAATCCGTCTCCCTCCACTAACTATCCGCTCCCGTTCCTTTCCAGACCCCCTTACTCTCTCCAACTCACAGGCCATTCCGCCCCCCCGTCCTGCTCTACCGACCTTAGCCTTACCCTCCAGTACGTACCTTTCTTCGACCCATTTCACCATCACTTTCTTGGCGCACTATCTCCCCGCCCCCCACCCCCAACGCCTCCCCCTATTCCCTTGTCCCCATCCTCCATCGCTCTCCCTTTAACATACTCCCGACGCTTTTGCCCCAGTCTCAGATCTACACTTACCTATTCCTTTTCACCACTCCCCCACCTCAATCCGCCCTACCCCTGACGAGTTTCCCCACTTCTCCCCATGACTACCCACCTCCTCCACCTTCACCCCGCCCCCCCAGCGCACGTGCCCTTCGCCCCCTTCCCCTTACCCCCTTGCCCCCTTCCACCCACAACCCCTCCTACAAACACACCAACACTCACACCATAACCACCAGTTCATACCCCCTGTCCTCCCCCTCCTCTAGTCTTCACCCCCTCCTCCCCCCCCTGGCTGGTCTTCCTGGATTACTGACGGACCAACGGACAATTCGGCATCGTCTTTTTCCCTTTCCTTTTCTCCGGAAATAGATCTCGCCGCCGTGACTTCCCCACCCCCCGCATGAGGTCCGCCAGGCACGGATAGACCTTCCCCCCTCTCCTTTCCCCCCCCTCCTTTTCCCTTCCTTGAAAACGAAAAACCACCGCCAGACCTTCTCCCCTGCACCCGACCCCCTTCCCCGAGGCGAAGCCGGCCGCGATGGCCAGAAACCCCCCCTTTTCCTTTTCTCCCCCCGACCCCAGCAGATTTATATAGGCGCCGGAGCCGTCCGACCCCAGCGAAGCATTGCGACAAGATTGACGGTGGCTCCTTTTCCTTCCCTTCTTTTTCACCTCTTCGCCCACCCCCAGGCAAGTAGAGGCCCTTTCCCGCCACAGTCAGGCCGTTAAGCAATGTCTCCCCTCCTTTTCCCTTTTCGCTTTTGGCCCAGACTTGAAGACCCTCTTTTTTTTTTTTTAGCGGGCCACAGCCGATCGGCCCCCTCCCCTCCCCCTCCCTTTTTCCTTTTTTTTTTGTCCATTCGTCGGGCAAGCTCCAGCCGCGTGCGTTTTCTCCCTCCGCTCGTTTTCCTTGTGGCGAAACACGCCGTCCTTCATGATGCCCCTTATCTTTTTTTCCCCTTTTTCCCTGATCGCGAGATTTGCCAGCGGATCGCCATTTCCTCCCCCCCTTCCAAGAGGTCGGCCAGGGAAGCCTTTTTTTTTTTTCCCCTTTTCTTTTCCTTTCTCCTTTCCCCAAACCTAACATGGAATCTCGCCGGGCCCCTTCCCCCTGGTCGGCCGCCCACGATCGCCTCCCTTCTTGTTTCGTATTTGGAACGAGGATTTCCCTTTCGGGTGGCGTTTTTCGACGTTTCCTCCTCCCCCCCTTCTTCTCCGCCAGGAAGGATGGGCGGGCAGGGGCCCCCCCTCTGTGCCGTTCGGCGCATATGCCAGGAGGAAGGCTTCGCTTTCCCCCCCCCCCCTTTCTTCCCCTTTTCCCTCTTTCGGGCGCGACGGTTCATGGGCAAAGCGTCACCAGGAACGTGAGTTCCTTTCGTGCACGGCCGGACAGATTGCATATTCTGCGCATAGAGAATGTAGAGGTTCTTCTCTTCTTTTCTTTTCCCCTTTTTCCTTTCCTCCCCTCCTTCTGGATCGAGTTTATTGAGAGGCGCGCATGTTCCCCTTTGTTGAGCTTGTCCGCGCGATTGGTCTATATATATCTTTTCCTATGCCTCTTTTCTTTTCCTTCCCCCCCTCTTGCGCGGAAAGGAGAAACACGGTGGCTGCGCGATAGAAAGAACTCTATCCATCTTTCTGCCCCCCCTCCCCCTCTAGAGGTAATTAAACAACGTGAGCTTACACCGGGACGATCAGACCCTCGAACCTCTCCTCCCGCGCAGAAGGATAGAATTTCGTTCGTTCCGGTTCACCCCCCCTTCCCTCCTCCCCCCCCCTTTCCCTTTCTCGACTACCGGGAGTGACCAGGGGATAGGATGATGGTCCCCTTGAACATGGAGGAGGAATCTCGAATCCTCTTTCCTCCCCCCCTTTTCCTTTCTCCCTTTCACAGCAGTGGACTGCGCATCCCCTTCCGGGGCCGCGACTACGGGATTTTTAAGACTGGGCCTGTTCCCTTTTTTTTGTTTTTAACCCCCACGCAAACGACACTGCAATACCTTCCCGTCAATACTTGCGGCACATGACCACGTTTTCGAATAGTGGCGGGCTAACCGGCTTTCGGGGCGAGATCATGTTTGCACGGTCTCTCCCCCCCCTTTTTTTTCCTTCTCCCCTTCCCCTTGACCTCTTGCTGGTCGATGGAGCTCCTCTGGCCATACTTTCGCGATCCTGCTCTCCCCCCTCGCCTTTCCCTTTCCATGAAGGGACGGGGCGGTGTTCCCCACAAAGGAACCCCAGCTGCTTCGTGAAACCGAACGACGATGGAGCTTGCCCCCTCCTCCAATATTGACAACCTCCTGGGCCGGTTTTTTTAGCCCTTTTTTCTTCTGGCGGACTGATGCGCTCTCGTCGTGTAGTCGTCTTTTCCCCCCTTTTTTTTTCCTTCCCTCCCCCTCTTCGACATTGCTGAAAGGCCGTGACGTTGCGGCCTCTTCCCCTCCGTCCTCTCTTCCCCCCTTCAACCTGGTCTTCGCCTGAATGCGGGCAAACGTCCCTCTTCTGCATGGCTTCGCTTTTTCTTTTCTTCGGCGCCCCTGCTATCTCCGGCTGGGGTCGTGGGCTCTGCCACCGACAAACTGGTTTTCCTGGCCATTCCGGCGGCCTTTGGCTTTTCGCCCTCGGGCAGGCGTGGTTCGGGTTTCTTTCTTCCCCTTCATGCTAATTTTCCTGCAGGGCCAGGAAATGCGCCCTCGATGTCCACCCTATCGCGAAAATTTCGATCGTGCTGTCTTTCCCCCCCCCTCGTTTGGTGCTTCGGAAGGGATGTCGATCAGTATTTCATTCGGAAACGAAGGCGTTTTCCTCCCTGTTTTTTCGTGCGTCAGGAAAGTATTCCCGTGCCCCCGCCTCGTCTGGTGATGGGAAGACCCCCTCTTCTTCCCCACCTTTTTATTCGTGAGGGTCGGGGTCCTTGATGCTGTTTTTGTTCCTCAAACCGGACCAAAGGGTTGGTCCTTCTTCCCCCTAATTTACCCAACCTTTTTTCTTTCTTCATCGGGGAGTTAAAAAGTTAAGGAGCCGTGTTTTCCCCATCAATTTCCGCGATAAGGAGAAGGGACTTGGAAGGCCTGTCTTGTCTTTCCCCCTTCTTTTTTCTCCCCCCCCTTTTCTGAGAAAACCACAAGAGGTAAATGATTGTCTTTTCTCTCTTGGTGGTTCTTGGGCGGGGGAATTTTTCCCCTTTTTTTCCTTTCCCCCTCTCTCCTGGATCGGAATTGGAGAGCAGTTCTTTGTTATTTTTCCTACCCCGCCGACATTACGGGGTGGTTCTTCCCCCTCCCCTTCTTTTTCTTTTTGTGGCCTTTACGAAAGACGGGATCTTCTTCAGGCTTGGAGAGACACATGAGACGCCGACCCCATTTTTTCCCCTTTTTTTTTTCCTTCGGGGACGGAGATGTACCAATGCCCTGGTTAGCGTCAACCCCTTCTTTTCTTTTCCCCTTTCCCTTCTGACGCTTTCATTGCGGACAGGAACGGGAGCAAGGCACCTTTTCCCTTTCTCCCCCTTCCCCCTCCCCTCTCTTCTCTCAGCCATGTCGCGTGATGATTGGTGGTCCTGTCTCCCCCTCGGGCGCAACGCAGTTTTATCATTCTATAAAGATTCTTTCTTTCTTCTTTTTTGTAGATAGGAATGATTTCCTTTTCGCTCATTTCTCGGGCCGGCCTTATGGCGGATTTTTCCCCCCCCTCTTTCCGATAGAGGGTTTTTTTTCTAGCAGATTACTCGATTGGTGGCGATCTTCGAGAAATCAGATTTTTTTTTTCCCTTTCCTAGCCTTCCCAGCAGGCATGCCTGGGGCCCCGGGTGGATCGCTTTCCTATTCTTCCTTCTCCCCCCCTTTTCCCCTCCCCCCCCCCTTAGTAGGCTGGATCTCACGGTGGCGCACCTCCGGCATATACCACCCATCATGATCAACGCTGGCGAATCGGGGCCTTTTTTTCTTTCTCCTCAGAAATACCTCGAGTATTCGAGGCCCCAGGCTTCCACCATTTTTTGTCCCACATGCGCCGGGGTCGTACTAGACTTTTTTCCCCTTTTTCCCTTGCCGGTTCCAATACTAAGAGGATTTTTTTTTATCTTCGTCGCTGTTTTTGTGCGGGCTCGGGGGAAGGGCAATTTTCTTTTCCTTCCCCCTCCTTCCCCTTCCCTTTCCCCTTCTGTGTGGCCGCTGCCAAGCCCGGCGCGACTCAATACCCGGCCGCATGAATTCTCTTTTTTCCTTCCCTTCACGGCGCCACACAGCATCGGCCGCCTCCCGCCCGTGGACGTGGTGCCGTGTGCTGGCGGCTATTTCCTTCCTTTTCTTTCTTTTGGAAAATGGTAAAAAGGGCCTCATTCTCGAAGGTAGCGGTTCGGGGAGTGGGTCTCCATTCTTTTTTTCCCCCCTTTCCCTTTCTTCCTCCCATAACATTCCGATCCGGTGAGTTCATTCCCGGGCGACCCTCTTCTTCGCTGGCTGGTGGCAGAAAACTTCGTCCATTTCCCTTCTTTTTTCGGCGAGCGCTTCACACCTCGTGCTTGCCTTCTTGTTCCTGTCGATCGTGCTGTTTTCTCACGGACTGTTCTTTCTTCTTTTTTTTTTTTTCTCCTTTTTCCCCCCCGCATCCCTGGGGCCGGCGGTTTTCCAACGAAAATCGGGCTGTGGGCGTTGGAGCGAAGGCGGCCTTGTCTCCCCCCCCCCTGCCTTTCTCCCCCCCCCCCCCGGGCGGCCCACTGCAGCGACCGATAAAAGGAGGTCAAAGACCATGAGGTTTTCAACCAGGTCAGGTTGCTGGGCCGGCCTTTAGGGACCCGTTCCTCTGTCTCCTTTTTTTTTTTTTTTTCCCTCTTGCTTTTCAGGGAGAACATCCAAGATCGGCGCACTCGAATCTCGAACTTTGACCGTTCGCGTGTCCCCGGCTGTGGCGGCACCTTCCGTCTTCCCTCTCCCTTCCCTTCCCCCCCTTTTCCCTGGCGGCAAGAAAGAATAC
>Ga0179593_1416236_pt1 | contig 10707 bp, 12 predicted proteins | sample CZODoug2_1_08_16_FD_185931 | JGI IMG/M metagenome (GOLD analysis project Ga0179593, IMG submission 185931) | Vadose zone soil fungal communities from Angelo Coast Range Reserve, California, USA - CZODoug2_1_08_16fungal (PacBio error correction) | ecosystem: Environmental > Terrestrial > Soil >... | reverse complement strand
TCTTTAACTAAGGTCTGGGGGGACGGGTAATTCCCCAAATCATCCGTGTTCGGACTCTCAATATCCCATACCCTTAATGCCCCCCCCCCCCTCTCAGGCTCTTCCCTCCCCCATTTCAAATCCAAGTTCTCTTGCTACCCCAAACTCAGCAATTATTAGAGGCTCCCCCTTCTTGGTCTAAATAACTGTGTTAAATGTTCCACTGAGACTCAAGGCAAGCGCCCTGTCGCCATTTCTCCTCATCACCACAATGACGTCTGCCTTCGTCTACTCTTTGACCGGGGCCCACACATTTTAAATAGCTCAACCGCAAAGACACGTCTTGAAAACCTCCCCCCTAACGCCATTTAACCCCCTTTTCTTCCCCAAGTTATAGGTTGCCGCACCTTGCAGCCTCCCCGCTGATTAATTTTCCCCCCAAATGTGCCCCTTGCCCCTCTCCTCTTCAAGTCAAGCTCTCCAAACTCAAGACGTTATGTAGACTTTCGTACTAGCACTCCCGCCTGTCCACCCCCTCCTCCCTAACTTCCCAGACAGCAAGTGCCTCTCCCGGTTTACACTGCACAAAAGAGCAATCGTCACGAGTTAGCCTTTCAAGAAGCATTCCCCCCCATTCAGGCTCCTACCCTCATAGGTTTCAATTAGTCTTGGCATACCGAAGCAATTCCATGAGTCAATTACCCCCCTTACAAATTTAGACGGGATAACACAAACCGTGACTCTCTTTTCTTCCGCTTTTGACAGGGGGATGGGTTTGTAAGGTTTGGTGCCGAATCCTTCGTCCTCCCTTCATCAAAAGTTTCTTGGCTTTCCTATCGAGGCTTACCCGCCTTTCGGAACCATGCGCCCTCTTTTTTCCCCCGTCCCACCTCTCTGTTAACCTCAAGTATTATAATACTTTTTGGAGATACCATAGTTTTTGTTATCTTTCCACGTCAGTAGATCCAGAGGCCAGATTTCCAATTTCCTTTGCCCACGGCAGAGAATATGGGCTATTATTCAGGAGTGTACTTCCTCGTCACAGAGCTAGAGAAATCTGATACGCTTTTTACCGACGAGCGGGTACTGATTACCCTCCATGGAAAGTCCCGGTTTTCCCAGCACTAATCGCTCCAGGATTTTCCACGGCGGCCCGATCGATGGATTTCTTAGATTTTTTCGTTTAATTTTCCCCAGGCCATAAGGCCCCATGACCGGCCTCATGGTCTTCCTCGTCCTGCTGTGGTATCGAATCAGCCGGATCTTCCCCACTTCTACCACCCAAGTTTGGGTTGCTGGCCTCAAAGAGCTCTGTCAGACTGCGCTACCGCACCTGATGGAACAGTTTCTCTCCACTTTTCCTTTTCCCCTCCCACCATCCATGTCACAAAAATTGGGTTTTCTTCCCTCTTTCCCAAAGGAAAGGTTTGCTCGCGGCACCTCCCAACTTCTCCTCGCATGTCCTGATAATTCTCATTGGACAAACAGTTTTATTTCTAGATCTTCCCTGCTGAAGAAGCTGGCCTGCAGGTTCTTTGTCCCTGGTAGAACCACTGCATCGAGGTATCACAGCGTCCCTCACCCGGCGGTTGCCTCTCACATCCTTGTCTTGGTTGATGCAGCGACGGTAACGGCGCCCTTTCCCATCTCCGAACCTCTCCTCTTTCTCTTTTTGTTCACCAGCGGCAAGACATTACCACTGGAGCGAACTTCGTATTCCGCGGCCCCGGTACGTTAACTGAACGCGCCACCAGTCCTTTTTTTTGCACAGTGGACCCCCATCTCTCCGAGGATCCCACACTACCCAAGGGCTGGCTTCTTTTTTGCTAAACATCTGATCAGCTTGGTAGACTAGCTGCAATCGAGGAGACCGCCGAGTAGTCCTCCAACAAAGTTGCTGTTCCATGTCTCCCTCTCCGCAACATCGATTGTCCGATCTCCTAGATGGCCTGTATCCATTTCCCTCATCGAGATTTTTGCTCGCAATTCTTACCACATTTCAAACCCCCCTTTTTGTCACGTATCGGTCGCGCCAATGCTCTTTTGCCCTGCTTGGCGATAGGTCCCTGTCTTGTCTTTTGCTGAACTCTGACCTCCGTTTTCAGCTGGTTTGTCATGGATTAGTTTGAGTCACTGTCAAATAAGAAACTGCTTCCCTTCCCATCCCCGTGTCTACGCTGTCGACGGATTCTATCTTTTTTCAATCTCTTTTCAGTTTTTGTTTTTATGAGCGATCCGTTTCTACCTCTCATCAGTTTTTTTTCCAATTTTGTCATGTCTTCATCCCATGGCGGCCTGGACTTGTCAATCAATCCCCCCTTTCCCCCAACAACGCTGAAAACGCCGTTCATCGTGCTCCCTCAATACTTACCTATGAATTCTTAGTATATTCAACTGGGCGCAGCGATTCTTACGTGACCAAAAAGTTTAATGTGGAAGACTTGAAGCGTGGCACCTAGTATTATCATTACATCTCCCCCAGTATATAAGGTCCACCCCTTTCCTCCCTGTGTCAGAGAGTGAGCTGCGCAGCCCGCCCCGGTTTGTTCCCTTTTGAGCGGACTGTCGCCCGCGTCTGCATGAGGAAGTCTCAACTTCCATGAATTTGTCTAACCCCCACCCTCCGGTTTCTTGATACTCGGAGAGAGTTGCACTGGTTTCCCCAAGTGCAAATTTGTTTCTCGGGAGCGGTCCCTTTTGGCCCCCTGCAAATAATCCAGTTTCTCTTCCTTTACGGGTATTCGCGGTGCCCCCACGCTTTCATTGAATCGGAGCTTTTCTGATATTTTGACGGGCGCTTTTACCGGCTCTGCCTCACACCATCCACGGATTTCGTTCTCTTGACTTTCCCTTCTCTCTTTCCCATTGTTACCGTCCCCCTCGCACCTGCAGGCACCCGCTGTCTCTCGTGCCCCCTTTCCGGGAGACGCGACATCAAGCCGGTGGATCCCCCATGAGGTATCCTTATTTGCGCGCTTGCTTGCCTCTCCCACAACCCCCTTTACCCTTGAATTTTTACGCCTGTGCTGTGTTTCCTCCCCCAGGATTTTTATTTTTCCGCCTTGAATTTTTGCAGCTACCTTCCTTTTTTTCTCTTGGACGGCAATCAATTCTTGGACAAAACGTTTCTTCGAAGTTTTCTTCCCCCCTGCGCGTCCCGATCCAACTCATTTCGCTTTTCCTCCTTCTGCAGTCTTTTTTTCCTATTTGCCGGTTAAAAGTTCGCTCACGATCGCCCTCCCACTCTCGCGCCGTGTGCGATCGTTCCGGTCCTCACATGCACGTTTGAAATGACTTTCCCCCCGTGAATCTAAGTACACCTCTTAGCCCACTCTTTAATCTTTCGACGAGATCTTGCATCTGGCGACCCGCCAGCCGAGCCATCTCCCCGCGCCTTTCAGGTCCCCTTCCCTTTGGGACCACGCTTTTTGGCGTCGGCTAGACCGCTGTGTCCATCCCGGAAAAACCCAGATTGCTTAAGTCTTTCCCCGTCCCCCCCTAATCTTGTCTTGAGCAAGTAGGAAATTGTTTTTTCTCCGTGATGAGTGCTGCCTGGTTCCGAAGGGCTTTCCCTCCTCGTATAGTGGCCCTAGAAATTGGTTCTGGCCGTTGCTGCAGAAGGCTTCGGCCAACACCCTGCACCAAAACCCCACCCCATGCCCGCACCGCCGGCACCGTATTCGCATTTTCCAATTTTATAAGTATTTCCAATTTTTCATAATAATGAATTTCTCTATATGAACTCTTTTCATAATTTAATAAACGCTTCTTTCATTTATCCCGAATTTTGATGATTAGTCCTGTCTCCCGATGTTACTTTCGTCCTTTTATACCAGGTGACTCCCTGGATTTTCCTGTTTAGTTTTATTTGGTGAATGCAGGTGGCCCTGCTTTTGCCTCCTCGTACGCTTTTTTTTTTAAATATTTATTGTGCCTGCTTTACTCTTCCCTTATATTTGACTCGTTGTGCATTTCTCAATGAATAATCTTATGATGCATTTCATCCTTCAAAACCTATTATTTGCACCCCTCCCTTTTTTCCCTGAGGTATGCGTAGAGAATCGGTGACCGTACTGTTCTGTTGCGCATTAAATTTCTGTTGGGCCCCCCGTACTACTTCTTGCCTATTCCCCTCCCCCCGGCAGGGTTGATCCCTGGAGGTTGTCGTGAAGTCTCGACGTAGAATCTGGCCATTGCCCACCCGTTTGGCACTCCGTCCGATTTGGAGCCTCCTCCCCAATCAAATTTGCTGTCGTTTGGGAGCCCGCGCATTATGGCCCTCGGCCCGCGAAGCGGACCCTCGGCTTTTTTTTGGGGCTCTCTGGTCTAGCGAGTGGAGTCTTCCCCCCTTGAAAAGGCTGCTTTTTGGAGGCTTGGTCTGACCCCTGCCAATCCCGGAGGAGTGGAAAATCTCTCGATTTTTTCCTAACTTCTCCTTTTTTTTGGTGTTCTTTTTCACTTCCTCCGTTCTGGTTCCCGGTTCCCCGACTCCCCCACCGCCACCTTTTGACGGACTATCCTCTCCCCGATCTTTTCTCCCCCCCACCACCGCGCGGTCAGATTCTGCCGCGCTCCCATCAATTTCTCTTTCTCCCAAACCTTCAATGGCTGTCGCGTGCTCCCCCCAATAGAGGCTTTACAAGAACTGGGCACTGGCCGTTTTATCACCGTTTCCTGCGCCCGTCCCGCCATATACTGTCCATCCAAAATGCGTCCCTGCCCTTTAAGTTTCTTCTTCCGGTCAATTCCCTACCCTTCTTCAACAGAACCGTTTCCCCGATTTGCTAACACCCCCGCAATAACGCCTTCAAACACGGTCTCTTCCCCAAATAGGTTTCCGAATCCTTTGCATCCTCTAGGATATGACCCCTTCCCCCGGCTGCCCCATAGCAGAGGCCCCCCCAAGTTTCCGCTCTTTCCCCCCCCAACCTAAACAGTTAGAGACGTAGAGACATAAAGCATGTCCACCTCTACCCTCCCCCCTGAAAATTCCGCCTGGTGACAACTTCCTTAGGTGAACCAAAGCTGAAAGAGTCCCTTGGCCCCCTCCGCCGCCAACTTCGGCTATGAACCTCCAGCGGTGATTTCCGGAGATGGGTTCTATTTTCGAAACCTTTTCTGATTCCCCCGCCCCCATTAGGCTTTTTTTTTAACAAGGCCTACTTTTGCCTCCGAAGTGAGTGAGGTGTTTTTTCAGTTTTGTTTTTCCCATCCTTCTTCCTCCCGGCCTCACAGTTCGGGGATTGTAGAGTCGAGGAGTTACCCTCCTTCTTCCCATGCGCACTATAGTACTACAAAATGCCCTCTTGAGTCCTCCCGCTTTCGTAGTTTTCCTTAAGATTGTTTTTCTGATGTCCCATCATGCGCGCACGTCGGCCAGCTTGTCAACTGCAGTTCCTCCCCCGGCGGAATATGGCATAGTCCCCTCCGGTTTTTCTCCCTCGGGCCCCTGTTTATATTTTCCTCTTTTTTCCCAATATTTGTCTGGAGATTCGAAGGCAATTCGGTCACGTGCCGAATCGGCCCGGAACCTATCAGACCCTGGAGTTCGTGGCGTTCCCTATTTAGCGCATAATGTTCCCCCTTCCCCTTTTACCCCATTACATGCCTCATGGCCTTCCTTTCCTTCGTGTTGACGCTCCCCTTGGTGAATCGGAAGTCAAAACTTTCCCCCCCAGAAAAGTGTTTTAAAACTCTGAGTTCTTCAGCCTTGCGACTCAGCAAGGCGGTGCCATTTCTTATCTGCCCAACGTTCAGGCTTGACAATCCACCCTTGGTTTTTCCCCCGACAGGTTGCGTATGGAAGATTAATTTTCCCCTTTTGGTGCGGCCCCAACCTTTCTGAGTCCATGATCCTTCCTTGGCGACAAAACGGCTTGATTGTTCGCTCTCCTGAAGTGCGCTCCTCAGCTTTTTCTTGCCTTCTATTTGAGGTCGACACTATCCAAAGACTCCTTTCCCCCCCCCGGTGCCCCCGTGGCCTCGACACCCCTTCATTGTTTTTTTCTGCGTCGCCGGGTAAACGAGCCCCTTAACATATCCTAACATTCCGCTCCGTTTGAAAATCGTGTCGGAAGCCACAGTAAAACGGGAAGCGAAACGGCTTCTTTTTCCTCCCCCTTTCCCGAGCGTTGAACCGACCCACCACTTACTTGCCTGTTGAAACTACCTATAAGCTTCTCAATAACGGATAGTTTTGTTTTGCGCCCCTTTCTTTCAGCTGGACCACCGCTGCAGCCGCGCGAAAAATGGCTCACCGGCCTCCCCCCCACCGGGTAGCTGCGCGTCCTCGCACCTACAACCTTCGAGGGTACATCTGAGACTTCGCTGGAAGGATCAGACTATCCTCTCCTTGCCGCTCCCCTTTCTTCCCCCATGAAACGGTGGTCCACGTAATCGGTGCCTCGCCCAAAGCCGCTGGCCTCGAAGTCCGTGGCGCTTTTACGTATGATTGCTCCCCTAGTGCGCAACCTTTTTTTAGCGTGTTTTTCAGGATTAGCTTTCTGAATTCCATCCGCCCCCCTGCGGCTTTTGGACCTGCACCCCTCCCGCTGTTTACATCTGTTCTACCTTATCTCTCTTCCCTCCTTTTGTTGTTTGGCTCGCTATCGTTTTCTCCCATAGTAGTAACGGGCTTTTCAGTTTTTCCCTCACCTTTTTGATGGACTTGCTCAAGCAGAATCCATCCCCCCAACACCCCCGATTAACCCGCGTCCCCTTTGACGCAATACCGTACCTCTAAAATTCCCCCCCCCTTATCTGGCCCCTCGTCTGGGCGCTGACCCTCTTACGGACCCCCCCCCCCCTTTTCATGTGGAAGAATTGCGATGGCAAGTCGATAGTATGCTCCATCCTGTCCTTAGTCAGTTAAAAATCTCTTTTCGAGTCGATGACGTATGAGGCGAGCCCCGGTTTTGGCTGCCTGATCGGGCATTTCTAGCGGCATGAAGCTTCGTCTCCACTTCTCCAAAGTTTTTCGCCCCCCCCACACAATAATATGCCGGTTAGTTACTCGACGGAGAAGAGTGTGCCAGTGCAAGTGAACGGTTTCGCGTCCCCCTATTCCTTCTGGTTCCTCCGTCCCAATAACCTTTACGTCCTTCCCGTCCCCGTTCTTCCCGTGGTGCACGCTATCTCGAATCGTTCGGTTGTCCCGGACAAGTCGCTTTCGTCTCGCATTCAACACATCCCACGGATGGTTCGATTGAAGGCCGGTTCCGGGCGCTTTTTATCGATGTACAATTGGCGTACCTGCCCCCCCATCGTCTTTTTACACAGATGAGCTGCTCTTCAGGAGTCCGCAGAAATCCTCAGTTGGAACCCTAGCTTACGGCATTCGAGAGAGGGTGCATTTTAAGCTCCCCCACGGGACCTTGACTGTTGCCCACCCCTCGTTTTTTTTCCTAAGTGCTTTTTCTTTTCCTAATGAACTTGTGAAGATCACCTTCCTCGTGCTTTACTTTTTCCCGGGCGTCCATCCCGCTCCTGTCCCCCCCCCCGTCTAGGTTAGAAGTTTTCCTTCAGGGAGTCTATCAACACGCATAAGATTAAGCCCTTCGCCTTTATGTGGGTTTAAGATTGGCAGGGTACAGGCTTCCTCCGAGCCTACTCCTCTCGCATCTTGTTGTCTAGGTTCCGTGGACGATTCTGTTACAGTGACCTAATTGCCGTTAACTTCCCCACCCGGTCACTCCTTATAGTCGAGAGCTAGTTGAAGCTTCGAAAAATTCTCAAGACTATCCCTCCCTTTCCCGCGCACTTCATTTTCCCCTTCAGGGGACAACTTGGCCGCTTGGCTCGTCATGCTTTGAATGCCCCCCAATATTGTATAGAAGCTTCAACCCCTTACGATAGGGGTTTTCACGCCTTAATTTTTTAGTGCGATATTTCTCCCCTGTTTTCTCCCGGAGGTACCTAACTCGAACAAGCCCCTCCCCCCCCCTTTTCCGGCCCTTGTTCGGACGCCTGATGAGGCCAAAAAAAATGCCACCACCCTCACTCCTTGTTCACTTTTAGCATTTTCCAAGTTTAATTATTCACGTTATACAGGTCTTTCACTTATTACACACTCTACTGTATCCCCCGCTTTCCCTTCCGACTTTTTCTTCTTTCTGAATGGTGATCCCGCTGGACTCGTGTCTTTTCTACCCGGTGAACTCACGTTCTTCCGTTTCCCTTATGGGATTCCTTTTTCCTTTCTTTTACGATCTATACCTTATTTATTTTTTTTTTCTAGATTACTTGTTTTATGGCTCAGTGGTTCCTTGTACCCTGCCTCGGAGGCTGAAAAGATCCTTCCACCTATTATTTGACACCCCCCCTTTTTTTTTTCCCCCCTTCCCTTTCTTTCGGAGTGTTAGATCGGGACCGTCCGTTGAGCTATTTACTCTTGGACCTCCTAGGTCTTAAGGAATGACTTCTTCCTTTTTCTTCTTTTTTTTTTCGGATTTTCGGTTAAGGGCGAGCTTGAGAGCCTGAGGACCTCTACAGTCCCCCCCCTCCCTGTACCCATTCCTCTTTTGCACCATTTCTGTCCTAGAGATAGTTTCAGGGCCGATCTTCCCATTTGACTTTGTTGTTCTCAAGAGAAATTTTCGGCCTCGGCATCATCGGAACCGGCTTGGTTGTTTTACAAGGGGAATTCTAGGAGATCCTTAAACTTATGACGCTTGTGGCTTCTTCACCCGTCTCAATTGGCGTGGAATATATATTTTTCAATCAATCACTTTGTGTTGTTGATCGAGATTTTCAATACCTTCCTTATTTTCGAATCTTTTAAGCCTCAAACCGCCCCCCGGTGTGACACCGAGACTTTGTCAAACCCCCACCGCGAGTCGATTATGACGATTCCAATACGTTGCGGGATCCCACACACATACACTCTGGGATTCCAAATGGTCCAGAACCTTGGAACTTCGCGTCTCAGGCGCGCCCCTGTCCTCCTTAATTCATCCCACCATGCTCCCTGCCATGCCCAAGTCTCTAGTACCTGGTCCCCACAACCCTCCATTTCACTCTTCCCAGCACCTAGGTACGATGCTCCCCCATTCCTACCCGCCCCTTGAAACCTTTTTCGTGCCAACCATAGGTTTGCCGCCATCATGCAGCTCCTCTACTACCTTCCCACCCCCACTTTTGCCCATAGCATCTTCCCCCAATTCACTCTCGCCACATCAAAGAATTAGACTCTCTCTTTTTTCCTCAAGCTTTTCCCTTCCATTCCAATCCGACCCTTACATCCTTGTCACTGTTTTTTTTCAGTCCCTTTTGACCTTTTCCAAGTTTCTCCCTTCCGCCGCATCAATCTTCTATGAACTTTCTCCTTTCTTACATAGATGTGCGAGAAACTTCGCTTTTTCCCTAACCGTTAAAATATGACTCAAATGACAACTTTCGCTCCGTGAGTTCGGGGTTTTTCATGTTTTTTTGGTGAATCATTCCATTCCAGCAAGGCTACAGGGCGGGGCTTATCTTTCTATTTCTACCATCCTTCGGAACCTTTCTACACATAGTTCTTCCCCCCAAAAATTAAGATGCTACCCAAGTGATTAGTCCCTTTTTTCCTAAATCAGTGTGGTTTTTTCCGCTCCCCTCCTTCGCAGTCAAGTCCAAGATTGTCACAGAAGTTTTTAGACATTCTCTCAACCATTGATTTTCGAGTTCTAGAGGCCCCAGATAGTAGAACTTTAACTGGTTTTCCTACCTATTTCTTATGACGATTTATACTTCCAGTACGTAACGCATACATCTCGCTGATTTCCGGGAGGTCTCTGGCGTTCTAGATCCGAGAATTTTCCGAATAGTATTACCCCATTCTCATTTCTGCCTTTTTCACGCTGATGCCGCGCCGGATTTAAAAAACTCTCCCTCCCTTTTTTTTTCGGCGGGAGTACAGACTTGTCCTCACCAGTCAAAACTTAGCATGTGGATGCCCCAGTAGGAGTGAAATACAACTCTGTCGACAAAACATCCACTGTGCGTTTGTCCGACCAAGTGACGTTTGGTTTCGATTTTCACAATACAAGAGCTCCTCATGCAACTTATAATTGTCACAACCCTTTTCTTCACTTGACCAAAGTTCATCTCGAATTTGGAACTGAATGGAGATTTCCGTAGACACCTTTTTCCTATGAAGCCCCCCCTCTTCACAACAGGACTTTTCATAGACCCCTACCCCTTGCTTGGGGTATTCTCTCCTTGCCACGAGCCTTAACATCCCATCTGGTCATACCGAGTTTTAGTTCTCTTCTGGTCAACCCGCTAATAACAGTACCCGTTCGGCGCCTTCTTTTTATTTTTTACTCAGCGCCGTTTAATTTGAACTCCAGCCCCAGTTTCCTTCCCCGTTGCAAATCTTCGGTACCCCAATGGACCTTTGTGTTTCCCTCCCCTATTCTACTCAGATGTCTTCATACCTGGCGAATTCCGTCTCAGTGCCGCCCAAAAAAGTGGTGTTTCGGTTTCGCTCCTTTTTAGCCCCACCTTTCTATTTTTAGCTGATTGTCAATTTGCTCATACGTCTTCTGCATTGAAGCCGCCCTCTTCCACAACCGTTTTGTAACCCCAGTAATTTTCCTCGCACGGTTTTGTTGCCCCCATTTCCCCTGGGACTGCCGTTTTCGATATTTCCGTCTTTGCGTGAGAACGATGACCGCTTACTCGTTTTGGACTGCTTTTTCTCTTGTCGCACTTTCCGCCCCCCAATGGTTGCAAAAATCGTTTACTACG
>Ga0179593_1636033_pt1 | contig 10708 bp, 11 predicted proteins | sample CZODoug2_1_08_16_FD_185931 | JGI IMG/M metagenome (GOLD analysis project Ga0179593, IMG submission 185931) | Vadose zone soil fungal communities from Angelo Coast Range Reserve, California, USA - CZODoug2_1_08_16fungal (PacBio error correction) | ecosystem: Environmental > Terrestrial > Soil >... | reverse complement strand
CGCTTTTCTTTCTCCGTATTTTTTTTTTTCTACTCAAAAGTGTTCGCGATTTGGTTCTTTTCCCGAATGGAGCCCTCCGCCCGCCATCCCTGGTCCTCTCGCCTCTTTCGCGTGACGCAATATACTTTTCTCTCGAGACGGTCAGGTCGGTTTCGGCCCTTTTCTTTCCTTTAAGCCCCTTTTTTTCGAGTCCGGCCGCGCTTTTTTCGAGGTGATCGACGCCGGCGGCCCCCTTCGGTCTTGGATAATACCCTTTCCCCTCCCGGTGCGGTTCCCCCTCGGCCTTTTTTCGAAGTGTGGTTTTTTTTTTTTTTTGACCCGGTTCGGCCGCCCCTCCTTCTCCACGGCCGCGCAGCATGAAGGGTCCTCCTGAAGGGTTCTCCCTCTCGCTTGAATTTTTTTTTCTTGATACCGGCGAAATTATACTCCTTTCGAATTGAGCAGCGTTTCCCCGAATGATATAGGCTCCTTTCCTGTCCTCTCGGGTGTTTTCTGATCTCTTTCTCCCTTTTTTTTCGGTTGCATTGGGACGGGGGCGTCCCCGCCTGAGTGAGGAAATCTTTCGATTCTCTCCTTCGAGCCGCCGATTCTCTAACCTTATTCCCTCTCCCCCTCTTCCCTCCGAAGGAATGGGAGATCCTTCTTTTCCCGCCCGGGAAACGATCTCCTTTCTTCCCCAGGTCGAGATCGATTTCTCTCTTTCCCCTCAGAACGGGCGCCTGTTCAGCGGTGACAATTTCCCGAGAATTTTTTTCCCTTGGCGAGAGTGTATTCCTTTCTTCGGGAGGCTTTAAAGTTCTTTCTTTTTTGATTGTCGGTCTCCTTTTTTCGCTATCTCTCTAGCGATAGACGATGGCGCTCCCTAACGGATATAGTATCTCTCCCTGGTGAGTCAAGGCTATTTTATTCGAAATAGAAGATGACTTTTTCTTCCCTTAGAAGTGATAGGGCTTCTTCTATGGAGAGAAGTATCCCCCTTCTACGACGTTTTCGACTTCCCCTCCTGCTCTTCTAGGCTTGTAGCCCTTTCTTTCTTTTTAATAATAAGAGTTTGGTTGTTTTCTCCTCTTCACGGCGCTTCCCCCCTTTTCTTCAAAGTCAAATGCTTTTCGGGTAGGTTATTTTTTTTTTTTTTCGTGCGACAGAAGTCTTGATCCTTTTCGTCGTTCTCAGCACGATCATTCTTTTCCCGCACAGTAATCGGCTGAGGTGCGGCGTCGGTGGCACCGCATCACATTTCCCCCCAGGTCTCCCCGATGCTTTTTTCGTCGAGAGTGAGGAGCGCCCTCTTTCTTCTTCCGAGAGTCTCTTTCTCGTGCTCCCTGCGCTTTTTCTCCAAGGACAGCAAAAGTCCTCGTAGCACTATTCCTAGACACGCTTTTTCGAGCAAGGTAGAGAACCCCCTTCAGATGGAAAAGAGGATTTCGAAGGTACGTGAGGACAGTCCCCTTTTTCGCCAACGACCCTACTGGATGCATTTGCGATTTTTTTCCCCGGCCGCCAATCTCTCCTGTCGCCAGTCCCTTCTTTCCGTGACTCCGTTCTTCGGATACGAAGATCTCTACCCTTCCTCATCGTCTTCTCCCTGTCGATCTCGTAAGAAATTGCCCCCCTTCTTAGAGACTCCGACATATTGATTTCTTTTCCATTGTGAGAATCCTCCCTCTCCGGGCATGATGAGGTTCTTAGGCGGATCCTGTCGCCGGGCTTGATCGCTCCCTAACCCTTTCCTTTCTCCCCCCTTTCCATGTAAAGGGCGGAAAGACGATTCCGAACAGGAATTACAAGCGCTTTCCCCCCCGGCGCACCCCTACAGTGCCCCCCCCCCTTTCCTCTTTAGAGAGGCTCTTCCCTCACCGAGATCGTCGTCGGAAGGATCTCCAGAAGGTATAGCCGCCTCCTACCAATCGCCCCTGCTTCTCGCCTTTTTCTCTCTCTCTGCATGAGCCTTCTGAACAGGAAAGTCGAGCTTTCCAATCGTCATAGGGCCTCCTTTCTTCGGCGTAGCGCTCGTTTCTCGCTTGCGGCCCCCCTCCTTGACGTTGACTCAACTTTGTGCCTCTAGTAAGAGAGACGCCTTCCCCTATAAGTCTATATGATGGGAATCCTCCCTTCTTTATTTCTAATGGCCAAGGCGACCCTTTTCGCGCTTTCTCCCTTCTCTTCTATCTGATGGTACGGCCCCCCTTTTTCGGCGATTTTGTGAGCAGGCGGCGTCCCTCCTCCGCGCCATTCTTCTTCCTATGCCGACGCTCTGAACTGGCGTGGCGGCCCCGTGTTTTCTCCCTCCGTGGATCTTTTCTCCGGTCCTTTCGAGCGCGTCGCTCTCCCGATTGGGTAGAGGTGCTCGTACTCTTTCGGTCTTTTACCAACCTTTTTCTACTCTACGAGTGAGGTTTCTCTCCCCCTCGCGACGAGTAGAAGTAGTGGTTTTTTTTTATCCCTTGTTCGGACGAAGCGATGAATTTCCACCCGCAAGGTTCCTCTCCTTACTTTTCTCCAGTAGCTCTTTACGGCGGCGGCGCTGGGATCCTCAGCCATAGGACCGTCCGCGCTGTCCCGCTTGGAATGCCCTCTGCTTCCTTGGAGCATACACTTTTTTCCTATAGTGTTGTCCCATCGCCCTGCAAGTGTGCTTTTTTCGCTTTCGCACGATCGAGCGTGTCTTCTTCTCCGATGCATCGAGATCGTTCCTCCTCCCGCACCGGAGTCCTTCCGCAGGTAATCCCCGCGCCATCACTCTTTGTTTGCGGCGAGCCTTCGATTTTTTTTTTTTTTTTTTTCACCTCCTTTTATCTGGCATCATTTTTCTTCGAGAGGGATCTAGAGGGAAGAAGATATCAGTTCAACTCCCTCGCTCTTCGAACGGGAGCGTTTTGTAGAAGCCTATTGCCTTTTTAAAGTTGGAGGAATTGGCTTTTTCCGCGCGGTCGTCCCTGCCCTCTTGGAGATCCCCTCTTTTAAGCAATCTAGAACCAGGGCTATAAGTATCCCCTGTGGAGCTCTTCGGACATGTGATTCCCCCCTCTCCGACCATAGAAGATGTTTTTCCTTCTTTCGAAGGGATAGTTTCTTTTCTTGCGCGCTATCCGTCACGTCTCCTCCCTTCTCTCCTTCTATAAAGCCCCCCCCCCCTTATGCGGGAGTTGGAGGAAGGTCTCCCCTCCTCCGTGTGTGTGAGGGAGAACCTTTCACGCCCGCATTATCTCCCCCAGGACCTAGTCCCCCTTTTTCTATAGAGGCGTCGCGTTTCAGTACTGGAGACTGCTTCTCGCTTCGAACCCGCTCCCTTTCCCCTTCTTCTGCGAGGCGTTGGAATCTCCAGAGCTAAAAAAGGTTTTTTTTATTGCCCCTCCTACTTCCTTTTTCTCTCTTGGCTGCGAGCCTTCGAGATTTGGGAGTCTATTCCCGCTGCTTATCTCCCCTCCCCTTCATCCGCACCTCTCATAGGCGTAGTGATCTTTCCCAAGAGAGACAGGCTTTCCCACTAGAGCTGGTTCAACTCTCTCCCATTCCTCTCCGTTCTTTGAAAGCTTTATTTTCGACACTTTCTGCATTCTCTCCCCGCATATTTTTCTTCGAGAACTCCCTTCCCCGTGATCGCCCAGTCGGTCGGCGAGGTTCAGTTGAATCCGTTTCCTTTTTTCGACCGATCTAGACCGAAGATTTCCCTTCCGGCGCTCCCTCCCCCATCCTTTGCGAGCACAAATTCCTTTCGACGACCACACCCGACCTCCCAGTATGAGCGCTCGTTTTCCGGGCTTTCCACTGCTGCGCTCGCCCCCTCCCCTCTACAGATGGCGGATTTTTCCTCAGAGAAGACGCCGACCTCTTTTTCTCACTCCTTGTACCTTTTCTTCCCGACCCGTATGCTTCGGCCGGCGAACCGGCTTCAGCCCTTTTAAAACCAGATGCCCGTTTGCCCCTTCCTCGCGTCTCTCCCGCAGGCAACTCTCCCGCGCTCCCTTTCTCTTTTAGTAGCCAAGTCCCTTTTCCCCCCCGCCGGCGTCGGCCCTCGGAACTTTCTCATCGAGGCCTTTCCCTCAAATCACGGCTTTCTCCCCTTTTCTCGCCCCAATTTTTCCTTCTCTCTTTGCCAAATCGTCATCGGTTTTTCCGGGCGTCGGAGGTTTAGAGCCATTCTTTTCCCCCAAATCGCCTTTGTGCCCCCTTTTGCGTACCCTCCTCTCCTGATAGTCCCCTCTCTTTTTCGAGAATTGGCCAATCATCTCTTCTTTCTTTTTGAGAGAGATGATAGGACCAAGTCTCTTTGCCCCCTTTTTACTTATGGCTTTTTTTTCCTCCCCAAGTGCGGCCTTTTTCCCTCCTTCGGCAAAAAAGAATGGCGTCTTCCTGGCGAGAAAGATGAAGATTGAGGAAGCCCTTGTCGCGACTGGCCTTTCCCCGTCGTCCAATCGTGGCTCCTTTTTCTTCTCTCCTCGCGAGCAGGCTTTTTTCCTGGGTCGAGGTGATAGACGCCGTTTTCCCCCCTGCTACTATTTTACCTCATTGCGGATGCTCCCTGCCCCTTCCCTCCTCTCCCTGCGTCCCCAAGACGTGGGTTTCTTTTCTTCCGGTTCGCAGACCGGTTCGCGGAAGCGTAATGTCCGTACCCTCCCCGTTCCTTTTCACTTTCGCGCTGATGCAGTTCGGTTTTTTTTTTCCCCCGGCGAAAGATCCGGCATCTTCCGAGCTGTAGCAAGCGGCATTTTTTCTACACCGACTTCCTTGAGACACTTTTTCTTCTCTTTTTTTTTTCCGTCCCTATAGCTCCCTTTTTCGTGGTTGCACAATTGTGACCTTTTGTGGGGTTTTCTTCGTGTACTGCAATTTCTTTGCCTAGATTCTGCTCGATCTTCCTCGGAGAGGTGAGAAAGGCATTTTTTACTTTGTCGTTGATTTCTGTTCTCCTCCAAGGCTCCCTTCCCCCTGCCTGCAGGATCAAGGAAGGAGACTAGAGGGAAGGAATCCCTCTTCTTCATCTGTCCGCGCTTTTTTTTCCTCTCTGAGGGTATCTGATGCCTCCTTTTCCCGGAGGTTAAAGTTGGATAAAGAGAGGTAGTAGAGATTTCGGAATCCTCTCGTCTAGATAGATACTTTTTTTTTGCCAAGAAGCCCCCCTTCCTTTAGTATAGAGGGAAATAGGGGATCTTCTATGTCCTCCTCGAACGTATTCCGCCGATGAAGTTCTTCCCTCCTTTTTCTTTATCTTTCTTCTTCGAAACGATGGGAGATGGACGTAGCGATCCTATACTCCTACCAAGCCTTTCCCCTCTTCCTCTTCGCAGGTGCGGTTATCTCTTTACTCCCTCCCTCCCCAACAGAAACGGCTTTTTCTCTCCCACGTTTTGGGTCGGCTCTCTCTCCCTTCGTGCTCTTTTCTTAGACTGAGCGGGCCCTGAGGATTTTTCCCCTCTCCCTTTTACTCGCTCGCGCACGTATCTTTTCTTCTTTCTTCCGATTTGTATTCACATAGCCGTGAAAGAGTTTTTCTTGCAAGAGATAAGAGAGACTTGTCTTTCTTGCGCCAAGTTGTTAAGTTAGGCTCTTTTCTGTAGATAGAGGACGCCCTTTGAGTAGAAAGCAAAGGACTCTCTCTAGTAGACACCCCTTCCACGCTCTGTACAACGGCTCTCTTTTCCGTTTGTGAACGTTTTTCTACAGAACCCTCTCCCGCCCTTTTCTCCCTTTCTCCTTTCTTTCCCATGCTCGACCCGCTTTTTCGTTTCGAAGGGAGTTTCCCGCGTGATTCGCTCACCGCTTCTTGACTCCGTTCCCGATTATTCTCGACGGAGAGCTATTCTAGACCTTCCCTTATTTCCTTCACTCTTGAGCTTCGCTAAGAAATTGACCGATCCCCTCGATTTCATTCCGAGGAAGTAGCAGTTCCCCTAAGCCTATTTAGTTTTAATTCTCCCGCTTCCCTCCCCCTCGACCTAGAGGCTTTCTTTCTCAGTCGCCGGGGTCTCAGTTCTTTTTTGCATTAGCGAGAAGGGAGGGAGCCCTTTTGAGACTCTTTTTCGGAGAAAAGGCCAGTTGTCTTCCCGCTCTTCTTCCCTTTTTTCAAACCTATGCCTTTTTTTCCTTAGACGCGGCGCGCTTTCCCCGAGAGAATCAGAACAGCTCCTCTTTATTCTTCCACATGACAACTTTCTTTTCCCTCCCCCCTCCCCTTTCTTACCCCCCTACCAAAAGCGCCCCGTTTTCACTTCCGCGCGAGAAGTTTTCCCTTTCAGGATTGACGAGAGACAAAGGAACCCTTCTTGACTTCTTCCCCATCTAACTGGCGCGCCCTCTGTTGTGGTTTTCTCGAAAATTCGGTTTCGCCTCCGCGCACAAAATCCTCTTTCTAGCCGAATCGACAGAATCGTCCCTCTTCGCCTGTTCCCCCCCTTTTCCCCGTTTTTGTGTTCTCTCTCTTCAGGCGATTACGACTTCTCTGAGAAGACTCTCTTTCCTTGCTTGGTACCCTGCAAAGGACAGAAGAGAGATATTTTGTGCGCAGCGGCTTTTCCCCCTCACCCAGAATTTTCGGCGCTACCCCTCCCTCCATCGCGGTGCGAGAAAGATGAAGATGGCCTCCCAGCTTTTCCGCCATAGGGTCGGTCTTTCCCCCGTGTCCCAATCAGGGGATCTCTACTCGGAGAATCGCCGTTAGCTCTGCTTTTTTTGTGCGATTGTTCTTGGTGCTCAGTCCTTTTTGATACCGTACGGTCTTGGATCCTCCCTACTCTTCGCGGTGCGGCTTGGCGCCTCGCTCGAGTCGAAGTCTTGTTTGGCATAGGGTGAAGAAGGTTCTTCTCTTTCGCCGGTTAGAAGGACTCTCCCTTTCCTCTTTTTTTTCTCCGGTTCCCCCGTTAGGCTGTTTTTTGCGGCGTCTTCGACATTATAAGACCTTCTAAGCCGGAGAGGTCGCATTTTTTTTTTCTGTCTCCGAATCTTATCGGACTCATTTTCTCGACGGCTTCGGATCTCTTTCGTCGAGGAGATTTTTTTCCCCCTTGATGAGGGTGCGTCCTCTTTCTTTTTTCTTTTAAAATCGTCGCTTTCTTTTTTCTTCGAGCTCGTCTCTCCTCCTTTTCGAATAGAACGGCCCCCTCCTCTTTGGCGACCTCCTTCGCTTTGGCGGTTTCCCGGCGAAACTCGAGAGGTTCGTCTTTTCTTCTTCCCCGACGCGATTTCGATGCTCTGGCTTCAGAAGTTTTCCTCTGGATTTTCGCTCTTCGATGGTTCGCTCCTTTTCCTGGTTTTTTAGCTCCTAGCCTATTGCTAAGGGGCTTCTTTTTTGAAGGGGCGGGAGACGATCGACTCGGAGCCTGTTTTTCCTGTTGCTAGAACGCCCTCTCGCAACTCAACTTCTATTCCGAGGGAAATCGGTTCTTTTTCATTTCTATTTTCCCCTCCGACGACCTCGCCGATTTCTTTTCTCACTGAAGCGCTTTCCTCCTCCTAGTGCTACGATAAGACAGCCTTTTTCTATTGAACCCTCGCGAATATATCTCCCCTATTGTCCTCTGCGGGCGATTGGCTCTTTCGGTCCTCTTCTCTCTTTTCATAATCCTCCTCTTTTTTCGATAAAAGCCGGAGACAAAGCCCGTTCCGTCCCGCCTTATAGAGGCGCTTTTCTCTAAGTCCTTTAGCCTCTCCAGGAGGCGGCTTCTTATCCCCGATCTGAAGCGCTCCCCCGTCCTCGGCTCGCTGAGGTAAAACTTCGTCGATCCACCCGGTATCACCCCCCTCTAGCCTGTTGATTTATTCGGGCGCGCCATCTCCTCTTTAGATAGAGGAGTCGATTCTTTTTTTCTTTTTTATCGACAAACCGTGCCTCCTTTTTCCCCCCCCCCCCCCCCCTAGACACTCTCCGAGCATGCAGCAACTCCAACCCCCCCTGAGAGTGTCCCTTCCCTCAAAGCGCGGTATTCTTGCCCTTTATTTTTCCCATAGCGACATGGATGCCCCCCTTTTTTTCTATCTCAGGGAGGAGCGCCCCCCCTCCCTGTGATCTTCCCCCCCCTCTTCTGCTCAAGCTCCCTTTTCCCTATGGGCTCGATCGAGGATTTTTTTCTCTCCTAGCGAATCGAAGATCTCCTCATAGGCGCCTCAGCCAGGTTCCCCCTCTCCCTAGGCGACTAGATTCCCATCCGGCCAAATTGATGACCGATAGCCTTTTTTTTCCTTTTCTGCGCTGCCGCAATGCTACACTTTTCCTTCTCCTATTTGCTAATGTAGCAGGGTTCTCCTTCTCCGGATTAGAGCTAGGGTCTTTTCTTTTAAAGGGCTCTCCCCTTCCTCGGCTTTGCCTTTCCCTGCATTCAGCTTCTCCTTTTTTCCCCCCGTGATTGAAAACCACCCCTCTGAGAGCGGCCTCTTTTCTACCCGCACCTCCTATTTTCGTCGACGCGATTTCCAAGGTATCGCCGTTTCTAGAAACCTCCACTTTCCCGCTTTCATAGCGTCTTTATCGCGAGAGATTCTTTCCCTATCTTTGCCGAGCGAACCGGACCGTCTTTCTTCCCCTTCCTCGATGAAGTCAATCTTCATCTTTTTCCCGCACAGATGGCGGAGTAGGTCTCTTCCTTTCTTGCAAAAATAGAAGCTGGGACCCCCCCCCCCGCCGAATAGCCTCGTATCCGTCTTCCTATTCTTGCATATCATCTATTCTTTTTTCCCTTTTTTCCCCTGATTATCTTGAAAATCTATTCTCGCGTGGACTATCTGGACGATTAGGGATTTTTCTCCCCCTTCTGAGGTCTTTGTGAGAGAGGCATTTTCAAAGAAGAGCCCGCCATCTTGTTCTCCCCCCCCCTCTGACGATTGCCGTCATTCTTCCTTTGAAAGCGGGGCCCTCCCTCCTTGTCTTTGAAATACGTGGTCTTTATTTTGGCAGGCCCTTCGAGCGTCTCTCCTTCCCCTCCTTCCCCTGCGGGCGATTGTTTCTATTCCCCGCGATACGTCTGTCTTTCCCCCCCTGAGAAGACGATCGGTGCGGATGCTCTCTTCCCCCGCGCGACGCGTCGACTTCTTTTCTTTTCATTGAAGTTACGGTTCGGCCGCCGTTCGTTAGAAGGCCTCTCATGAAGGGTCTTCCCCGGTACCTTTTTCTGCGATTTGAATGAAGGTTAGGCGGCTTCTTGGCGAAATATACAGACATCTCCTTCCTTTGTTAGAATTGCGGCAGCGCATCCTTATACCCGAATGAGATCGGTTTCACCCTTCCCTGGAATATCGTTGGTAGTAGATAGCTCCCCCTTCTTGTGATAGTGGTGCAAATGCTACCCTTTTCGAAGATCGTCCTTATTTGATGAAAGAGTGACCTGCTTATTCTCGATCGACCCCCCCTTAGTCCTCTCCCTTTTGATTGCCCGCCATGTCACGCGGCTCTTCCCCGGCGAAACGACGCCCCGGTCGAGCATGTGCTTTGAAGATTTCGATCGCGGGCAGAAGACCTTTTTTCTTTTATGACAATAGCCTCCCTCTTAACTGGCGCGCGGGTTCTTCTTCCTCGCCTATTGCTTTTTCCTCTTTCTTTTTGGTCGGCCGACGACGCTTTTCTCCTCATCGGCTCTTTTTTTTCCCTTTATGGAGCGCCGAAATCTCTTCACTTCCTCTATTCTTATCGAGGGTCCCACTTGTTTACGCTCGTGCACGGCCGATGTCCCCTTCTCCGACCTCGCCCTTTCCCTTTCGCGGCGCCTTTTCTCTCCAGTGACATTGATAGATCCGCCGCTTTAGGGAAGTCGCGTTTCTTTATACCGCCTTTTTTCTTTTCTCTTTTCTCTGCGAAGTTCCGTTTTCTCTCTCCCTTGGGTGAGAGAGATACCCCCTTGCCAGCATCGCCACCTTGTTCGTTTATAGATGGCTGTCTTTCGACCTGAGACTGGCGTTCCGGGCGGATTCAAGTCGAAGCGCTTTTCTCCCTTCCCCTTCCATAGGCGAGTTTTCTTTGACGAGGGGTGGTACCGCCCCCTCCTTCCACGAGCTCCAGTTTCCCCCGCTTGCCCTCGCTTCTTCGAGATTGGCAGGCTGCGCTTTTCCCTTTATTAGATCCCGTCGCCCTCCCGAGCGGTTTTTTAAGGCCGAAACGTTCCCTCCCCGTTTTCCTTTCCCCTCTGCACGCGCGACCCTGGTAGAACATCGCGCGATTGTTCCCCTTGAAGATAACGCGCCTATCGAACTCCTCCTCACTGGAGCCCTGCTCCCTCTTTCTCTCCGGTTGCCGCTGCCCCGGCCACCTTTAGGCCATCTCCTCATGATGAGAAACCGCCTCTTGCCTCCCGTCGATGATAGCCTTCTGAAGATTGAGATCCTAGAACGATTTCACCTCGCTGATCGGCGCCAGCCCCCCCCTTGCACCACGGCTCCCATAGAGAGAGAAGAACCCCACCCGACTAAGGCATAAGACCTTTATGAGGATTTAGCAAGTCCCCTTGTGTCTCTTTTCTGGCATGACGACAATGCCTTTGAAGAGGTCGGATAATGCCCTGGTATCAGCTCCCCAAGGCATTAAGTGGGTCTCCCATTCCTTTCCCTTGGCGTTTTTTCCCCCTTAATGAGGACGGAAAAGGAAATTTTTCTCTTCGGACCGAACCGGCGTAACCGTGAACCAGACTTGTCGCGGAGACGACTCTCCCCTCCTAAGCACAGCCCGCCCTCTTCCGTCGCCGCGATTTTCTTCTCCTGACCGAATTTCTCTTCGGCGGAAAATAGA
>Ga0179593_1400888_pt1 | contig 10708 bp, 12 predicted proteins | sample CZODoug2_1_08_16_FD_185931 | JGI IMG/M metagenome (GOLD analysis project Ga0179593, IMG submission 185931) | Vadose zone soil fungal communities from Angelo Coast Range Reserve, California, USA - CZODoug2_1_08_16fungal (PacBio error correction) | ecosystem: Environmental > Terrestrial > Soil >... | reverse complement strand
CTCACTTGGAATTTTTTTTTTTTGGTGTCGGTATGCTTTGGCGACCCTCTCTTTCCTTTTGATCTCTTTTTTCTCTCTCATTTTCTGTTTGGTTGGTTTTCGTCCATGTTCCAGACTGTGACTTTGCGGCTTGTTCGTCTTCTTTCCTTCGTTGCGCTGGACCTGAGATAAAGGCGGCGTTGACTTCTGAAGCCGGACTCTTTTTTCCAGTTGGTGGCCCTTGCACCCTCGCTGAAAGGGTCCGGCCCTTTACAAGACGCTGGAACACATGTTATACGTATTTTTTTCCTTCTCTCCCCTCACCTTATTGGCACTTCTAGCTCCCCCTTTTTTTTTTGAGGTATTTTTTTCACGTTTTTCTTTTTTCTTTATCCCTTTTCTTTCTTGGTGCCAAATTAATTCGTAAAGAGAAGAGGTGGACGTGGATTGTTGCTGACTTTTCCTGCGTGGTGATGGGACTAGTGTATTCTCGATCGGTTCCTTTCGGTTGATACGGGCTCCAGTTGGCTGAGTCTCCGTCTTCCCAGTTTTTTCGCTTCTTTTTCATCCTGAATCGATGATAACGGTTTCCAAAATTTTTCTTCCCCCCTTTCTGGCCGTCCCCGGGCGTTTCTCCGGGAAGCCGTGAGACAGGGTCTTTCGTTCGCCAAAGGGGTTCCGCTCAGACTGTCCTCTTCTCGCGGCTATTTTCGTTTTTTTAAAGCGGTTCCAATCGTTTCCCCTTTTCTCCTCTCCAGGCTTTCCTCTTCCCTTGCGGCGGGGTAAGGATGAGTAAACCGGTGTTCCTTTTTCACCTTCCTTTGTGAGGACTCAGTCGTTGGCCTTGCCGTTGCCTTCCTTTTTGATTCTTATTTTCTTTTCATCAAGGATCGGACCCTTCTGCCGTCTCCCTTCCCTGGCCGGGTATCTCCCTTCTGTCCTGACGCTTTTCCGGTTTGCGGAGGTGTTCCGGACCTTAGATACTTGCCGACTGTCCAGGGGGCCGTTCGGCATCTTCCGACCCCCTTCCCTTGTGCCGGGACCCTTTTCCCATTCTCCCTTTTGCCGATGCTGGAAGGGAGTTTTCTTGATCTTTGTATCTGGATTCTTTCCTTCCCGTCTCTGAATTTTTTTCTTCCTCCGAGGGGGATTTCCCTTTTCACCATCAGCGATTTGGCTTTCCTGTTGAGAAGGGATGCCTTCCCCGCCGAGACTCAGCGGGAATGGAGGTCCGGTCCGCTGAGAATTGTACCCCCCTTTCAATTTTTTTTCCGAGTAGCATCCGATTCTTCACTGTTCGTTTTTTCCACTTGATGCGGTATAACTTTTCCCCCTGCCTTTCATCGTTCCGCGTACCTCCCCCCTGGTCTCTTGAAAAATGGACGGATGGCGTTAGATGTTCCATCTAATGGCAAAAGTTGCTGGCGAAGAGCAGTTTTCAAGTTTCTTTTTTTGTCCTTCCGGCTGGCCGAGCGGTCGTACTTTTTTTTTCCTTTCCGCGTAAACCCCTTTTTTTCTCCTTTTTCTGCTGTACATTTTCTTTTCCTCGTTCTCTCTCTTTTAATAATAATAAGTTGTTGTTGCTCTGATCTCTTTTGAACAGGAAAGGTGCAGATCCCCCTTGAGTTTTCGTTTTTCCTTCCTCCGGGACGACAGTGCAGATCTCTTCTTTCCCCTCCCCTGCGTCAACACCAATCCTTTCCCTTTGGTCTTCGGAAATGCCAAATGCCCCCTTCCCCAATTTACCAGACTTCCAGCCGGTAAGTGGCCATAGACACGGCGGTCATGGTCATCGATGAGTGGTGGCACTACCTGTCTTTTTTTCCCCCACCAGTTCAGAGAATCTGTGATCGCGTGATCGACCCCTCTTTTTTCCTTCTGGTGGCCGCTGCATTTTTTCTTTGTTTCACCTGTTTCCCCTTCCTTTTCTTGGCTTCAGCAGCCTGAACAGTAGAGGGTCCTGGATGGCCTCCTTTGGCCCCGCTGACTTTCAGAAACGCGGGGCCTGTCACGCCTTTTTCAGGATTATACTCCTGCCCACCCCTTCCGGTTCCACGCCCCTCCCATCATTCCCCTGCACCCAACGAGTTGACATTACGAACGAAATTTTTCAGCTTCTCCCGTTCCCCCCCCTTCCCAAGTGAAAGTGGCCGTTCCCCCAGCTCCTCTTCACTCACTCCCAGAACTTCTCTCCAACGTCCTCAAGCGCATCTTCCCCCGGCCGGCCGCAAGTGTGGAATTGATCGCCTTCTAACTCTTGAGAAAGAAACTACTATCCTCATTTTTTCCTTCTTTGGCTTCACCGTTTGGCTGTCCGCCCCCCTCGGCCTGAGTTGAAAGACATACAAGTAACCAACGAACCCTTTCCTCGATCGAACGACTTGCGCTCAGGAACTTTTTCTCCCCCCTTTTGCTTGCACCCAAGTTTTTTCTTTTCCTGGTCTACCAGCCCCTCCCACCCCCTCCGGTTCCAAGGTATTACCGGTAATCCCTCCCCCCCTGTCAGGGAAAAGTTCCAGGGAACATTTTCCCCTCTTTATGGCTGAAGCGCGCGCTTTCAAGGACTTTTTCTTTTTTCCTTTTTCCTGTAAAACGCCCCCCCCTTATCCCGCGGCCGGAGACGTCCTCGCCCCACCCATCACCCATTTCCATTCAATTCTCGTTCTTTTCCTTACAGATAGACATCACCTTGCTAGCGTTCTCCTTTCCTTTTTAAACAAAGCACGACTCCTTTTTTCCTTCCTTTTAAGTGCTGTTGCTTCTCAGTAAAGGGGCATTTTTGCTTTTTCCTATTGTGCACCACGGCAGAGACGTTTTTTTTTTTTTTCACTTTCAGGCGTGAGCCCCGCCTTCTCTTCTCTTAGGTCCCAAGACCCCTTTCCCTTATCAGACTTCCCCCTACGCCCGGAACAGACCCGCTTCGTCCCAACAGATACCGGACGAACCTAAATACTTGATCTCCCCCCTTTCCCCCCGCGAGCGAGCATCAATCCCTCCAAACCCCCACCCTTCTTTTTCCCCATTTTTAAAAGCGTCCTCCTCTTCGTTTCCTCCTGGTGGGGGTTGTGTAGCGGCGTCATGTACGTGGGCTTTTGGTGTCCTGGCTTGTTTCCACGATTCTTATGGCTGTTCTTCTTCTCTCAGGTTATGTTTTTTTTCCCCCCCCTTGATTGCTGGTGGAGTCCATTTCCTCCTGTTTGTGAAGCGGTGACGATTTTTGGTCTTTTCTTGATGCTGACACCGAGGCGGTGAATGCTGCCCATGCCTTTGTTGATTTTTTTTTTTCCCTTCTCGACCTGTTTTCCTTTTCCCCAAGAGGACAGGAGTACAAATGATAAGGCATGACACTTTTTTTACCTGCAATGAACGTTCTTTTACCTAAATTTTTGAGGTTTTCTTTTTTTCTTTGTCGCGTATCTGAAAGTGATGGTTCTTATCTGTCCGTGTTCACCCCCCCTCCAAAGAGGTGTTTCTTTCCTTTTTTTTCAGTGTTTTCATTTCTGCGATCTCTGGTTCGTGCTTATTTTCCTCTTCCAGGCTAGGGCTCCTCCCTTCGCTTGGGTTTTCCCATTCTTGCTTTTTCCCCCCGTGGCGTCGCCGGTCGCGCGAGGTTTTAGCCGTGATAACTTTGGTTTCCCTTTAACCTTTTAGACATTTTTTTCTTTCCCCTTCCCCTTGGACTGGACCCCTTTCAGAAGTGGACGTTCTTTTTTTCGCGTAAAAGTTCCTTCCCTCCCCCGACGCTTCGAGGTATGTCTTTCTCCCCGTTCTTTAAGGCTGGTTGATTTTTGTCCTCGGGGGCCGGTTCAACCCGGTGGAGAGTTCCCGCTTCGACTTTTTTTTCCTCCCAGACAGTTCTTCCCCCGTCAGGTCCCCTGAAAGGTTCGATTTTCATTGAGGAGATCTCGGCTCCAGACAGTAAACCTTCCTTTTTACTTTTCCATGCGATGTTTTTCCCTTTATGGTTGCCTTTCTTTTTTTCTGTACGAATCTTCCCCCTCTCCGCGCCTTCGCCTTGGGGCCGTTCGACCAAACGCGTCTTGTCCTCTTCTCCCGGGCACTTTTAACGGTTCTCGGCGGGTGCGATGCTTTAAAGGATTTTTTCCTGTTTCCCCTTCTTATTTCTTTTGCTGCCTCCCCCTTTGCGGGGAATTTTTAAGCTTTCTTCGTATAGGGAGGAGGGAAACCGTCCCTTCCCCGCACATATGGGCATGCAGCGCTGACTGCAGGCTTTTTTTTTTAAGACTTCCGAATTTCTTTTTTCCTCCGACAACTCGATGTCTTCCTTCTTTTCCCCCTTGAATTAAGAAAGGGGCCGTATTCCCCTTTTATCTATCTCTCTCTAGAGGGTCAAATCTGCTTTGTCCTTTTTTCCTTCGTTTCATCGAGGGACGATTTACCTTTTGTTTTTTTACCCTGTCCTTGATGTTTCTCTTTTCTTCCTCCTTCCATTTCGTGAGCTGGCCTCCTCTCGGGGCAGTTGCACGGGACGACCCTTTGAAGCTTTTCTTCCTTATTGTCAGCAGGGTACCGCTTTGACCTGCAGCGGCTTCTTTGTAAGTGGACAACGGGCAGTTGCACCCCTCCCCCTTCTCCTTCCATAATTTTTTTCTCATGTCTGTGACCCCCCAGCTTCCCTTTTTCCTGCGCTTGCTGGTGAGCAGCGCGGAAAAATAAGCGGCTCCTTTCTGTCGGAAAAGCTCTGGCCAGCAAATTGCCTCCCCCTTCCAGTCCTTTTTCTGCCCAGAAACGGCCATTTTAATCTTCCCACTCCTTTTCGGCAGGGTCCACCCCGAGACGCCAGTCGGAGTCCAACCCCCCTCTCTCGCCGATTTGCGTGAACCTTCCCGAATTTTCGGCACCCCCCCTTAATTGAACTTTTTTCCCTTTTTTTTTTCTATCCCCTCCCTGATAGACACGTAGTAATCCGCCTCCTTTTTTTTTCTTAGTTTCCCCTCCCCGCCCTTCCCGCTTCTTCTTTTGAGGAAGTTTTTCATTCCTCTCTTCCGGCTGCAGGTTGCGTGTGTGCTCCCTTTCCTCCCCTGAAGGCCATATTCTAGCCCCACCAAAGCGTCCTTTCTTGGGACCGTACTTTCCTTCCCCCTCTCACTATCAGTCCCAGCCGGTTAATCCTCCCCCAGGCGCGGACGTTGTGCTTCCTTAGGCCCTGGCCGAATCGGACATTATTCCCCCCCTAACTTGAACCCCCTTCCTAAGTTCTCTTATAGGGACAGCAGACTTTCCCCTGCCAGAAACTTCCGGTAAGCTTCCTTTTCTTTTCCCTTCCCGCCGTGTACTGAGGGCGACGTCTAACTCCCTCCCCCCTCTGAGCACCTCAGATGAGTTTTGCTTTTTTTTTTCTTTTAGTCCGCCCGGCCGGGTGCTTCACCCCCATCCCCGTTTCAACCCCCTTTTCCCCTCACTGCCTCGCTCCCGCCTTCCGTGAAAAGGAATTTTGAACCCTTTTCCACCTGTGCGCCACATAGGCGGCTTATTCGCCCGGTGGCTTTTCCCCTCCGCCTTCACGTCTTCCGGCGTTCCTTCGCCGGCCAGGCCGCCTCCGGTCAGTAAACCCTCTACTGACATGAGACCCTCTTGGCGTTTTGAAGCGCGATCGAAATGTTCCTCGTGGTCAGCATCAGGGCCGGCATTTTCTCGTCCGGTCCTAGTTCCACAGCCTCCCCGGGACTTCCCCTCCTCCCCCTCACGCCCATTATTAAAGATTGATTCAATGAATTCTACCTTAGACGACATATGAGAAGCCCTAAAGCCCAGTTCTCTTCCCCCCTTTCGTTTTTCTCGGAACGGGGCCAAGTTGCCCGTTTTTCCCGTCCAATTTTTTCTTTATCCGTCTCCATTTTTTTCCGCCCGAAGAACCCCGGGAGGTCGTTCTTCGCACCAGTGCGGCCCTTCAACGTCCCTCTTTTTTTTTCCTCCGCGGCCCACCCGCGCTCTTCCCTCCAGCGAATCTCTTCCCCCCGACCAAAACCCCTCCTGCAGCTCCCGTATGATAAGAAATAAAAGGAGGCTCTCACCCGGCATTACTAAGCCCAATGCCTTTCCTGTCATGTGAACGCGCCTCTCCCCTCATATCCTGGGTTTTTCTTTTTTCCCGGCGAGTTCCCCTTTGGTGTTCCCCCTGTTCGGGTGGTGTAGGATCTTTTGTGCGCCGATAGCGGATCTCCATGGTGTCAGACTTTCTTGGTTTTTTTTTCAGGGGAGATTCGGTTTGGTTGTTTCGAGCTTTTCTTCTTTTGCGGATTTCCTCTTCGGCTTTTCTGGCGTAAGGAGGATAAACGTTTTTCGGTTACTTCTCTCCGGCACGTGGCCGGGTCTTTTTCGTTCTTGGTGGTTCGGATGTAGGACAACTCTTTCCTCCCGTCCCTTTTCTCCTCCCCTTTGACTTTTTTTCCACTACATCGGCACACGTTCTGAGCCATCAAATTTTTAGGCGTTTTATTTAGTGTCTCTTAATCTAAATTCTCGTTTCTTACTTTCCCCCCCCTTATTTAAAGAAGGGGGTGGATGATTAGTATGCCCTTTAGCTTTTGTGACCTTTGGCTTCTTGTTTTTCCCCGGCCGCATTCCCCCTCTGATACGGTTGTTCCCTTTTTTTTGGGATCCTGCTTTGTTCTTTTCTTTTTTTTCAGGTTCCCTGTCTTTTGCTTCATAAAGAAATCTTTGATCATTTCCGTGGATGTACCGGCTCCCGCTTCTTTCCACCCCCTTTCCTTGCGTGGGCCGTGACATTTTTTTTCATCCTTGGCCAGTTTGCTTTCTTTCCCGGGTCCTCCTACTCTCTCCTTGCGGCTATTTAAGTTCGTTGGAAAGATTTACGTCTTTTTGGTTCTCGCTCCAGGCGGGTTGAGAGGCGCGTTCGGGGTCTGGTCACCCCTTTTTTCTAGGTTCACCGGCCGAATTCGGTTTCTAACCATCGGTGTCTCAGGGGTGACTTCTTTTATTCCGTCTTTAGGGAATCAAGGAGTCTCCCGGCGCCCCTCACTCCCTTCTGAGTCGGGACCATGTTTCTTTTCTCCCTTTCCAGGGTTATGCTGGTCTTCTACGCGATGGAATTATCCTTACTTTCCACTTTCAGGAACGGTGGAACTATGAATTCCTCCCCTTCTGGGACATCCGGCTCGGCTTTTTTTTTCTTTTGATGAACGTTTCCTGATCTTTTCCCTTTTGTTTTATGGAGGAGACCCTCCCCTTCTTCCCCCGGTGACGGCCAAAGAGTTGTTATGATTCTTGGCCTCTTTATCCGTCCGCCCACCGAAATATATTCCCCTCCCCCCTTTTTTTTTTTTTTGTTTTTGTTTTGTCTCTTTGTTGTGGAGTTGGCACCGCTTCAATAAGTTTACTTTTTTCCTTTACCTTTAGCAGGCTGCTGCCCCGAAGCTGTCTTGGCCTTTTTTGGACGGTTTTTCTTTTTCTCCCCTCGCTGAGGCATTCCCTTTCCGGTCCCCCTCCGTGGGGTATATTAGCTCCCCCTCCGCTTGCTCTCATGGCATGGGGACTCTTCGTCTTTTCCCCTTCAGGCGCCTTCTCGAGCTTTTCTTTTTCCGGTGTCTGCCCCCTGGACTTTAGGAGATTAATGCGATTAAATACTTGCGTGCTCCGCTCCTCCTTGGCCGGGGAAGGTCTACTTTTTTTTTGAGCGGTCCGGATCCTTTTGTCCCTTTTCAGTGTCAGTGTTTTTGCCTTCCCCCCGGTGTCCGGTCCTTGCCGTGTTGCACGCTGAGAATCTATATATTTTACTACTAATTTTTGTGTTTTGGGTGCACAAGCGGCGCTTCTGCTTCTGCTTTTTCTTCCCTTTTTTCTGACGACTTGCAGTCCGGTACCTCTCCTTGCCGGCGCATTCCCGGTCCTCCCTTTCCCCCCTCTTTCCCCCCTCCAAACCTTCCCTTTTTCTTCATACCCCCATAGAAGTAAAGAAGAATTTTTTTTTTCCAGATTCTACGCGTCCTCGTTTCCGTTACATAATCTAGTCTTCTCCTTCTTTGCATCTTGGATCGCTACTCTATCACGCCTTCGGTTGGCGAATTCCTTCTTTCGTTCGTGATTAGTTCCCCCCTCTTTCCCGCGGCGTATTAGGATTTCAGCTGGCCTTTTCCCCTTTCCGCAGGCAGGAACGGATTGTGCTTTTCCCCTCCTCCCTTCGCAGAAAAACGTACCGGAGCCTTGGACGGATCCCTCACACCTTCCTTTTCTTCTCTGTCCAGCAAGGTCCCCCCCCCCCTCCCTTCGCCAGGATGTCAGGGATTTTTGCCGCTCTGCCCTTCTCTTCGAACGGCACCTGGACTCCTTTCCCGTCCTGCTTTTCCCCCGATCAGGCGTCTTTCCCCGCCGCCAGGCCGATACCCGTCGGTACCCGCTCTCCGCGGCCAGTTCTTTTCTCGTTCTGATCCCCCTCTCTTTTTAATCTTAAGAAACTCAACTTCCCGAGAGCGGTGCTCACGGTTAGCCATCCTAATGGGGCCTCTTGGAAATCATCCACCGTTGTTTCCCCCCCCTCCCCCTTGAACCCCGAACCCCTCCCGCCTCGATTCTAAAGAATTGAAGGCCAGTCCTAACTCCTGCCAAATGAGAGCCGATCTTCCTATCCCTTTTTATCTTCCCTCCCCCTTTCCAAGTCTCGGTCACGCCTTTTCCTTGCAAGCGGTAGGAACCTTCCCCTTCCTTCCAGTTAATTCTCTTTTTTTTTCTTTGAACCGAGAGAGTTCCCCTGCTTAAGCACACCATCCTGGAAGCCTGCGCCCTGCTGGGCGCCTCCTTTCTTCCATACCCACAGGCGAAGGCAATACCCTTCAACCAATCTTACGAATTCGTGACCCTTAAATTCTTCCTTTTCCCCCTATCTTACGGACCGCAGCCCTGCCCTTGGCCCTTGATGGCTCAAGTCAGTTTTTCACCTTTCTTTTTTCTTTCCCCGGCCCTTTGGTCAGCCGGTTGAAGGTGCCTGAGTATTCTCCGTAGCAGCCCTTTCCTTTTTTTGCCGTGTCGCAACCTGAGTCCCAATGCCGTTCGGGAAGATAAGACCTTCCTTCTCCCCTTGTTTTACGCCGCCCCTCCCCCTTCTCTTATATACCGCCAGCTACCCTCTCACATACGACCACGAACTTTCCTTCCCCCCCCGGACCGACCGGACCTCCAGCGTGCCCTCTTCCCCTCCCCCCCCCAAAACAGGCCCTCCCCTTACCCCAGTTCCCTCCCTCAGATAGCCTTTTTTCTTTTCTGTTGTTGTGTTGAGAAGATCTTGCAGTTTATGGTCTCTTTTTATTGGGTGTGGTTTTTGCTCCTCCTTGGCGCCCTGGCCCTTCTTCTTGTATGATCATCTTTTCTTTTCGGTGTGGAGTAGGTTAAGAACTGTATCCAGTGGCCTCCCTTCCCTCCCCGTCGGGCGCGGGCCTTCGTTGATAAAGGTGGAACTTTTTTTTTTCTTCCGGGATCCCATTTTTTTCGCCGGCGAGGCTGCCAGAGTAGGCTTCGAAATACAACTGTCCCCGGCTGTCACCTTTACGTTCGCGCACTTCCTTTTCCCTTGAGATCAAAGACTGTTGTTCCCCTTGTGGCTTTTTCCTCTCTCCCTTTGATGGTCTTTTCGTTTCAACTTTCTCGTAACTATTTTCCTTTCCGGGGACTCTGGTTACTGGCACCGCCGTGTCTTTCGTTTTCTTCTCGCTTTCCTCCCCCTTCCCCTGGGGCCGAGGATAATGTTTTACCTTTGATGGAGTTACATTTGTCGCTCTCCGCCAAACTCGATGGATACCCTTCTGTTCTTTCCCTTTGACCAGCTTTTTTTTATTTTTTTGTGAGTCCCTTTCAATAAGTGGACGTGGCTGGGTTTATTTTCCCTTTTCTCGAAGTCCTGACCGCGCTTTTTTTTTCCAAAGGCGTTCACGCGTTTTGCGTCCTTTTTTTTTTTCTCTCTTCTAGGCGTTTTCTTTTTGGCTGTTAAAAAGGTGGATTTTTCCCCCTCTGGTCCTTATTTGGTGCGAGTAAAGCCTAGTTTCCTTTCCCTTCTCTTTTTCCCTTGATTTCTCAAGGATTGATAGAGCAAGATCCCCTTTTCCTTCCGGTTCTCCCCTTTTATAGTGTCTCTGACGGGATGCTTTTCGTATTCTCTTTCCTCTGGAAAGCGCGATCTGACTTTGGCCATCTTCCCCCTTTTTTCCTTCCGATTGCAAGGGCGCCTCACTCCCTTTCCCCGGAGTTTGTGGTGGACGCTTCTTGTCCCGGTTCTTCCCTGATGAGGTGTTCTTTCTTCTAATCCGTTTGTGTTCCGTTCTCCTTTTTCTTCTGACGAGGGCGGCGCCCTTTTTTTCCCCCATCTACTTTTTTTCCCCTTTTCTGATTGCTGTTCTCCTTCTGCCGATAAGAAGGACTTTCCTTCTTTTTCCTCCCCACTAGTCTGCGTGCCTTCCCCTCCACCGGCCCTGAAGTTGCGTACGACTTTTTTCCCTCATAGCTCGTGACTTTTCTTGTTGGGAAAAAGAGTTTTCTTTTTCGAAGTTCATCGACCTCGCGTATTTGCCCTTTTTCTTCCTGCTCTTTCCCTGCAGTTGGGATTTTAATTTTTTCCGGTTTTTCAGTCAGAGCCGGGGCCTTTTTTTCCTTTTTTTCCCCCCCTGTCGCTTGATTTTTCTTTCCCTTGGGGGACTGCAATTGTCTTCTTTCTCTCAACAAGTGCGGAAAGCTTCCGGTCCCGCCCCTTGTTTTTTTTTTT
>Ga0179593_1248520_pt1 | contig 10708 bp, 14 predicted proteins | sample CZODoug2_1_08_16_FD_185931 | JGI IMG/M metagenome (GOLD analysis project Ga0179593, IMG submission 185931) | Vadose zone soil fungal communities from Angelo Coast Range Reserve, California, USA - CZODoug2_1_08_16fungal (PacBio error correction) | ecosystem: Environmental > Terrestrial > Soil >... | reverse complement strand
TTCCTTTTTCTTTTTTTTTTCTTTTTTTAAGCAGGCGATGTGTTCTGACGTTCGCCTACGACACGGGTGTTGTCTTTGTTATGTGCTTCCCCCAAGAATATCGAAAGTCCGGTCACGGGTCCCCCCTGGCAGTTGTCTCTTTTCGCAATTCCCCACCCCGCAGCAAACAGGTCGAAGCCCGTGTTTTGCTTTCACGTCCTTTGATTCGCTTTAACCGAGTAGGTCTCTTTCTTACTTGTACAGTTTTACATTGGCCGGTTCGCGCCATCAGGTGCGATTCTCGTCTTTCGCCTTGCGCCCGCTCCCTTTCCTTGCTGGATCGGCTCAGGGGCACTTGCGCTGGGGGATTGTTCCGTGTTTTATTATATTGATGTGCTGGGTCCCAGGTTTTTGCTGTTTTGAGAGACCCTCCACCACTTTTCCAGGGCGGGCCCCCGTTTGCGTGCCACTGTGCAGGTTAGTTTTTTCCTATTATTTAGTTCTCCGAAAGCTTGTAGAACCTTCCACCGTGGTATTGTTGTTGGTTCTGTAGCGCGGGGGGGGTTTTTCGTGCTTCGAGCCCTGTTCAATTCCTTCTCTTGGCTTTTCTGAGTGTCTTTTCCCCTCGGATGTGGCATCCGCCCGCTTGCTCGTGCAGATGCCCACTCCGGTGTTTTGCACAGTAGGGCGTGTTTCCCCAACTTTGTCTGTTAGCTGCGAGTGATGGCCTCGTTCCTCACAACTTCAATACGTACCCTACTGCGTACAGCCGGCTCTACAAATATGCGCGGTTTTTTTTGTTCCCCTGCTTTCCCCCTAACCAGTTCTTGGGTGATTACCCACTTCGTATGTTCCCGCGATTTTCTTTGTGACCACGGATACTTCCTCGAAACAACAAACACAAACAATTTCTTTGCGTTCCCTATTTTATCCCCCACCCAGTTTTCTTAAAACGGTCCCAAAACAAAAAAAAAATTCTACTTCTACCCTAAAAAAGCCCCCCCACCACCTCCACGGCGACCTTCTTCCCTCTTGTTTTTTTGTGGCTGTGGGTTGTGGTGGGGCCACTTTGACACCAGGGGCCTTTCTTTCCCCGTGGCCGTTGGCGTTGTGTTGCGCCTGTGTTGGCGATGTTTGTACCTTGTGCTAGCTTTATTCATTGTTTTTTGTTTTGTACTTCCCTCTTCCCTTGCGTTTCTTACGGGGATTTATCCGATTGTGTCTCGCCTTTCGTGCCCGTGGCAAAAAAATTCTTTTTTTGATTTAGTATCAGGCGACCCTCCAACGCTTTTAGTGTTTACGCACAGCGCGGTTTTTGTAACTATGACATGACATTTTCGTGCCTACTGCACCACAGATCCCTGTCCATGCTAATTATCATGTACGTACCCTTCTGCAAGACCCTGATTCACTGTTCTCCATCGCCCCTGCCCTTTTGTTTTAAGCACAACAAGTGGTTCTGTAGCTGGTGTGTTTGTTAGTTGGCTTTCGCTCCACATAAAATATCCTATCAGAGCTAGGAGGGTGACGTGCAAGCCCACGCCGAGTTGGCCTTGTTGCTTGTGTATCGCTACGCCCCCTAGCCGTGCACGGAATTTACTATGCCGTTTTCCGAGTTGCTGGCCCTGCGGGCTGCTCATGGGACATATCGCCCCCCCCCCTCTCTTAAGCCTTGTTGTGTTATCTTTCCTCCTTTATTTCAGACCGTTTTCTTTGTTTCTTATTGCGCGTTTCTGGTTGGTGAAAAATCGATGTTGTTATCATTCCCCCCCCTTAAACAATTTTCTTTTTTTGAGCTTTTCCTCCATTCATTTCGGGATGCGATTGCGCGGAGCTTCTTCCCCGTGATCCCAATCTGTCCCAGGGCGTTTAGTACACCTCGGCTCCGACATACTCTCTATATATCTAATGTGATGCCTGCTTTGCGGCGACCTACCCGTGTCTCGTACCTGTTCCGTAAACAACGGTCACTACCCTTTCATCCTGCCCTTGCCGGGTAGTGGGGCACGTCTAGTATATTCCACCCACTCTCCCAACCGGAATCTGTACTCGTCTTTTCTGAGTCCTCTTGTCCCTCATTGGCTTATGCAATTTAAACAACTTTTGTATGCATTTCAGCCCCACCTTTTGATATACATAATAACGCTGTGTCACCCGTGCGGTTTTGGTTGAAAGAAAGTCACAGGATTACCATATTTGGTGCTCTTTGTCCACCTGTATGTTTTGCCACACCACGATTGGATGTATGCTGGTCTAGTTATAGTTCTCTAGGTGGGTACCTTGGACGTTTTGTTCTTCCTGTGTCGGGCTGTTTTTGCATGGGATTGGACCTTTTTTGTACCCCTGCCGCGGATTCCAGTGCACAGCTTTCTTCCGTGTTTGGTGTTGTGATCGCCCGATTTGGCCCTTTTACAAACCCCTCCTGAACGTTGCGCGCATTTACTCGATTCTCCGGCTTTCTTTGTGCGCTGTGTAACATGAGTTTAGTCACCTTACAACTCCACTACACACCAACACCTTACCCGACCGCGGTAGCTCTTTTCGGATCGACGTTTTGTTTTTTTTGCCACGCAGGTTTCTATGCTTTTTTTTTGGGAATTGTTTTCCTTCCTTTTCGGCGTTTTCTTCCTGCCGCCTTTGGTCACCCTGTTCGAATCTCCTCTTTTCGTTATAGTGCTTGTCGTTTTTCGATAGTTTTTGCTCTCAACCCTCGCACTAGTGACGATTCGATTTCACGACCCCGGTTCTTCGTACAGCCCCCTTTTTTTCACATTTCCCTCTCTTTATTTCCCCTTTCTCACCTGGAGTTTGTTTATTCGCCTCGGAACGTTCTTTTCCCCCATCCCTTGCGGGTTTGCTTCGACTTGGCCGCTTCGCTTCGCCGCGGTTAGAGTAGGGTATGCTTCGTTTTATTGGGATGGAGGTGCATGTTTGCTCGTGAGTGTCGTGGTTGTACACCAGTGGGTTGTACGTCCCGCTTGTCTCTCTGTTTGTCGGGGCGCGCGTTTTGTGTGGGGTCTATGGGTACTGCCTTGTCTGCATACTTGTGTCCTCTAATTTTCTTGAAATATCCCGCTTAGCCGGTTGGGCCTTTGTTTTTTGCCCCTCTGCAGGTAAGTTTTCAGCGCTTCTTCGTGCTTTTCCCCTTTGCAGAAACCTCCTCTCATGTTTAGGTGACAGTTGGAATGTCAGTTCGGGCGCTCGGGGCGCTGTGCCGGGTATCGTTGGGGGGGTGGTTGGGGCGGGGTGGGTCGTTTGAAACCGCTGCGACAGTCCGGTCAGCCCGGGTTGGCGCGGGCGTGTCCGGCCGAACCTGTTTCGGTTGCCTGGGGCTCCCCATTTTTTTTGTCTGGTCTGCAGTTGCGAATGATTTCCTCCTTTTTTACTGTTTGGTCGATTTATCACGAGATTCATTAGGTGTTGTATATTCGGCTCCGATTTTTTTTTTCGCTTTCGCGGGTTGGGGGGGGGGGTGCGGGGTTTCAGCCCCGCGCGGGGCGGTTTGTTTGTCCAAAGAGTGGGTTTGTTGGGAAGTTCCCGCCGCCCTTTCTCCGACACTTGCTGTTGGCGAGGGTATACAGTGCTAAAGGTTTGGCGTGAGTGGTTGCGCAAACGACCGTCGTTATTGTTTGTCCGATTTGGGTTGCTTGTCTTCCGGTGAGCATTGATCTTGCGGGCGGGATGTCGGTTGTGTGTGCGTGTCGCGGGCTGCGTTGTTTACGTTATGGTTGTGGGACATTGGCTCCTCTCGAGTTCGTTCGTCACGGCAGGATATTTGTGTTGTGTCTCAATTCTTGGGTGTTGGGGTGGTGTTCGGACGGGTCGTGCGCGCAGGGAGAATGAAGGTCAGTCTTTTTGAAGGTCGTGCTGGGGGGCTTGGTGTTTGCATCTGCGGCCGACTATTCTTGTTTCTTTCTTTGTTCGTGTCAGTCGACTGACCGCCATCCATTTCGCCCCCCGTGATGGTTTTCCGCTTACTTTCCAGGTATCTGTACTTCCCCCCCTATTGTTTTTGTCTTTGTCTTTTGTGTGGTGTATGTTGTCGAAAAAATTGGTTCGTTTGTTTCTACCCTGGTTTTTCTTCCTGGTTTCTTTTCCTTTTGATTTTCTCCCTAGGAAGTCCGTTTTGGTGCTCTTTCGGCCTTATGTTTTGCTCCGCTTATCTTTAAAATGCCCAATCGGGCTTCTTGCTAGATTTTGTTTTTCGTCCCCTGAGTTCCGCCCCATTTTGTGCAGATTTCTTTCCCTTTATTCACCTTTCTGCTATGTCCTCGCCTGTCTTTGGTTTGCTCTGCTCGACCTTGCCCCTTAACAGATTGCAATAGTTTCTATGTAATTTTCTTTTATTATCGGCGTTTGGTCGTTTTCTTCCAAATTAGGTTTTTAGTCGTGTGGATTATTACTTTCTTTTGTCCTTTTCCTGGCTTTGTGACACCTACTTTGTGCCGTGCGCGACTCCCCGACGCGTTTCTATTGCAACCCAAATGTTTCCATGTTGTGGGCGGCGATTGAGAGAAATTTGCCCCGTTTACTGGTCGGTTTCGCTGTCGTGGCTGCAGTGGAATCGTTATTTTCTTTTCGTGTTCCCCGGGTGTGTGTTTCCTGGGGTGGTGTCGGTGAAGTTGCGTGGAGCGCATCGGTCGTTGGTTTGGAGCTCCGCGTAGATTAAATATTCTGCTTTAATGCTTTGGGGGTTTGGTCGGGCGCGCTTCATCGAACCGCTATTTCTCCTGTCCTTTTCTGAAATTTCATGATTCCATGCACCCAAATCGGGGGGCTGCTGTGGGGTGCCCGCAGGCACGGAACGTTTTTTTCGGGGGTTGGCGTTGGTCAGTATTTGTTTCTCTCGCGTGGGGGGTGCAGGGCGGGAGGGGTTTTTGGGGACAGGGTTTGTTTCTGAGGGCCCCGTTGGCCCGTATTTGTCTTTGCGTCCGGCTCCTTTTTTGCCGCACCAGTCGTTCTTGTGTTCTCAGCTGCCCGTCTTTCCTCTTTGTATTCCCATCTTTACTCGAGAGTATTTAACCTCCCTCTTTTTGTGGTTTGAGCTGTCTCTTTTGTGCTTTTTATGGGGTGTATCATGTTTTATCGGCTTATTTTTCTTTCTCTTCTTTGGTTCGTCACATCCTTTGAGTAAGGCGCACTCCGTTTTTGAAACCTTTGTTGGTTCTCGCGCTTGTTGTCGCTCCCTCTCCGCATGTACGCCCTTCGTCCATGCCAGGCGCTTTTCGGATCTGTCACCGCGTATCATTTTTTGCCCCCCCTGAGTTCGTTTTTTGTTTTCTACTGTGTGTCTTTTTTGGTGCTGTTTCAGTTTTTCGCCATATGACTAAGGCGCTATTTTTTTTTCAGGCGCTCGGTTTCCTTTGAGTAGTGCCTACCGATTAGTTCTCCGGGTCCTTTCCTGTAAACTGCTTTTTTTTCGCTGTCTTTGTATAAACTTTCTAAGTGATCTGGTTTTATTTTCTTGTTTTTTTACCAGCCGTGTACTGATAAAAAAATATCGTTTTTTGTCCTTTCTTTGGGCTTCCCCCACTGATGTTGTATGGTAGTCATTTCTCTATTTGCCTTTTTCGCTTTGTGTCGGGGTATCTTTATGGTGTGGTGCGTGTGAACTTAAGCCGTCGTGCTGTTTTGGGGGGGGGTCGTCGCAGCCACTCTCCTCGTTGCGTCACACGCAATTATGGCTGTCTCACGCGTTTTGTCGCAGGCTCCCTGTGGGGTGGGGCTATTCTTGCTGTCGCACTCTCTCTTCCGTCACTCCCCTTGTCTCCTGCTTTAACGAAACTTTTTCACTTGGGCCTGGTTCGTGGGGTTTCTTACTCCCCCCGGAGTGCGTCGTTATGACCGATAGCAAGTCGCGGCCCGGGTGAAAAGCTCTTTGTCACTAATTCGGCCGGTTGCTTGATCTACTGATGCTGCGGGGGATACGTCTGTGCCCCGAGGGCGATTCGATGCATTTTATCGTCCTGGGCGTCTGCCGGCGGTTTTTGGCGTTGTCGACACCCCGTCTTGCTTTCTGTTGTGATGTTGGGGGAGAGTCTCGCAGGGGAGGCTCCGGAGCGACCCAATTTCTTCAGCGTTGCGGGTTTCGTTTCCCCTCCCGTTGCGTCGCCTCCTGTGCTTGGTCGAGGGGGTAGGCGCTCCTGCCACGTCGCGGGGGGGGTGCTCATGGCGGGGTTTTTCTTGGGCGGGCTGGTCGGCAATTATCGTTAACCGATCTCTCGTGGGTATCCGTGTGCACTTCCCAAGGCTTGGGGCGCGCGCCCCCCCGGGCGCAGGGTGTCTGTCACGCGTGAAGATTTTGTTGGGTGCCGGGCTTTCGCGCTTGAGCGTGTGTGTGATGGGTTTTGATTGTGTTGGGGCTGTCGGCTGTGTCTGAGGTGGGCCGTCGTTTTTCTACTCTCAGAGTTTTGGTTGGTGGGGCAGTTTACCAGTGGCCGCAGGGCAGAGTTTTTTCGTTTACTTGCGGGGGCTCCCGACTGTGGGTTGCCACGCGCTTCCGCTGTTGTTTTGCGCCCCCCGTTGTGTCCCAGCTGCCAATTTGATCTTTACCCCCTCTCCTTCGGAATTGGTGGTGAGAAGGGTTTGGGGACCGCCATTTGGGCGTCTGGGTGTGATTTCGTTGACCCCCCGTTGGCCCGTTTAGTGTGGCTTGTGTCGGCGGTGATCAGGTCCATTGTTCGCGCGGGCTTCATGCGATTTTTTGTTGATTCCGCTTGGCGGACACCGCCGACGATTACAAAAGTGCCCTGTAATAGGCGGTAAGGGCCTTCCTGAAACTGTTCGCTGCCCGGTTTGCGGCTTTTCAGGGTGTCGCGGAAGATTGCGTTGGCCTGTCTTTTTGGGTGGTGGGTTAGCTGTGTGTGCAAGATCGACTCACGTGTGTGCGTGGCTTCCATTCCGAAAGCTCTAAGATCATGGTTGTAAGTTGTTGCTCTTCCCCCTGCCTCTCGCGTGCGGTATGGGGGGTCAGACGAGAAAACGTGCCCTCGTTTTGTTCCGTCAGCGGTTCGTACAGTCACAATTGCGGCCTTTGGTTTGTTTGAATAATTTTCCGTTCTATAGTCTTTGGTGCCCTTTGACTGCCGCCGGTCCAAGGGTTTGCTTTGGGGCCGTGTTGTCCGACCGCGGCTCTGGCGCCCCGCCTTCAGCACATGTTTGCACCGAAGATCACGAGGCCCTTTGCGCCGATCTGGGTTCTCTACGATCATGTTCCGTTGGCCGGAAATTTACCCGGTCAAATTTCTGAAGGTCTGTCGGTTTCATTGAGCGTTTGTTTTTGTGTTGGGGGGTGCTGATTGCGTCCGTGAGTAGTGGGTTGCGGGGGGGGTCGTCGGTGTGTGGGCTCGGGAGATTATTGTTTGTTTGCGCGGTGGCTGTGATAATTAGGGGGTTTGCGTGGCCCTTCCTTTGTGTGGGGCCGTCTTTTGGGGGTTACGGCCTTCTTTCGGTTTCTTCCTCCTTCGCGGGTTGTGTGGTTCCCGTGCGCGAGGTGTGGTGCGTTTTCTTGGGGTGGTGGGGAGCCTCGGGGTGCGTGGGGGGGGGAGGGGGGTGCGTGTGTCAGGCCGCACTGTTTGGGATTTGTGATTTGTGTGTTGGGGGGTGGGGGGTCCTGGGGGGGTGGAACGGTGTTCCTCTTTGGCCATGACTTTTGTTGGGGGTAGGGGGGGGGGTTGGTGTGGGGATGCGGGGGGGGGGGGGGGGGTCGGGGCCGGTACCCGGGGTGACGTGTCTGGGGGCACGGCTTGCGTGGTGTCAGTGTGCGCAGGGGGGGGCACGGCTTTTGGGTCCCTGGTCTGCTGGGTCCTTATCTTCTGTTGGGGGTATGTTCTTGGGGGGCGGGGTCTTCAGTGGGGTCACTGTTTTCTTTTTTGCTTTTTTTCGGTCGTGCGTAGTGTTTCGGCTGGGGGGTTTGCTTGTGGTTCTGGTCTTTTTGGGGTTTTACCGGTCTGGGGTTTGTGCTTTTTTATTCGGGGTTTGCTCTAGTTTCTTCGTGGCTTTTTTTTGGTGGGGGGTGCGGCGGGTGTGTGGTTGGGGGGGGGGGGTGGGTCTTGGGGGGGGGGGGGGGTGGTGGGAGGGGGAGGAGAGTGGGGTGCGGGGGCTGGTGGTGGGGGCTGGGGGGTGTTGGGGAGCCCGAGGGCTTTTGCGGGTGCTAGCTTTTTTGGGGTGGCTGTGGGCGGGGCAGGGAGGGGGGTCTTTGGCGGGGGGGGGTGGCGGGGCGGGGGTGCCGGGGGTGTGTTTTTGGGGGTTGCCGTGGGGGGGGGGGGGGGGTGGGGGGGTGGCGGGTGGGGGGCTTGGTTGGTGGGTTGGGGGGGGGGGGGTCGGGGTTGGGATGGGGGGGGGGTTGTGGATTTGGGGGGTCTGGTGTCGGTTTTGTGGGCTTTGGCGTTGCTCGGGGTTTTTTTCTTGGGTTGGGGGGGGTTGGAGGACGCGGGGGGTGTTATGCCGCGGGGGCGGTTGGGGGGGTGGTGGTTGTTCTGGGGGGACGGGGGGGGGGATGTGGGGGGGGTTGCTTATGCTTTCTCTCGGTGTAGGGTTGAGGGGGGGGGATTCTGTCAGGGTCCTGGGGGTGGGTCTTTTGCTAGTGTCGTGGGGGGGGTGGGGGGGAGATTGGCGTGTGTGGGGGGGGGGGGGGGGGGGTAGGGGGGGGGGTGGTGGGGGGGGGGGGGGGGTTGGGTGGGGGGGGGGGGTGGTTGAGGGGGGGGGTGTCGGTGGGTGGTTGTAGTTTTGGGAGTGTGGGTTTAGACGGTGTGGGGTGTTTGGGGGGGTCTTTTTGTAGGGTTTGGTGTGTGTTGGGGGTTAGGAGGGTGGGTTGGGGGCGGATGTTTGGGTCGGTAGGTGGGGGGGTTTTTGGGTTTTTTGTTTTGGGGGGGGGGGGGGTGGGCTTGGCTACGCTTTGTCTGGTTTGGTGGTTTGGCAGGCTCCAGGTTCGACTTGGGGTTTGTTCCGGGCCCTTTGGTCTGAATTGATCTTAGGGGTGTGTGGGGGGCGGGTTCATGTTTGTTGGCCGGGTAGGTTGGTTGGGGGGGTGGGGGTTCGTGCGTGATTCTTTCCCGAGGGTTCGTTATGTTGGACGTATCTTGGTCCCCGTCCTGGGTGTGAGTGTGCAGCGGACGGAGGTTGTACGGTTCCCCTCGTGCGGTTGTGCAGTGGACGCGTGCAAGGAGTTCTGTTCGCTGGGCTGGGGCCCCCAGGCAGATGAGCGCGCATGATGCTTGGTTGGGGGGGTACGGTTGAGTAGCCTTTTGTGTCCTCTCGGGGCGGCCGGTGGGTGGTCCCATGTGTCCTTACCGGCCTGGGTTTTTTTTTTGGCGGCCGCAAAGGTTGGAAACATCCAGTGGTCGCGCCGGGGGCTTAGCCCCTCTGTGTGCGCGGCCACTCGATTTGTGGTATACGTTTGGGCGCGAAGACATGCTGTTTCGGTTCGCCCCCCCGCCGCATATGGACTGTCCTTTGTTGGCAGTTAGTCCCCACGGATTTGTTACCGTGGCTGGCAGGGTTTTCGCGAATGCCAACGGGGCCGGCGGGCCAGACCCGTCCCCCGAATCTTTCCCCCCTTGGTCCTCGACTAGCACGGAATAATCGTGTATTTTGTGTGCGATAGAGTCCTTCCTTGTGCGGCTAACGATTGCTCATCACGTGAGTGACAGTGTTGACGTGCTCTACTGTTTGCGGTGAAAGTCGGGTCGGTGTTTGTTGTGGCGCGAAGGCAATCTGCTGTTGGTAGTGTCTTAAGGAGTGTTACCTCGTCGGCGATTAGATGAGTTTGTGGAACGGAGGAGTTTGTGTCCCCTTGGTTCCGGATGTCGAAAAATTAGATTATTCGGGCTGCATTTTGTTGTTTAGCTTGGCTCTCTTACATGTTATATATCCTATTGCTTTCTCCTGCCTTTCCGATTCCGCATGGATGCGACTCTTTTGCCTTGTTTTTTTTGAGTTTTCTTTCTCCCACTGAGTAAATGGTACGTGACCTTGATTGTCCGTGTCCTTAAGATTTGTGTCCAACAGGCGTTTGCGAACTCAATGTTGCCACGCGCGTCCTTGCTGTATTTACTGGTTTCGTAGAGCATTCATGTAGGAATCTCCCTCGGCTGGCCTATTTTTGTATTTGGTTTTTCCGTTTGCCTTTCTTGAAACGATTGCACTGTCACTTGCTCTACGTCACTTCTTCCGCCGTGTCCCGTCTTCTTTCTTCTCTTCACACGGTATATTTGTTTTTGTGCGAGTTTACCTTCTCTTTTTTTTTCTGTTTTCCCTCCGATACGCGATTTTTCTGCGCTTCTTCCACCCACCTTTTCGACGTGGGAGTCAGCGGGGTCTTCTGGCGGTTTAGTTGGGTTGCTTTGTGGTGCCGCGACTTCGCAGATATTTTTACCCCGCATTGGTCGGGTCTGTTAAATTTCGCTCTGTTCCGTGTGTGGGATTGCGCGCTCCGTGGGCTATGGCGAGCGCCCATTTTCGGGGGGGGGGGCGGGCGGGAGGCTGGATGCTGGTGCCTCTTTCCCTGGCTCGGTATGGCCTGTCCACTTTGAATTCTCAACCGGCATTGGTGTGTGACCCGCTTGATTGGTCGTCTCTTTGCTTTGCTTTACCGTGGTGGGGAAGGGGGTGGTGGGGGTGGTACTAGACGTATTTCGGCTCGTTTGCTTTGTTTGTTGGTCGAGCGGATAAGGTCACCCCTTTCCCTCTGTGCCGGGTGTTTTTGCCCGACGCTGTTTTTTTTCGCTTT
>Ga0179593_1572013_pt1 | contig 10709 bp, 14 predicted proteins | sample CZODoug2_1_08_16_FD_185931 | JGI IMG/M metagenome (GOLD analysis project Ga0179593, IMG submission 185931) | Vadose zone soil fungal communities from Angelo Coast Range Reserve, California, USA - CZODoug2_1_08_16fungal (PacBio error correction) | ecosystem: Environmental > Terrestrial > Soil >... | reverse complement strand
CTCCTTCCCAACAGTTTTTTATGTCTCTCTCAAACCTCCTCTCTAAGCTCAAACAATGTGGACACTCGTATACACGGCGTGTCATTGAAGCCCCCCTCCTCACATTATTTTCCTCTACTCCTTTCTGGACCTCTGCGCGACGTTTGCTGCGCCAGGCCTACTTGGACGCGTGCTGTTTTTTCGGCCTTCCCTCTCGTTTCTCAGGAGTGCCACCGTCTTTCCTATGTATTTGGACCCAGACCTTCGCTTGCGTCTTTTTTGACATCGGTTCCCTCTGGTTCTCTTTCCCCGGAACGTTCCTTCCCCTTTGCAGTCTCGTAGCGAGGTTGAGAGAGATTAGTACGAGCCCCTTCTCGGCCTTTCCCAGCTCTTCCTTGAACTGAATTTCGCGTTCGCGTGCTCTACTTACTTTTATTTTAAGAGAGTGTTCCGGCCCCGACGATACGAGACTCTTTTCTCTGTTTTTCATGCCTATGTTCCCCCACAGCTACTCTCGTAGTTGAAGGCGGGTATAGATCCCTTTGTATTTCTCTTCCCTTTTTCGCCCAAACCGTTGTCCCCTACTTCCCTCTGTTTTTCTTCTTGCGATCCCGATTTTTTTTCCCCCGGACGTCTACCCGTTTTTTTTAGTACCGTTTCTTGGTTCTTTTCCATTTCTCTCGTGGGTCCTACAAAACCGCTGTCCCGGCGCGATTTCCCAGCTCCCTGTTCTCGCTTTTTTGGCATTTCGGCTGCCCCTGATTTTGACTGGGTATCTTTCGCATCGGCCCCCCTCCCTTCCCCCTTCACAAGAATTAGCGGGACTCCGATCGTGCACTTCGAGTTCCATGCCCCCCCTGCCCTGGACTCCCCTTTCCCGCCTGGTCGATGCTAACTTTTTTCTTTTCTGTCCCACGTTTGACCGTCACAGCCCTGGGCCCGTTCGATCTCGGCCAGCATTGCAAGACGGGTTCTGGCGCAGCTGTTTGCAATTCTCTGTCTGTGCTGGATTTTTTCCTGGTCCCTCCCTCCCCCCGGGACCTTTCTTTCCGCGCTCTTGGGCCTATCCCTGGCCGGGTGGAGGCCATATTTGCACCCCCCGAGGACTCCTGTTTTTTCCCCGATCCCCTTTTTACTGACCTCCCTCCGGGGCCCATTGAAAGACCTTCCACACCGAACGAACAATATGCTTTCCTCCTTGCTCACCCAGCCCTTCTACTTCCCCCCTCCCTTCTCTTTCCTTCTGAAGAAGTCCTGCAACCCCTTCCCGTCTTGTTTCCTTTTAGGCGACGGACTGTCCTTGCTGTTGTCCCCCTGCTTTTTCCTTTCGATGGCCTTGGCTCCCTTCCCCCTCGACTTATTTGCGGAATCCGGTTCTCCCTTGCTTCCGCGTGGTACCTTCGACTTGGCGGCCCTTCCGCGTTTTCAGCTCAAACCCCCCTCCCGCGGCCTCTTTCCTTCCCCTCCTTTATTCTTTTACTTCACAGACTGCTTTCCTCCTGGTATTTTTTTTTCCAGGGCGGGCAAGTGTCATCGCTGCTTTTTTCGATACAGCGGTCCACTGCCGTATCCCTCAAGACTGTTTCCTTTACGATCAATTGCCGTTTCCGATTTTTATTTTTGCCCTCCCATCCGGTGATCCCGTTCCACTGTAAAAAGCCCCCGCGCTGGTAGAATGTCCGCCAGTTTCCAAACTTTGTCTTTTTCATCGCCTTCTTCTTTCTCTTTTAATCCCCTTTGTTGTCTTCCTCCGGTCGTCAGCAATAGTTCCTCCCCAAGTTGCCCCTAAAAGTTACCAAGCCCTTTTTGACAGTTTTGTCGTTCCTTATCCGCCTTCTTGTCCCCCCCATGAGGTTTTTCCAAAATACCATGTGTCTTCCCCCCTTTCTCATCATCGGAAGGGGCATTTTTTTCGCGCCCCCTCTTTTTTTACGCTCTTTCCTCCAGTTATCCAGTGTGATGGTTCTGGGATTTTGACCTCCCATTTAAATTGCGTTACTTGACCGCCTGCTTTTGCCTTCCCTCCCTCCGGCCCCCTTGCGTCTTCTGAGGCCCCCCTCTTTCTTCCGCTCCACGAGGGTCTCGCTTTTTCGACCACTTTTTTCCCCCTTTCTTCCCCTAGTACCCCCCCCACCCGACTTTTTTTCACCTTTTAGACATAGTTTTCTTTTCGGACGTTACACTCTTTCAGGCAATGTTAGGTGTTCAAGAAGGTTCCTTCTTAGCTTCTTTTAGCCCGCTTCGGGTGCTTTTTCCCGTCTTTTCTGCCTCAGCCCTGCCCATTCGAAATAATTTGGACGTTCTGCGGCCCCGTTCTTTTCCGCATAACAACCGATAAGGCCCCTCCTTTCCCTCTGGACCGGTCTCGATTGTCTTTCGGGACTGCCATGCCCACCTCTCTCCTCCGTCCTTTTGGAAGCTTTCTTCTCCTTCCGGCTTCTTTTCCGAGTCATTTAACCTCAATTCCCCCCCAGGTGCTTGATGTGTCCCCCCAGGCTTTCCAGCTCGGCTTCTTTTTCGACTCTTAGGGGTTCATGTCCCTCGGAGCTAACACTCTTTGCACCCGGGTCCTCTTCGTTCTTGTTGTTACCTGCCAGTTTTCGAAAAGCGCCCTTTAGTCAGATTTGATTGCGCCCCTTTTTTTTCTTCACTTTAAGGCCTGAATCATATGGTCGCCCAGTGGTCCTTGTGTTCCCAACGCACCGATCTCATTTGATTTACTCTCCTGAGTGGCTGACCCAGATCTCGATAGGGCCATTTCGCATGCCATGCCCGATCTACTACCTGTCTAGCTGTCACCCTTCTTTTCTCAGCTACCTTTTCGCCCCCTTACCAGCTGGGCGAGTCCCTCTTTTGTTTTGGTCTCTCAGTCGAGCCTTCCCCTAGCTTGGTTTGTTCTACTATTAAGACTCACTTGTCCTGTGACTCCCCTTCCCCACTAGCCCCCACCCTCCTTCCTCGCTCTTTCCGTTTTTTAACTCCGGTTACACTTAAATTCCCCTCCCCCCAGTTTTGGATTCTTTTTGTAGACCTCGTCCGATCTAACCCCTCATTTTTCTGTTTCCTCCCTAGCACGCCGTTGTATCCTCTTCGACACTCACACAACGCAACACGCACACTTGCTGTCCCCGCCTCATACGTCGCCTCCCAGTTCGCCCATAAATTTCCCTCTTTCTTAGTGTTACCCCCCGTGTCACATGGGCAGCTCCGTTCGTTTGACCAATTTTTTACACGCCACCTTTCCCTTTTACAGCGATTGCTATCTGCTTTCTTACCTTTCCCTTGTATGCCCACCGACTCGTCTTGTAGAAACCTCTCTCTTGCCATGCAATCTGACGTATTCCCCCGTTATTAGGGCTTTAGCCTCCCCGATCTCCGTTACCAAAACCTCTGAGAGATGATGTCCTTCCCAGAAAGGGTCCTTTTTTTTTCCTCCCCAGCGGCACGCCCCGCCGCGTACCCTTCGCCTCGGGTGGTTTGCTCGACATTTCCCCTCGCTGTGCATTATTGTTCGCCTTTCGGGCCTGGCGTGAAAACCATCGTCCGACGTCGGTTCCGGTTGCCTGCTTGCGCTGGTAGGCCGAACCTTTGCAAAAAAGTTATTTCTCTCCAAGAAAAAAGGTTCCTCGGAGCTTCGTTTCAAGGTGTAGACATGCCGTGCCCATCTTGTTGCCGAAAGGCCTTCCGAGAGGTTGTAGTTTCCCAGCAGCGGGTCGTTGAGATCTCTCTTCCTTTTGTTTAGAGTCTTTTTTCCCCCCCCCCTGAACCGTCCAACCCGATTTTCGGTAAATATCCGGTCGGAAACCCTTGTGCAAGATTGCTTCGGAGTTTTTTTCCCTTGAAACCCCTTTTCTGGCCCGTTTTGAGGGTCGACGTAGAGAAGCTCCCCCCCTTTGAAGCTTCTCCGGACCGACCTTTTTTTTTTGAATTTTCGTTTCTTCCTTCGATCATTAACCCTTCGGAATGCTTCGATCTCCTGATATTACACTTACCTCTTTCCGTGAAGCCGTTGTTGCCCTCTCCCGCGAAGCTGTTTATCTAGTGAGTAAAGGTCCACTCTCCCTTGCACCTCCCTCTCTTCTCCCGTGTTTCTCCTCTTGGCCCTTCTTCTTCTCGTTTCTGCGAATCATTGCGGTGCCGTGCCGCAGTCATTTTGACTTGTTCCTCGCCTTTTGCTCCCTTTCTTCCGCATTTATTCGACGTTTCGTCCGCGCCCCTATTTTTCCTTGCTGGAACGTTATGAAGGCACGTTATTTTCCTTTTTTTTTTCCCCTGTTTTGGCGAACCCCTTCGCGTTTATTTCTCTGAGGTTCCTGCGAATGTTTCCCTCCTCCACCTTTTTTTACATTATATTTGTTTTTTTGCTCTGAGCGATACAGATGTTCCGGACATTCCGGCCCGCTTTTGCCTGTCTTCCTTTGTTTCCCGATTTTTCCCCCCCAACCGCTTCACTTGCGGTAAAAGCCGACTTGCAGCGCCTTCGATGCGGGCATTACCTCCTCTTTTGAATGTCCCTTTTTCTTGTTGAAACCATCACTTTGTTCATGTAGGCCCCCTCCCACGCACCCCTACAAGAGGTAGACCGCCGGGTTTCCCCTCCGCCGCCTCTCCTGTGGGTAAGAACGCTCCCCAGGATGACCGTTCGGGGTCTGCCCAGATTTTTTGGACGTTTTCCCCTCGGCATGTTTGAAAGCGCTTCTTCCTGATCGCGTTTTCTGTTTGTTGGGCCAGGCTAGATCCCTACGCCAATTCGAGACAGTCGGCCTCAAGGTCTGTACGCGTGTGGGGCATTCTCGGTTGCGGTGCATTCGTGCAGTGATGCGCCCGTGTTGTATTTTGCGGTGATTAGTCAGAACCGCTCCAGTTCCCGTTCTCTCGCCAACGATGGCGGTGTCTTTTTTTCGTTTTTTTTTGTGCCCCCCCCACCTACTCCCCTCACCCGTGTTTTTTTCTCCCCTTACCCCGCGCCATCAAACCCCCCCCCATCCCCCCCCCCCGACAGCCACGTCTTTCTTTCCCCATTTCTGTCAGAATTTCGAGAACGTTCCTTCCGATTGTGATCTTCGGATTTCTTGCTTGGCCTGACTTTTTGGCCCCTTTGTGTTGACATTTCTTTTTAAGGTCCTATAGTGCGTGAGTTTAAGCGTGAGAGGTACACTTTTCCGGGTTATCTTCTCCCGTTTTTTTCCCTGCTCCCTTCCCTTGCCTCTCAAACAATGGAGGGCCTTCAGTGCCGATTGGCCCCCCCGGCCTCCCACCCTATCTTTCACTGCTGGGCGCCTTTTATAGTCTTTCGGGTCTGACCGGGCACTGTCGTATCCCGATCATCCCGGTTGACGATCAAGCTCTATGTTGTGGCAACTTCTGTAGGGAAACTCCCAATGTGCTCGATCTGTTTTCGACTCTCCGGTGCTTCTCAAAAGTTGGTTTTTCATGGCCAAACTGGTCGTCCCTGCCTGGAGGTGTTTGCAGAAGTCGGACCTTTTTCGTATCTATCTCCTTCCCTCCTCCGTTGTTTTTGGTTCTTTTTCATTCCGTGCGTGGGAGCGTCCGACCATGTGTTTGTCCACTTCTTCCCGGCCCCGCGCCGGGTTTTCTTGACATTTCCCCTCTTTTTTTTCGGCGTCTTCTTTTTTTCCTCTCTTTCAATTCGTCTTTTTTTTAAGTTCTTGCCCTTTTACCGCTTGAGAGGGATAGCGGCATTTTTCCAAGGCGGTCGCTGCTCCCCCGCCTTTTTCCCCCCCAGCTGTCGCCTTCCGTACGCCTGGATGTGTGGTATTTTCCATTGACTCATTCCCCTTTTTCCTTTTTTTTTCGCTGCTCCTCCCTCCTTCTCCTTGACGACCGTTCTCGAGCTCCTACGCTTACTTCTAACTCCCTTTCCTGTTCACCCCTCCTTTATTCTCGAGCCCCAGCCGCTTTTCCCCTTCCCCCATGGTTGTGAGTGAACTTCTAGACCTTTCTTTAAGCCGCCCCTTGGTGACGCAGGAGCAGGCAGGGCGCCCTCCGTTGGATCTCTCTTTTTTTTCCTTTTCCCCTTTGCACGTGGTTTTTCGGCTTTCAACGCCGAGCCCCGTCGTTCTTGACCTCGCACACCTCGCCTGGGGTCCGTCTCCTCCTTTTTTTCTTAGCCATTGCGCACCTTTCCCCTTTTGACCTTTCTTTTTTCGCCCTTCTGTCCTGCGCGGGACCGCCCTCCAAATTTTCTTCAGATTCATGGCCATTTCTTTCTGGCCCACCTTTCTCCCCACCCGCTTTATGTCTTCGTACCGCTTCAGATGTGAAGGTCGATGGTGGCAGCCCCCCGCCGCATTCTGAGCCTTTTTCCCTTCTGCTTCTGTCTCTCTGTGACCTTTTGGGTTTTCCCTGGACACTGAATCGGATTCTCCTTCATTTTTTTTTTAGCGGAGTTGGGACTTCCCTCCACGTTTTCGTTTTGAACCCCCCTCCCCATTCTTATTTCTTTAGCCAGTTTAAGTCACGGTAAACTCTCGAAGTCACGGCATTCCTTCGCTTCTCGATTTTTGGCAGCGTTACACTTCCCTCTTGCTAGTTTTCCCTTTTCGCGAATGACGTTCCGAGGGGCAACTTCAGGTACATTTTTATTCGATACCCCCATTTTTTGATGCGTCGTAAAAGCTTTTGGTTTGAAGGTGAGGTATTAGCATATCTCCCTGATACCCGTACTTATCTTTTTAACTCGGTCTTGTGCCCCTATGTTTTCAAGCAGCGTCATAAAAGTGCTTCACCGCCCTCTGCTCATCTGTTCTCTTCTCTCCTTAGCGTTCTTTTCTTTAGCAACCTTTTCTTGAATTCCTTCCCAGATGCGCTGGCACCATTGAAAATTCGTGCGGAAGCGTTCCGACCGTTTTGGATCGAGGCTCGATACCCCCCCCTTCTCGATTTTTTTCTAGCAGCTGCCGATATCCACCCAGGGATAGGGAAGACTATTACCGATACCTTCTCGTTTTCCTCCCCCGATTTGTCATATCTTCACGCTCGTCTATTTCGCATTTTTATTTAGCCTGGGCTTAGAAATACCGTTCAAGAAGTACGCGAGAAGCTTCCCCTGCGGAGTCTTGGAGTTCTATTTTTAATTTCCCAGCCTTTTAAGTTTTTTCAATGGACAACGCAGGATACATTTTGACCCACTTTTTTTTTTTTCCCGGATATTCGTCGAACGATGTGTAGACGTCGCCTTTTGTTTTTTTTTCGATCTCTCCCCCGTTGTTCTTTTTATCTCCACTGGACCGAATGCTTTCTACGTCGGGCCCCCTCGTGTAGCCATATTTTTCACCCTTTTTTTTTAACCCATCTTGTTCCCGCTTTCATCGGTGTACTTGCCCCTCACGGCTCCTCCCTTTGCTGGTCGGTCTTTTCTGCACGTCGACTATGCCCCGCGCCCTTGCAGCTGCCTACTCCTTTTTGTTCTCCCCTTCCCCTCACGGCCCCCCCTAGAATTGATTCCGCACTCGCGTTCCGGCTTTTCCAGACACGATCGGCCTTTTTTCCCTTCTTTTCCCCGTTCACACTTTTTTTCTTTTTTTGGTGATATAGGGATGTCAAGGACACGTCGCAGAGCAATCATTTCAGATTGCCTCCTTCCGTGGCTAGATACCTTTTTAGCTTTCCGTTCTGCCGCACCGTCATTTTTAGGAGGGGCAGTGATCGAATATGCATTGAGCCTCCGCTTTTTTTGCCACTCCCCCCTTCGTCTTTCTTCCCTTTTCCATTTTAGATCCCCCGCTTTCCATCTGGAAGAGTGAATGCCCGTTATGGATTGTGTTCCCTTCCCTCCACTTTTTTTGAAGTTTTTCGTTCGATTTTGATATATCCTGGCTTGAGAACGCTTCCCTCCACATCTTTTTTTCTCCCACTTTTTATTCACCGTTTTTTGATCGAAGAGATTTCCTCGATACGACTTGGGTGATTTTTCTCCCCACCGATTCCTTTCTTGTGAATTCACCAACCCTGCCTTCCCGGGCGGACCCCCCCGTCTGCAGAGACTGAGATTGAACTTTTTTGCCTTTCCCTGTCCCCCCCGATGTTTTTTTTTCGTTTCCACCCAGGACAGACTTTCCTCCCGCCCGCTCTTAAAGAATGACTTTTTCCTCTCTCAGACTCCCCGTCCCAGTTGTCGCTTCACGCCAAACCCTGAACCTCGGCCTGATCATCCCTTCCTCATCCCTGGTTCTCCTTTCAATTTGGCCTCTCCCGCGACATGCATCTGTAAGTGCGTTACGATCGCTGTTGACTCTTCTTCTTCCTTTTAAGTTTTTTCTTTTTTTTCCTGCCTCTCCTTTCAATTGTTTTTCTTTCATGGAATCTTTCCGACGCAATTTTGACAGGCGGGCCTCCCGTAGGCGACTTTGCCTCTCCTTGTTTCGGCCCCCTTTTTTACCCTTTTTTTGGATCCCCCTTTTCCCCCGCGGTTCTACGACGCCGATCGGCGTTCTGCGATGTATTTATGCCGTTCACATGCCGTTCAGCACCCTTACCCCCCTTTGATTTTTTGGCGCTCCCTGCGAAGGTCCAAATAAAGTGCTTCTCTACGGTTCCACGCCTTCCCCTTTTTGTGCTTTCGTCTTGGGATTTCCTCTGTTGAAGGCTCGGAAGTTTCGTAATCGTGGTAGAAATCCTAAAGCGACGCAAGTTTCGGTCTTACAGCCCTTTTTTTGCTTCTCTTCCCTGTCTTTGGAATTTTTTCTGCCCTCGAGCTGAAAAAAACCGGCGGCGCCTTCCGTGCCGTCCCTTTTATTCTTCGTGAAATCCCCCAGCACCTCTTTCCTGACCCCTTTGGCCTCTTTCGTCTGAATGTCATCGGCGAGCACTGGAAATGAGGCTTTTCCCTGATCCCAATTCGTTTCTCTCCCTTTTTCTTCCTTCGTCTCCCTTCTGATCGACTCCTCCGTCGCAGACAACGGTGACGACGCCCAAAATGTCACCTCCCCCATTCATTGGGTTATCTTCTACTTTTAAGTGAGTGGTTGACTGATGTATTCCCGCCCTTTATTTTCTCCTCAGTTGTGGTTTTTGAAGACCCCCCTCAGTTCTCTGCCACCTTTTTAACAGTTTTCTATGCAATTCTACCAGTGCTACATGGTTGGATGGTCCAGTGGAACTCTTTCCATCGGACGAGCCCTCATTTTTGAGGTTTCCCCCTCCCCACCTTAATCGCTTAAATGGTATTAACCGCCACTTTGTTCTTTTTTCTCCCCCATTCTTCTTAATCTTTTAAGACCTTTTAGTAGACCGTCCGATATGTGTGGTCCCTTCTTGAAGTACAGATACACTTTTTCATTCTCAGGTCGGATTTTCTTTTTTGACTAAATTTTTGCGAATCTTAGCCCCTTCCCCGCTAGCACCTAGATTAATCCGTTAGATTGAGAGCTCAGATGCTCACCGTTTTTTATTCCCTTTTATTAGCTCCCACCCAAGCTCTCCCAAAGCACCGCCCCGGGCGAAGATCCCAATGTCGCCTTCCTTTTACCTTTTCTTCTCATTTTTCCAGTTTTTCCCGGTCCTGATCGAGCTTCAGAAGCTCTATCAAGTTCGGTCTTTTTGCTTCGGCATCTCCACTTTCTCAACGTTCTTTTGACAGCGCGTTCCTGACCCCTGGGTGCAAGTCTCTCATTTCCCGAAACCGATCCCCTTTCGGCAAGCCCGACTGCCCCCTGTTGCCCCCCCCTTTTTTTTGGCTTTTTTTACCTTCCCTTCGAGTACAGTCCCTGCCCCTCTTTCGGGCAACTCCTCATCCTCGGTTCATCCCTCCTTGGGTCTTGGACTATAACACCCTTCCAAAGATGTGCAGGCCTGTGGCAGACAGGGCCTCCTCCCCCTAGTCTTTCCCCAGTTTTCTCCCCTCTTTCAGGGGGCATGAACTCGCTCTGGACACCCTTCATCTGCTTCCATTCATTTGAGGGTCATTCCCTTTTACATTTCCCCCCCCCTTTTTTTCTTTACGACCTTTCCGATAATCTTTTGATTGTCAAGCACAAGAAACTGTCTTCACCGCGCGATTCGTCCCCTATCTTGCACTCTTTTACTTTTTCATTCTTTTTTTGACTTCCCTCTCGGAGGTTTCTGGCGGCTCAGGACCTGCCCAGGTATCCTTGGAAACGTCCTGTCGGCCCTTTTGATCCCTTTTCTCCACGTTATTTCCTTAAGGTTCAAAACGCTGTCGGAGGGAGCCCCCGCAGCGTCCCCGAGCCCCCATTTTCCCTCGGTTTTCCCGGCACCGCGATGGTGGTGCGATGAACAGCCAGCGTCACTCCATCGTGTCTCTCTTTCCTCATTTTTTCCATCTGGTGAGCGTGATTATAAACAGTCCCCCCGCTCGAAGGACCCCGTATCTTTCCGCAACACTCAACCTTCTAGAACCCTGCTTTCAGCCCATGCGCTTGGCAATGCCCCCGCCTCTCCCCCAATCAGTGCAGCTTCTTCCTGAGCTCGTCTCTGTCCTCCCCAGAGTCTTTTCTAGTAGCAGTGTCCCCCATTGAGCCTATCACCCGACGGCTAGCGAGTGTCACGCGTTTTTTCAGACGATGCGCGTTATTGTCTTTCCCCTCAGCTTTCATTTGCTTCCTATTTGGGCTCAGCCAACGCGTGAGGGTCCTCTTTTACCCCGAACTCTTTCGCTACTGCAGCCATCCCGGACCGAGCCTCCTTGCCTTCACTTTTCTTTTCTTCCCTTCTTGCAAGGAAAGCCATCCAGCGTGCCCCAATTTGGT